>Ga0114969_10000849_pt1 | contig 26257 bp, 20 predicted proteins | sample M_130807_MF_Meta_FD_87316 | JGI IMG/M metagenome (GOLD analysis project Ga0114969, IMG submission 87316) | Freshwater microbial communities from Lake Montjoie, Canada to study carbon cycling - M_130807_MF_MetaG | ecosystem: Environmental > Aquatic > Freshwater > Lake | place: Lake Montjoie...
CGGAAGTGTCGAGTGCGCGACCACTGCAAATACTGGGGGAACTGCAACGGCCCTTCGGTCCCACGCTGTCGTTGCAGTTCCCCCTAACAATCGCACTCTGAAAGTCCGGCAGTTCTTCCGGCCCTTGTCCGCCCACGCGCTAGCGCCGAGACCGCCGCTCAAAGGAGCCGAATCTGCATGGCCGAACGGAGCCGCAGAGCAGATATTGGTAGGAGCAATCGGAACCACCCAAATCAGACTCACATCTATATGACATCCCGCACACTCCGCCTGGCCATCGCCGCGACCGCCGCCACTGCGCTCGCCTGCGGTGGCGAAAGCACCGCCGGATCCGGTCCCGCGCTGCCTGCCGCCGTGACTGCTGCCGTGGACACCGCCACACTGATGCGGCACATCCGCGTCCTTGCGCACGACTCGCTCCTCGGCCGCGCACCGGGGTCGCTCGGCGAAGATCGGACCGTGGCCTATCTCGAATCCGAGTTTAAGGCCATGGGCCTCAAGCCCGGCAACACCGACGGTACCTACATCCAGAAAGTCCCGCTCGTGGGCATCACGGTGAAGAACTCGCCGTCGCTCACCTTTGCCAAGAACGGCGCGACACAGAAGCTCAAATGGCACGACGATTTCGTCGCCTGGACAAAGCATGTGGTGCCGAGCGTCTCGCTCAAGGCGTCCGAACTCGTGTTCGTTGGGTATGGCGTCGAAGCACCAGAGTTTCGCTGGGACGATTTCAAGGGTATGGACGTGGCGGGCAAGACGCTCGTGATGCTCGTGAACGACCCGCCACTCGCCGACACGAGCAAGTTCGGCGGCAAGCGGATGACCTACTACGGCCGCTGGACCTACAAGTTCGAGCAAGGCATGAAGCACGGAGCGGCGGGCGTGCTCATCGTGCACGAGACCGGTCCCGCGGGCTATCCCTTCGCCGTGGTGCAGGGCAAGACGGGCGAGCAGTTCGACCTCGTCACGCCCGACAAGAATGCATCACGCAGCAGCGTAGAAGGATGGATCTCGCTCGAACAGGCGAAAGAACTCTTCGCCATGGCGGGCGCCAACTTCGACACGCTCCATGCGCGCGCGGCGACGCCTGAGTTCACGCCCGTGCCGCTCGGCGTGACCGCGAGCATCAACATCGAGAACAAACTGCGCACTATCGACTCGCGCAACGTGGTCGCGAAACTCGAAGGCAGCGATCCCATTCTCAAGGACGAGTACATCATCTACTCGGCGCACTGGGATCACTTCGGCGTGGGCGAGAAGGTGAATGGTGATTCCATCTACAACGGCGGTGCGGACAACGCGACCGGCACCTCCGCGCTGCTTACCGCCGCGAAGGCATTCGCGGCGATGCCCACAGCACCTAAGCGTTCGATTCTCTTTCTCTCGGTGACCGCGGAAGAGCAGGGGCTCCTCGGCTCGCAGTTCTATGGCATGACGCCCATCTATCCGCTGGCGAAGACCGCCGCGAACATCAACATGGATGGCATGACCACCTGGGGCGTGACGAGTGACGTCACGGTCATCGGACTCGGCGCGTCGGAGCTCGACGACTATGCGCGTGCCGCGGCCAAGGAGCAGGGGCGCACGTTGCGTGCCGATCCAGAACCGGAAAAGGGTTTCTACTATCGCTCCGATCATTTCAACTTCGCAAAGGTCGGCGTGCCGGCCTTTGATCCGGGCGAGGGCGTGACATTCATCGGCAAGCCGGCGGACTTCGGCATGAAGAAGCGCGATGAATACACCGAGAAGTTCTATCACAAGCCGCAGGACGAGCCGCAGCCCGGCTGGGACCTGAGCGGCGCGGCGCAGGACCTCAAGCTCTTCATGACGATCGGCTATCGCGTGGCCGAAGCGGCCAAGATGCCAGAGTGGAGCGTGGGGAACGAGTTCCGTGCGATTCGCGAGAAGTCGCTGCAGTCCAAGGGGCCCGTCGAGCCCAAGAAGTAGATTCAAGCTGTGTCTTCTGCTCCAAACGCTACCCACGACGTTGCCGTCATCGGTTCCGGGCCCAACGGACTCGCTGCGGCAATCGTGGCCGCGCAGAGCGGGCGGCGGACCATACTATATGAAGGGAACGATACCATTGGCGGGGGGCTTCGGTCCGCCGAGCTGACGCAGCCCGGATTTGTGCACGATGTCTGTTCGAGTGTACACCCGATGGGCGCGGCGTCTCCCTTCTTTCGTTCGCTGCCGCTAGCGCAATACGGCCTCGAGTGGATCACGCCGGCGGCGGCCGCGGCGCATCCATTGGACGACGGCACGGCGGCCGTGCTCTGGAACGATGAAAAGCGCACCGCCGACGAGCTTGGGGTTGATCGAATGCGGTGGCACCGTCGGATTGGAACCATTGCGCGCGACTGGAACAACCTCGAACTCGATCTCCTCGCGCCGCCGGTTTCGTTTCCGACGCATCCGGTATCGTTCGCCAGATTCGGCATTCAGGCGCTACTCTCAGTCAACGGGTATGCGAAGCTCGCGTTCAAGACGCCTCGCGCCCGCGCGCTCTTTGCGGGGTGTGCGGCGCATTCGCTCATTCCATTCTCGTATGCCGGGAGCGCTGCCATCGGCATCGTGATGGCCGCGGTGGCGCACGCACGCGGCTGGCCCGTGGCGCGTGGTGGTTCGCAGTCCATCGCCAATGCACTCGCCGCTCACTTCAAATCACTCGGCGGCGAAATCGTAACAGGCATGCCAATCACCGCGCATGAGCAGCTCGGCGGTGCAAAGCATTTGTTTTTTGATACCTCGCCGCGCGCCATGGCCCGGATCATGGGCGCGCGACTGCCGGCCGCCTATGCAACGACACTCGAGCGTCACGCATATGGCCCCGGCGTTTTCAAGATCGACTGGGCGCTGAGCGGCCCCATTCCATGGAAGGCGCGCGAGTGCCTCGCGGCGGCCACCGTTCACCTTGGTGGCACCATCGAGGAGCTCGCAGAATCTGAGGCCGCACCCTGGCGCGGCGATCACGCGGACAAGCCATTCGTACTGGTGACGCAGCCGAGCGTGTTTGATGCGAGCCGCGCACCGGCTGGCCAGCACACGGCATGGGGATACTGTCATGTGCCGAATGGGTCTACGGTAGATATGACGTCGCGCATCGAAGCGCAGATGGAGCGCTTCGCACCCGGGTTCCGCGATGTGGTCATCGCGCGTGCCGTGCACAACACCGCATCGCTCGAAGCCGGCAATCCAAATCTGGTTGGCGGCGACATCGGTGGCGGATCGAACGAACTGAAGCACCTGCTCTTTCGGCCCACTTGGCGTACTTATTCGACTCCAACGCCCGGTGTGCACCTGTGCTCCGCGGCCACACCGCCGGGCGGCGGCGTGCATGGCATGTGTGGATATCACGCGGCTGCGCGGGCATTGACGTAGGAAATCAAGAGTACAAAACAGCACCGGAAACAACACCGGGAGAGCCGATGGAAACAGCAACGATGGACGCTCCGCCGCCGGTCATAACACCGCCTGTTACACCCGCTGCCGCATCGGATGCCCAACCGCCGAGTGAGCCTTGGCCGTTGTGGCAGCGCGTTCTGTTCCGGCTCGTGTTTGCGTACATGATTCTGCAGACGGCGCCGTGGAACTGGTTGTCGCTCATGCCCGGTGCGCAGTACCTGTTGCAGCCGTTGCGGATGGGCATCAACTGGGCCGTGCACTTCGCCAACGACAGCGTCTTTCATCAGTACGACAAGCTCGTGCCGGTGAATGGCAGCGGCGACACGTCCTGGGCGTGGACGCAGATGTGGCTGTACATGAGCATCGCGGCCATCGCGTGTGTGGTGTGGAGTGTGGCGGACTGGAAGCGGCCGCACTATCGGCGGCTGAATTATTGGTTTCGGCTCGCGCTGCGGTTCTATGTGGCGAGTGCGGCGCTGAGTTATGGAATCATCAAGCTCTACGCGATGCAGATGGTCTTTCCGTCCACGAGCCAGCTGGCCACGCCGCTCGGCGATTTGCTGCCGATGCGCTTTTCGTGGCTGTTCATCGGCTATTCGTTGCCTTACCAGATGTTCTCAGGGGTGATGGAGACGACGGCCGGGCTCCTGTTGTTGCACCGGCGGACCGTGACGGCCGGATTGTTCGCGGCGACCGGCGCGTTCATCAACGTCGTGATGATCAATCTCAGTTTCGACGTGCCGGTGAAGTTGTATTCATCGCACCTGTTGTTCTCGTGCATCATCCTGTTGACGATGGATTCGCCGCGGCTGATCAACCTGCTCGTGCTCAACCGGCCGACGCCGGCGACGCGCGCGTGGGATCATTTCTGGACCAAGCCGTGGCAAGTGTGGGGCGGGCGGGCGGTGTGGGCGATGGTGACGTGGAGCATTCTCGTGTCGCCGCTCATGAACGGGTACACGCGGTACAAGGCAGCCAACGCACCGCCGATCGCGGGGCCGCTCAAGGCCGGCGTGTACGACGTGAAGAGTTATGTCGTGAACAAGACGCCCGTGCCGCTCGCGGTGGGCGACACGCTGCGATGGAAGGATGTGATCATCGACTCGTACACGGCGGCGAGCGTCGGCACCGGTGACCAGGTATTCCAGCGGCGCTACGGGCGCGGGTACTTCCGGTACAAGCCCGACACGGCGACGCGCATGGCCGCGGTGTGGAAGACGTCAACGATTCCCGGCGACAGCACCTTTCTGTTCACAATGCGGTATGAGGTGTCGGACTCGAGTACCATTCGGCTGCACACCGTGATTCGCGGCGATTCGATTCATGTCGAGCTCGTGCGGACGAACAGGAAGTTCCAGCTGGCGGAGAGACAGTTTCATTGGTTGAGTGAGTACAACCGGTGACGTGGCGGCTGGCGCGGATAGTTGCGGCGCCCACTGCCGGATGACGGCTCGTGCCCTGCATGTCCCAGTCCCATGGTATCGAGCCGCAACAGGAATGTTTGTCGCGCGCGGAGCAACCACGCTGAGTCGTTACCCACAGGAACACCATGACCCGCAACCAATTCAGTATGACCGCTTGCGCTCTGCTTCTTGCCGCCTGCGTCGACACCAGTCGTTCAGCGACGACCAGAGAAGCAGGGCCTCCGTCGAAACCAACAGTCGCCCCAATTAACGTCGCCGAGCTGGATTCGATTGTGCAGCGAGTCGTTGCGGGGAAGCAGCTCGTCGGACTTTCCATTGCGGTGATGCAGGAGGGAAAGACCGTACTCGCCAAAGGATACGGCTTCCGGTCGCTTGAGCCGAAGCAACCGGTCACCACCACGACGATGTTCCCGGTGGGGTCGGTCACAAAGCAATTCACCTGCTCGGCGGCGCTCCTCCTGCAGCAGGACGGTAAGCTGTCGATGCGCGACCCCGTGTCGAAGTACGCGCCGAAGGCGACGGCCGCCGACCGTATCACACTGCTCGACCTCGGCCAGCATGTGAGCGGCTATCGCGACTACTATCCACTCGATTTCGTGGACCGTGAAATGCAGGCGCCCGTGCCGGCCGACACGATCATCGCGCGTTATGCGATGCGCCCGCTCGATTTCGAACCGGGCACACGCTGGTCGTACAGCAACACGAACTTCACGATCCTCGGCAAGGCGATCGAGACGGCGTCGGGCAAAACGATGCCGGCGTTTCTCAATGAACGGATCTTCACTCCACTCGGCATGACCCGCACCGCGTACGATCCTCCGGCCGCCGATACCGGAATGGCACGCGGGTACACGTCGTATGCGCTCGCTGCGCCGTCGCGTGCCCTGCCCGAAGCGAGTGGTTGGACTGGGGCGGCCGGCGCGATTTTCTCGACGCCGACCGATCTTTTGAAGTGGGACCTTGCGCTGATGGACGGGAAGATCCTCGCGCCCGCCTCGTACGCGACGCTCACCACCCCGCGCACACTCGCCGACGGTCGCTCCACCGGATATGGCTGCGGCATGAGTGTGCAGCTCACGGGTGACCAGGTGGTCTTTCAGCATGGCGGCGCCGTGGCTGGTTCCGTGGCGCAGAACGTCATTCTGCCGGGCACGCGATCGGCGATTGCCGTGCTCTCGAATGCGGATTTCGCGGCGACGGGTGAGATCATTGCCGCCGCGCTCCGCCGGCTCACGCCGCAGATTGACGTCCCCGTGATTGCCGGGCTCTCGGCACTCGAGGCGGCGAGGGCGTTTCTCTCGACGCTCGAGAGCGGTACCCTCGATCGCAAAACACTCGGCGACGATTTCAATGCGTTGCTGACGGCCGAGCATATCGCTGCCGACCGGAAATCGCTCGCCGCGAATGGGCGCATCACCGACGTTCAGGTTGTGCGCACGGTGGAGCGCGGCGGAATGGAAGTCGCGGTGGTCAACTATATGGTAGGGAAGACGCCGGCGCGGACGTCGATGTATCGCACGCCCGACGGGAAGATTCAGCAGTTTCTGATCAACCGGCGATAGAAACCGCTTCGGGGCTCATTGTGAAAGGTCTCGGGGCTTTGAGCCCGCGTGCCGCGAACGCCTGGTCGGAAGAACGAGATCATAGGCAACGTCTCAGGATCCCAAACACAGATGGTGGATCACGCCGTTGGTAGCCCGTCGCGCTTCGGCACTGCGCCGACCGGTTGCCCTTGCGATACATAGCGGTACAATGTATTGTACTCCTATGTACAGGCCGATCCCCCGCAGTTCACGCCTAAACCGTGCCGCGCCATGAGTGAGCAGATGGAGATCAACAAGGATCTGATTGCCGCGTCGTCGACGCCGATCGTCCTGGCGATTCTCGCCGAAGCCGACAGCTACGGCTACGCCATTCTCAAGCGCGTACGCGAGCTGTCCGGTGGGCGTATGGAGTGGACCGACGGCATGCTCTATCCCGTCATGCATCGTCTCGAGCGGGACGGCGAGGTGAAGGCGCGGTGGGAAGTGGCCGACAATGGGCGCAAACGGAAGTACTACGGGATCACTCCGCGCGGCCGAACGCGGCTGAAGGACGAGCACAAGCAATGGCAGGCGGTGGATGCAACGCTGCGCGGCATTTGGTCCACGCGCTCGATTGCCATCCCGAGCAGTCCACTCCCACAGGGAGCCTGAGCAATGCCGACGCATAGTGAATCAGCGCAGCTCGACGTGCAGATCGATCAGTGGCGCAACTTTCTCCGCAACCGACGCGCCATTCAGGCGGTGGATGTCGTGGAGCTCGAAGATCATCTGCGCGAACAGATCTCGAACCTCACGGAATCGGGACTCTCCACCGACGAGGCGTTCCTCGTGGCGGTCAAGCGCATTGGCCGCCTCGACGCCCTGTCGAATGAATTCGCCCGCGAACATTCGGAGCGCCTCTGGAAGCAACTCGTGCTTGCGCCCGCCGATGCCGCGGAACCTCAGGGCGGAATCGCGCGCGACGCGATCGTCGTATTCAGTTTGGCGCTCGCGGCGGCGCTGCTCGTCAAGTTGCCGGCGCTCTTTGGCATTCCGATGGTGAACGCGAACGAAGAATTCTACCTCCGCAACGCGAGCCTCTTCGTCCTGCCATTGCTCACGGCCTACTTCGCGTGGAAACGAAACGTGGCGCCCGCCACGCTTCGGTGGCTGGCCGTGGTGTTCGTCGCCGCCGGCGTGTTCGCCAACGTGGCGCTGTTTGCGCACAACGGTACCGCCGGAATGCTCGGCGCACTGCATCTGCCGATCGCGCTCTGGATTGCCGTGGGCGTTGCCTATGCCGGCGCCCGCTGGAAGGAAGTCGCCGGTCGCATGGACTTCATCCGGTTCTCCGGCGAACTCTTCATCTACTACGTGCTGATCGCGCTTGGCGGGGGAGTGTTCACCGGCTTCATGATGATGATCTTCGAAGCCATCGGGATCAAGCTGCAGCCATTCGTGCAGTCGTGGTTGATCCCGTGCGGCGCTGCTGGTGCGGTACTCGTTGCATCGTGGCTGGTGGAAGCAAAACAGAGCGTCATCGAGAACATGGTGCCGGTGCTCACGCGTCTGTTCACGCCGCTCTTCGCCGTCATGCTTGTTGCGTTCCTGGGGACGATGCTGTGGACTGGCCGCGGAGTGGGTATCCAGCGCGACGTGCTCATCGGCTTTGACCTGCTGCTCGCCATCGTGGTCGCACTGCTGCTCTACTCGGTGTCTGCCCGCGATCCGCGTGCGCCCGCCGGCGCATTCGACGTTGTGCAGATCGTGCTCATCGTCAGCGCGCTCGTAGCTGACCTTGTCGCGCTCTGGGCGATTGGTGCGCGCATATCCGACTTCGGCTTCAGCGCCAACCGCGTGGCCGCGCTCGGCGAGAACATCATCCTGCTCGTGAATCTCTCGTGGTCGGCGGTGGTGTACATCCGCTTCCTGCGAGGACGTGGATCGTTCACGAGCCTCGAGCGCTGGCAAACGGGCTATCTACCCGTCTACGCCGCGTGGGCGGCGATCGTGGTAATCGTCTTCCCCCTCGTGTTCCGAAACAGCTAGTCCCGGCAAGTCCGCTCATGGTATCGACCATCTTCATGCCGTGTTGAATCGAACCGCGCTCCCCCCTGACTCAACCAACAGCTGACACAATGAAGCTCTCCAACATCCCGTTCGAGACCACCGACTGGTCGCAGGTCGCATCATCCGAGCATCCGGGCACGTCGGGCGTGGCCACCTGGCGCACACGCCAGTTTGGCGAGATCCGCGTGCGCATGGTGGACTATTCGCCTGGCTACGTTGCCGATCATTGGTGCGAGAAGGGCCATATCCTCCTCTGCCTGGACGGCGCGATGCACACCGAACTCTCGGACGGACGCGCGGTCATTCTCACCCCGGGGATGAGCTACCAGGTGGCGGATGGCGCCGCACCGCACAAATCGTCGGCGCCCACGGGCGCACGGTTGTTCATCGTGGACTGAGGATTGTCGATCCTCTGACCTGCGCTGCTGGCCCTGCCGAGGCGAATTGGCCATACTCGAAGTGATCGCCTCCCTGCTAACTACCCAGGCGGCCGCTCGTTCGGGCGGATGTGGACCTGAGCCCGACGTTCATCCAGAACGATCTGCCCATTTGAGCCCAACAACCGTCATCTCCATTACCAACCTCGGCAAACGCTACGGCAAGACCATCGCCGTAGACGATGTCTCGCTTGAAGTGCTCGAAGGCGAAATCTTCGGACTGATTGGCCCGAACGGCGCTGGCAAGACCACCACAATGGAATGCGTGCAGGGCCATCGGGTGCCGGAAAAGGGGAAGATTTCTGTACTCGGGCTCGACCCGCGGCGCGATGCCAACGCGCTCCGCCAGCGCATCGGCGTGCAGCACCAGGAGGCCCACCTCCAGAAACGCATCAAGGTGTGGGAGGCGATTGACCTCTGGTCTTCGCTCTATTCTCACATCACCGACGGCGAGGCGCTCCTCAAAAGGCTCGGACTTCAGGAAAAGCGCAACGCCTGGTTCATGACGCTCTCAGGCGGGCAGAAGCAGCGACTGTTCATTGCGATGGCGCTGATCCATGAGCCCGAGGTCGTCTTCCTCGACGAACTCACCACCGGGCTTGACCCGCAGGCGCGGCGTGCGATCTGGGAACTGGTCACGGGGATTCGGGATCGTGGCGCGACGGTGTTCATGACCACGCACCTGATGGAGGAGGCGGAGCGCCTCTGCGATCGCGTAGCGATCATCGAGCATGGCCGCATCATCGAGGTTGGCACACCAGAAGAGCTGGTCCGGAAGCACTGTCCGCAGCGGTCCGTGGTGTTCACAAGCGATGATGTCGAGATCGCGGGCCGTATGGGCGCTATGACGACCGTGAAGTCCGCGACGAGCGACGGTGCTACGCACACGGTGAGCGGCGAAGGCGACGACTTCGTGACCGATGTGATCGGGTGCATCGCACGCGAAGGAATCAAGGTGCGCGGCTTTCGCACCGAGATTCCGACCCTCGAAGATGTGTTCCTGAAGCTCACCGGCCACGGGATTCGGGACTGACTCATGACAACCATGGCAACGAACGGAACACGGCTTCTCCGCGGCTTCTGGAAACTCAGCTGGGTGGAGACAAAGGTCTTCATGCGCGAGCCGATGGGCTTCGTCGGGACGCTGATCATGCCGGTGGTGGTGTTCGTCCTGTTCGGACGACTCTTTCGAGCGCCAGTCGTGCCGGGCTCACTCCCAGGGGTACCAGCCATTGACGCGCCATTCAACGTCGCGATTCTGGCGGCCGTGATCATTGCCATCAACGCGGTACAGTCACTCATCGCGATCATCGCCATCTATAGAGAAGGCGGCATCCTCAAGCGCCTCCGCGCCACGCCGCTCTCGCCCGTCACGATCCTTGGCGCGCATGTGCTCGTCAAACTCGCTTTAACGGCCGCCAGCCTTACGCTGCTCGTGCTTGCCGGCCGCCGGCTCTTCCCCGGCGTGATGCAGGTAAACGTCTTTAGCTTTGGCGTCGCCGTCTTGCTGAGCACGCTGAGCATTCTCTCGCTCGGATTCATTCTCGCGAGCCTCGTGCCGACGGCGCGCTTTGCGCAGCCGCTCGGCGCGGTGGCCATCTACCCGATGCTGGTGTTCTCGGGATTGTTCTTTCCGCTCGACAAGCTACCGCGCTGGGTCGGAATGGTGTCGCAGCTCTTTCCCACCACCCACGCGGTCCAATTGATGCAAGGCGTCTGGGACGGTTCAGGGTGGGGAGCGCACTGGGTGAACGCGGTAATGCTGGTGGTGCTCTTCATCGTCTTCAGTGCAATTTCGACGAAGGTCTTCCGCTGGGAGTGAGGATGATTCACATGGGATTGATTGGCGGAGCGATCGGACTCGCGATGGCCACCCCGGGAGTGGTCGTGGCGCAGACCCGCGTGGTGAAGGACATCGACTATGTGCCAGGCGCCGAGTATGCTGATGGAAAGGACCGGCTCGATGTGTTTGTGCCGCCGGAAGCAAAGTCGGCGCCGGTGATGGTCTCGTTCTACGGCGGGGCGCTGCATGACGGCGACAAGTCGGAGCAGTCATACATCGGCCAGCGTTTTGCCGGGGCGGGTTACGTCACGGTGGTGGCCAACTACCGGCACTCTCCCGGCGTGCAACATCCCGCGCATGTGCAGGACGCCGCAGCGGCGGTCGCGTGGGTGAAGAAGAACATCGCGCAGTACGGTGGCGACCCAAGCAAAATATTCCTCACCGGTCACTCGGCTGGCGCGTACCTGCTCACGCTGCTCATGCTCGACCCGACGTATCTCGCCGCACATGGCATGAAGCCGGCGGACATTCGGGGCGGTGCGCCGGTCAGCGCGTTCTTCTATGTAGAGCGCACCGGCGTTGCGCCCGATCGCCCAAAGGACACATGGGGAACGGATCCCACGAAGTGGAAGTCCGCGTCGCCCGCGTCATACGTGCGAGCGAATGTGCCGCCGCTACTTCTGCTCTACGCAGATGGCGACGACGCGTGGCGGCGTCAGCAGCAGTCCGACTTCGCTGCCGACCTGCGCGCTGCGGGCGACAAGGATGTTGCCACGCAAATGATCAGCGGCCGGAATCACCTCACCGTCTGGTACAACATCGAGAAGGGCGAGGAGGAAACGTCGCGCGCCATTGTCGCGTTCGTTGAGAAGGTCCTCAAGCGATAAGGCTTGGGTCTCGGCGCTAGCGCGGGTGCGGAACACTGCCGAACGAACTGCCGGAAGTCTCAGCGGCCCGGAAAGGAACGACAACGACTTGGGGGAACTGCCACGACAGCGCGATTCGTCGTTGCAGTTCCCCCAAGTATTTGCAGTTGTCATTCACCCCAAACATCCGAGCCATCCGGCGGTGGTCCGCCCACGCGCTAGCGCCGAGACAATAGTCGATCGCGGCCCTATTTGCTGGCGGCTTTCAACGTGAGCTTCAGGCCGCCCGCCGCTTCCTGCGCCTTGATGTAGTCCCACACATCCTGCAGCGGCACGGGTTCGAATTCGCCCGAGATGAAATCGCGAATCTCGAGCACCGTCATGCCGCGGCCAAGTACCGCGTTGAGTTCGCCGGCCATATGACCGGGAATGCGTGAGGGCACTGCGCCGCCGCGGCCACCGCCTCCACCGCCACGACCTCCGCCCGGCGGGCCGCCCGGCGGGCCGCCGGGCGCGCCACCACGCCCGCCGCCAGCGCCAGCTGCGGCTGCGACGCGCTCCACAATCGTGCGCGATGCCGTCTTCTCCAGCTCCGACTGCACCGGCTCAGTTGCCGGCACCTTCCAGGTGGCGGCGGCGAGTGTGTACGTCGCCTTCAGTTCTGCGTTCAGCGCGGTGGCTCGCGCCTCAATGAGCGGCTCGTATGTGAGGCTCAACTTCTTCTCCGCGTCCGCAGGATTGGCAAAGAGCACGCTCGCCGACTTTATCACAGCCTTCTCGATATTCGCCTGGTGGCGCACCGCGGCCTTCGCGTCGGTGTAGGCCGCCGCAAGTTGCGACGCATCGGTCACATCACCGATGTAGCCGAGTCCTTTGCGCTGGTTAGCGGTCATACGCTCGGCTCCGCGGCCGAGTGCATCGGCGGCGACTCGAACGGCGAGCGGGTCGTCAGCGGCCGCGAGCGTCACCATCGCACCAATGCTCACCACCGCCGCGCGCTTGAACTGCGTAGCATCGAGCTTGTCCGGCGTGTCCTGCGACGAGTGGTAGTACTGGTCGGGCCAGGTGTTGAAGATCACGGCCGGAATGCCGTGCTGCATGTATGTCGCGTGATCGCTGGCGCCGTAGTACTTGTCGACCTTTATATAGAAGGCGTCGCGGCTGCCGTTGGGCGAGAGCACGTCGAGCGCCGGGCTGTAGCCATTGGCGCGATAGCGCACACGTTCGCGCGTGATTTCACCGACGAACTCGAGAAAGTTCTGCGCGACATCGTTGAGAAATGTCGGAAACGAATCCGGCGTGCGCATGAGCAGCCAGGTGGCGCCATTCGTCGTGAGACGAAGCCCTTCCATATCGTAGTTGAGCGTGGCGATGATCCGCTTGGCCAGATCCGGATGCGCATTGAGCCAGGCGTTCGTGCCGCTGATCTCCTGCACGAACATGAAGTGAATCGTCCGCTTCGGCTTGGGGAGTTTGCCTTCCTTGATGAGCTGGATGTACGCGCGGCCCATTTCGAGAATGTGCGCGGCGCCGGAGTTATCGTCGTTGGCGCCCTGCTTGATGAGCCCTTCGTAGATGTGGCCCGACACCGCAACGGCCTGATCGGTGCTGCCGTCGCCGGCAATAGTGAGGTGAATGACTTCCGACCGGCCGGGATAGGTCTGCGCCTCGACCACCGAGCGAATCGTGACCTTCTCGCCACGATCGAGTCGCACCTTTAGGTCATACGCCGCGCGCGTCGTCACCATCCAGCCGAAACCCGCGCTTCCACCTGCCGGATTCGCACCGGCAATGGACGACGAGATCATGATGTCGGGCTGCTCAATCGGGCGCATCGAGTTCCACGAGAGCACGCCGACGGCACCACGCTCGAACACGGCGAAGCGCTGCAGCGCATTCAGCCCCGCGCTGCCGAGCACAACCTTTCCCTTCAGATCCTTCCCGGCGTAGTCCTCGGCGCGGCCGCCGTTGCCGATGTCAATCAGCTCGCCGGAGATGTCGCCGGTTGGCGTGTTGCCGCCGAGCGCGACGGGCGTGTCGTAGATGTCATAGAGCTTGCGGGGGCCGAGTTTCTCCGTGACCCAGAGCTGGCCCTTGGACGGCTGCCAGAGCTGGCCGCCCGGGAACTTCTCGATTTCGGCCGTGGAGAATCCATACTCCTTGGCAAAGTTCATCACCGCCTGACTTTCGCGGAACGGCCCGACGGTGTATTCCGAGGCCGGGCGTACGCGCTGGTAGGGGACGAACTCGAGCACATGATGCATCGCGCGCTCGCCCGACGCTTCCATGATGATGGCGCGCATCTGGTCCCAGTTGAGGAGGGTGCGATCCTCCTTTTCCTGTGCCGAGAGCCGAGCCGACGTGAGGCCCGCAAGGAGAGCGGCGACCGATGCCGCACGGAGTGCGAGAGTCGCGGATCGGAACCAAAAGGTGGGGCGCATCTATAAACTCCCGGTGGGTGGGGCTCGGCGAATATATACGCGCCCGGAGGGGGTGGTCGCTGTCGCCCAGCGGACCCATGTGCCAGATTCATGCCCAAGAATGTTTCGCCCCTCTCCTTCCATATAGAGAGTACGCGCACCGATGACGCCAAAAGCGTGGTTGTTCCTGGCCCTTGGACTGTTCGTCGCCTACTACGCCTACACGTGGGTGAAGAACGTACGGCCGGATGGCGAAGACGCTGCAGCCGCGGGCAGTCCACCGCCGTTGCACCTGGCTATCGGCATCCTGATCGGCCTGTTCTTTGGCTGGGTGGCCGGTGGCGGCGTGCAGTACGATGCCGGCGCGGTCAAACTCACCTACCCCTTCGGCCCGAATGGGGCCGATATCAGCATGCTGATCGCCATCGCGTCGATGACGATCCTTGGCGTTGCCGTCCCGTTCCTGATGCACCGCGGCAAGACCGGCTGGCCAAAGCCGATTGAACTCTTTATTGGGTTCGTCACGAATTTCTTCGACACGCTTGGCATCGGTTCGTTCGCCCCGACCACCGCGATGTTCAAGGCCTGGAAGATCGTGGACGACCGGCTCATTCCCGGCTCGCTCAACGTCGGGCACACGCCGCCGACTATTGCCGAGGCGCTGATTTTCATCGCGATCGTCGAAGTGGACTTCACGACACTGGTCGTGCTGCTGCTGGCGTCGGTGCTTGGCGCGCGACTTGGCGCCGGGATCGTGGCCGGCTGGTCGAAGCGGAACATTCAGCTTGGGATGGGCATCACCCTCGCTATTGCCGCGGCGTTGTTCGTGATCAAGAATCTCGACGAGATGCGCGGCGCGCCGATGATTCCTGGTGGCACCGCACTCGCGCTGTCAGGTGTGCTGCTCGCGGTCGCGTTCCTTGGCAACTTCATGCTCGGTGCCCTGATGACGCTTGGCGTGGGCATGTACGCGCCCTGCCTGATCATGATTTCGCTGCTGGGGATGAATCCGACGGCCGCGTTTCCCATCATGATGGGATCGTGCGCCTTCCTCATGCCGATCGCCAGTGAACGATTCGTCAAGAAGCGGTCCTATGCGCTGCGTTCGTCGCTCGGCCTCACATTGGCTGGCGTGCCGGCGGTGCTCATCGCGGCGATCATTGTGAAGTCGATGTCGCTCACCACCGTGCGGTGGCTCGTCGTGGTGGTTGTGCTCTACACGTCCGTTTCGATGCTGCGGTCGTACCGGGCGACGGAGAAGGCGGCGTAGCGCGAGCGACGCACACCTAAGGCGCGGACTTCTGCGGCGCGAGCCGCGCGAGGTCCACGACCTGCAGGGTTTTCGACGCGAAGTTACTGACGAGGAGCGTGCGGCCGTCCGCGGTCACGCGCAGTTCACGAGGAAAGGCGCCGGCGGGAACGACTCCAACCAGAGTCGCACTCGCGGCGCCTTTCGTCGCATCGAGCACATTCAGCGACTGACGATCATTGGCATCGCCGGCAAAGCGATTGGAGTTCGTGGCGATGATCGTTTTGCCACCGTCCACGACGGCGACGCCGACCGGTGCCGTGCCGACTTTCACTGTAGTGATCACCGCATGAGCAGAATCGGTGAGCATCTTGCGGGTGTCGAGTGCAAGGAGCGCGTTGTCCGCACGGAGTGAGACCCATGCGGTGCGATCGTCCGGCGTGAGGACGAGACGCACCGGGCCACAACCGACGGGGTAACGCATCAGCACGGAGTGGGCAGCGTCGGTGCGGGCCTTGGCGACATCAATGACGAGAATCGCGCCCACCGAACGCGTCATCGCGTACACCGGCTGTTGCGGATTTTCCGGCGCGCAGGCGTTCGGCCAGTTCCACGACGGCGCCGATGACTGGCTGGTGGAGTAGAGGTACTTCTCATCGCTGGAGAGCGTGACCGCGATCGGCGCGTTGCCCGTGGGAATGTGGCCAAGGATCACGCTGTTGTCGAAGGTGCCGCGGCGGACCTTCGGCAAATCGATGACCAGAATCGTCGTCGCGCGTTCCAGCGAAACGAAGAGAATCGCGTCCTCCTTCGTAACGTTGACGTAGATAGCGCCCGCGGCCTGGCCGGTGCCGGCTGCGCTCGTGCCTTCGCCCACGTCCATGTAGCCGAGTACCGGGTCGCCGGTACCGGACTTGAGGCGGTCCACGTCGAGGAACGCGATGTTGGGACCGGCCGCAACGACGAGCAGTTTCCCGTCGTGGGTGAGTACTGTGCCCGTTCCACCGGTCTTGAGCGGAACGGTGCGCTCGAGCCTCAGTATGCCGGCATTTCGACTGATCACGGCCACGCCGGGTGAGCTGCCCTGCGTGGGATTCCCACCCATTGCCACGAATATCCAGCAGCCGTCAGCGGTTGGGACGGGGGTGAATGGGTTTCCGGGGAGCGTGATGTGGACGATCGGCTCGGTGGTTTGGGCGTTGCAGGCGGCGGCCGGCTTCGCAGACTGCCCGGTGAGTGCCGCCGCGAGCAGAGGCAGCATAGGGACCAACGCCAGCCTGATTCGAACGCTCACGGTCAGTTCTCCCGTCGTAGGGCCGTACTTGCCACTCAGCCGCCTTCGCGGCACTCTATATGCTATGAAGTACCCTCAAGTTCGCAACTATATAGGTGGTGGCTTCGCGGCAGCGAGCCTCCCCGAAATCGACGTGTTCGACCCGAGCGCCGGCACCGTGATTTCGCGCGTGCCGATATCGGGCGCCAACGAGCTGAATGCCGCGGTAACGGCGGCCAAGAAGGCGTTCCCGGCTTGGTCGGCGATGCCGATCAAGCAGCGAGTGCAAGTCTTCTTCCGTTACAAAAGGCTGCTCGAACACCATATCGACGAACTCGCGGCGCTGATCTCCGAAGAGAACGGCAAGCTCCTGAGCGAGGCGCGTGCCGAAGTGGAGAAGGCCGCGGAGCTTTGCGAATTCGCCTGCTCGCTTCCGCAAATCGCGACAGGCGAAGTGCTCGAAGTGAGCCGCGGCGTGGAATGCCGTGTCGAGCGCTTTCCGCTCGGTGTGGTGGCCGGCATCGCGCCGTTCAATTTCCCGAACATGGTGCCGCATTGGAGCATTCCAAACGCCATTGCGCTCGGGAACTGTTTCATCCTCAAGCCATCTGAACTGGTTCCGCTTTCTGCGGGACGAATCGCCGAGTTGCTTGCAGAGGCCGGGCTACCTTCTGGGGTATTCCAGGTCGTGCATGGTGGACGCGATGTGGTGGAAGCCATCTGCGATCATCCCGATATCAGTGCGGTCAGTTTTGTAGGCTCGACGAAAATCGCCAAGGCAGTTTATCGCCGCGCGACACACAATCTGAAGCGGTGTCTCGCCCTCGGTGGCGCGAAGAACCATCTGATCGTGATGCCCGACGCCGACAAGGAGATGGCGGCGTCGAACATCATTGCGTCGATGAGTGGTTGTGCCGGCCAGCGTTGCATGGCGGCGTCCATCATGGTCGCCGTGTCAGCCACAGACCATGTGATTGCCCGCATGACCGAAATCGCAAAGGCGATGGTGCCCGGAAAGGACATTGGCCCCGTGATTTCTGCTGAGGCCAAGGCGCGAATCGTTGGCTACATAAACGAAGCGGAAGCGAATGGCGCCACGGTGCTCGTGGATGGCCGCAAAACGGTGGTGGCCGGCCGCGAGCTTGGCTACTTTCTTGGGCCGACGATCATCGATCATGTGAAGGCCGACATGAAGATCGCGCAGGAAGAAGTGTTCGGACCGGTGCTCGCGATTGTGCGCGCAGACGACGTGGACCAGGCGATCGCCATCGAGAACGCATCTCCATATGGCAACGCGGCGTCGGTGTACACCGAAAGTGGTGGCGTGGCGCGCAAGGTGATGGAGCGCGCGAACGCCGGCATGGTTGGCGTGAATGTCGGCGTGCCGGTGCCGCGCGAGCCGTTCTCGTTTGGCGGGTGGAATGAATCGCGCTTCGGAGTGGGCGATATTACGGGGAAGGGATCAATCGAGTTTTGGACGCAGTCGAAGAAAATGACCACGAAGTGGAATCGAGAAGCTGGAACCAACTGGATGAGCTGAGGAAGCCATGACCGCCACCGAACCGATGCTTGCGCTGCCACACTGCGACCACACGCCGAAGCACTACACCGGCCCGTCCAAGGCTGAAATCCTTGCGATGCGCGCGCAGTACACAAACCCCGCGATCTTCACGATCTATAAAGATCCGCTGCTCATCGTCGAGGGCCATATGCAGTACCTCTTCGATGAAACGGGGCGCCGCTATCTCGATTGCCTCGCCGGCATCGTGACCATGGGCATTGGCCACGCGCACCCGAAGTACGTGAAACGCGTGCAGGAACAGGCCGCGACGCTGAACCATGCGACCACGATCTACCTGCACCCGAACTTCCCGATGCTGGCCAAGAAGCTGGCGTCGAAAATGCCCAAGGGCCTTGAGGTCACGTACTTCACGAATAGCGGTACGGAAGCCAACGAGCTCGCCGTTGCCATGGCGCGGCTGCACACCGGCGCTTCCGACATCATCACGCTGCGCCACGCCTACCACGGCAACTCGGCAACAGCGATGAGCCTCACGGGCCTCAGCACCTGGAAGTACTCGCTGGAGAACGGCGGACGCGTGCACCATGCGCTGAATCCGGATCCGTATCGCAGCCCCTTCACCGGTACGCCAGAAGAAGTGGCGCACATGGCCGCGAACGACGTGCGCGATATCATCCGCACCGGGACATCGGGCAAGATTGCCGCGTTCATGTGCGAGCCGATCCAGGGCGCCGGCGGTGTGACCCACGGCGCGCCAAACTATCTCAAGGAAGCGTACGCCCACGCTCGCGCGGCGGGTGGCCTCTGCATCGCCGACGAAGTGCAGACGGGCTTCGGGCGCACGGGCGATCACTACTGGGGCTTCCAGAACTGGGGCGTCACCCCGGATTTTGTCACGATGGCCAAGAGCCTCGGCAACGGCGCGCCGCTCGGCGCCGTGACCACGCGAATGGACATCGCCAAATCACTCGTCGGGCACACGCACTTCAATACGTTTGGTGGCAACCCGGTGTCGATGGCGGCTGGGCTGGCCGTGCTCGACATCATTGATGAAGAGGGCATCCAGGCCAACTGCAAGGCGCGGGGCGCGGAGTTCCGCGCAGGGCTCGAGAAACTTCAGCGCTCCTATTCCGTCATTGGAGATGTACGGGGCATGGGGCTCATGCTCGGCATTGAACTCGTGTCGGATCACAAGACTCGCGAACCGGCCAAGGGCCCGGCCGCGGATGTGCTCGAGGCGACGAAGGAAGCAGGGCTGCTCATCGGCAAGGGCGGGCTGGACGGCAACGTGCTGCGTATCAAGCCACCGATGTGCATCACGGCGGCCGATGTCGAGTTCGCGCTGGACGTGCTGGAACGGAGCTTTGCAGCTGTGAAGGCATAACGGCGGAACCGCGGAGATCCGCGGAGACCCGCGGCCGAGAAAACGCGGAGAAGAACCTTATGATGGGCATAGACGTTCGAGTGCGGTGCGCAGGGGCCTTCCTCCTATGGGCTTCCTGCGCATTCGCACAATCAGAGCACGAAGGGCACGTCATGAAGGCGATGGAGCACCCGGCGGCATCGGCGCACATGCGGATGACGCCGACGCGGGCTCGGACGGCCGGTGATTCTGTTCGCGCGATGGCGATTGCGGACACGCTGCGGCGCGCACTCGAGAAGTATCGGGATCCCGCAGCCGCAGAGCGGGATGGGTACCGACTGTTTGCGCCCAATGTGAAAGACCAGAAGGTCTATCACTACACCAAGCGCGGAAACGGATTTCTCGAGGCGTTTCGGTTCGCGGCAACGAAGCCGACGTCGATTCTCTACGTGCGTGATTCCGTGACGGGCGCTCTGAAAATCACGGGCGCGATGTACACGATGCCCAAGCGCACGTCACCTGCGCAGCTCGACAAGCATGTGCCGCTCTCGGTCACGCAGTGGCACCTGCACACGAATCTCTGTGTGCCGGCCAAGGGCGACGAAGCCCGACTTTCCGAAAAGCGAAATGGCGTGCCGATCTTCGGGGTCGAGGGATCGATCACCACCAAAGCCGCGTGCGACGCCGAGCACGGCCGGTTCTGGCCGGAGCTCTTCGGCTGGATGGTGCACGCGAATGTGTTCGAAGGCTCCGACCTGAAATCGGTCTGGGGCCACGACCACCCCTAGTTCTTCTTGTACAGCACCTTGTGGGTGATCGACCCGTCAACGTCGTTGACGGTGATGTCGACTGCCGTCCACGAGACGGCCGAGGTCAAACCGGTCTCGGCATTCAGGAAAGTCGCGTTCGCCGTGCCGGCTCCAATGGTCCAGGTACCGAAGGTGCTGTCCGCGTAAGTCGAAAGATTTCCGGCGACCGTTTCGCGCGTGGTGATCTTTGACACCCACTTTCCGGCGGCCGTGATCGTCAGCGTGCCGCTCGACACCTGCAACGTGTAGCCTGTGTCCGAATACATCGTATACGGCAGCGCCTTCGCATCAACCGAATTGAGCGTGTACGCGCCCGTCGGCGTGGCGGGTGGCGGGACGATGACCGGACCGGTCGTGCCCTCGCCCTTGCCGCATCCGACCATTCCAGTGACGGCGAGCACAGCGCCAACGGTGACGTTGCGCCATAATTGGGCCATGCGACTTCGCGAATATGTGTTTTCCATCGTAGTCCTCGGTTCGCTCAGTGCGATCGGTGGTCTTAGTGCCTGCTCAGGTGGCAAAGACGCCACGGCGCCCGACACGGGCGGTGGCGGTACCACGCCCACGGTGACCACCGTTGACGTCTTTACGCCGGGACTCGTGTTCAGCCCCGCGTTCGTGACGATCACGGTTGGATCCACCGTGCGCTACAACATCACCGGCGTCGCGCACGATGTGACCTTCAGCACCGTCACCGGAGCGCCTGCCAGCATTCCGGTCACGAGCAACCAGAACGTCTCCCGCACCTTCAACACCAAGGGCACGTTTCCGTACGACTGCCGCACACACCCCGGCATGTCGGGGTCCGTTACCGTCCAGTGATCGCAGGTGCAGTGACACGCTGATCATCAGGGCTTGGTGACGCCGCGGAACGTATAGTTGTAGCCTGGAAATACCTGCGCGACCTGCGTGTTCTGCAACCGGTTCTGGACGATTTCCGCGAGCACATCGCGATAGTCGAGCGTCACCCTCAGGTCCTGGTTGCTTTCGAGCTGGCCAGCGGCGAGGCCAGGCCACCCGGCCTGACCGTTCGTGCCAAGTGCCAGCACGCGGCCGCCGGCAATGCCCTGGCCCATGGCGAACATGGTGGTCGCCCGGCCATGGTCCGTGCCTTGTGAACCATTTTCCTTGGCGTTGCGGCCGAATTCAGAAATGACCACAACGGTGACGCGCGCGTTCGTGGCGATGATGTCGGCGTGAAAGGCAGCGAGGTTTGCGGCGAAATCCGAGGCCAGCGTGGCCTGCGCGCCGATGGCACCACCCTGTGCGGCATGCGTGTCCCACCCGCCAACGTCTACCTGCGCAGCCTCAATACCAACGTCTGCGCGAACAAGCGTCGCGACCCGCTTGAGCGCCTGGCCAAACGAGGAGTTCGAATACACGGCCGCATTGCTCGGCACGTAGGTGGTGAAGTTGACTGTCTGCAACAGCGCGATCGTGTTGATGGCGTCAAGCGCTGATGCATTGAGCGGCACCGGCGCATTGGTATAGTCGGCGGCGAGCACGGCTTGGCGCGCGGTCGCGGTATTGGCCGCGCCACCAATGGTAAAGCTCGCGGGATTTGCGATCGGCAGCGTCTTCGGTGCCCCCACCAGCGTCTTCTGCAGCCCTGAGGCGAGACCGAGCGCACGGAGCGGAGCGGTGCTCCGCATCGGCGGTGTGAGCGCCAAGTGCCGGCCAAGCCAGCCGGTCACGATGTTCACGTCGGCCGGTTTGCCCACTTCCATGTACCGCTGCGCGTCGAAGTGCGAGCGACTGACAAAAGTCTGACCCGCCGCATGCATCACCAGGAGGTTGCCGGCAGCGTACGCCGGCAGCAGCGATGAGAGCGCGGGCGCGAAGCCGAAGAAGTTGTCGAGCGCCGCCACTTTCTGATTGGCCGGCAACGTGGCGTCAGGTCGCGGAATGGCGATCGTCGGGCGGCCCGTGTAGTACGCCGCATCGCCGAACGGCACGACGAGATTGAGTCCGTCGGCGCCGCCGCGTTGGAAGATCGAAAGAATCACGTCGCGTTCGCCCGCCGCTGATTCGGCGAGCACAACTTTCGGCAGCCACTCCGGGAAAACGGCCGCCGCTGCAGCCGCGCCGGAAAGTCCGGCCGCCGCGCCTACAAACTGGCGTCGCGACATCTCCTTGTATTCGGAGCAGCCGCAGGACTCGTCGTTGATGAAATCGTCGCTCATGGGATTAGTCTCCGGCGCCGGGCGAGGCGCCAATTACCAGCTAGTACCACTGGAAGGCTTCGGATGCGATCGCGAGCGACATCGTTTCACGCACTCGCGTGTCGTTGAACGTTCCACCCTTCAAGTAATTCAGCAGCGACGTTCGCGTGGTGAGGTCCATCTCCCCGCCAAAGAAGTTCGTGTTCATCAGGTCGATTGCGGCGTCGGTTGTGCCGGTCAGGTAGGGCGCCGAATCGACAATGATCTGTCCGGTGCGCAGGGACGACGCCGTGCTCGCAAACTGCCAGCGCGTCATCAGGTTCCCTGACCAGAACTCAAAGAGGTCGGGGAATCCGTCGGGCGTTTCCCACTGGAAAAGCGGCTGGCCAAGATTGTTCAGCTGGCCGATCATCGTCGTCGTGTTCGCGACCACCGCGTTGGAGCTGCGGATGGCCGACACGAGGTAGTGAAACGGGCGCTTGAACTTGAGTGGCGCCGTGGCCACCCAGCCGCTGTTCAGAATCGCGCGCACCACGAGCTTGATGTCGCCCTTGGTGGCGCGGAAGACGCCGGACACGGTGGCGATCTGCTGCGCCGTCGGTTCGGGCGTGAGCAGCCACTTGAGCAGCTTCGTCGAAATAAACGTCGCCGTGTTCGGATGGTTGCAGAGCATATCAATGATCTGCTCGCCCTCGGCGATCGCCGCCGCGCCAGTCGAAGTCGGCGACGCGGGAATCGTCACACCCATCACGGTCTTCGTCGTGAAATCGTGCAGCGTGGGATTGAAGAAGAAATTGCCACGTCCCTGAATCGTCCAGCCGGTGAGCACGCGCGACAACTCGGCGACGTCCGTCTGGGTGTAGCCGTTGTCCACGCCGAGGGTGTGCAGTTCCAGCAGTTCGCGCGCGTAGTTCTGGTTTGGCGCACCGACGCGGCTCACGGTCTGGTCGAGGTACGCGAGCATCGCGGGGCTCTTCGAACTCGCCTTGACGATGTCCGAGAACTTGCCGAGCGCGTTCTTGCGAATGACGTCGCGGTCGTCGACGATCTTGAGATAGCCGACCTTGTCGAAATCGATGTTGAAGTGGTCGCTCCAGAACTCCACCATGCGCTCGTAGAGCTGGCGCGGGCTGAGCACGGCGCGGTAAATCCACTGCGCCTGGAGGATCTGCTGCAGCGTGCCCTGTTCGATGCTGAAGAGCGATTCGACCGGCTGGGAAAGCTGCGGCCAGAGTGCCGCGACCTGTGCTTCGACAACCGTGTTGTCGATACGGGTATGATCGAGCTGGGATTGCAGCCAGACCTGGTAGCCCATCGCCTTGGCCGTATTGACCTCCGCAGCGTTGAGCCCCATCGTCGCCCGGCGAAGCAGGCGGACCGTGGAATTGGACCACTCAGTTGGTGCGGCGACGGCGTTGGCCAGCGCGCCAACAGCGAAGACGTCCTTCTGCCCCTGCTGTTGCGCCTGTTTTGGCTTGGCGCGGCGGCCCTGGGCCTGCGCGGCTTTCGGCGCCATCGAAGCGGCACCGGCCGCACCGGCCAGGGCGCCAATCAGGAAGGCCCGGCGGGATCGCTGTTCCGGTTGCTGCTCCGGGCCTGGAGCCTGCGGCTCGACGGAGTCGCTCGCGGGAAGCTGCTCGGTTTCGCTCATCATGACCTCTGGAGCTGAACGGCGTGTGCCATCGTCAAACCTGCTTCGAACCACACGGTCGGGGGGACCGCTCCTGCCCTCAACATGGCGCCCCGGCGACCTGCGTCAAGTGGGATCGCCACCCTGGTCCATTTCGTTACCCATGAGGCAGACGAATGGTTCTGCAAAACGTTATGGCGGCACAACGTGCAACCCTGCCATCACTCGCGAAGTGCAACCTGTGTCACCAGATTGACTATGGCCTTTACCCCAGTATCACATGCCGACCTCCATCGCGTCCCGGTTTGCGCAGTACCTGCGCGTCCTGCTCGTTTTCACGGTCGCGCTCAGCGCCATTTTCGTTAGCGAGCTGCGCGCCCAACGCGGAGGCGGCCAGGCAGCGCAACCCCGCGACCCGATGCAGGAGGGACTCCAACTCCGGCCCACGCGCACCGCATCGTGGACCACAAAGGTCGGACACTGGATGTCCGTTGACGTCAGCCCCGATGGGCGCACCCTCGCTTTCGACCTGCTCGGCGACCTCTACACGATGCCGATCACCGGCGGCAAGGCGACGCCCCTGACACGTGGAATGGCATTCGACGGCCAGCCGCGATTCTCGCCCGACAGCAAGAAACTTGCCTTCGTGAGCGACCGCGACGGCGGCTGGAACCTCTGGACAATCTCTCTCGACAAGCGCGACACGTCACAGATCACGCGCGGCAAGCAGAACAACTACGAATCCCCCGAGTGGACGCCGGACGGCAAGTACCTCATCGCCGAACGCGGCACCAAACTCTGGATGTACCATGTGGATGGCGGCACGGGTCAGCAGCTGATACCGGCCGGTGCCGGCGCCGGCGGCCGAGGTGCGGCACCCGCGGCTGGGCAAGATGTGATTCGCCAGATGGGCGCAGCCTTTGGCGCCGATCCGCGGTACGTCTGGTTCGAGCAGCGCCGCGGCGCGTGGATCTACAACACGCCGATGAGCGACTACCAGCTCGGCACCTATGATCGCGAGACGGGCGAAGTGAGCATCAAGGAGAGCCGGTGGGGGTCGGCCTTCCGCCCGACGCTCTCGCCCGATGGGCAGTGGCTCGTGTATGGCACGCGCCACATTCGCGATACGTACCTCCGCGTTCGCAATCTCAAGACGGGCGAGGACAACTGGCTCAAGGGTCCGGTGCAACGCGACGACCAGGAATCGCGCGCGTCGCTCGACGTGCTCCCCGGCATGAGTTTCACGCCCGACTCGAAGTTTCTGATCACCACCTGGGGCGGCCGCCTCTGGAAAGTGTCCGTGCCCGATGGCGCTGCGACGGAGATTCCGTTTGAAGTCGACGTCGTGCAGGCACTCGGTCCGAACGTGCATCACGATTATCCCGTCAGCGATTCGGCGACGTTCATCGTCAAGCAGATTCGCGACGCGGTGCCGAGTCCGAATGGTCGGCAACTCGCGTTCGTGGCGCTCGACCACATCTATGTAATGGACTATCCCGCCGGTGCGCCCAAGCGGCTGACCTCGGCCACGGAGAATGAATTCCATCCAGCATGGAGTCCCGATGGTCAGTGGATTGCCTATGTGACGGCTCCCGTCGCCAATACCGGTGGCGCGCTCAACCGCGTGCGCGCTGATGGCAGCGGCCAGCCGCAGAAGCTTTCGAGTGAATACGCCTACTGGCGAAACCCCGCCTTCACGCCGAATGGCTCGCGGATTCTCGCAGTGCGCGGGCCCGCGCGTCTCTTTGGCGATCTCTCCGCCGGCGGCGGTGGCGGCGGTGGCGGACAGAGCGACGTGGTCTGGGTCCCATCGTCCGGCGGCGCTGCGACGGTGGTGACCGAATCAAATGGTCTCTCGCAGTTCCATTTCGTGAAGGGTGACAGCTCGCGCATCTGGGCGTACGGTGGGCAGCGTGGGCTCGTCTCGATGCGATGGGACGGCACCGAACTCAAGACCCATCTCCGCGTAGCACGTGCAACGCCACCGGGTGACGGCGGCGGTGGTGGTCGTGGCGGCGGGGCCGCTTGGGCGCAGATGTCTCCGACCGGCGATCAGGTACTCACGCAGGCCGGCAATGATGTGTACCTCGTGCAGATGCCGTGGGTTGGTGCCGATGCGCCGACGGTCACCGTTGGTGAAGCGGTCGGCAACTTCCCGATGAAGAAGCTCTCCGACATTGGCGCGCAGTTCCCCGCCTGGGGTGCCGATGGCAAGACGGTGCACTGGTCCATCGGCAATGCGCATGTCGTGTACGATGTGGATCGCGCGAAGGCGTTTGATGACTCCGTGCGTCGGGCACGCGGTGCCGCGGCGGATTCAACCG
>Ga0114969_10000851_pt1 | contig 26229 bp, 23 predicted proteins | sample M_130807_MF_Meta_FD_87316 | JGI IMG/M metagenome (GOLD analysis project Ga0114969, IMG submission 87316) | Freshwater microbial communities from Lake Montjoie, Canada to study carbon cycling - M_130807_MF_MetaG | ecosystem: Environmental > Aquatic > Freshwater > Lake | place: Lake Montjoie...
TCTGTAACTTCATCAGTGGTTCTTTTATCAATGCGTGGCGGATAAAATGGAATCATGTATTATATTTTGCTCAAATATATTGATTCTAATTCTTTTTTATCGGATTTTCCATTTTGAGTCAAAGGCATTTTATCAATGATTTTGAAATCGGAAGGAATCATGTAATGTGGCAGATTTAATGCTAAACGATCACCAATTTCTTTTTTCAGGTCAACAATACTCCCTGATTTCTCTAGCGACAACTGAACTACAGCAACAATCTTTTTCACTTCACCATTTCTTCGAAGCGCAATTGTTTCGGCTTGAACAACGAACTCGATGTCGTTGATTTTCGAGGTAATTTCATCTAATTCGATGCGGTATCCATGAAACTTAATTTGATTATCGAAGCGCGCACTAAAAAAAAGCATTCCATCTTGTAAGTAGCCGTTATCACCAGTTTTATACGCTCGCTCATGGTCAATTTGAATGAATTTTTCTTGTGTCAATTCAGGTCGGTTCAAATAACCAATAGAAACATTTTCACCTACAATAATTATTTCACCGTTCTCAATTACAATTTTACTATTTGGCTTAGGATAACCTACTGGCAAAGGATTGTACTGATTTAAAATTTCTTGGGTTATATTGATTTTGGTAGTTGCTACAGTAGCCTCGGTTGGACCATAAGAATTATAAATCACCGCTGATGTAAAAAATTTATACAAAGCCGCAGCTAAGGAATGAGGTAGCGTTTCTCCACAAAACAGAAAATATTTTATCGAATTTAATTTAGGATCGTTACCAATTCGAGAATAGGTAATTGCGAATGAAGGCGTAGAAACCCAAACTGTGCCACTGTACTTTTGAATTCGCTGCATTAACGATTCCGGATTTTCTGTAATTACCTTATCATTCAAAAGCAAAGTTGCACCAAGTGCTCCAAAAGTCATCAGTTCAAAAACCGACAAATCGAAACTAAAAATGGCAACATTAATAAATACGTCTTTCGATGTAAAACCAAAATCGCTGGTCATCCAATGCGTAAAAGTTTGAACTGCAGAAGATGTGATTTGAACTCCTTTAGGCTCCCCAGTGCTACCCGAAGTAAAAATCACATACACTAAAGGATCAACTGACGGTAATTCCACACTCAATGAAACAGGACACTGTTTTACTATTTGAAGCTCATTGCTTTTTATTTGAATTTCAGTAGTGTTTTCTAAATTCAACATACGATCGGTGCAATTGATCACCAACTCAAGCCCAACCACTCGATGAACCGCTAGTATTCGTTGTTCCGGAAAAACAATGTCAACAGGAATGTAAGCGATTTTCATTTTCATTAAAGCATAAACCACCACAATCATATCGGCTTGCTTATGCCCATAAATCAGCACTGGTTTCCCTAAATTATTCCAGTTATTCTTTTTGAAGAAAGAACAAATATTATTTACTTCTAATTCAAATTGAAGCCATGTAATTTCTCGTACGCTATCAATCACGGCCAAGCGATTAGCATCAATATTTTGTTCAATAAAATCTTTTTGTTCAAAACAAAATTTCATAGGTCGATGATTTGTTTTTTAATGTTTTTATGGCATCTATGCTCTTTTCACAGTTTTATGAAAGACCACTGCACATATTAAAAAAGTTTACCGCTAAATATATAAATTGAAAATGCCACAGCATTAAACAAAATAAAAATAGAAAGGACACGCACTAATTTAGGATTCATGTTACCAAAAACAACATCTCTTTTGTTTTTCAAACAAACATACGCGTAGTAATTGTGTATCATGGAAAATAGACCAAAAAGCATTCCGCTAACGATATAATGCAAAGTCAATCCGTTCCAAAAACCCATTAAAGTAAAGGTTAAAAAAAGCGCCAAATTCTGACGTTGAATCGACGTGAATAGTTTTTTAGTAGTTAACTCTTTAAAAATTGGTTTGAAAAAATAGTCGTTCAACCAATCGCCTAATGTTTTGTGCCATTTTCTCCAAAACTCTTTTGGATTAACAGCCAAAAATGGACTATCGAAATTTATTGGAACATCAATACCAATAAATTTTGCAAAGCCAATGGCAAGCAAACAATAACCAGCGAAATCAAAAAACAAATAAAACAAATAAGTGTACATATACGAAAGATGGTAAAGAAAACTACCATCGTCTACCAAATGAGAAAGAATTAAAAGTCTGATTGCTTCTCCAATAATGAATTTATACAACAAACCTTTTATACAGGTATCGAAGCCTTTCGCGAGCGTTTCAAAACGAATATTAGCATATCCACTTTCAATATTTGATGTAAATCTTTGATAGCGATCAATAGGCCCTATAAGCAAGGTTGGGACGAACGTTGTAAAATTGAAGAAATTCAAAATAGATACTGTAGTTTCTTTATTGTGCTCATCAATATAAAGTTGAATTACCTTAAAAGTCATGTACGACAATCCAGCCACCTGCACAATGACAGCTAAATAATAATGCATATTTCTTTCCTCAGATACTTCAGGTAAAACAACAATGAATTTCATTAAAATCATAGGTAGCGAAAGTAAAATCACAGGCAAAAGGAGTTTGCCATAATTTAATTTCTTTCCGAATAAATAATAAATACTGTAAAAATACCCCAATATTCCAAAAAGCTGAAGGGGCTTAGGAAACATAACAACAAGATAGAACAAAGATGAAAAAGCAATTAACCAAGAATACTTTAAATGACGACTAAAAAATTTCTTTGCTAAAAGAAATAGCAATATGGTACACAATAGGTATACAAAAAAAGAGCTCGTTGTGAAGGGCAATATGGTGCTGATTGAAAACATTAAAATTGCTGGTAAATGAAATTAACTTTAGAGGTGGATGGTATATCTTCTTGTTTGTAAAAAAAATTATCAATTTCAATTTCATAAATAAACAAATAGCCTATCATCAGTAAAAAATAGACCAAAGTATTTTTTATTAGTTTATTCCGCTTCATGGTTTGTTTAATTTATATGTATTCACCAAAAACTCATTAACCCTCATCCAGCCATAATCCCCTAAGTGCATTACATCCTTTAAGGTTCCTGGCTCATAATCCTGTTTCTTTGTTACAAACATATTTAAACAAGGGAAATTATTTTGTTCAATTACACTTGTAATGGAATCAATGATTGCATTAAAGTTTTCCAAATGATTATAATGATATGGATTCAAAGGTTGTATAACAAAACTGGCTTCGCATTGGTACATTCTTAACAATTGAATTAAAAGTTTTACATCTGAAAATTCACGATTTTCTGGCACACTGAAACGCGATGCTTCACCATGCTTATAAACTTTATTTGAATCGAGTAAATATGTTATGTAGTACTCATCATTAACAAAAATAGAATTGGCTTTTATGGCCGACACAAAATTATCTTGAACTCTTTTTTTAGTCACCGCCCAATTAATCACTGACGCTTTAGGTAGGGTGTTTTCAGGTAATTTTACTGAATAAATCACATCATTTACTGTCGCAGATGCCGACAACTCATTAACTAAATCATTCAAGAACAAGTATTTTTTGTTTTGGTATAACTTATTTAAAGTAAGTATGCTCTGACTGGGTTGTTCAATATCGTTTAATTTAGAAGATATATATTTTCCTATTTCCATCTTAAACTCCATTGGAATAATATCGTTGTTAATAATTGATTTTAAAAAGTTAGGTCTGACAAATTCTAAAAAAGCAGCAATATTTGTTCCGTCAGTATCAAACCATCCTGGACTTATCATGATGCAAATTTTGGCTTTTTTAATCTTTTTTTGCATCGCCAGCAATTCGCAAAACACAGAAAAACTTTGATGATAGGCATGGCCAAAAGCAACAGTGGGTGTATGTAAACTATCAGGTAAAAAATAATAAGGAACATAAGTGGATTCAGACAATTCCGATGAACCAAAAATTGTTATCGACTTGGGGTTCGATAAACTTCCTGCCAATGCTAATTCAGATTGAATACCTGCTTCAAAATTTGAATTTCTACCCCTCAACATTAATTGTTTGCCTACAATCAATTGCTTGTTTTTAATTGCCTTTACTTCAAATGATTCAAATAAAAAAAGGGTACAAACAGTTAAAAAAAAAGCACATACAATGGGAATAAAATGAAATGTAAAAACACCAATTATTTTATCTTTCATTTTTTTGAAGTGATGTATTTCATCATATTGGTCACCGTTTCGAAATTTTCTTCCACGATTTCATTGAAAGGAACTGAAATAGAAAATTCTCCCTCAATCTCCACAACTAACTCAACAATGGTAATAGAATCCAAAATTTTTGATGACCACAAAGACTGCTCCTTGTTAACTGAAGTAAAGGTCAATTCTTCTATTTTGGAGATTAAAAACTCTTCCATGTAATTTTCTTGTAAAGATATAGTAATCAACTAATATTATAAAGCTAGCTTTTCAACAAATGATCAGCTATCATTTGTCCGGCATTTGCATTGCCGTACAAATTCGCTGAAAAATCATTATTTGTTTTTTTCATACTGTTATAAGCCGCTATGATAAGAGCTTCGTCGGCACCGGCGAGTACGTTGAACCCGCCGCTAACGAGTTCTGTCCACTCCGTTTGATCGCGCAATGTCACACAGTTTTTACCAAAGAAGTAGGCTTCTTTTTGCAAACCACCTGAATCGGTCATGACCATAGCCGAATGTTTCAAGAGTTGTATCATGTCGAAATAACCCACCGGATCAATAACATCAACTTCGAGTTGGAGTCCGAGCTGTGCAATAATTTTTCGCGTGCGCGGATGAATAGGCAAAATAACGCGAGACTCGCGGTGAATTTTATTGAGTGCTAAAACAATGTTTTTCAAACGGATGGGATCATCGGTATTCTCCTGACGATGAATGGTACTCAACACAAAATCACCTTTCAGAAAATCAGCGGAAAGCTGCGATTTTTCTGCAGCCTTATCCGCATAATAGTAGGCGGCATCTTGCATCACATCTCCCGACAAAACTACTTTAGCATCAAAATGATCGTAGCCTTCGCGTTTCAAATTGTCAATAGCAGTTTGTGTTGGCGCGTACAAATTATTACTGATGCGATCGGTTAAAATACGATTGATTTCCTCTGGCATTTTCATGTTAAAACTGCGCAGTCCAGCTTCGATGTGCGCAACCTTGACATCAAGTTTTTTTGCTGCTAATGCACCTGCCAAGGTAGAATTGGTATCACCATAAACCATCAACCAATCGGGTTTTTCCTTTTGAATCAAACCCTCAATACTTTCTAGCATGCGACCAGTCATGGCTCCATGACCTAAACTATTAATTTCTAAATTATAATGAGGTGTAGGAATTTCCATTTCGTCGAAAAATATCTGCGACATCTTGTCGTCGAAATGCTGACCAGTGTGTACAAGAATTTCTTCAACACCTTTCATTTGAGAGAAAACGCGACTCAATACAGCCGCTTTTACAAATTGCGGACGGGCACCGATGACAGTTAAAACTTTAAGCATGTTTCAAATTTTTCTCGAAATTAAGAAAACAAAATGTTTAATTGCCAATAAAAAAAGGGTAATGTAAAATTGAATTTACATCACCCCTCGTTGTTTTTTAAAAGCTTATTTTCTAGTTTTTAATCATTTTAAATGTCTCAGAATAATTATCAGAAGAAAACTTTACAAAATAAATCCCATTTGAATATTTACTTAAAAAAAATATCTTCACCTACGCTTTCCTAAAAAGCTTATTAACCTACACTTTATTAATTAAATTTTATGAAAAAACGGGTAATTACGTCCGTAGCATTATTGTTTTTGCTACTGGATCTGAGCGCTAAGAGTATTAGCGAGGCTACTGCGAAAATCGTGGGGCAGAATTTTATTTCCACCCGTCTTGTTTCAGCCGGATCAAAGATCAAATCAGGATTATCTCTGGTTTACAAAGGCACCGATGAGACCTCATTGGTAGTGTATTATGTTTTTAATTCAAGTAATGGATTTGTGATCATTTCCGCAGATGACAATGCAATTCCTATTTTGGCATACTCTGACGAGGGAACTTTTAATCCCAATAATTTAGGTCCGAATACCAAGGATGTATTGCAAAATTATTCCGGCCAGATTAGCCATGTTGCTAAGAATAATATCAAACCACTGGCAAAAATTACCAGCAACTGGTATGGATATATTAATGGGACTTCTGTAGCTTATAAAACAGAGGCTACATCAGTTGCTCCATTGGTAAAAACCAAGTGGGGACAAGGTGGTTATTACAAAACTTCCTGTCCCGGAGGATCGGTGACAGGCTGTGTTGCCACTGCAATGGGCCAGATCATGAAATATTGGAACGGTCCGAGTTTGGGTATAGGATCCCATACTTACAATCATGCTACTTATGGCACTTTGTCGGTAAATTTCGGAAGCTCTTCTTATGATTGGTGCAGTATGCCTAATCAGGTAAGCTCTACCAATTCTTCTGTAGCAACGCTATTGTACCACTGCGGCGTAAGTGTAGATATGAATTATAGTCCAACAGGCAGCGGGGCCTATGTTATAGGCGCAGGTGCAACTGCAGAAACTGCTTTTAAAACTTATTTCGGATATAAAAGCTCTATTCAGGGATTGTCAAGAGGATATTATACCGATGCGGCATGGATTTCGATGTTGAAATCAAATTTGGATGGGGGAAAACCCGTGCTTTACGCTGGTTATGATGCCAACTCTGCTGGCCATGCTTTTGTGTGTGACGGTTATGATGCTAATGATTTGTTCCACTTTAATTATGGATGGGATGGAAGCAGTGATGGATACTACGCGGTAAATGGAATTGTTAATGGATATAACAACAATCAGAATGCAGTGATGGGTATTGAGCCTATTAACCGGGTTGTAGGTTATGGTGAATACTCAGCACCAAAAATCACCGACCATTCGGTATCAGGTGATTTCGACAGAGATGGCAAGGAAGATGACATTGCTGCTTTTTATGAGTATGGCACTTTCACTACCAGCCTCCATGTATGGAAATCAAATGGGTCTGCTTTCACTTATCAGGGAGATAACGGTTGGTGGAACGGCACAAGTTATCAGGCATCAAAGATTGTGGGTATGGTAGCTGGTGATTTCAACAGAGATGGTTATAAAGATGATATCGCTGTGTTTTATGATTATGGAAATTTTAAAACAACGATTCACGTTTGGACTTCAACAGGAAGCTCATTTAATTCACCTGCTACTGCCGGGTGGTATACCAATAACGGGTATGACGCTACGAAAATTAAAGGACGAGTTGTAAGCGGAGATTTCGACAGAGATGGTTATAAAGATGACATCGCTGCTTTTTATGATTATGGTACCTGGTCTACCAACATCCACGTATGGCAATCAACGGGATCTTCTTTTGTGGGACCGAGCACTGCCGGCTGGTATTCATCAACAAGTTATGCTCCTGCTAATATTAGCGACAGGGTTGTTTCCGGAGATTTTGACCGTGATGGCTATGAAGATGATATCACTGCTTTTTATAATTATGGTACTTGGTCGACTACCGCCCATGTATGGCAGTCAACGGGTTCTTCATTTTCAGGACCAAGTTCTGCCGGATGGTGGAGTTCAACATCTTATGCCCCTTCAGCGATTTCTAAAAGGATAGTTTCAGGCGATTTCGACAAGGATGGTTATAAAGATGATATCGCTGCTTTTTATGATTATGGTACCTCGTCTACCAACATCCACGTATGGCAATCAACGGGATCTTCTTTTGCGGGCCCAAGTACTGCAGGGTGGTGGAGTTCAACTGCCTATGCCCCTAGCAAAATTACAGGAAGAGTAATTTCCGGTGATTTTAACAGCGATGGAGTAAAAGACAATATTGCTGCGTTTTATGATTACCCATCATTCTCTACTGCAATTCATGTTTGGAAATCAAATGTTACTTCCTTTACTTATGCAGGAGACAATGGTATGTGGAAGGTCTGTGGTGTTGGTACTTTGAAAAAATCGGAAGAAGATGACGCTGTGGATGAAGCCAAAGCAATCATTGCCGAAAACATAAAAATATATCCTAATCCTTCTACAGGTGTTGTGAGCTTGAAAACAGAATTTACAAACTGTAAAGTAGAAGTGTTTAATGCTTTGGGACAACAGGTGTGTTGTTTCTCTGCAGGGATGAACGAGATCAGTAATTTTGATTTATCAAATCAGTCAAAAGGGCTTTATTTCATAAAGGTGAGCGATGGAAAAATCAGCTCATGTGTTAAATTGATCCTACAATAAAATGACATGAAAATAAAAGAGGCTGTCATTATGCACCCTCTTTTATTTGCTGTATCTAAATTAAAAATAAGGGCTTTCAGAATCTTCTAAAAGCCCTTATTTTATTAGCAGTAAATCATCATGGATTCCTCACAACATTAAAAAAACAAAAGAAAAAACAAAAGTAAACCACACCTGCTTCAGTTTCAAGCATGGATTCAGTAGAAAACCCAATCACAATTGCGACTAAAAAAGCCAAACGCAACATATCTTTTTTCCTCACTCCGGCAACAATACTATTTAGCAGAAGCAAGAGCAAAGCAAAAACACCCAAAACACCCAACTCTAAAAAAAGCTGTAAAAATTCACTATGCGCATTCAAACGATGCTTGTATTCCACCTGCATGTTGTGCTGCAAATAACTTTCATAAAGCTTGTCGTTTGCAGAATTTCCATATCCAACAAAAGGTTCAGCACGAATCAATTCTATCGCCCTCTCCCAAACCATTTCTCTAGCAGAGGTCGTATCTGTTTCTTTTGGTTTGTCGCGCAAAGCACTTAAAAATGAATCGACTCTATATCTAAAAAAGTCAAGAGAGCGATAAGCAGCGATCAGTATAATTACAAAAACAATGGTTGCAACAATTCCATTTTTCCATTGTTTGGCAACATAGCTGTAATGCGCAAGGAACATAAAAAAAATGAACAACAATGCAAACAACGGTCCTTTTGAACTCAACAGAATCACTCCGAAAACAAGAAAAACACAAATCGAGATATATAATAAATGATACTTTCTCCCCCTCTGTCCAAACAACAAAAAGTAAAGAGCACTAGCAAAAGCGAGTGTTAAATGAAAGGCAAAATAACCCGCATGCATGAAGATTGACAAATTGGTATAGAAAAAAAATTGTGTGTCGTGGCTATCCATATACCTTGCCGTCGCTACAGAAAAACACAGCAACAAACTAAGAATACAACCAAATAGATGAGCTTTGACTATTTTTTCTTTCAAAATCGGCCAATTGCATTTGGACGCAAGAAAAATTATTGGAAATACAACAAAAGATATTTTTAGTCCCAATTCCGAAAAACTAAAGTCTCTCAAAGATTGTAACACATACATGAAATAAAGAAAAGGAAGCAACAACAATACTTTATTATTTTGCACCCTAAGTTTAAAAACGGCATAGCTCGAATGGAATAAAAAGGTGAGTCCAAACAAGAATAAAAAATAAATAGCAACCCGTTTGTGAATCGGCATGCAAAAGACAAAGCCAAGCAATGCCAGTTCATTTAATTTTGAGATTGTCAAATATTTAATACTGGGTATCCTCATTCACAATCACCTTTATTGGAAAGTTTTTATAGTTGATTTTAGTGCAAACAGACCTAAACAATAAAATATTTTTAGCGCTGACAATTATTTTCATTATTCCGATAATCCTGTCTTCACTTTGATTTTACTTTCAATAAAATCAACATAGGAATCGGCAAGTTTATTTCTGTTGAATTTTTCAGAAACATAATTTCTGCCATTTTTTCCCAATTGTACCAAATCAATTTTTCCTTCACAAATATCAATAATCTTAGCGGCAAGATCATTCTCATTTTCAGGTTCAAAAAAAACAGCACATTCCCCTTGATTCACAAACAATTCCCTTGCTTCACCATCAACTCCTAATACAATTGGTTTCTCCATCGCTAAACTTTCAAATATTTTAGAAGGAATAGCGCCCAAAAACAAATCCATTTTTTTTAACGGAACAAGAGCAGCATCAATCGACTTGATGATCATTCCGATTTCACTTTTCGTAACTGGTTCAAAAAACAACACATTTGAAGTGGCTAAACGCTCTTTCAAGGCAACAAGCATTTCCTTTTCTGGTCCGGCCCCCATCATTACAAAATAAACATTTGGAAATTTATCTTTCAACAAAGAAGCCGCCTTTACAATAAGTTCTAATCCCTGCGCATGTCCTAAAATACCTGCATACAAAAAAATAAGATCTTCCTTTTTGAACCCATTATCAACCCGCCATGTCGATTCAATTTTTTTATTATCGAACATTTCCACATCCACACCATTTGGCAACCAATAAACTGTTTTAGAAGGGAACCTTGTTTGAATATCTTTGACGATACCTTGAGTTTGTCCCGTTACGAAAATTGACTTTCGGTACAAAAACTCTTCCAAAAAGGTAGCCGATTTCAACATCATTTTATTAGTAACCAAGCCCAACTTTTCTGCACTTTCCGGCCACAAATCAGATACATTCAAACTGAATTTTGCACGTTTAAATTTTGACAATACATAACCACTTATCCCTAAAAACAGGGGAGGTGACTCTGTAACAACTAAATCAAAACGTCCGTGTACTTTGAACAATCCCACATATACACTCGTAAAAACAAAAGAGAAATAATTCATTAAGCGCTTGATAATGCCTTTTGATTTTGAAACGTAAATCCAGGCACGATGCACCGTAATTCCATCCATAGTTTCCTTTTTGTAAAGGACTTTGTGATAGGCTTTAAAAATTTCCATTTTGGGATAATTGGGCATCGCCGTTAGCACAGTAACTTCATAGCCTTTTCTTTTTGCTATGCGCACCGCCAACTCGTACAGTCTGTTTTGCGGAGCCCCTATCTCTGGTGGAAAATATTGTGTTATGATTAATATTTTCACTTTTTACTTGATTTAAAATTTCCAACAATGGAGCCAATTTCAGATGTAAAAAAATCGGATACTTTTGATTTACTGGCAACAATAGTTCCAAAAGAAAGATGCACATGATCACCAATTTCACAATCGTGATCTACCAATACTCCAGCTGCAACAATTACATTTTTCCCCACACTTGTGTAAGGATTGATTACAACATTGGCCAATACAACCGCTCCATCTTTAATTTCAACACAATCCCCTATAACAGCTGAAGGATGCAATACTACCGCCGGACTGAACTTACGAAGTGCATTGTCAAACAACTTTTGGCGCGGAATATTTTCGCCAATTGCAACTACAAAAAAAACTGAATCATCTCCCTCCAAATCGGTCAATAATGCATCGCTCAATACACTATACGAACTAAAGACTTTATCTCCCACCAGCAATCCATCAACACAAAATCCTTTTATTTGATATAAGTCTTGTTTAATAATAGCATCCAAAACTACCTTTGCATGGCCCCCTGCTCCAATAACGATGATTTGTTTTTTCATTTTACAGTCCGCTTTTTCACCTTATCAATGGTTGTCTCATACAAGGAAACCATTTGGTCAACGTTGTACTTCCAATTATATAGTTGCTCCACTTTTAATCTTCCTGATTTTCCCATTTGAACACGCAATGCTTTATTTAAAATCAATCGTTCTAAAGCCGCAGCTGTTTGCGCTACATTTCTAGGAGCTACAATTATCCCGGTTTTTTCTGAATCAACCACTTCTGGTAGACCTCCAACCGAAGTAGCAACAACAGGAACAGCACACGCTAATGCTTCCACTGCTGCAACACCAAAGGTATCTGAATCCATTGTAGACAAAATGGTAAAAATATCAAAGCTGGTTAACAAGGAAATATATTTTTCGAACTCCGTGTTTTGATTGACGTAACCATGAAAAATGACTTTTTTCTCTACTCCTAATTCCCTGCATAAATTTTCTAAAAACATTCTTTGCGGTCCATCGCCAACTATATCCAGCAAAACATTTTGCTTTTTATCGCACAACACAGCAAAAGCCCTGATCAAATACTCTACCCCGTATTTATCACTCAGAGTTCTTATGGTACCGATACGTATAGCAACATTTTCCTCTTTAACAAGAACAGGAAATCGAGATATATCCACCCCAAAAGGTATAACATTTACAAATTTATCTGTCAACTCAGCAATTTTTTTTTGTGTAAAAAATGACAACACAGTTATAGCGTCTGTCTTGCTCAGAGAATTCATGAGGATTTTTCGCAAAAAGAAATTTTTTGGACTATCCAATATGTCAGATCCCCAACCTGTTATCACAAGTGGATGAAATCCTGAAGATGCGGCCAAATAGCCATAACTTGTAGAATGATGGGCATGTACCAAATCTGGAGCTATAGTCTTCAAATATTTCTTTACCAGCGAAGTATTCAAAAAATAATCGAATTTAGTGCCTGTGACTTTTCTCAATGGATAATAAGTAATTCCATCAAATTTAGGCCCTCTATCAAATGAAATAATATGCATTTCAATTGATCCCTTGGCAGCTAGTCCTTTAATCCATTTCTGCACATGCACACTACCATTATCACCTAATATACATAGCTTCATCATTTCAGTTTATAAATTTTGAGTATTTATTTTTACTTTTTTAAAACAGAGCATCAGCAATAAAACGGGAATCAACACACCTTCCAATACCAAAGATTTATAGCCTTCCGGACCCGCGGTGATAAACGTAACAATTTGCGCACACAATAAAAACGGAAGCAAATATTTTAGCAGCATGAAGAAAAAATTATCCATTTTAAATGAGGCTACACTGATATAAAAAGAAAATACAAAAACCATTGCTAAAACCGCGGCGCCGATAAGAAGGCCCAACACCCCAAAATTCAAATACCATGCAGCAGCATGATGTATCGTATATATCTGCCCCTTAGCAGCTTTAACCGATTGTGCATAATAATTATATATATCCAAAGGCCTATCTGGATAAACTGCCCGTGGCACAACGGATGTTGCTAAATTCAAAAAGCTGGAACCATAAGTTATTGGCACATGATTATGCAGAATTCCATACATTGAAAAATGAGCATAAAACAATTCGTTACTCCATAAAAACGACCACAGTACTTGCTTACCTTTATCAGCAGCAGTATTTTTATCAGAAGTAAAAAACTCTTCTGTGGCTTTCATTGGTGGAGCCTTCGTTTCACTGGATGAAGGAAACATTAAATGCAATTGTCTTGGTATTACTGTAGATCTCAAAAAATCATTCGCCAAAAACAGAGTCAATACCATCAAAAAAATAAATGCAAAACGCTTGTAATATAAATTACGATACTGATTGATTCCCACTAAGATGCAAATTACAATTCCCGACAATGTTTCTCTGCGATTACCAAGAATAGCAATATATACCGCTGCCAATGTACAAGCAAACAATAACAATACTACTGCGTACCTTTGATTCTCAACTTTGATATTGAAGCGATTCGATTTTACCAGCGTAAACGAAAAAGCGATGAAGGGAACAATAACACAGAACTCATTCGCTAATTGATGAATCGTGTAATATTTACTGGTAGTACCACGGGTAATTATATAGATAGACTTTTCATGAGAAATGGCGTAAAATATTTCATCGCGCAGCACAAAAACACTAACCCCAATAAAAAAAATTGTAATCAGTAGAACAATCAAGGGATTTAAAATCAACTCATAAGATGACTTGGGTGTTATGACTTGATTGTTACGAAAAGGTAAAATATACTTCCTTATAGTAATTAAATAGGTATACTGAAAGGTGAGGATAAAAAGCACATAATAAAATACTGACAAAATATAATCACCATCGAATGCCACTTTAAATAAACGATCAAAAATGTGCAAATAATGCAATCCAATAGCTTCTCCTTTAAATCCATAATAAGCATCTAACGGAAAAATTAGCGCCCCAGCCAAAGTAAAATAATACATAAAAAATGTAATGATGGGCAAGGTGAAATCATGATTTATTGCCCACATTTTATAGGCGTTGCGTGCAATTAAAAAAGTTGAAAATAGCAATACAATATAGTACAAAATCAAAGTGATCATTTTCGCTGCGGTTTAAAAATTTTAATCAATGACATATAAGTTAAAAGGCCCAAAAAATTTACTGCTACAGCAAACACTAATAAACTATTTACAATGGTAAAATTATGGAAAACATGAAGAAGTGAAAGCAAGGCAATAAAAACACAAAAAGAAATTAAAATATTCGCACTCACCTTCGCTGTTTCATAGAAAGCATCAACAATACTTCTAATCACACTAAACACGCTGTAGCCGATGACTCCGAAAAAGATAATGAGCAAATATTTTTCTGACTCCACAACATTTTCAACACTGAATGCATTTAAAATTTCAGCGCCAAACAGAAAAACGATACAAAATGTAAAAACACCCAAGGCAATAGAAAGCAACAACAACTTCGTGCTTATGCTCTTCAACAGCGCAAAGTTTTTTTCAAACACAATTTTTGAAGCTTCGGGCAACAATATAATATTCACTGGCGACATCAGCGCAATAATGATATTGAACAGACTTAAACAGAAAGCAATATTTCCGGCGATCGTAAGTGAAAAAAAATTGGAAGCAATAAAAGTAGGCACAGCGAAAAACAACCCGAGAACAACATCTCCCGGCATACGCTGAATTCCATAATTCATCAATTTTTTAAAACTACTTTTAAAATCAGACCAGGTCAGGCGCAAAAAGGGAATCCACAGCACGTTCACAGCCAAAAGCAGCAACAAGGTCATTAGGCTCAAATACAAAAAATAATGAAAAATACTATCGGCCAAAAAATAAGCCACAAGTGGCAACAATCCAATATTAACGAGTTGTAAAAAACTCGATATTTTAAACTTGAACTTACCCCTGAAATAATTGTACAAACAAGCGTGAACCATTAAACTAAAAACATAAAGCACTACCACCATGCACATTTTCTCATGATCCATGTCGCCGAAAACCATTTTTGAAAAATACGCGCTGAGCGAAAAACCCAACAACAAAAAAACCATAAAAATACCGCTCAGCACCAGCAAAGCGGTATAGTGTATTTCAAGTTGTTTTTTATGACTCTCTATCGACAAAAACTTTGGAAGAGACACGCCCATTCCCATCATCAACAAAGGCATTAAAAACCCAACCAATCTTTTGTTGATCGTGTATTCAGAAAAACCATTGGAATAAAACTTTAAGTTGATCATCTTGAACAACAAGACACTGATCACCATAATCAAAAACTCAAAGCCAAAAGTAATCGCATAATTGTACAAGCGTTCGCGACTCAATGACTGTGCTATGCTTTTTAATCCCATTTACAATTTTGATCTCCCTCTATATAACGCGGTCAATATCAATGATTACTTCGCATAACCTACCGCTCTAACCTCACGGATCACGGTTACTTTAACCTGCCCTGGATACGTCATGTCGGTTTGAATTTTTTGTGAAATATCGAAAGCCAGTTTTTCAGCGTCTTTGTCGCTTACTTTTTCACTTTCAACCACCACTCTCAATTCTCTACCTGCTTGAATAGCATAAGTTTTTTGCACACCTGCATACGACAGCGCCAAGCTTTCCAACTCGTGAATACGTTTGATATATGAATCCAATATTTCACGACGAGCACCTGGACGCGCGCCTGATATAGCGTCACACACCTGAATGATAGGCGACAACATTGAGGTCATTTCAATTTCATCGTGATGCGCACCAATGGCATTGCAAATCTCAGGACGCTCTTTAAATTTAAGGGCAATGTTCATCCCCAAAATAGCATGCGGCAATTCCGGATCTTCGTCAGGCACTTTACCTATATCGTGCAGTAAACCTGCTCTCTTCGCCAACTTAGGATCTAAGCCCAACTCTGCCGCCATGATCGCACACATATTGGCCACTTCGCGAGAATGTTGTAATAAATTTTGTCCGTAAGAAGAACGGTATTTCATACGACCCACCATTCTAATCAACTCAGGATGTAAGCCATGGATGCCCAAATCAATGGCGGTGCGTTTTCCGATTTCTATAATTTCTTCTTCTAAACTTTTTTTCACTTTCGACACTACCTCTTCAATACGCGCAGGGTGAATGCGACCGTCGGTCACCAACTGATGCAAGGCCAAACGCGCCAACTCTCGGCGCACTGGGTCGAAGCACGATAGAATAATCGCCTCTGGGGTATCGTCCACAATGATTTCAACGCCTGTCGCCGCCTCTAAAGCGCGAATATTTCTTCCTTCTCTACCAATGATTCTTCCTTTTATTTCGTCAGACTCAATGTGAAAAACCGACACCGCATTGTCAATGGCTACTTCGGTAGACATACGCTGAATGGTTTGAATGATTATTTTTTTAGCTTCTTTGTTGGCTGTGATTTTTGCCTCTTCAATGCTCGTTTGGATGAATTCCATGGCATCGGTTTTCGCTTCATTTTTCAAAGCATCCACCAATTGTTCCTTTGCTTTTTCAGCAGTGATACCGGCCATCGCCTCTAACTGATCTACTTGACGTTTGTGCAACTTATCAAGATCTTGGTCTTTTTTAGTGACCAACTCTGTTTGCGCTTTCAACTTTTCGCGGCCCACTTCAACATCTTTCTCCAATTTTTTCAATTCTTGAAACTTAGTGTTGTTGAGTTGTTCGCGCTGAGCGATTTTATTTTCGTTGGCCGCCGCTTTTTGATTTCTTTCGGCAATCACTTTCTCGTGCTCGGATTTCAATTCCAAAAACTTTTCTTTGGCTTGAAGCATTTTGTCTTTTTTGATTTGCTCGCCTTCTTTCTCGGCATTGTCGAGAATTAATTTGGCTTTTCCAGTGGTGCTTTTGTTTACCACGAACCAGCTCGCTGCTGCTCCTATTGTGAGTCCTATGACTCCTATAACGATTTCGATCATAACTTAACTTTAATTTAAAAAAAATGCACCAATCCAAAGCTCATAAAAGCCTTTGACTGGTGCGACATATATTAATAATTGTTCTACTTGTCCCTTAAATACTCTGAAACAAATTGCTCTAGTTCTTCCAACTTCTCCACTACCGATTCATCCTCAACGACTGGTTTTTTTTCAAGCTTCATCTTTTCTACCACAAATTGCAAGGCACACATTGACAGTACATCTTGCTTATCTTTCACTGCATAAGCTTGTTCAAATTCCTTTATCTTTTGATCTATCAATTTCGCCGCACTACGCACCAACTCTTCGTCTTCCCATGCAATTGTCATGGGGTATACTCGATTGGCGATATTTACTTTGATAGATAAAGATGTCATTATTAACCATTTGTAAGAGCAATACACTTATCAATTTCACGCACCAACTCATTTATTTTCAACTTCAACTCATTCTTTCCCTGCTCATCTCCGGAAAGACTTTTTGCCAAAGCCAACACTTTACTTTTTTCGATCAATTCGTCGACTTTCTTTTTCGACTGTTTCAATTCCTCTTTGATCTCTTCGTTTTCTTCTTTTACTTTTTTCAATTCTTCTGCACTTCGCTTATTGATGTAAATCAATTTTTCCACCTTTGAATGTAAACTCGCTAAGATCAAAGAAAGATTTTTCGCCATTGTGCATTGTATTGAAAGCCACAAATCTAATCCCAAGAGAGCAATTAAACAAATTATTGGCTGAATATTACGCAAGCACCAAACAACCTGCGAGTTATGAAAAACGAAGGTGCTGCACGGCAAAAAAAAATCCCCGCTGTTGGACGGAGATTTTCAATACATTAAAACCTATTTACATTTTAATCACTTTAGCACTATGGACCAATGCATTGCCATTCGACAGTTGCACTATATATGTACCAGCAGCAAGATTTGAAAAATCAAATTGCAAACGAGTTGCTCCACCACCTAACGTTTCGGTGCGCACTACTTCACCCATAACATTGTAAACAGCAATACTTTTGATACCTTGAATGTCATCAAAAACAACGTTGTCAACCACAGGGTTTGGGTAAATACCCACTTGACGGTGTGCTTCAATAAAGGCTAGGTCAGTGCTCAAGCATGGAGCAAAATTAGTTGTGCTTTGAAATGTTTTAGCAATTGTACTGGCAATTTCAACGCCTACTACAGGCACTATCTGATCAAAAACATCCGTAATGCGCAATTCAGTATTTCCAATAATACTGATATTGGTTGCATTCACCCAACCATTGTCTGAGCTGCGCAGCATATTTACCCAAGCGCTCGAATAGGTGTCGTAAATCTCTACTTTTTTGATTTTGTTGACATGATGACCAATGATCATCTTTGCATACCATTGGTTTGAACCTTGCGTAGTCACTGTAAGCGGCGCAGTTGACCACGGACAAGCAACTTCATGCCAATCCATTTGCGCTCTACCGATTACCAAATCACCAAATATTGCCAAAAAAGCCTGATTGCTTAAGTCGATATCGCCTACCAAACACTCGGGACATTTGTCTACAATCTCAATAATTTGCGTTCCTTTTGTTCCCGCTTTACCAGTAATTTCAACACAAACGCCACAGTAATCAGCAGTGGCATATTGTGTGTTATTCATCGCACCATAATATGGCTTAATGGTACTGTTTGGAAAAGTGCAATTGAAAATTTTGGTGGTCGTAGCTGCGTCGTTGGCATCCACATAAAAAGTTCCATCACCGGTAAATACAGTGGCATCGCAGGACTGCGCACTAGAGGCATTCACTATAAAAACAGCAATAGACAGTAATAGTAATTTTGTTTTCACAAGCGCTTTATTTAGTTAAAGTATATTATCCGTGCAGCTAAAATAATGATTATCAGGAGAATCAAAAATAATATTTCATTGCATGCGCTGCGTTTCAAAGCAAACAAAACGCACTAAATTTTGAAGCCCCAAATAATTCACTGTTATTTTGCCAATTGACCATCAATGCTGTAAGTTTGTGGCGAATTTTTTTATGGAAGACAAACACAAACAACTCAGCAAGGTATCCGCAGCAGGATTACTCGTTACCTTAGGAATTATTTTTGGAGACATCGGAACCTCTCCGCTCTATGTAATGAAAGCCATCATGGGCAGCTCAGTCATTGAAGCTGATGTGGTTTTGGGCGGACTGTCTTGTATCTTCTGGACGCTTACCTTACAAACTACCGTTAAATATGTGATGCTCACCTTGAAAGCCGACAACAATGGTGAGGGCGGTATTTTCGCATTGTATACCCTGCTCAAGCGAATGAATAAAAAGTGGTTGGTGTACATCGCCATCATTGGTGGAAGTACTTTACTTGCCGACGGCTTCATCACTCCTCCAATCTCCGTAACCTCAGCCATGGAGGGTTTGCGCGTGATCAATCCTTCGCTCACACAAAGTGACATCATTCCATATGTAATCGCCATTATTGCTTTTCTTTTTATCATTCAACAATTCGGCACTCAACTCGTGGGCAAGTTTTTCGGTCCGGTGATGCTCGTATGGTTTGCCATGTTAGGCGTGTTGGGTTGCGCTTCTATTTACAACGACATCACTATTTTAAAAGCACTCAACCCCTATTACGCGTACAATTTACTGGTCAATCACCACGAAGGATTTTGGTTATTGGGCGCTGTTTTCCTTTGTACCACCGGGGCCGAAGCATTGTATTCTGACCTTGGCCACTGCGGCAGAGAGAACATTCGCATTTCGTGGTTCTTTGTAAAAACAATGTTGTTGCTCAACTATTTCGGACAAGGCGCCGCATTGCTTGAGCTGCAAGGATCAACACTTGAAAGTGCAAACGTGCATCCTTTTTACTCTTTAATGAATGCTGACTTCTTACCCATCGGCATCATCATCTCTACAGCAGCAGCTATAGTTGCCAGTCAGGCATTGATCAGCGGATCTTTCACACTTATCAATGAGGCCATGCGACTGAATCTATGGCCCAAAGTAAAAGTGAAATATCCAACCACAGAACGCGGGCAATTGTACATTCCTTCTGTCAACTGGATCTTGTGTTTTGGCTGCATCGGCATCGTTCTTTTCTTTGGCGAATCGGCTAAAATGGAAGCTGCTTATGGCTTGTCGATCATTGTCACTATGATCATGACCACGATATTACTAATGAACTTTTTAGTAATGAAGCGCTACCCTGCCTGGTTTATTTACGTGCTGATGATTACGTTTCTATTTATTGAAGCGTCTTTCTTGGTGGCCAACCTCATCAAATTTGAACACGGCGGCTATGTAACCATCATTATGGCCAGCTTGCTCGCAGGCGTAATGCTCATTTGGCTCATCGCGCGAAAAATTCAAGACCGCTACCTCGAGTTTACAAAAATGGACAAGTACCTTCCTATCCTTTTGCAACTCAGCAATGACCGCACCATTGAAAAATATGCAACGCATTTGGTTTACATGACCGGAGCAGCCAAGAACAACGAAATTGAAGAAAAGGTCATTTACTCCATTTTGCGCAAACACCCTAAAAGAGCCGACATTTATTGGTTTGTGCACATTGACCTCGCCGATGAACCTTTTTGTCGTGAATACAAAGTAACGCAAATCATTCACAACAAGGTGATACGCATCGACTTCAAACTGGGCTTCCGTGAATTACCGCGCATCAACACCATGTTCCGCCAAGTGGTGACTTCCTTAGCTGAAAATAAGGAAGTGGATGTGGTGAGTCGTTACGAGTCATTGAACCGCGAAAACATCGCTGGCGACTTCCGCTTCGTAGTGATGAAGAAATTCCTGTCGTACGAAAACGACCTTCCTTTCTTTGAGAAAATTGTGATGGACGCCTACTTTACTTTAAAGAAAGTGAGTTTGTCGGAAGAAAAAGCCTTTGGCCTCGACACCAGCAACGTGACTTTAGAAAAAGTACCACTCATCATCAAACAGGTTAAAAACTGCGCTATCACTCGTTTGGATTGATCTGATTGCACTTGTTGAGTTAAGTGTTTTGCAAAAATCGTTTTGGCAACTACTGTTGAAATACATATTTTTAAGCAAACCTTAAAACACAGTACATGAAAAAATCTTTACTCTTATTGTCTGCAGCATTTGCAATGCTCGCAGTAAACACCTCAGCTCAATACAGCGCAGCAACATTGACTGGCCCATGGATCATCAGCAATGGCAGCACGGTTCAAAACTATGTGGTATTCGACGGCGTTAGCGCGCTGACCGAAGCGGGTGTACCCGGCGCCACAGGTGGACAAGGATCTTACGCCGTAACAAACGCTGTTTCAGGCGCAACGACTGGCACTATCTTGTACGCTGGATTCACCGTACCTTTCGCAGGTAACCTCACTTCTGACTCCACTTTCAGTGGTTTAGTTGGTGGTTCAATCGCCATCACTTTTACTAAAATTAAAAACAAGGCAATAATGGAAGGTACCTACGACGGAACAGTAGTACAAACCTCAGGCGGTAGCGGCAACCAAACGGTAAATTTCACGGTAGACACTAACGGCGACATCGTTTCATCCACCAACTTAACGGGACCGATTTCTGGTAAATTATTTTACAGCAATGGCAAAGTCACTGGCTTGCTAAAAAGCGGATCAAGTACTCCTTTCAATGAAATCGAAGTCAACTTAACTGGCTACACTGGCAGCAACAACCTTACAGGAATTGCCGTGTTGAACGGTTCTGGAATGGCAGGTACTTTCTCATTCACTAAAAGTGCAACAACCAGCGTCGTAGCAACAGAAGGACTAACACTTTCTGTTTATCCAAATCCAAGCAACGACCAAGTAGTTATTGAAAGCAGTGTTTTAATAAACGGAAACTTTAAAATTTTCAATATCGTTGGCGATGAAATTGCCAATAGCGTTTTGAATACGAACAGAACAGTAATAAGCACAAAAGCGCTCCAACTGAGTGCTGGCGTTTACTTCTACAGCATCAGTTCTAATGGAGAAACGGCAAAACAGGGGAAATTAATTGTTGAATAATTCCATGTTCACAAAACAAAAAAAGGCAGCGCTGAGCTGCCTTTTTTGTTTTGTGAACTTTACCTCAATTCACTTTATCCTTCTTTGATGTGCGAATAATCAAGCGCAACGACTGATCATAGGTAATGTAGTTCCATGCCCAATTAATAAAAATCAACAAACGATTTTTGGTACCAACGATAGACATCAAATGCACAAACATCCATATCAACCAGGCGAAAAAGCCTTGTGTTTTCATAAAGGGCAAATCCACTACAGCCAAGTTTCTACCAACGGTGGCCATTGAACCCAAGTCTTTATAAGCAAAAGGCTTCAACTCCTTTCCTTGCGCAATGCGCACTAAATTTTGCGCCAAATTCTCGCCCTGCTGCATGGCCACTTGCGCCACCTGTGGGTGTCCGTTTGCGCAGGCCTCTTCGGTCATAAACGCGACGTCGCCCAGGGCGAATATATTGTCACATCCCTCCACTTTATTGTATCGATCTACCTTAATTCTATTGCCGCGCACTAGCGCTTCACCAGGAATACCTTTTAAGGTATTGGCTATTACGCCCGCCGCCCATATCAATGTTTTGGTATTGATACTACTGCCGTCTTCCATTGAAATATGTTCGCCATCGTAATCCTTTACCCGCGCATTCAATGTGACTTTCACACCCAAAGCATCCAAGTATTTTTTAGATTTTTCCGACGATTTTCCCGACAAATTGGCCAGTAATTTAGGCGATGCCTCCAACAAATGAATTTGCATCTTATCGAATTTCAGTTCTGGAAAATCTTTTGGTAGAATGTGCTTTTTCATCTCGGCCAAAGTACCCGCCACCTCAACGCCTGTGGGTCCGCCGCCCACCACCACAATATTCATATAGGCTTGCTGCTCCTGCGCATCTGAAATACTCAATGCGTCTTCGTAATTTTGTAAAATTTTATTTCGAATAGCAAGCGCCTCGGCAATACTTTTCATGGGCAATGATTTTGCTGCAATATTGGCATTGCCAAAAAAATTGGTATCGGCACCTATCGCCACCACTAAAAAATCATAAGAAATATCGCCTATACTAGATTCAACCAATGATTCCTCCTTATTCACTGCCGTCACTTCTACCAAGCGAATGAACACATTGTCTAATTGTTGAAATACTTTTCTGAATGGAAATGAAATGGCACTCGGTTCGAGGCCGGCCGTTGCCACTTGATAAAACAAAGGTTGAAACTGATGGTAATTGTTTTTGTCTAACAATACCACTTGAAAATCTTGCTTCGCCAGTTTGCGAGCCAACTTTAATCCACCAAATCCGCCGCCAATGATGACCACTCTTTTTTGCTTACTTTCAGGAATATTGGCTTTCATAGAAACACATTTTAAATAGGTCTTTGAAGGTAAAAAATAGACAGCAGAGTACCTGCTATTTCAGAACTTATTAATGCAAAAAAAGTATCTTCGTTGCTGGCATGAAAAAAATACTTTTACTCTCCGACACGCACAGCTACCTCGATCCGCGCATCGACAAGCACATTGCTGACTGTGATGAAGTATGGCACGCCGGAGACATTGGCAATATCGACCTCAGCGACAAGCTCAAAAGCAAGAAACCTCTCATTGCCGTGTACGGCAATATTGACGACACCATTGTGAGGTCTGAATTCAAACGCGATGCTGTATTTTTTTGTGAAGAAGTGAAAGTTTTTATCACGCACATAGGTGGCTATCCACCCTATTATACAAGTGCTTTACTAAAACAGATCAAAGAAATAAAACCCCAGCTTTTTATTTGCGGACACTCGCACATCCTTAAAGTGATGTACGATCAAAAATTGGCTTGTCTACATATGAATCCTGGTGCACTCGGCACACATGGTTTTCATAAAGTGCAAACAGCGCTCAAATTTGAAATCGAGAAAGATAAAATTCAAAATCTGCAAATTATTGAACTCGAACGCTCCATCCCTGGACAAAATACCGATCGACTTTAAATTCACTGAAATGCTTGTCACAAGCAACATTTCTCTCGAGCACATTGCATTTTCGTAGGCGGTCAAATTTCTGACATAACACAGCGCAAACGCTCACCACAAAAACGTGAACGCTCAAATAAAGCCTTCCTCTGCCGCAGTGCTAAATTGGTTCCGGGCACCCCATTCCCATAACCTAAAACCCAACTATCATGAAAAAACAAATTCTTCTCTTTTCTTCTTTACTACTGATGTGTATGCATGAGAGTTTTAGTCAAAACCTCGTGAGTCAGCACGGACTACTCACTACCAGTGGCAGTAAAATCATTGACAAAAATGGAACACCTTTTAGCGTAGCCGGCAATAGCTTATTTTGGACCAATTGGGCCGGCGCATACTGCAATGCCGACTTAGTGAACTGGCTCAAAAAGGACTGGAAAACCGGCTTGGTTAGAGTCGCCATGGGCGTTGAACCTGCAGGCGCCTATCTCGACAATCCGGCTGCCGAAAAAGCAAAAGTATTCGCAGTGGTTGATGCCTGTATTGCTGCAGGCGTATATGTACTGATTGATTGGCACGATCACACGGCCAACACACACACGGCCCAATCCATCGCGTTTTTTCAAGAAATGGCCACCAAGTACGGTACCTATCCCAACGTGATGTATGAATTGTTCAATGAGCCTCTGGCCATCAGCTGGACCAACGACATCAAGCCCTACGCCACACAAGTGATAGCAGCCATCAGAGCCATTGATCCTGACAACCTCATCATTGTAGGAACCCCCAATTGGTCACAAGATGTTGATGCTGCTGCTGACAACAGAATTACCGGCTACAGTAATATCGCCTACACCTTACATTTTTACATTCCTATGCACGGTCAATGGCTACGCGACAAGGCTACCTACGCCCTCAACAAAGGCTTGCCGCTTTTTGTTACCGAGTGGGGATTTTGGGAAAACCCTTTAAACATAGGTGAATTTAACGCTTGGCGCGATTATATGAAAACCAACAATCTGAGCAACGCAAACTGGTCGGTAAATACTAAAGACGAAGTATCTTCAATATTGAAAGCAGGAGCAAGTTCAAAAGGTGGGTGGACCGACAATCAACTGACCGAGGCTGGAAAAATGGTGCGCGAAATGGTGATCAATTGGTACGGAACACCTGTTGTTTGCGATGTATTTGACGTCACCACAAAAATAGAGGCTGAAAAATACTGCGCAGTGTTTGGTGTGCAGGTAGAACCATGCACCGACGCAGCTGGCGGACAAGATGTGGGCTACATTGATGCGAATGACTGGATGACCTACTCGTGCAACGCCTCCGCTGCGGGCAGCTATACTTTCAGCATCCGAGTTGCATCAATGACAGGCGGCGGTAAAATCAACATCAAAAGCGGCGAAACACTCATAGGCACTTTAGATATTTCAGCCACCAACGACTGGCAAAATTGGACCACGTTGATCAAAGACATCACACTTCCAGCGGGTGACCAAGACATCACTATTGAAGCCATTAGCGGAGGCTTCAATGTAAATTGGATGCAGTTTACTCCCAAAGTACTAACCGCTGTTGAAGTGCAAAACAACAACGCCATCACCTGCGCCCCAAACCCATTTCAAAATAACATTCAGTTCAGTGGCATCGCCATTGGAAGCACCGTCACAGTATGCAATGCACTTGGTCAATTAGTTGTTTCACAACATACCAGCGACAATCAATTCAGTTTTGGAGATCAACTTAATGCTGGATATTACTTGGTGCAAATCAGCAACAGCGAAAACACAAAAAGCTATAAAGTCATCAAAGAATAAAAAATCAGAGCCCACTTGCTATTGCTCAATTAGTGCGCTAAAATTAAACAATAGCAAACATCAAAGAGCAGGTAAAAGCTTCGGAGGAAGTAATAAGTTAATGGGCAAAAAGAAAAACAAACTGTACATTTTCGAGCCTCTCGAGCTTTTGAATTACTGAACATTGGCACCGCACCAATTCATACCGATAATGGAATTGTAGGGACCAAAAGATTTTAGGGACATGAGCAGATGAGTAGCATAAATGAGTAGGGACATGAGTAGGGACAGACGTATATTTTTTCATGAGTAGGGACAGACGTATATTTTTTAGGGACATGAGTAGGACTGAGTAGGGACTAGGACTGAGTAGGGACAGACGTATATTTTTTCATGAGTAGGGACAGACGTATATTTTTTAGGGACATGAGTAGGACTGAGTAGGGACAGACGTATATTTTTTATGTACGGCCGAGTAGGCAAGGGCGTTTCAGCCCTAGCCCCTCACAGAACCGTACGTGATACTCTCGCATCATACGGCTCATGTTGTACAATCATAACGACTTGAATAAAGTCCAGTGATAAAACA
>Ga0114969_10000852_pt1 | contig 26221 bp, 20 predicted proteins | sample M_130807_MF_Meta_FD_87316 | JGI IMG/M metagenome (GOLD analysis project Ga0114969, IMG submission 87316) | Freshwater microbial communities from Lake Montjoie, Canada to study carbon cycling - M_130807_MF_MetaG | ecosystem: Environmental > Aquatic > Freshwater > Lake | place: Lake Montjoie...
CGATAATGCTACATTATTCTTATCAGCGATCTTACCTAGACTTTCACCTCTATGAACAGTATATGTTTTTTTAATCTTCTCTGAAACTGTTTTATAGGTATAAGCATATGCTTCGTCAGAAGAATCATTATGTCGTTGTTCAATATTTGGCTTAATAACTGCAAGTCCTATTTTAACACTATCTAAATATGCATTTGCAATTGATAAATCAGTAGCTGCATCACCTAAGCGACCAATTTTAACAGCATCATAATACGTATTCAACATTGAAGCAACAATATTATTTCTAATCCATGGACTACGCACTCCAAAAATGATCGAAATCATACGATGATCACCACGATTAGCTGTTGCTACTAAACAAAAACGTGCAGCCTTTGTATAACCAGTTTTAATGCCATCAACTTCTTCATTATAATTTATTACTAAACCATTATGATTGCGATAAGTATTATTTCCTTTACCGTTATAAACAGTGGCATAAGGTATAGAAGTAATTTCCGACATCTTTGGATACTTCAACAATTCAATAGCTAAAGTTAACATGTCACTTGCAGAAGAAGCATTATCTAAATCATTTCCAGATGCAGGTAAACCAGAAGTATTGCTAAAACGTGTTTTCAACATTCCTAATTCTAATGCCTTTTGATTCATTCGTTCAACAAATGCATCAATTGATCCTGAACAATGTTTTGCTATCCACATCGTACTTTCATTATGGGAAGCAACCATTGCCATTTTAAGAAGATCTTCAAATGAATATTCTTCCTTCGACATTACGCAAGCATAACGGCGACGGCTTACTTTCTTTTTAAAAGTTCTGGTAACAACAATATGGTCCTCCAAACAAACATTACCTGCTTCTAAATCTTCCATCGCAAGTAAACCTACCATCATTTTGGTAAGAGAGGCGATTGGATACGTTCCTTCCATGTCTTTTTGCCAAACAATCGTATTACGCTTAATGTCGAACAACAATCCTGCTCTTAATTCATCTTCATCAGCAACAATTCCTGGAATAATATCAAAAATTGGAGGAGCCATTACGTACTGAGATAGCGTATCATTCTTTTCAGCTTTTAAATCAATAGAGCATAACAGCAAGCCCAATACAAAGCATAATAGAAATGATCTATTCGCGTTTGAATAAAGAATGTATTTTCTAAAGTTTTTCACCTTATGCAATAATACTTTTTTCATTGATAGGGATTTGCACTCGTTTCAATTCAATTTAAACAAAACTTTGTTAATATTATTGTACGATCAAACTGCCTTAAAGTTCCTTTCCTTAAAACTTAATTAATTGTTTGTTTTCTTCATTTTAAGAGGTAGAATCCTAGCCCTATTGATGTTATTACAGAATGAATTAATATTATAATTATCCTAAGGTAAGAAAATTTCATCCTAAAACTTGTCAAAAAACTCAAATACCTGACAAAATCAGCTTTTCTTACTTTGAAGCAACATCTCAGCTATTACTAAATCAAAGGGAACAGTAATTTTAAAATTTTCCTCTTCCCCTTCTACTAAAAAAACAGTATTGCCATTTGATTCATATAGTGACGCTTCATCAGTAAAGCTTGGATAATCTTCGCTTTTAAATGAATTTTTTAATTTAGAAAGCCTAAATACCTGTGGAGTTTGAACAGCTTTATACAGATCTCGAGAAACAGTACTATTCCCTCCATTCTCATTTAATTCGCGCAAAGTATCCTTAACATTAATCACTGGTATTGCAGAATCGTGCTTCTCTGCTTCACTAAATAGACGTTCAATTAATTGAGCAGATACAAAAGGGCGAACAGCATCGTGAATTGCAACCAAGCCTTCGTTTTTAATTAGATCTAGACCATTCTTTACTGACTCGGCTCTTGTTTCCCCACCACTTACAATAAGGTGTTCATTTTTAAAATTATACTGCTTACAAAGACTTTCCCAATATTGAATATAATCCTTATTTATCACCAATATAACCTCTAAATCTGGTTGATTAAAAGCGGAGATCGTATGCATTAAAACAGGAATTCCATTAAGGGATAAAAACTGTTTGGGCAGAGATCCATTCATTCGGATTCCCTGCCCACCAGCCACTATAATAACATAGCGTTTCATTAATCAACGATCAGCATGGCATCGCCATAACTGTAAAAGCGATATTTTTCTTTTTGAGCAACTTGGTATGCTTCCATGATTAAATCATAACCACCAAAAGCTGTTGTCATCATTAGCAAAGTAGATTCTGGCATATGAAAATTAGTGATCATCATATTTGCGATACTAAAATCATAAGGAGGAAAAATAAATTTATTGGTCCAACCAGAATTTGGCTTCAACTCACCCATTGTAGAAACCGAAGTTTCAATAGTACGCATAGTTGTTGTTCCAACAGCACAAATATTCTTTTTAGCTGCTTTACCTTTATTAACGATATCTACGGCGGCTTGATTAATTTCAAACTGCTCTGAATCCATTTTGTGTTTTGTCAAATCTTCGACCTCTACAGGGCGAAATGTTCCAAGTCCAACATGTAATGTTACTTCGGCAATATTAACACCTTTTAATTCGAGGCGCTTTAACAATTCACGACTAAAATGCAAGCCAGCAGTTGGGGCTGCAACAGCTCCTTCAGAACTTGCATAAACTGTTTGGTAACGCTCCTTATCTGCTGATTCTGTTTTGCGTTTAATATATTTTGGCAACGGTGTTTGACCAAGTTGCTCAATTACATCACGAAATTCAGCGGAAGTACCATCGAATAAGAAACGCAAAGTTCTACCTCTTGAAGTTGTATTGTCAATTACCTCAGCAACTAACATGTCATCATCACCGAAATACAATTTATTGCCGATACGGATTTTACGAGCTGGATCTACTAAAACGTCCCATAGCTTGCTTTCAGCATTCAATTCACGAAGCAAGAAAACTTCGATTTTAGCTCCTGTTTTTTCTTTATTTCCATAAAGACGAGCAGGAAAAACTTTTGTATTATTCAACACTAGTACATCTCCATCATTGAAATAATCAATAATATCTTTGAATACCTTGTGTTCGATTTTTCCGGTTTTCCGGTGAACAACCATCATGCGTGACTCATCACGATTTGCTGTTGGATGTGTCGCTAACAACTTCTCGTTAACGCTAATTTTGAATTGTGATAATTTCATTTGCTTACGGGCTTAATGAACTGTTTATAAATTATGGGAATCCCTAAAAAGGAGAGCAAAGATAGGTTAAAAACAGGTCGGAAAACCAATTAGTTTGTTTTAATTTATTGATTATCAGACAATAAAAACTTTTTTAAGTCGTAAAAAACTGAATTACAGCTACTTAGAATTTTATTAATTCTTCAACTCTTTCAACATATTCGTTTTAGATTGAATTTCCTCTATTGTTTGGGCATCAGAAAGTAAATAATTTCCAATTCGAGTTCTAATTAATGCTGTTAAATGAGCTCCAACCTTAAGTTCTTCTCCAATATCTCGGGCCAAGGATCGAATATAAGTTCCTTTACTACAAACAATTCTAAAATCTATTTCAGGCAATGCGTAACGCGTGATTTCATATTCTTTAATAATTAAAGAACGAGATTTCAATTCCGCCACCTCGCCTCTTCTAGCTAATGTATAAGCTCTTTCTCCATTCATTTTAACAGCAGAATGCATTGGAGGTACTTGTTGAATTTCACCGATAAACTTATTTACTGCCTCTTGAATAATTGCTGGTGTAAGATTTGAAATATCACATTGATTTTCTAAGGGTGTTTCTAAATCAAAAGATGCTGTTGTTGCCCCTAGGTAAAACGTTCCAGTATATTCCTTTTCTGCATCTTGAATGCATTGGATCGTTTTCGTTTTCTTGCCAGTACATACAACTAATAACCCAGTAGCCAAAGGATCTAATGTTCCAGCATGACCAATTTTTTTTACGTTTAGAATAGGCTTCAACTTTCTAACAACATCAAAGGAAGTCCATGTTAATGGTTTATTGATAAGCAATACTTCACCATCATTAACAACATCTAAATTCATTAGCTAATTTTCAAATCAACACCCATACTTACCAATACAATAATAACAATGCCAACTACAATTCGGTAATAACCAAAAACGCGGAATCCATGTATTGTTAAATAACTAATAAATGATTTTATTGCCAAAAGTGCAACAATGAATGCAACTACATTTCCTACAATCAACATAGTAATTTGATCGTGAGAAAAAGTAGCTCCACTCGCATTTAACACTTTATAGTATTTGTACATTTTATAAAACGTGGCGGCAAACATTGTGGGAACAGCTAGAAAAAAGGAAAACTCTGCGGCATTTTTTCGGCTTAATTTTTGTGTTAACCCTCCTATAATTGTTGCTGCTGAACGAGAAACGCCCGGCACCATGGCAATACATTGAAACAATCCAATTTTGAAGGCGCTTAAATAGGTAACTTCTTCTTTAGAAGTGCCTTCTTTTTCTTGCAGTAATTGATCGATAAATACCAACAAAACACCTCCTGCTAGGAGTGTAAAACCTACCACTAAAACATTTTCAAGAAGTGCGTCAATAACATCATTGAGAAGAAACCCAAGAATAGCTGCAGGTATAAAAGCTACTACTAATTTAAAATAGAAATCTAATGATTTTAAAAATCTTTTACAATACAAAACTACAACCGATAAGATAGCGCCAAACTGAATAGCAACTGTAAACATTTTCGTGAAATCATCATTAGCAATACCCATTAATGATGATGCGATAATCATATGTCCAGTGGAGGAAACTGGTAAAAATTCGGTCAGCCCTTCAACAATAGCTAATATAATTGATTCAAAAATATTCATTGACAATTAATCAGCCTTTTTAACAATGGCATACACGCCAATAATATATCCTGCAATTACTACAATCGGTGCAAGTGTTATTCTTCTAAAAGAAAATATTTCTTCATTAAAAATAGTTGGATCGGACGTTTTCCCTCCAGCCATCAGCATATAGCCAATAATTAATACGACTGCACTAATTATTAGCAGTACATAATTTTCTTTTCCAAATGCAAATGCAGCCGAATCGATTGATTCTTTTGCGATTGTTGATTTAGCAGCTGATATGCTACTATTTTTGTCATTAGTGTTTTTTGCCATGTGGTACTAGTAGAGATCTTCGGTTCGGTAGCGAAGGTATTTATTCACTGCGAACCAGGTACATATTAAGGAAAGGAAAATGCCTATTAAAAGCATTAATCCTGAAACAATCACCATCAAACGAAAATCCCGAATTAAACTTAGTTCAGGAACTTTTAGCAAAGCAACATATAATAAGCCTGATAGCAATAAAAGTGAGATAATTCCTCCAATTATTCCATTCCAGATACTTGTAAGCATAAATGGCTTTCTAATAAATCCCTTTGTCGCCCCAACTAAGATCATACTTTTTATCAGCAAACGCTTCGAATATAGGGAGATCCGTATTGTATTATTAATAAGTGCAACCGAAACAAGTATCAATAAAACAGAAAAGGTTAATAGTATGAGTGTTATGGCACTGAGATTTCTGTTTATGCTTTCCACCAGAGAGGCTTGATATTGAACTTCTTTAACAACCGTATTGGTTTTTAATGAATTGATAAAACTTTCGATGGTTGCATTATCTGCAAAATCGGCACGCATTCGAACATCAATGGATGGATAAAGAGGATTATAGCCAAGAAAAGCAATGAAATCTTCGCCAAGCTCCTTTTTCATGGTTTCAGCTGCCTCTTCTTTGGTTACAATTTTTGCACTTTTAACATAGGATGCAGAAGTTACACGAGCAAGTAAATCATTCACCACAACACTATCAGACTCAGAATTTAACAAGATCGTAAGCTCAATATTTTCCTTAACATAAGTGGAAAGTTTTTGAGCATGAAGCAATAAGATTCCCAATACCCCTAACAGGAAAAGTACTAGCCCGATACTTACTACAGTTGAAATCCGTGAAGACCTATGCGTTTTCCTAATATTTGTTTGTTGCTCTGCCATATCTAACCTTGAATCGGCAAAAGTATAAAAAAACAGCCCCCTTTCATGAGTTAATGATGCAGACAGCAAAGCTTTTTGTTACCTTCGTCAACCTTATTTTAACCAAGGTTATGGAGTATAATTACCGTGAAATAGAAAGTAAATGGCAAAATTACTGGCGCGAACATCAATCGTATAGGTCGGCTGTCGAGGTAGATAAGCTTAAATATTATGTGCTCGACATGTTCCCCTACCCATCTGGAGCTGGCCTACATGTTGGCCATCCTTTAGGATATATTGCTTCAGATATTGTTGCAAGATACAAGCGCTTAAAAGGTTTTAATGTTTTACATCCAATGGGTTACGACTCATTTGGATTGCCTGCAGAGCAATATGCAATTCAAACTGGTCAACATCCCAAAATTACTACCGAACAAAATATTAATCGGTATCGAGAACAGCTAGATAAAATCGGGTTCTCTTTCGATTGGAGTCGTGAAATACGAACTAGCGATCCTTCTTATTATAAATGGACTCAATGGATTTTCATTAAATTGTTTCATTCATGGTATAACCCTAAGTCTGATAAAGCAGAACCTATCGAAACTTTGATTCAAATTTTTGAGACTAATGGATTTTTAACGGAGCCAACTTCTGATTTAACAGGGAATATTGAAAGTGATATAGAAAAATTTTCTGCTGCTGAATGGAAATCATTTAGCGAAAAGAAACAACAAGAAATTCTTTTAACATTTCGCATTGCATATTTAAGTGAAGCATGGGTAAATTGGTGCGCTGGCTTAGGTACTGTTCTCGCTAATGATGAAGTTAAAGATGGTGTAAGTGAGCGTGGTGGTTTTACAGTGGAGCGCAAACGTATGCCGCAGTGGAGCTTAAAAATTACAGCTTTCGCAGATAGATTATTAAAAGATATTGATGATTTAGATTGGACTGATTCAATTAAAGAAGCGCAACGTAATTGGATTGGCAAAAGTGAAGGTACTTCGATTCGATTTAAATTAAAACAACAAGATGATTTTGTTGAAGTATTTACAACTCGACCAGATACTATTTTTGGTGTTTCATTTGTGACCCTTGCTCCAGAACATGTTTTAGTGGATCAAGTTACAACAGATAAATATCGTGATGCTGTTAACGAATATGTAACGATGGCAAAAAATCGTACTGAGCGTGAACGTCAAGCGGAAGTGAAAAGGATTTCTGGTCAGTTTACGGGTGCTTATGTTACGCATCCATTCACAGGAAAAGATATTCCAGTATGGGTTGGTGATTATGTTTTAGCAGGATATGGAACGGGTGCAGTAATGGCGGTTCCTGCTCACGACTCGCGTGATTATGCATTTGCAAAATACTTTGATTTAGCCATTCCACAGGTAATTGAAATTCCTGTTGGTACAGATCATCCAGGTTTAGAAAAAGAATCATATGATGAAAAGATTGGAAAATTAATTAATTCGGATTTTTTAAATGGATTAGATGTTAAGGTTGCAATCCGTAATTCGATTGAGGAGATTGAAAAAAATAATTTCGGAAAAGGTCGTGTGAATTATAGATTGCGGGATGCTGCTTTTGGTCGCCAACGTTATTGGGGTGAGCCAATTCCAATTTATTATAAAGAGGGTATTCCATATACTATTGATGAAAATGATTTGCCATTAATTCTTCCAGAAATTGATAAGTTTCAACCAACGGATGACGGTAACCCACCATTAGCCCGTGCTAAAGTTTGGAAGTACAAAGGCGAGTATGATTATGAGTACACAACAATGCCAGGATGGGCAGGATCAAGTTGGTATTTTTTGCGATATATGGATCCTAAAAACGATAAAGAATTTGTTTCGAAAGAGGCAGTTGATTATTGGAAAAATATTGATTTTTATTTAGGCGGCGCAGAACATTCTACAGGTCATTTATTATACGTTCGTTTCTGGACAAAATTTTTATTCGACTTAGGACTAATTCCTATGAATGAGCCTGCTAAGAAGTTGATTAATCAAGGGATGATACAAGGGGTCTCGGCATTTGTTTATCGAATCAATGGCGAAAACAGGTATGTATCTTATGGATTGAAAGATAAGTATGAAACAACTGCATTACATGTTGATGTAAATATTACAACGAATAATATTTTAGATACAAATAAATTTTGTTTGTGGAGAGAGGATAATAAGGATGCAACATTTATCCTTGAGAATGGTCAATACGTTTGTGGTAATGAGGTTGAAAAAATGTCAAAATCAAAATGGAATGTTGTTAGTCCGGATTTGATAGTTGAAGAATACGGAGCTGACACATTGCGATTGTATGAAATGTTTTTAGGTCCGCTGGAGCAGAGTAAACCATGGAGTACACAAGGCATCAATGGTGTTCATAATTTTCTACGTAGAGCATGGAGATTGTTTCATGATAAAGATGGAAATTTTAAGGTAAATGATGAAGTACCTTCTCCTGCTGAATTAAAAGTAATACATCGTACCATTAAAAAAGTGGAAGAAGATGTTGAGCGATTTTCTTTTAATACAACTATTAGTTCGTTCATGATTTGTGTGAATGATCTAACAGATTTAAAATGCAATAATCGAGCAATCTTACATGAGTTTATTATTCTTTTATCACCTTATGCGCCGCATATTGCCGAGGAGTTATGGCAATTATTAGGAAACAAAGAGAGCATCAACAAAGCTAGATTTCCAAAATTTAATGAAGCATTTTTGGTAGAAGATAGTTTTGATTATCCTATATCCATCAATGGAAAAGTTCGATTTAAAATGAATTTATCACTTAAGTTAAGTAAAGAAGATGTTGAGCAATCAGTAATCGCCTCCGATGAAATAAAAAAACATATTCAAGGTTCTCCTAAAAAAATTATCGTCGTTATGGGAAGAATTGTGAATGTAGTAATTTAAATAAAATAATTAATTATATTAATCGTTACAAATAAAAAATTTAGAAATGCAACTCTTATTACAACATATAGAAGCACTGATTTTTACATCAGAACAACCAATCACTCAAGAAGAAATTGTTTCTTGTTTAAAAACGGTTTATGGCTGGGAACTGCACAAAAGTCAATTACTTGAAGTAATTGATGAGTTGAAAGTAAAATACAGTGATGAGAATTTTGCTTTTGAGCTATTGGAAATTGCTGATGGATTTCAATTCTTCACCAAGAAAGAATACCATACTGCTGTAAATGCATTATTGCAAATTAAAGCGCGTAAACGATTATCAACAGCTGCACTTGAAACGCTTGCAATCATTGCCTATAAGCAACCATTATCGAAATCAGAGATCGAGCATATTCGAGGTGTGAATTGCGATTACAGTATTCAAAAACTTCTTGAAAAGGAGTTAATCGTTATTGAAGGGAAGAGTGATGGCCCTGGGAAACCGTTATTGTATGGAACAAGCAAGAATTTTATGGATCATTTTGGACTTAAATCCGTGAAAGAGTTGCCTAAGTTAAAAGATCTTCATATTGCAGATAATGAAATAGGCACTCCAAACGACTTAATGGATGACGAAGATATTCCTGTTGATTTGGCACCTGGTCATTTAATAGAAGTAGACGACGACACGATTCTAGGCGAGAATATAACATCGGAAGAGCAGAATATTGAAGGAGAAAAGATTGATGAAATAAGCGGTGAAGAGGGGAATATTTCTTCAGAAGAGCAGGATATTGAAGGAGAAAAGCATGACGAAGTGGCTAACCACGACGGAAATATTGATTCAGAAGAACAAAATAATGAGTTAAATCATAGTTTGGAACAAAGTTTGCCTAGTGCCGAACCTGAAAATGAACAAGAACCATAAACCCGCATTAAACAATGTAATATTGAGCTTCGTGCTTTTAACATTACCTGTTATTTTAAGTGCCCAACCTTTGAAAAAAGTAAAGAATGAGGCATTTACAGCAAATGAAGTTTTAGAATACCGTGTCCATTACGGCTTTATGGATGCTGGGGAAGCCCGTTTAGAAGTTGCCCCTGACATGAAAGCAATGGGAGGTCGCACCTGTTATAGGGTGATTGGAACAGGAAATTCGGTAGGAGCTTTTGATTGGTTTTTTAAAGTTCGCGATCATTATGAAAGTTATATAGATTCGGAAGCACTCGTTCCTTGGTTGTTTATTCGCCGTATTGAAGAAGGTGGTTATAGTAAAAGCCAGAATGTTAGTTTCAATCATTTTAAAAGTACAGCGACAAGCGAAAAGAAAACTGTTGAAACACCAAGCCATGTTCAGGATTTAATTTCTGCATTATATTATGCACGAACATTTGATTTTGCAAATGCTGCTCCTGGCGATACATTTTTAATTAACACTTATCTTGATGACGAAACATATCCACTTGTAATTAAATACATTGGTAAAGAAACTATTAAAACTCAGATGGGAAAATTCCGTTGCATTGTTTTTAAACCTTATTTAGCTTCAGGGCGTGTGTTTAAAGAAAAAGAAGGAATGACCGTTTGGATTACCGATGATAAAAATAGAATTCCTGTTCGCGCTCAAGCGGATATTTTAGTTGGATCTATTAAAATGGATTTGAAAGGATATAGAGGTTTATCGAATCCTGTTGCGTTGGTTGAAAAGTAAAAAAAAACAACTATTAATAATTTTCTTCGCCACTCAAACGCATTCCTAAAAAATATTTAATTTGTTTTATCTAATATAATTGGGAGATTCAAGTATCTAATGCAACGTAAAAATAATGGTAAAATTACCCAAAAAAAGTTTTTGAGAAAATCAAAATAACTTGGATATTACTTGCATTCACATTTAAAACTATTCCTAATTTACCTTAAAAAGGGGAAAATTTACACCAATTTATTACTCACCAAATACTCTGCAATCTGCACTGCATTTGTAGCGGCACCTTTTCTTAGGTTATCTGCAACAACCCACATGTTCATAGTATTTGCTTGGCTTTCATCTCTGCGTAAGCGACCCACAAAAACTTCATCACGACCTTCTGCATTAATTGGCATTGGGTAAATTGATTTTGATGGTTCATCTTCGAGGATAATTCCATCAGCATTTTTTAAAATATTCCTTACATCATCAAGAGAATAATCGTTTTGAAACTCTACATTAACAGCTTCTGAATGTCCGCCTACTACTGGAACACGAACGGTAGTTGCAGTAACTTTTATAGAATCATCACCCATAATTTTACAGGTTTCAAGTACCATTTTCATTTCTTCTTTGGTATAACCATTATCAAGAAATGAATCAATTTGAGGCAAAATATTTAAATCGATAGTATGTGCATAGACGCGATCATTTGAATTACCTTTTCGTTCATTCATTAATTGTGCAACACCTTTTGCTCCTGTTCCACTTACTGATTGATAAGTAGAAACAACTACACGCTTAATTTTATATTTTTTATGTAATGGATTTAATACAACAACCATTTGTATAGTTGAGCAATTTGGATTTGCTATAATCTTATCTTCCTTCGTCAATACATGCGCATTAATTTCTGGAACCACTAATTTTTTTGTGGGATCCATTCTCCATGCTGAAGAGTTATCAATAACGGTTGTACCAGCTGCAGCAAATTTAGGTGCCCAATCTAATGATGTTTGTCCGCCAGCAGAAAAAATAGCGATATCCGCTTTTGCATTTACGGCATCTTGTAATCCAATAACCTTATAACTTTTTCCTTTATAAGAAACCTCTTTCCCAATAGATTTTTCAGAAGCAACAGGAATTAATTCGGTGAGAGGAAAATTTCTTTCTGCTAGAATTTCCATCATTTTTGAACCAACCAAGCCTGTAGCGCCAACGACTGCAATTTTCATAATATTATTTCTTTCTAATTAATATCTTCATACGAATGATTTGAAATCGCGTTGCTAAAATTTCAAAATAGTTGCTATTTGAAAGGATTACTTATCTTCGTATTAATATAACGTCAAAAATAACTTTTATTACCATGAAAACAACAATCATGGTGACCGTGCTGACGTATTTTTTAAACATGAACATGTTACAAGCACAGGTCACCGAAAACTTCAATGATGGCGATTTTATCGTCAATCCTGCTTGGACAGGAGACAGCAATCAATTTGCTATCAACAGTGGTCAGCTCCAACTCAGCAGTAGCGGAACCGACTCTTCCTACTTAGTAACGGCTTATGGCTATTCGGGAGGTAATTATGAATGGGATTTTTGGTTAAAGCAAGCGTTCGCCCCTTCCTCGTCGAATTATGGTAGAATCTACCTTGCTAGCAACCAATCAAATTTTAAAGGATCATTAAATGGCTATTTTCTTCAGTACGGAGAAAGTGGCAGCAATGATGCTGTAGAATTATTCCGACAAGATGGAATAATAACTACGAGTTTAGGTAGAGGTGTAAACGGACAAATTAATAGTAGCTTCAACACAAGAGTTAAAGTGATTCGTGATTCTTTAGGAAATTGGAAGGTACAAACTAACTATTCTGGAAGCACGAATTTTACCTCAGAAATCCTAGCGAACGACAACAAATACTTACCGGGATTATGGTTTGGAATTCGATGCAATTATACTTCGAGTAATGCAACAAAATTTTATTTAGATGATATTTATATTGGAAAAGAAGTATTCGATACAATTCCTCCAAAAATACTTAGCATATCAATAATCGATAGCTTACATATAAATGTACGATTTAGCGAAGCCACTGATTCAATAAAAAGCATTAACTTAAATCATTTCGAAGTTATTCCTTTAATAGGGAAACCGAATAATATTTCTAAGGATAGTTTAGATCCAACTTTGCTAATGTTAACATTAGGAATTAATTTAACAAATGGTGCGAGTTATCTTTTATATATTGATTCAATATTTGATTTATCAGAAAATATTTTATTAATTGATTCCATTCGTTTTGCTTATATCACAACAGCTGAGGTTGAGAGAGGTGACATTACTATTACTGAAATAATGGCAAATCCTACTGGTTCTCCAGCATTACCGAATGCAGAATATATTGAAATTTATAACCGGAGCAATAACTATTTATCTACTAAAGATTGGAAAATTAGTGATGCATCGACAACTGTAATAATGCCTGACGACACAATAGAACCAAACTCCTATAATGCATATTGTACAACCGTTAATTTGAATCAATTTCAACAATTTGGGATCGCCAATATTAAAGGATTAAGTTCATTACCAAGCTTAAATAATGATGGAGATTTCATTAGTATTAAAGATCAAAATGAAAATATACTTGATCAATTGAACTACAATTTAAATTATTATCATAATACTCTAAAATCAGCAGGTGGTTGGTCGATTGAACGAATTGACAAAAACTTTTTATGTACCAATGAAAATAATTGGAATGCAAGTAAGGATTTACGAGGCGGAACTCCGGGATTAAAGAATAGTAACGAGCATACTTTTTCTGATAATACATCTCCCTATTTAGTACATATAACTATAATTGATTCAATAAATATTCGATTACATTTTAGTGAGGCGGTTGATACCCTGCTTGCGAAGAATAATTTATATTTTATAATCGATAAAAATATTGGAACTCCTCAATTTTCCTATACGGAGAATTATGATGCTTCCATCATCCACTTAAAGCTTCAAAATAAATTAACAAAAAACATTTTGTACAGTGTTATTGTGTCTAACTCTTTAAAGGATTGTGCAGGAAATAAAATTACTAAATATTTAACAGGAAGTTTTGGAATTGCTGATTCGGTTAGTAAATCGGACTTAGTAATAAATGAAGTATTATTTAATCCCAAGACTGACGGAAGTGATTACGTTGAAGTTTATAATACATCTAAAAAAACAATAGATCTGCGCACTTTTAAAATTGCAAATGCAGATCCAACGACCGGAATAATAGGAAGTATTTATAGCATCAGTACCGAAAGTTGGTTAATAAATCCTGGTCAATATATTGTTTTAACAGAAGATAATTTAGCAGTAATAAATAGCTATCATATAAATGATTCAAGAATGATAATTAAGATATCACTTCCATCCTATAATGATGATGAAGGTATTATTGTATTATTAAATTCTTCTTTAGACAAAATTGACGAATTCCACTACACAGACAAGATGCACTTCCCATTGCTTACGGATGTAGAAGGCATATCATTAGAACGTATTTCACCATATCAAAAATCGGAAGATTTTAACAATTGGCATAGTGCATCTTCTTCGTGTGGCTATGGAACACCTGGGTATAAAAATTCACAATATTTTATAGGCGTAGAAACTACTTCCCTGCTTGAGGTAATACCCGAATTATTTTCACCCGATAACGATGGAGAAAAGGATAATATAACATTCAGCATAAATACGGATAAACCTGGATACTATGCAAGTTTACGAATTTTTAATAGTGAAGGAGTTGAAGTAAAAACAATAACTGAAAATGAATTATTAGGAAATAAAACTAGTTGGTCGTGGGATGGAATTAACAATGAAAACGCCTTGGAAGAAATAGGGATTTATATTGTTTATTTAGAAATGGTTCATCCAAATGGTGAGGTAATTAATGACAAAAAAACCTTTGTATTGGCACATAAAATATAAATAATTATAAGATGCTTTATAGGACGCTCGACTCTGCTGGAGTCGGATGGGAAAAGTGGACGAATGCCCTCTATAAAATCAGGGAATTAAAAGGCGAAGAAATTTGATTTTCACCCTATAAAACCATAGATCTGCCCTATTCTATTGAAAAAATCAAAAAAACACTTGCATATATGAACTTGTACTTTTACCTTCATACTAAATTAAAACCTAAATCCATGAACAAACTACTACTGTTTATCAGTTTGATTTTAATTTTTAATCATAGCGATGCTCAAAAATCATTAGATATTGGTTTTGCGAGTGGAGTCACAAATTACTTTGGCGATTTAGGCAATGATGAGTTTCTGCAAGCAAGCTCCTTGAGACCGGGTGTAGCTATTACAGTAAGAAATTTCATATCACCCAATACTCTTTCAGGGAAAAAATATTCGGCATTTAATGTTGAAGCGCGATTTAGTTGGAACCGTATTGGCTATGATGAATCTAAATCTGTTGATGGAAAAAGCGGAGTTGAATTACGCAATTATGGCCGTGGACTGAATTTTAGAAATGACCTCTTTGGGTTGGCAACACATATAAGTTATACTTATTATCCGAACCGTCGACTTCCTCTTTACAAACAAAGTGTAGCACTATTTGTGTTTGCTGGAGTTGGTGTTTATTATGGTCGTCCGAAGGCTGATTTATTTAATGGATCTATAGATATTAAAAACAGATATTATTTTTGCTCGGATGGTACTATTCGTGATGCTGACCAAGCGAGTGGCTCAGGCGAGGTGATTGAAAAGGATGGAAAATATGAAACTGATTTAATTGATTGGCAAACCGAGAGTCAAGTAAATGGAACAGAACCTAAATCGTTAAACAAGCAATATAGTCCTTGGAATGTTGGTATTCCAATTGGAGGTGGTTTTAGATATGGCATTAACAAAGCGGTTACCTTTTCGATTGAATTTGGGTATTATAAATTTCTTACTGATTATATTGATGATGTTTCTGATAAATATGCTACCTATAGTGAGATAGAAAAACGCTATCCAAATGATTTTAATCAACAAGAATTAGCAAAGTATATTTCTGATCCAACAGGTAAAGGCACTGATGGAACAAATGGGCCAGCAACAAGTAGAAGAGGGAATCCAAAAATTAAAGATTCCTACAGTTTTATCAATATGGAAATTGCATATAAATTTAATTGGAATCCCAAAAAATTAACTGCGATGTTTGCAAGAAGATAATTATATTTAATGATTAGCTATCCATAAAATTGTAAATAAATTTAAAAGCCTGCTGAAAAAGTCATAATAATTAATGCGGCGAATTCCAATAAGTTAATTTAAAAAATAAAATGTAAAATTTCCTTAAAAGAATATTTTTTCTTATTTTAAAGACAAAAACTGCGACTAAGAAATTACTCAATTAAATTTTAGAATATTTCAATGTTTATACATAAGCCAATTAGCAAATTAGCTTTTTTTTGAGTTAACATCTATATTTCTATAGCAAAATGTATATTTTTAGAGCCTATTATCTTATGCAATCCAAATTATTTTATGAAACATCTTTTAAAAAAAACAGCACAATTAAGTAAATTATTGTTTTTTGTGTTCATTCTAAGCTTCACAATAGTATTTGCAGCAAGGCCGAAAAAAAGTAATGGAAATGGCGTTACAGCTATCTCTGATTCTTTATTTAATGGTTTAAAATGGCGAAATATTGGACCGTTCCGTGCGGGGCGATCCCTTGCAGTAGCTGGTCATGCCGACGAACCTCTAACTTATTATTTTGGTGCTACTGGTGGTGGAGTTTGGAAAACAGAAAATGGAGGAAACGAATGGTTTTCTATTTCGGATAGTGTATTTAAATCTTCTTCTGTTGGAGCAGTTACAGTAGCTACCTCTGACAAAAATGTTATTTATGTTGGAATGGGAGAAGCTGATATGCGATCAAATATTTCATTTGGTGATGGGATGTACAAATCAGTTAATGCTGGTAAAACATGGACAAAAATTGGTTTAGAAAAAGCGGATGCAATTGGTAATATTGAAGTGAACCCTCTTAATTCAGATATCGTATTTGTTTCAGCTATGGGAAATCCATTTCAGTCGAATCCTGAAAGAGGAATTTATAGAAGTACAGATGGAGGAAAAAATTGGAAATTAGTTTTGTTTAAAGATGATAAAACGGGAGGTATGTGTGTAAGAATTGATGTAAATAATCCACGCATAATCTATGCTACACTTTGGGAAGCAAATAGAAACGGATACTCCATGTCATCAGGAGGGAAAGGGTCTGGTTTGTACAAATCGATTGATGGTGGCGATACATGGGTTTGTTTAAATCAAAAACCAGGAATGCCCGTTGGAATTTTAGGTAAAATAGGAATCACTGTTTCGCCTGTAAATTCGAACCAGTTATATGCGTTGATTGAGAATGAAAAAGGAGGATTGTTTAGTTCGGATGATGGAGGAGAACATTGGGATTTAATTAATGAAGATAAAAATTTATGGCAACGTCCATGGTATTATATGAATCTTCTTGCTGATCCTAAAAATGAAAATGGTTTAATCGTACTAAACGTATTACCTTGGAAATCTTCTGATGGAGGTAAAACATTTAAAAAAATTTCTGTTCATCATGGAGATACGCATGATGTTTGGATCAATCCAAAAAATCCAGATAATTTTATAATTGGTGATGATGGCGGTGCTGAAGTAACTTTTAATGGTGGAGAAATTTTTACAGAAGCTGATATACCTACTTGTCAATTTTATCATGTATCACTTGACAATGATTTCCCTTACAATGTTTATGGAGCACAGCAAGATAATTCTTCCATTAAGATTGCGTCGAGAACAGATGGTTATGGCATTGGAGAAGGTGATTGGTTTGCAGTAGCTGGAGGAGAAGCTGGATATATTCAAGCGGATCCATCAAATTCAGATATTACTTACGGAGGAGAATACGATGGTTCTTTAAGTAAGTATAATACAAAAACAAAACAAGGCCAAGCCATATCGCCATACCCTGAAGCGGCTATTGGCTCGCCTGCAAGTGCAAAGAAATATCGTTTTCAATGGACATATCCTATTGTATTTTCTCCGTATAATCCTAAGCGCATGTATGTAACATGTCAATATGTATTAGTTACCGAAGATGGTGGGAATTCTTTTGAAACGATAAGTCCAGATTTAACGAGAAATGATCCTAAAACTACGGGTGAAACGGGTGGTCCAATTACCAAAGACCAAACAGGTGCTGAAGTATATGCTACAATATTTACCATGGCAGAATCACCTGTTGAAAAAGGAGTATTATGGACTGGATCAGACGATGGATTAGTGCATGTTTCGCAAAACAATGGAGTGAATTGGGAAAAAGTGTCATTATCTACTTCTCAATTACCTGATTTCTCCTTAATAAGTATGATACATCCATCCGATCATACAAAAGGGAAAGCCTATTTAGCTGCTAATAAATACATGTTTGGTGATCGTACGCCCTATATGTTTAAAACATTAGATTATGGTAAGACATGGATAAAAATTACATCAGGAATTCCTTCCGACGAATATTGCAGAGTTGTTCGTGAAGATCCAAACAAACCGGGGTTATTATATGCAGGAACAGAAAGAGGAGTTTATGTATCCTTTAATGATGGAGATGCATGGCAAAAACTGAATTTAAATTTGCCTATAACTCCTATTCGTGATTTACAAATACAAAAAAATGAAAAAGACCTTGTGGTGGCAACCCATGGACGTGCTTTTTGGATTTTAGATGATATAACACCTCTTTATGAAATAATGGACAAAAAAGTTACAGGTGATAAGTATCTATTTCATCCACGCCATTCATATCGTATTGGAGGAGGACAAAGTGATTCAAAAGATTATGGAACGAATGCTCCTAATGGAGTGTTGGTTAGATATTATTTAAAAAATAAATCAGCGAAAGAGATTCAACTTCAATTTTCGACTACTAATAATGATACTATCATTACATATTCATCTCTTAAAACATCAAAAGGAGAACCAATGAAAGTTGTAAAAGAATTTTATCAAGATACTACCATTACAAAACCTGATTTTGTAACCAATAAAGCGGGAATGAATAGCTTCACTTGGAACATGCGCTATCCAAATGTTACTGATGTTGTAGGAACAAATATTATGTGGGCGGGTAATGGCGAAGGTGTTAAAGTTATACCAGGAAATTATAAAGTTAGATTGATAGCTGATAGCATTGTTGTTGCGGAACAATCATTCGAAATTTTAAAAGACCCAAGAGCTAATGTTAGTGATGCTGATTTAAAATTGCAATTTGATTTACATCAAAAAATAAATAAAAAAGTTGATGAAGCACATATTGCTATCAACCAAATACGAACAATGCGTAAGCAAATTAACGGATACCTGGAAAGTGTGAAGGATACCAACATGGTGAATCAATTAAAGAAAATCTCAAACCCAATTACGAGCTCATTAGATACCTTAGAGGCAACATTGATGCAACCTAAGGCTAAAGCTGGTCAAGATTTATTGGCTTTCCCTATCCAACTTAATGATAAGATGGCTGGCTTAGGTTCTATTGTATCCTCAGGAGAAGCAAAACCTACAAAATCATCATACATTGTATATGAAGATTTAGCTAAGAAAATTGACATTGCTGTAGCTAAGGTGAATGAAATTACTGATGTAAAAGTTGGGGAATTAAATGCATTTATTAAATTGAAACAAATTCCTGCAATTATAATTGACAAGGAGAAAAAATAATTTACGATAAAGGCTATTTTGATTCCTGAGATTGCCTGTCTTTATTTGCGTTCGATGCATTTTCGTTATAGTTTTTATCCTTTAATGTTTCACAACCATTTACTGGTCTATAGTAGCCATTTGTCATTAGACGTTTGGTCATTTCTGATTAATAAACAGGGTCAGTTGATGCAAAAGTGCATGTTAACAAATGGTAATGCCATATTGCGACGAGAAGAATTTAAATAACTTGAGAATACTACGCCACATGTCCATCATAAAAAGATTTATGGTAAATATTATTTTCGTTTTCCAATTTCTCTTTTAAAGGATCAAAACTATATTTTCCATTAACATAGGTTTCAATATTAAAAGGTGATGGACTGTGTTCATGAGATTAAATAAAAGATTGCATTATCAATGCTAGAAAGTTTTTTGAAATCAGATTTTTCATCTTTAAAATTGTTACCAATGGAATTTAGATTTATATTATTTCAAGTTTAATATTTATTAATGTAATTAATGATTAGTAAGGAGCAAAAAAGTGATATTAGTTTAAATAATCTTCATTAATCATGCGGATGATTTTCCATTACTTTAAAAACATGTAACAGATACGGAAATAGTGCGTCCATACTTTCTTCTGCACCACGCGTAGAGCCAGGCAAAGCTAATATAAGGGTATTCCCTTTTAATCCTGCTATGCTCCGAGATAACATTGAATAAGGTATTTGTTCTTGCCCATAGCTACGAGCAGCCTCTCCAATACCTGGTATTTCGCGATCCAGTAATGGCCGAATGGCTTCAGGTGTAACATCTCTTGTTGATAGACCTGTTCCACCAGTAAGAATTATTAAATCCATTTTTGCATCACAAAAGGCAAGTACTTTATCCTGTATTATTTTTATTTCATCAGGAATAATAGAATAATCTTCGATTGTAACATTAAACTTTTCAATTTTGCTTATTATAGCCTTACCAGCGAAATCTCTCTTTACTCCTGCTGAAATGCTATCAGAACAAACAATAACTCCAACTTTAATTGTACGATCGAGTTTATCTAGGTATTGTGATTTACCACCCTTTTTACTTAGCAACTTAATATTTAAAATTTCAATCCCTTTATCGATCGGCTTCAACATATCGTAAATAGTTAGAGCCACTACTGAAGCCCCATGCATCGCTTCCACTTCCACACCTGTTCGGTAAATAGTATGAACTTCGGTTTCTATAAAAATATCTAGACCAACAATTCTGTGCTTTATAGTGGCGAATTCAATTGGCAAAGGATGACAATCTGGAATCATATCGCTGGTTTTTTTAATTCCAAATAATCCAGCAATCCGACTAGCTTCAATAACATCTCCTTTAGGAACCGTCTTGTTATTTATTGCATCAATAGTTTCTTGGCTACTAACTCTAACAACGGCTTGCGCAATTGCTATACGATGTGATTTTATTTTATTTGTTATATCAACCATAATTCTCTTAAATATTTTTTTTCCATTGAAAACTATCATCTTCAAATATTTCTTTCCCCCAAACAGGTACTTCCTTTTTTATTCTTTCTACAATTTCCTCGCAGGCTTTAATTGCATCCATTCGATGAGCAGAAGAAGTAAAAACGAAAAGACTAATTTCACCAACTTTTATATTGCCGAGACTGTGATATATATGCAAACAAGTTAGTTCAAATTTATTAAATGCAGCTTCTCTAATTTCGAGAAATTTCGTTTCAGCCATCTTAGTATATGCTGTATATTCAATTGCCATTATTTCCTTATCATCAATTATATCGTTACGGATTTGGCCAAGAAAAATACTATGAGCACCAATATTACTTTTTGTGCTGTGCTTGGCTATAGAATCACCTACGAATGCTGGAGATATTGCACCCTCGATAAACACTTTTTTAATTTTCTTTTCGATCATTTTTAATAATAATTTTATTGTGATAATTTTTCCATCCAAGAATACCTCCTCTTAAACTATAAACTTCACAATTTGAAAATTTATTTTTTATAATATCAACTGCAATAGAACTTCGCTTCCCGGTTTGACAATAAAAAACTATTGGGCCAATTATATCGATCGCTAATATTTTATTTTCAAAATCGCTTAAAGGAATATGCAGAAACTTAAATTCATTAACCTCAGGTAATTCATTAAATTCACGTACATCAATGATTGTAAAGCTAGAAGTTGACTTTAATTTATCAAACGCTGCATACGTTATTTCATGGTCCATATTATTTGTTCCGCAAAAAAATTTGTAATTAAAATTTAAAAACTCAGTTTCGTTTTTTGGAATCAATAAAGTACTATTCACATTTATGGAAATATTGAATTTGAAAGAAGAGTTTGTTAACAGATTACATGTTACAATTTGATTAACTAAAACTTCTCCAATTCCAGTAATAATTTTAATTGCCTCGGTCGCTTGCATTATACCTATAACGCCTGGCACAACACCTAAAACACCAATTTCATTGCATGACAAAATCGAATCACTATCAGGTGGATTGGGAAATAAATCACGGTAGTTCGCTTTGATTCCATTTTTATCAGCTAAATTAAAAACACCCACTTGACCTTCGAAACGCAATACAGCGCCATACACTAAAGGCTTGTTTAGCAGAACACATGCATCATTAACAAGGTAACGGGTTGTGAAATTATCAGACCCATCGATAACCAAATCATAATTTGAAATGATACTAAGTGCATTTTGATTATCTAGCTTCAGATTATAAGGTGTAATTTTAATTTCAGAATTAAGTAACTTTAATTTCGCTTCAGCAACAATCGCTTTTGGTTTTCCTATATCATCAACTGTATAAAGAATTTGTCGATGTAGATTTGTAAGGTCTACCACATCAAAATCAACAATACCGATAGTGCCGACTCCTGATGAAACAAGATATTGAAGTGCCGGACAGCCTAGGCCCCCCGCGCCCACAATTAACAATCTGGCATTGCGCAATTTTTGTTGACCAGCTTCTCCAAACTCCTTAAGAATTATCTGCCTTTGATAACGTTCCTTATTAATCATTTTTTTTATCCTCCGGAAAATGGTGGTAATAATGCAACAACATCAGCATTGTTTAGCATTGTAATAGATTGAACAACTTTTTGATTTACTGCCATAGCGAATTTAATTGATGCTAAAGCAGGATATAATTCTATGAGCTTTACATTTAATTCGTTTGTATTTTTTAAATCGTTAATTTTCATTTCCGAATTTCCTATTACTTCTGCAATTTCTCCGAACGCTAAAATTTTAATTTCCATACTTATAAAGTTCAACTATGTTGTAATTAACTTAATAGAAGCTATTAATAAAACAGTCGCTAATATTCTTTTCAATAGTACATTTTCAAATTTGTTTGCACCAAAATATGAACCTGCCAATCCTCCTGTTAAAGCGATAAGCACCATTATAAACATTTCACTATTAAAATGGAAATTTATGGAGAAAATACCAGCTAGTCCAGCTATCGAATTTACAAAAATAAATAAAGCAGATGCCGCTGCTGTATGTTTCATATCAGCCCAATTCATCAATAAAATGATCGGACTTAAAATTATTCCGCCGCCAATGCCTATTAAACCCGAAAAAAATCCTATAGCGGCTCCAATAAGCAAAGCGGCATAAATATTTAACGGTTGAATAGAATATTCTGATTTTATTTTTGTGCTTGCTAGTTTTATAATTGGGATTAGTAAAAGTATACCCAAAATTCTTTTATATAATCCAGGCTCAATTGCGATTAATCCTCCCAAAAATGCTGCTGGAATTGAAGCTAAGGCAAATGGCCAAAATAATTTCCATTGGAAATATCCTTTAAGAAAATATTGCGAAAACGCAATAAGAGAAACGAATATATTTAATAATAACGCTGTTGGCCGCATTGATTCAGGAGCGAATGAGAAGAATACCATTAAAGCTAAATAACCACTAGCACCTCCGTGACCAACAGCCGCATAAAGAAATGCAATTGCAAGCAACAAAACATAAAACAGAATGTTCGAATCGTTCATTACTTTATTTTAATTAATGATATTTATTTTTGACATTATTTAATTATATAATCATGCTAATATTAACTAGTTCACCTTGTTTAAGGCATTCTATATCCTCGTCTAATTCAATAATACAATCAGCTATTGCAAATGAATCCATTAAATAACTTTCTTGATTATTTAATAACATCACTTCATTATCCTTAATTTTCCCTTTAAGAAAAAAAGTAAGTCCTGCTTTTTTCTTATAATCAATAGTTAATGGTAGTTGAAGGTTTTTAAAGTAACTTCTCTTATTAAAACTACTTATTGCTGGTACAATATATTCATAAAAACACGTCATTACCGCAGCGGGATTGCCCGGTAATCCAAAAATTAGTGTTTGATTAAATTTACCAAAATAAAATGGTTTACCTGGCTTTTGTTTTACCTTATGAAATATTTTTCTTACCCCACATTTATCCAGAGCAGATGAAACAAAATCAAATTCACCAACAGATATACCGCCCGTTAGAATTAAAATATCACTTCGTAATTGATTTGATATGGCTTGAATTATTTCTTTTTCAACATCATCAACTACCTCAACAGAAACAGGCTGAATATTTAATTGATTTAAACCTGCAACTAATCCATATGAATTACACTCAAATATTTCGCCATTTGCAATGGGACTTCCAGGTTGAACTAATTCCTTTCCTGTAACAATAATACTCACTATCGGTTTCGAATACACTTTTACTTTATCTATTCCTGTACCTGCAAGAAATGAAATTGCGGAAGGAGTAAGTAATGATCCTTCATGCATTGCAACTTCACCATTCTTTCCTTGTGAACCTTGAAACCTCATATTGGTCCCTTTTTCAAGATATATATCGCTAATAGCTATTAAATTATTTGTTACAATAACTTTTTCCTGCATCACAACGGTATCAGTGCCAAAAGGCAAAGCCGCACCCGTATAAATTCGAACGGCTTCCATCAGATTAACTTTCGAATTAGAGAAATTACCTGCTTGAATTTCACCTACAACATTTAATTTACTTTTTTTATCCCAATTATCATATGAAAAAGCATATCCATCCATTGCGGATTGATTAAATGGAGGAGTATCAATTTTTGCATGTACATTTTCCGCTAAAACAAATCCATAAGCGTCACGTAATTTCACCTCTTCAACTTTTGATGAAATGCAATTTTCTCTAATTAATTTTCTAGCTTCTAAAACTGTTATCATTTTAAAATTCATTTAGCGATTTGCGAACAAAGAAATTTCGATTGTAAAAAAATTAGCCACCGATATTTATCATACTACGATTATTAATTTTAGAAGCATCCGTAATTTCATAAGCCGATGTAAACTGACCACCTAATTCTTTCTCTTTTTCGCCCACGCATTTTTTTATTAATGGTCGTATATCCTCTTTACTTCGTAATGCTCCCAGGATATCAACTTCACCATTTGAAAATAGACAATTTTTCATCTTGCCGTCTGTGGTTAACCTCATACGATTGCATCCTGAGCAAAATGGTTCGCTCATACTACTAATTATTGCAAAGGTTCCTTTATGTTTTGAAATAAAATATTTTTTCGCTGTGTCATTTTTCTCATTTATCAATTTTAGAAAATCATATCTAGTCGAAATTAGTTCCAGGATTTCTATATGAGTAAACACTTGTTCATTACTCCATTTATTACCAGCAAAAGGCATAAACTCAATAAAACGAACGTGAATTGGTTGATCTTTTGTCCATTCAACGAAATTTAAAATTTCATTATCGTTCACATTTTTCATAACCACCACATTTACTTTTACATGAAAATTCTCTTCAAGCAAAAGATGTATGTTATTTACAACCCTTTTAAATTCATCACGTTTAGAGATGGCTAAATTTTTATCTTGATTCAGTGAATCAAGACTTACATTAATAGAATTAATTCCAGCCTTTTTAAAAGTATCAATAAACTCGTTCACAAAAACGCCATTAGTAGTAATTACAAGTTCAACAGGATATTTTGAGACACGCTCAATTATCTCCTTTGCGTCTTTTCTAAGTAATGGTTCGCCTCCTGTTAACCGAATCTTTTTAACACCTTGTGCAACAAAAACAGAAACTATTTGATCAATCTCAGCTGCCGACATTAATTTACTTCCTGGTAAAAACTTAACAGGAACATCAGCAGGAAAGCAATAGGCGCAACGAAGATTACACTTATCAGTAAGTGAAATACGTAAGTAATCGTGTACCCTTCCAAAACTATCTTTGAGCATAATCTTTATTTTGTAAACTTTTGAACAACTCAAAAGCTACGAACTTAAATCTAATTTTAGACAACCTTTAATTCTTAAATAAAGTCAAAATTAGGTAAAAAACTGTTGTTTATAGATAAAGAAGAGAATTTAAGGTATTTACTGCTTTAGCTTCGATTTAAATCTTTTCCTATTTATTTAAGCGTCCATTTTAAAAGAAGATATCCTGCTATTTTGGTACGTTCTTCAAAGTTTAACCTTCCGTATTTTTCCTTCTCGCAACTTAATCTTATTTTTACGTTGCATTAGATAATTGAATCTACCAATATATAAAAATGGCTAAGATTAAAATCAATTAAAGTAGTCAATAATAATAAAAATTATAAAATTGAAAATCAAATTAATCATCCTTCGCTAGAAATTATTCTACAAATAGATGCAGGTTTTTATGCTGAGAACTTATACTACAAATAATATTCTAAAAAATCATTATATTATTGAAATCCTTAACAAACTTTAAACAAGAAAAATGAAAAGAATTTTATTAATTATTTCAGTTATAATAGTCTCTTTTATTTCAGGCTTCGCTCTCAATTCAATGATTGTAAAACA
>Ga0114969_10000856_pt1 | contig 26159 bp, 21 predicted proteins | sample M_130807_MF_Meta_FD_87316 | JGI IMG/M metagenome (GOLD analysis project Ga0114969, IMG submission 87316) | Freshwater microbial communities from Lake Montjoie, Canada to study carbon cycling - M_130807_MF_MetaG | ecosystem: Environmental > Aquatic > Freshwater > Lake | place: Lake Montjoie...
AAAAACTGTTACAAACATCAAAACAACAATTATGAAATCAACCAAAATTTTCCTTGTATCAGCACTCTTTACAGTTGTGCTATCGTACTGCATGCCGGTTAAGGCACAAATGATGCAGGACCCTAAGAAATACTACAAAGGAACCTCTATCACATTAAAGGGTGGTATAACTAGTGCTTACACCGATATCAGATCATTTGACTTCGCTCGTGTTTCAGCAGGAAGCCCAAAGGTTTCTGAATGGAAACCTGGATTTGGAATTTCTGTAAATCAAATGTTTAGTAGTGTACTAGGTATTCAAGGTAATTTTCTTTATGGAAAATTATTGGGTATAGCTGATTACGCAAACAAAGCAGATTATAAAGACAAATATTTCGAAGATGCGAATGTTTGGAACAAATTAGGATATTCAGAGCCAATTTACTTTAGTACTAATATAATTCATGGAAGTGCTGATTTGTATATCAATCTTTCAAATTTGGCTATGAGCTTGAAGAAAGCTAATCAAAAGCCTAAGAGCAGCAGAAAACTTGGAATTTATACTTCTATCGGAGTTGGATTTGTAAATTTTGATTCTAAAATCCAAGGTCTTTATGATACTAAACCATCTGATTATGATTCAATTCTGCCTTATACTCATTTTAGCAACTATGATTCAGTAAGATTTGGAAGTGGTTCAAGTAAAATTGGAGGTTATTTAAGAGGTTATTCTGGAAAGACAATGGAAGTTGAGTTTCCTGTAGCTTTTGGATTAAAATATAAACTTTCCCGTTCATTAGATTTAGGAATTGAAAATACCATGCATTTTACAGTGACTGATAAATTAGATGCATATGTTGCTGATTTGAAAAATGCTGTTAAAAAGAATAATGATAAATACATGATGACTAATTTGACTCTTACTTATAAATTCGTAGGTAAAGACGAGAATAAAGATTATGTAGAATGGATGGATCCAACTGAAACTATGTATGATGAGTACCAGTTGCTTGCTGACAAAATGAGAAAAATGACTACCGATTCTGATAATGATGGTGTTGCCGATATTTTTGATAAAGAACCTAATACAGCAGCAGGTAATAAAGTTGATGGATCTGGTGTTAGTATGGATGTTGACGGTGATGGAGTTGCTGATTCAAAAGATGCTGATTTATTCTCTCCAAAAGGAGCTACTGTTGATGCTGATGGTAAACCAAACGATGCTGATGGTGATGGAGTTGCAGATGTAAATGATAAAGAACCAAATTCGAAGCCTGGTGCTTTGGTTAACTACCAGGGAAAAACTATTAAACAAGACTTTGCTACAGGTAATACTTCAGGTGGATATATTCCTCCAACTATTTATTTTGATTTGAATAAGAGCGAAGTGAAAGGAATGTACTATCCTGAATTAAGCGAATTAGCTAAATACATGAAGGCTAATGCTTCAGCTAAAATCAATGTTATTGGTAATGCGGACGAAAGAGGTTCTGATGGTTACAATAACGATTTAGGAATGAAGCGCGCAAATGCCGTTAAAGATTACTTGGTAAAATACTATGGTATTGATGGTGGAAGAATTACTGCTTCTTCTCAAGGAGAAAAGAGTCCATTAATGAAGTCTGCTTACAGTGTTAACCGTCGAGTTGATGTTGAAATAAGCAAATAAAAAACAGTTTTGATGTTAATTGAAGGGCGATTCTTTTTAGAGTCGCCCTTCTTTTTTTAATGATAGTCAGCTGATATTTTTAGATTAACTATTATAGGGTTTTTATAAAATATTCCCATAAAACAATTCCTGCAGAAATTGAAATGTTGAATGAGTGTTTTGTTCCGAATTGGGGAATTTCTATTGCCGAATCTAATTGATTTAATATTTCATCACTTAAACCATGCACTTCATTTCCAAAGACTAATGCAATTTTTTCGTTTTTATTAAATTTGAATTTATTTAAAAAAATACTTTTATCAAGTTGCTCAATTCCTATAATTCTAAACCCGGATTTTTTTAAGTCAGAAATTGATTCAATTGTTGTGGGAAAATATTTCCATTCAATTGAATCCTGCGATCCAAGTGATGCTTTTAGTAAATCACGGTTTGGAGGAACAGTTGTTATTCCACAACAATGAATGGACTTAACAACAAAGGCATCAGCGGTTCTAAACACACTTCCAACATTATGGGCACTTCTTATATTGTCAAGTACAATTATAATATTCGACTTTTCCTTTTTCCTGAATTCCTCAATTGAAGGTCTGCCTAATTCATCGTTCAATATTTTTCTCATTAAATTTAATTTCAGTGGTTTATTTTGCCTGCATATTTAGTAATTCAAATTGAACAAGCTAAAAGAAATTAAAGAAACGCCTTTAATGGCTCAGTATAATAAGATCAAAGGAAAATATCCTGATGCAATCTTGTTATTCAGAGTAGGTGATTTCTATGAAACATTCGAACAGGATGCTGTTACTACTTCTAAAGTGTTAGGTATAGTATTAACGAGAAGAGCTAATGGTTCCGCATCTTTTGTTGAATTAGCAGGATTTCCGTACCACTCACTCGATAACTATTTGCCTAAATTGGTAAAAGCAGGTTATCGGGTAGCGATTTGTGATCAGCTTGAAGACCCGAAACTGACAAAAACAATTGTTAAAAGAGGTGTTACAGAAATGATAACACCTGGAGTAACTGATAATGAAAAATTATTAGACCATCGCGCTAATAATTTTTTATGTTCAGTACATTTCGATGGCCAATATTACGGGCTGGCTTTTTTGGATATTAGTACCGGCGAATTTTATGCAGCGCAGGGAAATGCAGAATATGCTGATAAGATGCTGCAGAGCCTGAAACCTAGTGAAGTTATTTTCAGTAAATCATTTAAAAAAGATTTTGCAACACAATTTGGTTCCCAATTCTACACTTACGCAATTGAAGATTGGATTTTTCAATTTGATTATACAAACGAATTATTACTCCGACATTTTCAGGTTCTATCATTAAAAGGATTTGGAATTGATGAAATGAAACCGGCAATTATTGCTTCTGGTGCTGCCCTTCAATATTTATCTGATACGGAACATCCTAACATTGGCCACATCACATCAATTTCAAGAATTGAAGAAGAAAAATATGTCTGGTTAGATCGGTTCACTATTCGAAATCTAGAGTTATTGCAATGCCAGCATGAACATGGAAAGTCATTATTGCAAGTAATGGATCATACACTTAGCCCAATGGGCTCGCGTATGATGCGAAAATGGGTTGTACTTCCTTTAAAAGATAAGCATCAGATTGAAGAAAGATTGGAAATGGTGAAATTGTTTATTCTTGAATCGGAGTTATTAAAAAACTTACAAACTGGATTAAAACAAGCCGGTGATTTAGAAAGATTGATTGCTCGTGTTCCTTTAGGAAAAATAAATCCTCGGGAAGTAATTCAACTTAGAAGGTCATTAATATCTGTTGAAAAACTGATAAATGATTTTCAGTCATATCAGGTTTTACAAAATATTTCGGGGCAATTGAATCCTTGTTTATATATCCGAGAGAAAATTGAAAAGACCTTGCATGATGAAGCTCCAGCTGTCATTCAAAAAGGAGGTGTGATTAAAAACGGAGTTTCAGTTCATTTAGATGAATATAGAAATCTGGCTTATTCAGGAAAAGAATATTTGCTGCAGATTCAAAAAGAAGAAATAGAAAAGACAGGTATTACATCATTAAAAATTGGATTCAATAATATACATGGTTATTATCTTGAAGTAACAAACACGCATAAGAATCGGGTTCCGACAGATTGGATTCGAAAACAAACATTGGTAAGTGCTGAACGATATGTAACTCCGGCATTGAAGGAATACGAAGAAAAAATTCTTGGTGCGGAAGAAAAAATTCTACAACTGGAACAACAACTTTTTACTGAGCTAGTTAATGAGCTTAATGAATATGTTCAAATAATTCAGTTAAATGCTTCTGTTTTAGCTCGATTGGATTGTTTACAATCATTTGCGACTCTTTCATTTAAACATAACTATCATAAACCTTTGCTGGATGATAGTTTTGTAATTGATATTAAAGACGGAAGGCATCCAGTAATTGAGCAACAGTTACCATTGGGTGAACAATATGTTCCTAATGATATTTTCCTGGACAATGAATCGCAACAAATTATTATTATAACGGGTCCAAACATGGCTGGAAAGTCTGCACTGATTCGGCAAACTGCTTTGATTGTATTAATGGCTCAGATGGGATGCTTTGTGCCCGCTACTTCTGCACGGATTGGAATGGTAGATAAAATATTTACCAGGGTTGGAGCCTCAGATAATATATCTTCCGGTGAATCAACCTTTATGGTTGAGATGAGTGAAACTGCAAGTATTTTAAATAATATTAGTGAGCGTAGTTTGATTTTACTCGATGAAATTGGTAGAGGCACCAGTACTTTTGATGGAATTAGTATCGCGTGGGCTATAGCTGAGTATCTTCACACTAATAGCAAGGGAAAACCAAAAACTCTTTTTGCAACTCATTATCATGAGTTGAATGAACTAGAAGAAAAATTTCCAAGAATAAAAAATTTCAATGTTTCAATTCGTGAGAGCGGAAATAAAATTATTTTTTTAAGGAAATTGGTTGAAGGAGGCAGTCAGCATTCGTTCGGAATTCATGTCGCAAAAATTGCTGGAATTCCTACATCTGTTGTGGACCGAGCAAACGATATTCTGTCACAAATGGAATCAAAAACAATTGGAAATGATTTAAAAAAGATTGCAAAAGAAATAAGACCGAAAGAAATGCAACTTAGCATTTTTGAGGCAGGGAACCCTAAGTTTAAAAAGTTAAAGGAGCAAATAGAACAAATTGAAATTAACACAATGACCCCGGTAGAAGCTTTGCTAAAGTTACATGAATTGAAGAAAAGCATTGATGAATGAAATTTCTTTTTTATGAATTATGATTTTTACTGTCAAACTCTATATTTGCGGCGCAATAAAAAATTTAATTGATTGCAAAAGCGGGAGTAGCTCAGTTGGTAGAGCACGACCTTGCCAAGGTCGGGGTCGCGAGTTCGAGTCTCGTCTCCCGCTCATTTTTTTAGTTATTTGTTGCTATAGTTTAGTTGTTAGAAATATTTTCTCTTCTAATAATTTTTTTTTGAATAACAAATAATATTTCTACTGATTTTTTTCACGAAAGTGAAGCGCCCGGGTGGTGGAACTGGTAGACACGCAGGACTTAAAATCCTGTCGCCCGAAACGGCGGTGCGGGTTCGATTCCCGCCCCGGGCACATTTATTTAATATGAAATTATTTATTTTACTTATTGTATTCTGATCATACAATAACTTTTTGTTTAAGTATTTTTGTAAAAAATTATTAATTGATTTCGGAGTTATTTCTTGTCCTTTTACTTATTTGCATAAGTGGTGCTTTTGTCTTGGCTGAAATTGCATTAATATCATCCAGAAAAGCCAGGCTTGAAAAAGCAGCTAAGCAAGGAAGAATAGGAGCGAAGGTTGCTTTGAAATTAATGGAAAAGCCACAACAATTTTTATCTGTTGTGCAGATTTACATAACATTAATCAGTTTCATTGCTGCTACATATGGCGGAACTTCAATTGCACTTCATCTTTCTCATTTTTTCCAGCAATATGATATGCTAAAGAAATATTCAGATGTTTTAGGAATTGCAACTATTGTTTCGTTCACAACATACCTGAGTTTATTACTAGGCGAATTGGTTCCTAAAACTTTAGGAATAAATTACCCTGAAAGGGTAGCAATGTTTTTTGCTCCCGTTATTCAGGTAATGGGTTGGATTGCTAAACCAATTGCTGTGTTTTTGCAATTTTCAACTAAAATGGTTTTGAAAATTTTAATGATTAAAACCAATATAGCGCAAACAGTAACTGAAGAGGAATTACACCATATGATTGATCAGGGTTCTCAACATGGAATATTAGAGAAACAGGAATCAGATATGATGCGCGGAATTATTCGAATTGGGGATAGAAAAGTTAATTCACTTATGACCCATAGAAGTGAAATTATTTGGGTTGATATTGATATTATTGAAGATGATTTATTGAAACATTTAAGCGCGAGCGTACATTCAAGTTTTCCGGTTTGCGATAAAGAATTAGATAAAGTTCTTGGGATGGTATTTATAAAAGATATTTTTACTCAATTAGCCGAAAAGAAAAAACTTGATTTAAAATCACTGCTAAAACCACCTATTTTTTTTCCTGAAACTATGCCCGCTTTGGAATTATTGGAAACATTTAAAAAGACCCATAGTCACTCCGGGTTAATTGTAAATGAATATGGTTCTCTTGAAGGGATTGTGTCTTTACATGATATAATGGAGTCAATTGTTGGCGATCTTCCTTTAGATTCCACAGATGATGAACAGATGGCCGTTCGCAGAAAGGACGGTTCATGGCTTATTGACGGGTTAATGCAAATTGATAGTTGTGTAGAACTTATAGGTTTAGATGAAATTTCTGATACTGATTCCGGGGCATATACCACTGTTGGAGGTTTTGTAATGCATCAATTGGGAAAAATCCCTAAAGCTGCTGATAGTTTTGAATTTAGAAATTTTGTTTTTGAGGTTATGGATATGGATGGTCACAGAGTAGATAAAGTACTTGTAAAAACTATGGATCTATAATTTTTCGGAAATGAATATGATATTTTGATCCTGTAAGTAAATGAGCATCCTCATTTAATTTATATAATAAGTGGAGATGAATTCCGTATTCCAGTAAATTGTTTTTAAAATCGTAATAAGGTTCACCTGAAAACATGAGGGTAGCATTCGGTGAAATTTCTTTTTCATACTTAATTGTAAAGAAAAAAAGTTTTCGGTCTTTTTCTGAATAACCTTTACTTGGGTATACTGACGCTACACTTTGCACCAATGAATTTCCTTTTGGTGAAATAAAATTCTTCCCTTGCCAGTAAGCCGCTTCAAGTCCAAATCCTTTTTTTGATTTCATTTTTATTATCGCCCAAATCCCATTTCCCTCTTTAAAAAACAAATTTGGATTTGGAGAGTAATCCCTGAAGTAAACAAAATAGGCTTCGGCACTGAACCTGATTGGATAGTGTTCTACCTCACCAATTTCAGACTTTATTCCCACAGCCCCATTCAAAATAGTTTGCACATAAAAAGATGTATCGGGTTGATTGATTTGGCCTCCAATGTGCTGTATACTAATCTGTATTGGAAATTGAATTAACCTTTGATTGTTTTTATTTGGGTTGAAATTTAATGTTACTCCACCGAAAACTTTTTCCTGAAAATCAGAACCTTTTTTTATAGCACGATTCCAATCAAGCCAGCTATCTATCTCGAAGTGTTTTAATTTTTTTTAAGATTATATCCATTCTCAATATTATCAGTTACCAGATTATCAGAAAACCATAATGGTTCAATTAGCTGATGGCCATTTTCATTTCTGTAATTTCCTATGCAGAAATCACTTTTTTTATTTCTAATAGTTAATAAAAATGTAGGTCGTATCCTAATTGAATCATCTCCAAAATTTTGTTGAATAAAGACTCCACTTCGAAAGGAAATTTTATCGGAGGAATTAAAAACTAAGGTAGGTTGAACTATGCTGCCGAATAAAGTATAACCTTCTGTAATTGGAGAGAAGTATTCATAATCTCTTAGATAATTGAAATTATATATTCCGACTTCAAGTTTCTTTTTCTGTGGAACCGAATCTATTCGGGATTGTGAAAAAGAATTAAACGCATTAAAAAAAACAATGCCTGCTGTAAGTAGCAGGCATTGAAAAATTTTATAATTCATTTTAATATTAACTAAAATTATTGCTTGATTAATTTCAAGGTTTCCGAAATATTGCCGTTAAAAACACTTACAAAATAAACTCCGGCGGCAAAATCTGTAAGATTAATTGTAGCGGTTTTTTGATTATGGATATTTGATGCTTGAATGATTCTTCCTGCTGAATCACGAATTTCAAAGAATTCGAATTTTCCATTGGTAAGAAGAATGGCCTTTTCGTTTGTTGGATTAGGAATAAGCATTACTTCATTTCCATTTAAAATTTCTTTAGTTGAATTAAGATCATTATCAATAATATTAATTTGAATGCTTTCAGAAAGATTGGTATTCAAAGCTGAATTGTTAGTGAAATTTGATAGAGTAAGAATAAAATGTTCCGTTGATTCTACTAATGCATCGTCAATCAAATGAAAAATTGCATATTGAGAATTTGGTGGTCCTGCAGGCCATGAAACTGTAGTATCATTAAAAATAAAATCTACTCCGGAGGTTGCAGTAGTTTGAGCCACCACTAATGAAACATCAACACTGGTTGGAGCAGTTGTTGTTGTTCCGGAAAACATTTCTAAAGTTGCAGAATAGACAGGCATTGTTTCAGATACAGAATCCACTGAAAGCCAAAATCCAATATATGAGTTAATTTCTACATTGGTAATCGTAACAATTTCTTGTGAAACTGTAATTGTTGCATTGTTTGTTGCATTGCTTAATGAAACATTAAATGTTTCGTCCAATTCTAAATTAGCGTCATTAATAATCGTAACACTTACAGTTTGATTTGCAGAAGAGCCCGCTGGAAATGTTACTGTCACAGGATTTCCTATTAAATTATAATCAGATCCAATTGAAGCTGATATATTACTTAAAGTTAGTATTACTGAAGTTGCGTTTGCATTTGGATTGTTAATACCAACCTGAATATTAATAGAACCACCAGATTCGCTTACTGATTGTGCTGCATTTACTAAATAAAGCTCAGGACCGGGAGTATCATTATCTTGAATGGTTACAACTTCCTGGATGGTTGAAATAGTTGCATTATTGGTAGGATTTGAAATTGTAACATTAAATGTTTCTGCTGATTCAATATTTGTATCATCAATTATTGAAACATTTACTGTTTGATTTGCAGAAGAACCTCCTGGAAAAGTTACTGTTATTGGATTTCCTGTTAAATCATAGTCCTGAGTAATTGTTGCGCTAATATCAGACAAGCTTAATGTTAAGGAGGTAGCATTTGCATCAGGATTTGTAATTCCTAATTCCAAAGTTATTGAGCCAGCACCTTCATTCACATTTTGAGTAGCATTAACTAAATAAACATCCGGGGGAGTTGCTGCGCAAGGTGTCATGGAATGCGTGCCAAGTTGAGTGAAGTCATTTGATGGGAAAACATTCCACTCTGTTGCACCTATTACCCAATTATGTTGTCCGTTATTTACACTTGCTATTCGAGTTAATGTATGAAGTTGAGTTGAGCCTGAACCAACTACCCAAAATGCTCCGGGGTCAAATCCAATTACACCAATAATGTCTAAGGTGTCATCGCTTGAAGTATCAATTAATGCAACTGCATCATCCCCATTAAAATCCAATGCTCCACTTAGCTGATCTGCTAAAGCAAGAATAGGAGCACTAGCAGATGTGTTTGCTAAAACATAAATTGAATCTGGATTCAGAACCCCTTGAAGGTAGACTGAAGAGGTTGTAGTTCCTCCGTTGAAAGAAATCCATACTTTATAATTAGTAAGGTTGATTGGTGAAGATGTAGGGTTATATATTTCTAAAACTTTATTATTGTTAGTTCCTTCAATATATTCTGAGAAAAATAAATCAGAACATGGTGCAGGATTTTGAGCAAACAATGTTGTTGAGAAAAGCAACATCACTAAAAAATTAAATAATCTTTTCATGGGGTGTTTATTTAGTGCAAAAATAGCCAAAAACTTAAGTCGTCAGATTTTTAAAACCATCATTTATATATTCTTAACAAATTGTTATTGCAATAATTTAAACTGATTATTTATGCAAGTACATTAGCAGAAAAATAGTTTGATGGCAATAAAAATTCTTGTTACCGGTGGAACATTTGATAAGGAATACGATGAAATAAACGGAAAATTATTTTTTAAAGACACACATCTTTCTGAATTACTTGAATTGGGAAGAAGTAAATTAATTGTGAATGTCAGAACACTTATGATGGTGGATAGTTTGGAGATGAATCAGGATGACAGGGAATTGATACTTAAGAATTGCATGCACTGCGATGAAGATAAAATTGTAATAACTCATGGAACTGATACAATGGAAGTAACAGCTAAATTTTTAGGGCAACATAAATTGGCTAAAACTATTGTGCTTACAGGTGCGATGATTCCGTATAAATTCGGTAGTTCAGATGGATTATTTAATTTAGGATGTGCACTTGCTTTGGTTCAAACATTACCGAATGGTGTTTATGTGGCAATGAATGGGAAATATTTTTTATGGAATAATGTTCATAAAAATAAAAGCACAGGAACTTTTGAAGAAATTAATTCTTCTAATTAAAGTTTTCCTTCAATCATCAAGAGTTTGGTTTTCATAACTGCAAGCATTGATAAACTATCAGTAATCTCTCCATTTAAAACCATTTTGTAAACTTCTTCAAATGCTATTTTCTTAACTTGTAATTCTTCAGTTTCTTCCGGAGAAGATTTTTGAAAGCTCAAGCCTTTTGCGATATAAATAATTCCGAATTCATCCATAGCGCTGTTGCTTAAATGTGTTTCAATAATCGGAATCCACTCTTGTGCTTCAATACCGGTTTCTTCCAGCAATTCTCTTTTTGCTGATTCAATAGGGGGAATATTTTTTTTTCCGCCACCTTCAGGAATTTCCCAGCTATAATGTTTTAAAGGAAATCGATATTGACCTACCAACCATGTATTGTTTTCTTCATCTAATGGAAGAATACCAATTGCGAGATTGTGAAAATGAACCACACTGTATATTCCTTTTCCTCCTTGTGGATTTAAGACATCAAACTCGGTTAATTCAATCCAGGGATTATTATATATTTTTTTTTCGGCAAGAATTGTCCATGGATTTTTATTAGGTTCAATCATTGTTCAATAATTTTTAATAGTTTTTCTGCAAGTTCAGGCATTCCTTCTCTTCCTTTTTTCTCAATGCAAACTATGTTTTTCAAAAATTTTACATCTGGAATATTTGGATCAACTAAAAATTTAGGAACCATTGGATGAACATAATTTATTAATCCTGCAGCAGGATAAACTTGCAATGAAGTTCCGGCAATAATAAAAATATCTGCTGAGGAAACTTCATTAGCAGCAATTTCAATCATAGGAACTTCTTCATTAAACCAAACAATAAAAGGGCGCAATTGCGAACCTTTTTCGCATTTATCTCCAATTAAAATATCCTTTTCACATTTATAAATCAATTTTGAATCTATTGTGCTTCTTGATTTCAAAATTTCTCCATGCAAGTGAATGACTTTTGATGAACCGGCACGCTCATGAAGATTATCGATGTTTTGAGTAATTACCACTACCTCGAATTTTTCTTCAAGTTCAGCAATTGCTTTATGTCCTTTATTTGGAATTGCTTTTAATACATCCCGTCGTCGCTGATTATAAAAATCAAGAACAAGTTGTGGGTTGTTGCACCAACCTTCAGGTGAAGCAACATCCTCAATCCGATGTTCTTCCCATAAGCCATCTGTTGCGCGAAAAGTCTTTAACCCGCTTTCAGCACTTATTCCTGCACCAGTAAGTATTACTGCTTTTTTTCTGTTAGCCAAACAATTTTAATTTTTCACTGCAATTTGATATGGGTCTGTACTAACTTCACTTCTATAGCTTTTTAAAAACTCCAATGAATTTAAATCAACCAATCTGATATAACCATTCCTTCCTCCGCAAACAGAGGTGTGATGTGGTGCCGGACCATTCGGACTCACATTTCTGTTTGCAATAATCAGCAAATTGTTTTTTTCATCAACTGCAATTCCATGAGGTTCAAAAAGGTTTTCATTTAAAATTTTCACCACTTGAAATGTATTGTAATCAATTACATACACTGCACCTTTAAAATTTATTTGACTCTGATCATATTCGCATGAAACAAACAAGTAAGAATGGCTTTTTGAAAATGAAAATTCTAATGGAAATACTCCAACCGGAATTACAACTAAAAGAGAATCATTGCTTTGTTTAAACACTCGAACTTCATTTGAGGCCTGACATGAAACAAAATACTTGGTACCATCAGGACTCAATGCAACTTCATGTGGATCATATAAATCATGTACATCAGATTGTGGTTGCCCGGGTACTATTACAACCGTTGAAATTTCAGGTAATAAAATATTAGAAACATCAATTTTATAAATGTAATTACCATATTGGTTTGTTATATAAAGAGTTTTGAAATCAGCGGTTGCTGTTATTCCATGTGGTGTAAACAAAATACTTGCTGCAGAAATTGTTTTAATTAAGGTAAGGTTTTCCAGGTCAACATATGCAATTCTTCCATTATTACTGAAGTCAACTATGTATGCAAACTTTCCATCATTAGAAATTGTAAATGTATTCCAGCTACCCTGAGAAATTTCTATTGATCCGACATAAGAATCATCAGCAGTTCTGAATTTTTGAATTACATCACCAGATGCAAAAATCACATACCAGTATTTTCCATCAGGCGATACTTTTATATTGTGTGGAGTTTCAATATTCTCAGTTACCCCAACTTTTACATAGCGCATAGCTAATTTTGTTTTTGTATCAAATACAGTTACAATATCACAACCTTGATTTGTTACATAAAATTTGTTTCTGTTTGGATCATCAGCAAAAGCAATTTTCCCGTTTGCTGATGGTGCGCCATTATTAATCCATTGTTGTATTAATTCAACTTCTTTATACGATAATTTATCAGAGTTAATTGGCATAGTAGGGGTTAAGATAATACCTAAATCAGAAAATGTATTTATAAAATAACTTAACCAGCTTTGTTCTGAACTATACGGAATAACAACTGATCCGGCACTTCCACCTTCAAATAATTTGTCCCAGGTTTCTAGTGCTAGTCCACCAGCAGCAGCTTTGCTCGATTCAACATGGCATCCTGAAGTCGCGCACTTCTTTACTATAATTTCTCCAACATTTGCAGGATATCCCTGCAATTCAATGGTTGAAATATCTTTCCTGCAACTTGAAACTAGAATTATGAAAAAGAAAATCAGGAGTTGAATTATTCGATTCACATATTTAAAATTGAAATGGAAAATTATGGCTTTCGAATTTATATTGAAGTAAATACTTATTTAGTCATTGCTAAAATTCTTTTCTTGAAATTTAAAATGGCTTTGTGTTCAAGCAAAAGATCGCAACCAATTACTCCGTCAATCGGTAATAAGTTAACCTGTTCATATGTTTCATTCACATGAGAAAGATCTAAAATATGAGCATGGTAATTTTTAATTCGAAGCTTGCCTATTTTAAAAAGAGGAATAACTGCCTCTTCGCTTTCAATAGTGTTACTTCCAAGTCCTGTGGTGAGTTGTTCTGATTTCTTAGTATAAAGTTCGTTCAGATGTTTATTAATAAACTCTTTTGAAAATACTGTTTTTGAAGCTCCTGTGTCAATCAGTAACCGAGCCGCAATGCCATTAACCTTTACTGGAATAAAGCAATGTATTCCATAATCCTGAATTGATTTTACTTCAATTTCGATTTTATATCTAGCCATTTTTATTAAAATATCCGTTGGTTAGTTTTTGTTATTCAAAATAAATAATCTCAAAGAAACTAATCAACGGATATTTAGCAAAAAAAAATTAATTAGCAGGAACAGTCATTTTATCCAATACGGACATAACCTCTTTTACTGCAATAGCAGAATCATTTAACAATTTAGATTCTTCAGAATTAAGTTTAAGTTCAATAATTTTTTCAATTCCGTTTTTTCCTAATTTAACAGGAACTCCTAAATAAACATTCTTCATACCGTATTCCCCTTGCAACCAAACACAACAGGGGTAAATTCTATTTTCATTTTTTGCAATCGCTTCAACCATTTGTGCTGCTGCTGCACCTGGAGCATACCAGGCACTTGTCCCCATCAGATTAACTAGTTCACCACCGCCTTTTTTGGTGCGTTCGATAATTGCATTTAATTTATCTGAATCAATTAATTCAGTTACCGGAATTCCACTCACAGTTGTGTATCGAGGTAAGGGGACCATTGTATCGCCATGACCACCCATTAATACGGCCTGAATGTCTTTAGGAGAACAATTCAAAGCCTCAGCAAGAAATGCTTTATAACGAGCTGTATCTAAAATTCCAGCCATGCCGAAAACTTTTTTTGAATCAATTTTAGCTGTTAGAAAAGCGCAATAAGTCATTACATCCAATGGATTACTAACAACAATTACAATTGTATTGGGCGAGTACTTCATTATATTTTCAGTAACGCCTCTGACAATTCCTGCATTAGTTGAAATCAGATCATCACGACTCATCCCCGGTTTGCGAGGAAGACCGGAAGTAATAACAACAACATCAGAATTAGCTGTTCGTGCGTAATCGTTTGTAACTCCAATAACACGCGTATTATACATATTTATAGCAGCTGTTTGCCATATGTCAAGCGCTTTGCCTTCAGCTATTCCTTCTTTAATATCAAGCAAAATCACTTCGCTTGCATAATCGCCATGAGCGATAACATTTGCGCATGTTGCACCAACATTTCCTGCGCCGATTACTGTAACTTTCATTTTTATGTATTTTTAATGCGTGCAAAAATATAATTCCAATTCAATGCTGAAATGATTTTACTCACAACATTTCAACTATTCAGAAAATAAAATTTAAACACTGTCGTTTCATTTCCGATTTTTACCCTCCTATGAAAATAAAATTCATTCTAATTTTTGCAGCCCTTATTGTTATTACTCAAAATCGTTCACAAGCACAAAATACCGGGCAGCAAACTTTTTTATCATTAACATTTCCTGGTTCATCACACATAGCATCGCTGGGTGGTCAGGATTTGGCAACATGGAATAAAGAGAGCGCTTACTTCCTTCAAAATCCTGCAATCCTTGATTTAAGAAATAACAATAGTTTCTTTTTTAATTACACGCCACTTTCGGGAAATATAAAAAATTCAGTAGCTGGCTTTTCCCATTCAATTAAGAATGCAGGCAATTTCGGATTAGGAATTCAGTTTTTAGATTATGGTGTTTTTGAAAATACCGATGAGAATGGCTATGATTTAGGTGAGACTTTTTATGGAAAAGATTTTTCGCTATCAGCTGGTTATTCAAATTCATTAAGCAAACAAATCAATTATGGTGTATCAATAAAATATGTTTATTCAAGTATTGAAAATTATAAGGCTAGCGGAATGGTGATGGATGCAGGGATGATTTTTCAAGATACTTCAAAAGGAATTACTGCCGGAATTGCTTTAAAAAACGCAGGGGTTTTGTTAAGTGACTTTTCGGAAACATCATCAAGCAAATTTCCTTTTGATCTACAGGCAGGAATAAGCAAAAAACTAATTCATACTCCTTTTACTATTTTTTTGAATTTGCATGATTTAACTGAATTTGATGTAAGATATCCAAAAGTCGAACAACAACAACAACTTGTTGTTGATTCTACTGAACTGAAAATTAAAAAATATACTTTTGATAAAATTGCACGACACGCAAATCTGGGATTACAGATTGATGCTGGAAAATATTTTAGAATTGATATTGGTTATAATCATCAAAGAAGGCAAGAACTTGCCTTTGATATAAGAAAAAGTTTGGCAGGGTTCTCATTTGGATTTCAATTAGAGGTAAAAAAAATAAATTTTGGGTATAGTTATTCAATTTATAATATTTCAGGAGGCCAAAACAATCTGTCAATTTCATTTAACTTCAATGAATTTGCTGGAGTAAGAAAAATGTGAATTACTTATTTGGATGTCTTTGGTTAGTTTAATGTTGTGAACTACTTTCACACATTAATTAAAGCTTAATGAAAAAAGTCGCCTTTTTATTTATTTTATTTTTTGGATTCAAAGCTTCATTTGCTCAAATCGTTATTAACGAATATTCGTGTTCAAACTTTACAACAGCTGCCGATAATTTCGGAAGCAATGAGGATTGGATAGAATTATTTAACACCACCGGGGCAGCAATAAATCTTTCTGGTTTTTATTTAAGCGACAAGTCAACAAATCCAACGAAATGGCAGTTTGCTGGAGGCAGTATTCCTGCAAATGGAACAGTTATAGTATGGGCGTCAAAAAATGATCTATCTGCTGGCCCAAATTTTCATACTAATTTTTCACTGACTCAAACCAAACCTGAAGAAATTGTTTTAGCTAATTCAACAGGAACAATTATTGACCAACTTTTACTTAATCCTAATCAGGCAGATCATTCGCGTGGAAGAACTACAAATGGAGGAGCAACATGGTCATTATTTACAACGCCTACACCTAATGCAGCAAATACAGGCGCTCAAGCAGAATATGTAGCAAAGCCTGTTTTTAATTTAGCACCCGGCAATTATGCGAGCGCACAGAATGTTTCCATCACTTGTGCTACTGCAAATACTCAAATCAGATATACTACAGATGGTGCAGATCCTACTGCAACATCCACACTTTATTCTGGACCTATCAATGTTGCAATTACTACTTTAATAAAAGCAAAAGCATTTAGTACCGTTGGAGCTCCGACTTCCTTCATGGAAACAAATACTTATTTCATTAATTTAAGTACCACATTGAATGTGGTTTCATTGGGATCTTTTGATACTGAAACTCTTGTTACGAATGGAGGCGGTGGCGGACCAGTTCACTATACTACCTACGAATATTTTACTCCTTCAGGTAGTTTTTTATATGAAGTTGATGGTGAAGTGAATCCACATGGAAATGACTCATGGGCATATGACCAACGAGGAGTTGACTTTGTATGCGAGGATAGATATGGTAATAGTTATGCTATTACTTCTCCGATTTTTGACCCGAATATTACAGATCGAGCTGAGTTTGATAGAGTTATTTTAAAGGCGGCAGCATCCGATAACTATCCTTTTGGTCCTTCTGCAAGTTGTCATATCAGAGATGCTTTTGTTCATACTCTTTCGCAGAATGCTCACCTTGAAACTGATGAAAGAACAAATCACTCATGTATTGTTTATCTCAATGGAAAATATTGGGGGGTATACGAAATCAGAGAAAGAATGAGTCATGCTGGTTATACTGACTACTATTACAATCAAGATAAAGACAATATTGATCTGTTAAGATTTTGGGGAGGTGGAGTTGTACAATATGGTTCTGACACTGCATGGGTTAATCTGTATAATTATATTATGGCAAATAGTCTGGCTGTTCAAGCAAATTATGATTATGTTGCTTCTAAACTTAACCTAAATAATGTGATTGATTATACTATTCTCAATACTTATGCTGTAAATTCTGATTGGATAAATTGGAATACCATGTGGTGGAGAGGTCGTAATCCGAATGGCAATAAGAAAAAATGGCGTTATGTGTTATGGGATGAGGATAATACCTGGAACCTTGGTCAAAATTTTACGGGTTGGCCAACTACTGGTTGGAATGCTGATCCTTGCGATTTACAAGGAAGTTATAGTAACTCGGGATCTTGGATGGCTTCCATGGATATATTAAATAAGTTATTAGCAAATCCTGACTTTGAAGATGCGTATATAAATCGTTATGCTGATTTGATGAATACTTGTTTATCGTGTCCATCTACAATTGCATTAGTGGATTCAATGATTGGAGTAATTGCTCCTGAAATGCCTAATCAAATTGCAAGGTGGGGAGGTACTATAGCTGATTGGCAGAATAATGTTACAAATCTTCATAACTTTATTTCAAACAGGTGTGCTTTTATTGATAGTTCTTTAATTGGTTGTTATAACCTAACAGGCCCTTATGATTTAACAGTTTCAGTTTCTCCTCCGGGGTCAGGTAATGTTATGATCAACACTATAGTTCCTACCGCATATCCTTGGACAGGAACTTATTTTGGGGGAGTTAATTTGAAATTTCAGGCTATTGCAAACCCAACTTGGTATTTCGATCATTGGGAGATGTTAGTAAATGCCCCAATTCCATCAAGTACAGAAGATACTATTAGTATGGATTTAACTTCAAGTGATAACATAGTTGCATACTTTGTTCAAGTTCCACCTGTTCCTGAACCTCCAGTAGTAATACCTCCTGTTATTACAATTACCCAAGTTCCAGATGTATTTATTCCTACCGCATTTAGTCCAAACGGAGATGGTAAAAATGACTTTCTATTTATCTATGATTATTTTAACAATATTGCTTCCTTCAGTTTTAAAATTTATGATAGAACTGGTGAAATGGTTTATGAATCATCGGATAAAACAAGAGGTTGGGATGGTACTTTTAACGGATTGCCATTAAATACTGAAGTTCTTGTTTATCAATTATATGCTAAATTGTATGATGGAACAGAAGTAGTTAAAAGCGGCGATTTAACTCTTATTAGATAATTATTAGTCTTTTGTTACTTAACTAACTGAAGATTTTAATTTATCAAAGTTTATCAGAAATGACCGTCGAAGGTGTTTTGCTTTCGGCGGTTTTTTTATTACCTATGTCCCATGAGAAAATTGTTTTTTTTCATTTTTTTAACATTAAAATTTTACTATCGGTCAGGGGGGCAGGATATTCCACCGGCAACTGATATATGGGTTATTCAACTCAAACCTTCCATTAACAATTCTTTTACAATTGCGAATTATAAAAAGATAACTGAAAATCCGGGCTACGATAATCAACCATATTTCATTCCACCCTTAAAAAGTTTATTATATGTATCAGATAACGGTGGAAGTCAAACCGATATTTATCAATTTGATTTGGAAACAGCAGTTTCCAAAAGGGTTTTAAAAACAGAATACTATAAAGAATATTCTCCAATGCGTAGTTATGATGGAAAATATATCAGTTGTATTAGCGTTGAACCTGATAATACATCACAGCGCTTTTGGGAATTTCCTTATGGAGGTGGAATGGGTAAGCCATTATTCCCGGATATTATTAATATTGGTTATTATGCATGGCTAAATGAGGATCTTGTTGCTTTTTTCAGGCTTGGCGATAAAGAGGCGAAGGATACGCTTGATCAATTGGATATTGGAAATATCACTACAGGGGAATTGCAAAATTTAGATGAAAGAATCGGCAGATGTATTCTCAGATCTCGAAATCATCCTTGGATTTATTATGTAAAGAAGTATGATTCTGAAAACTGGAAAATTCGTTGTTACGATTACGAAAGATCTGTATATAAAGGAGACATAGTTTTACCGAAAGGGCAGGAGGATTTTACTTTAGGTCCTAACGATATGATTTGGCTGGGAAACAATGGAAAAATTGTAGAAGCTTCAATACAAAATCCAACCTGGAAAACTGTTTTGGATTTTAATTCTCTGCCGTTTAAGAATTTTTACAGACTGGTATATTCTGCTGACTTCAATTATCTCGCAGTAGTAACCTATGAAGGCAAGAAGCCCTGATGTAATTCTATTCTGAATCTTTTCCTGTTACAAATTGGCGAGTTTGATTAGCTGCACTCATTAACTGTTTCCGATATTTTATAATAGTATATATCACAACTGAAGATAGTATAATTCCTGACCCGATATAAAATCCAGGTTGTAATTCCTTTTGTTCATGAAAAAATATAAATGCGAAAATGATCCCGTAAATCGGTTCGAGATTGATATACAGATTGGAAGTAAACGCAGAAATATGTTGTAAAGCTTTAAGAGAAAGGTTGAACGGAATAACTGTACAGAAAATGCTGAAGAACAACAGCAGAATTAGATCGTTGCGAGTCGGAATAATTGAAGAAGAAGGGAAAATATGTTGATAAAATGGCAAAAGGATCGTGATTAAAAATAACCCACTGGCCAATTCATAAAAGGTAACAGTTTCAGACGGAAAATCTTTTACCAGTTTAGCGTTTAGGATTGTAAAGTAAGAACCAACCAAAGCAGCACCGATTCCTAAAATAATTCCGGTTCGCTGAATTTCCTGAACTCTGAAAATTACAAGCATTCCGATTAATGCAAATATTGCAAGCAATAATTCGCGAAAATTAATTTTTTTTCGGTTAACAATTGGATCTATTAGGGAGGTGAAAACCGCAATGGTGCTTAAACAACTTAGTCCAATTGATATGTTTGAATACTTGATGCTACCATAAAACAGTACCCAATGAATTGCAACTAAAAATCCAACGAAAATTATTTGCTTTGATTCTTTAAACGAAAGTTTTTTTATGTTTCTGGAGAAAGCAGGAATCAGCAATAAAATAATAACAGTAAATATCAGCCTATACCAAACAAGCACCAATTCTTTTAACTCAATTGCCCGCCCGAATATGCCGGTGAATCCCCATAGAAAAATTGATATGTGTAAATAAATTAGGGCTCTTCGCATTTTTCTTTCGATGCAAAGATGTTTTTTTAGTTAAAGCATTTAAAATATTCATTTCAACATTTCATTCTTCTTATTTTCATTACAATGAAATTATAAATGTGTTGAAGCGTAATAGCTTTGTGTTACAAAAAGAAATAATTAACTGTTATGACTTTAATAAAATCCATTTCAGGAATCAGGGGGACAATTGGAGGCAAGACAGGAGACAATTTAACTCCACTAGATGTTGTAAAGTTTACTTCAGCTTATGCTGTTTGGATGAAAACTAAAAGCGGACACAACAAAGTTGTTATTGGTCGAGATGCAAGATTAAGTGGTGATATGGTTTCGAAATTGGTTAGTGCAACATTAATAGCAATGGGAGTGGAGGTAGTTGATCTGGGCTTAAGTACTACTCCAACAGTCGAAGTTGCAGTTGTTGGTGAAAAGGCAAGTGGTGGAATAATAATTACTGCCAGTCACAATCCCGGGCAATGGAATGCATTGAAGTTGTTAAACGCAAAGGGCGAATTTATTTCTGATGAGGATGGAAAAAAGATACTTTCCATAGCTGATGAAGAACAATATGATTTTTTAACGATCGATAAAATCGGTTCATATAAATCTGACAATAGTTGGGTAGACAAACATATAGACTTGATTTTAAAATTACCATTGGTGAACAAGGAGAAAATTGCCACTGCAAATTTTAAAATTGTGGTTGATGCTGTAAATTCTTCCGGAGGAATTTTTGTTCCGAAACTGTTAAATGCACTTGGAGTTAAGAATATTGTAGAACTGTATTGTGAGCCAACCGGAGTTTTTCCTCATAACCCAGAACCACTTCCTGAAAACCTTACTGCAATTTCTGCTGAGGTTAAAAAACATAAGGCAGATTTAGGAATTGTAGTTGACCCTGATGTTGACAGGCTTGCTTTTGTTTGTGAGGATGGAAATATGTTTGGAGAAGAATATACTTTAGTTGCTGTTGCTGATTATATACTGAAAAAGCAAAAAGGAAATACTGTTTCAAACTTGTCATCGACAAGAGCATTGCGTGATGTAACTGAAACTGCAGGTGGGCTTTATAGTGGTTCTGCAGTGGGAGAGGTGAATGTGGTGACCAAAATGAAACAGGTTAGTGCTGTAATTGGCGGAGAAGGAAATGGGGGAATCATTTATCCTGAATTACATTATGGTCGGGATGCATTGGTGGGTATTGCATTGTTTCTGACACATCTTGCTGAAACCAAAATGAAGGTTTCTGAATTGCGTGCATCTTATCCTTCTTATTTTATTGCGAAGAATAAAATTGAATTAAAGAAAGGAATTGATGTGGATGCGATTTTAAAAACCCTTCACGAAAAATATATTTCGCAACCGTGCAATACCGAAGACGGATTAAAAATTGAATTCGGAAATGAATGGGTGCATATGCGAAAGAGCAACACAGAACCCATCATTCGCATTTATGCCGAGAGTAAAAATGAACAATCAGCAAATGAATTGGCAAAAAAAATGATAAAGGAAATTGAAACTGTAAGCGCAGCAACAATGACGATTTAAAGATTAGGTAATCGTGGCTTCTTATCTTCTTTCGGTCCGCGAAGGTGAATTACTAAACCATTTAAAAAGTTGCGGAGAATCTGATCGCCGCATTTTTTAAAGTTAGGTTGATCTTCATTACGGAATAAATCGTTTACCTCGCTTTTTGATATTTTAAAGTTTACAAGTTCAAGGATTTTCACAATCTCATCATCGCGCAGTTGCAAAGCCACACGAAGCTTTTTTAAAATATCATTATTGCTCATGTATTATTCTGTTCAGTTTTCGAAGATGCAATTTAGCAATTCGTTTTTATGATTAAGTTTCTATTGCATACAAGCTGCTCTTAATAACTGCATATACCTCAGCCCTTTCTCTCTTGCTAAATCAATATTGCGCTCCGGAATTTTTTCTGGATGAGGGAAATGTGTTAAAGCTTTCGTAATACTTTCCTCTCTTAATATATGCAGCATCGGATAAGGCGAACGATTAGTGTAATTTGCTGCATCTGAATTTTTGGAACCAGCAAAACAATATTTTGGATGGAAACTCGCCACCTGGTACATTCCATCATAATTATTTTCTGAAATAAAGTCTTCGGCTTTTTCAACTAAGTTGAGAAAAGAATTAAAAGTTTTGAAATTATCAGGCAGAATAATAAAAGTTGTTTCGAAATCTGAATGGGATTGTAAATAATTTAATTCGGATGCGAATGCTTCCAAGCATTTTGCTGCTGTTGTTTTCGGTAACACTAAATACCTTATACTTTTCTTCAGCAATGCCTTCGCAGCGAATGGACAAAAATTTAAATAAATCACAATATTCTTTATCCAGTTAATAGTATGCTCAATTATTTTTTTGTCGATCAAGCGATATTAATTTTCACAAACTTAAAAGTTATAAACGATAATATAATTTTCTCTGTTCCTTATTTGTATCACTAACCTTTCCAATTACTTTTGAAATCATTTATGAACGAACAAATAAGAAACCTCGAACCGAAGCAACTATGGAACAAGTTTGCTGATTTGAATGCTGTGCCGCGCCCATCGAAAAAAGAAGAGCGCGTGATTGAGTTCATGAAAAATTTCGGGAAAAGTTTAGGACTCGAAACTTTTGAAGACTCCATTCGCAATGTCATTATCAAAAAACCGGCAACTCCCGGAATGGAGAAATATAAAACTGTGGTGTTGCAGTCGCACCTGGATATGGTGCATCAGAAAAACAACGATACCAATTTCGATTTCAGCACACAGGGAATTGAAATGCTGGTGGATGGTGAGTGGGTGCGCGCAAAGGGAACCACACTTGGTGCTGATAACGGCATTGGTGTAGCGACCATTATGAGCATTCTGGAAAGCAAGGACATTGCACATCCTGCTATTGAAGCATTGTTTACCATTGATGAAGAAACCGGAATGACCGGTGCGCTTGGATTAAAAGGCGGAATACTCAACGGCGAAATTCTGCTCAATCTCGATACCGAAGAAGAAGATGAAATTGACATTGGCTGCGCTGGCGGCGTGGATGTTACAGCCAATAAAAAATATAACGAAGAAGAAACACCAGCAGGTGTAACGGCTTTCACTGTTACAGTGAAAGGATTAAACGGCGGACACTCCGGAATTGAAATTCATAAAGGACTTGGTAATGCCAATAAAATTATGAACCGCCTGCTATACAACGGAGCAACGAAATTCGGAATGCGTGTGGCGGAAATTGATGGCGGCAGTTTGCGCAATGCCATTCCGCGCGAGAGTAATGCGAGAGTGGTGGTGCCTGACACTGCTGTAAATGATTTTACAGCGGCGCTGAATAAAATTGCCGACGAAATAAAATTCGAATTCAAAACCATTGACCCGAAACTCAACATCAGCGTTACAAAAACTGAGTTGCCTAAAAAGGTGATGAATGCTGCCGACCAGAAGAATATTATCAATGCCATTTATGCAGCGCAGAATGGTGTGTACCGAATGAGTAACGACATTAAAGACCTGGTTGAAACATCAAACAATGTGGCGCGTGTGCTGATTAAGGAAGGAAATATTCTGATTCAGTGCCTCACCCGTTCGAGTATTGAAACTTCGAAATTTGATTTAGCTGATTCGTTGCGATCTGTATTTGAACTGGCAGGATGCGCGGTGGTGTTTGCAGGATCTTATCCCGGTTGGACACCGAATGTGAGTTCTCCGATTCTTGATTTGCTCGTTCACTTGTATGAAAAGGAGCATGGCGAAAAACCTAAAGTGGTTGCTTGTCATGCAGGTTTGGAATGCGGAATTCTCGGTACCAACTATCCGAAGATGGATATGATTTCGTTCGGACCAACCATTCGTGGGGCGCACTCGCCTGATGAACGGGTGAATATTGCTTCGGTTCAGAAATTCTGGAAGTTTGTGCAGGAGATATTGAAGAATATTCCGGAGAAGAAATAAATTATTTCCGTTTCTGTTTCAAAACCCTTGTGCAATTTAATTGGTTGTGCAATACATGAAATCATGTAATGATTTTCACACCAATTATTTTAAAAAAAAGAATCAAAAAAATTTCTCTTAAAAAATAAAAAATGAAATTGAAAAAAACTGCATTGTGTTTTATAGTTATTGTTTTTGAACTACTTAATTATTCAACCGGTAATGCTCAATCGGTGAGTGACATGGATGGAGGGTATTTTCAAATCGGAATTAATTATATAAAACCATCGAAGCCGGGGCTTGCAAAATATTTAAATGATTTTTCTGACTCGCTTAATTTTCCAAAAACATTTTCTATTGACAAAGGTTATGGATTAACTCTGGGATTCGTCAATCATCACAACGCATTTGAATTTGCGGCAGGTGGCGATTTATTGTGGGGACACCATTATCAGAATATAGGCGATACCATTTCGGGCACAATGGCAACAACTGATATAAATTTAAATTTTGGGTTGAATTATTTTCCGGTTCGTTGGTTTTTTATTGGAGGAAATCTGAGTATTTGTAACAGCACTGAAAAGTACAAGGCAGGAGCGCAGACCTCAAATGTTATTCTTGAAACACAAGGCGATGGCTTCAGTAATATTTTTAATGGCTATTCAATCGGAGTAAAAGGTGTTGCTGGTTTTAATTTTAATGTATCAAAAAAAGGAGAGTACAATACTTACTTACGACTCAATGCTTTTTATGAATTGGGTTTAACTGAGTTTGATTTTTATAAAACCTTTGAACACCGGATGAAATATTATAACGGCAATAGAAAAACCAAATTGGTTTATCCGGGTATTACAATGTCGCTGCAATTTGGAACATAGAAATATTTTTCTCTTCCTGATTTTATGCCTTCTGAATTATATTTAATGATAGACTATTGTGCTTCACAAGTTAGCAACATTTCCACCTGCCATCATAAGATAATTGATTGTGTCAGTTGTTGAAACCGGATAAAGAAGTGATTGGCGCAATTGAATTTTATTTTGACTGAGTTCTACGATTTCAAAAGTTTCTTCTCCCTTCTCACTTTTCAGATTCAGTAATTCCTTTTTTTTGTATCCATCATTTCCTCCCATGAATTTCCAAATGCCATTTGTGTAATGAGATACTCCGATGGTATATGAAATATCGGTTGCAATGGAATCGGTATGAAAATTAAAATTCTGATCGGTATGAAATTCAGATATGTATTTTCCATCGGGATAAAAACTAATGGTGTAGATATTTTTACTGTTACAGGTAAGAATTCCATGAAATGTATTTATCGTGGTATCGATCGAATAGAAATGTTCAGCCAATGAATCATCGGCATTTATCATTAAGTATTGCGCTGCCCAAACACCTATTAACCTTGTTTTTCGGGAGCGGAGGGATAGTTTAGGGTCTTGAGGTCCTTTGCGGCAACTGAAGAATAACAGTTCGGAAATAAGAATGATAAAAAGGAAAAAGTGTTTCATAAAACTTTTACTTCATTTTTATTTTTCATTGAAATATATTTTATATGAAGACTATGGTTTATTAAAATGGTTGCATCCGTTTATTTGTGTTGATAGTAACGATACCAACAATATGAATATTTTTATTCTTCACATCTTAAATTATTATTCAAATGAAAGCAGATGTAAAAGAATTCTTGGTTCTTAGTACAGCTATTACACTTTTGTTCCAGCAGGGTCTTCCTGCAAGGAGACCCTGCGCACTAAAACGCAGGGTCGCTCCGCCGTTGTTGGTCGCCTGACCAACAACCCAATTAGTTACGGCATCACATGAGTAATAAAATCCCAATGCCTTCGCCCATCAAAATAAAATCCGGCAGTTGAAAATTC
>Ga0114969_10000859_pt1 | contig 26095 bp, 25 predicted proteins | sample M_130807_MF_Meta_FD_87316 | JGI IMG/M metagenome (GOLD analysis project Ga0114969, IMG submission 87316) | Freshwater microbial communities from Lake Montjoie, Canada to study carbon cycling - M_130807_MF_MetaG | ecosystem: Environmental > Aquatic > Freshwater > Lake | place: Lake Montjoie...
AGCACAGCGTCTTCACCCAGGGCGTGGTCTGGCAGATCGATTCGTTCGATCAGTGGGGCGTCGAGTTAGGCAAGGTGCTGGCGGCGCGCATCGCGCCAGAGCTCGACAGGGCGCATCCGCAGTCAACCGCGCATGACAGCTCGACTCGCGCCCTGATCGCCCGCTATCGAACATCGAAATAATTTGTAAGTGAACTTAGTAGAAGTGCGAGGAAGGTGGTGGACCAGACCGGGATCGAACCGGTGACCTCATCAATGCCATTGATGCGCGCTCCCAACTGCGCTACTGGCCCACTCGAACGAACTCTCAGTATACCGTAAGTCCTTGACTTGTCTCTCTCCCGAACCCTACACTGGCCCGGTTTCACCTGAAAATACGCGTCGAGGGGAGTTCTCATGAACGGGACGATTGCACGTTTGTTGATTGATAAAGGCTTTGGATTCATCCGCGATGAAGCGGGCCAGGAACACTTCTTCCACCGGTCGGCCGTTCGTGGCGCTGTGTTTGAGCTGCTTCGCGAGGGCCAGGCCGTGGAGTTCACGCAGGAAGAGTCGCCGAAGGGGCCGCGCGCAGGAGACGTGCGGCTGCTCGACGCCTAGTCTTCGTTTGCACGACAATGACACCGGGCGCGCGGCACCGCCGTGCGCCCGGTTCGTCGTTTAGCCCGCCCAAAATGTCGATCATCCCGTCCAAGCGTTTCGTTGCCACCCTCGTTGTCGTGCTCCTTGCCGTCGCCCTCCTGGGCGGCGGGCGCATCGTCACGCGTGAAGATCCGCTCCAGAAGGCGGATGCGATCTACGTTCTCGCTGGCAGCTGGGTCCAGCGATGGATGGAGGGCGCCGATCTGTATCTGGAAGGATTCGCCCCGCACGTCGTCCTCAGCAACGGCACCTTTGACGAGGGCGAACGTGAATTGAAGCGCCGAGGTATTCGGTTCCCCGGCCCCGGTGAGCTCAGCCGCGCGGCAATGATCGAGCAGCTCAAGATTCCCGCAACTGCCGTCGATGTCATTGGCGAGAGCCTCGACAACACCGCGCAGGAAGCGGAGGCGATCAAGCCCTTCATCAATCAGTATCACTGGCGGCGATTGATCGTGATTACCGACCGTGCCAGTACGCGTCGGGCGGGATTCGCCATGCGTCGCGTACTCGGCCCCGACGTGGAGATCATCATGCGAGCACCGCGGCTCGACGTGTTTCCCCCCGATGGCTGGTGGCGCAAGCGCGCGAACTTTCGAACGGTCTTCTACGAATTTCCGAAACTGCTCGCCTACTGGTTCGGCCTGAAGGGATAGACGCCCCGCCAGGCGGCGCTCCAGTCAGACAGATCCGGCACGACCACTTCAGCGCCCGTCGCTTTCAACTGCTCAACTGAATACGTGCCGGTCGCCACGGCGATCGCGCGCGCGCCGTGGGCGTGCGCGCAGTCGACATCGGCCGGCGTGTCGCCGATGATGACAATCTGCTCGGCGGCAAACGTCCCTTCGCCCGCTCGCGCCGCGGCGTCGATCGCCACCGGCACCAGATCGCGACGGTCGACGTGGCCATCACCAAACGCGCCAAACGTGAACCGGGTCCACAAATCAAAGTGACCGAGCTTGATCTCTGCACCGCGGACGAAGTTGCCGGTCAGCAGCCCGACCGAGACGGCGCCCTCGGCTTCGAGCGGTCGCAGTTGCTCGAGTGCTGACGCGACACCAGGCAAGACGAGCTTCGGGTGCGGCGTGTCGGCATGCACTTCGCCGGCGAGGTAGTCGCAATAGCGATCACGCACCGCAAAATAGGTGGGCTCGGTCAACGCCAATCCGCCGGCCGTCAACGCGTCCGTGATGATGGCGCGGTCCGTTCGACCGGCAATCGCCACGCCGTCGAGCATCCCCGCGCGCCCACAGATCTCCGACAGCGCGCGCTCGAGCGCGCGCACACCCGCCCGGCCCGTCAGCACCAGAGTTCCGTCGATATCGAATAACACCAGCGTCTTCACGTATGGTCTCCACGAAGGGGGTAGACTCAATTGCACCCGGAGGTACTCATGTCACGACTTACGCACGTCGCGATCGCCAGCGCGATCGCTCTCACATCTGCCGCGTCACTTGCCGCGCGCCAGGCTCCGCTCACGGCGAAGGCCACACTCGCCGGCGACGGCATCACCGGCACGGTCACGTTCCGCGAAGTGCCCATTCGTACCGGCGACGCCGACGCGAAGTTCTCGACCGGCGCCATGGCCGTCGAAATCTCCGTGAACGTCAAAGGCCTGAAGCCCGGCACACACGGCATCCACCTGCACGCGATCGGCAAGTGCGAAGCACCGGCCTTCACGAGCGCCGGCGGCCACTTTGATCCAGGCCCCAACGGCATGATGGACCCGGACATGAATCATCCCTTCCACATGGGCGACCTGCCGAACCTCGTGGCCAACGCCAAGGGCGAGGCGATCTGGAAGGCGACCACGACTCGCGTGACGCTCAGCGCCGGCCCGCTCTCGCTCTTCGACGAAGACGGCAGCGCCATCGTGATTCACGCCAATCCCGACCAGGGCGTCACCGCCGAAGCGAAAGCCGGCCTGAGCGGTGGGCCGAGAGTCGCCTGCGGCGTCATCGCCAAGTAAACATCCGCCGCCAGAATCCGCCGGCCGGGTGCAATGCGCCGGTCGACGGATTCAGGCGGAGCACGCGTCCACCACTGGCGCGTGCAAACGCTTCATCCTCACTGATCGCGAGCCACGCCAGCGTCCGCGCGTCGCTCATCGCGCGCAACGTCTCACCAAACGCCGCGCCACCTGCACCCAGCGACGCGGTCGGATGTTCCAACAACAACACCACCGGATCTGTCGCAATGGCCCGCGCCAGATGCGCGCGCATGCGTTCGTCTGGATTCATCGTGCCGGCCAGCGCATCCAATCGTGCGGCTGGCAGTCCCACTTCCGCTGCCAGTCGCCCGACAACCTCACGCACGTCGGCCGCCATGGGATCAATCGACAGCGTCATCGGCAGCGCGAGGTTTTGCGCGATGGTCGACTGATCGAGCAAGACCGCACGATTCGACACGAGTCCGAAGCGATCGAGCGATGCGAGCCAGGCGGTGTCGGTCTGAATATCGTGCGTCGACTGGCCGAAGATCTCGATGCGGCCAGCCCCCGGCAGCGCGGCGCCGGTCAACACGTGAATGAACATCTCGGCGGCCAGGGCATCCAGCCCCGACAGGACCACGTGTTCAGCTGTGCCGAGTTCGAGCGAGGCAATGCGTAACGGTTCAGGTCCGCCGAACGGTTTGACGACGCCGCTGAGTGAGATGAAGGGCAGACTGGTGGTCACAACGCGAGGCGTTCGGCGAGGCGCGCGAACACCTCTGCGGGCAGCGTCACCTTGCCCATCGCATTGATACGGCCACTGTCACGGCCATGGAAATCAGATCCGCCCGTCATCAGCAGCCCCAGGCGTTCTGCGCGCTGGCGGTAGTGCAGCACCGCGTTGAAATCGTGGTCGGGGTGAAACACTTCGATCGCGTCGAGCCCGCCAGCGGCAAGCGGCTCGATCATCGCGTCGCGTTTCAGTTTGATCGGATGCGCCAGCGACGCGATGCCGCCGGCGGCGTGCACGAGCGCCACCACTTCGGCGGGCGTGGCCCCTTGACGCGCGATGAAGCCGGGACGCCCCCGTCCCAGAAATCGCTCGAACGCCTCACTCATGGTCGCGACGTGTCCGGCACGCACCAGGGCGGCGGCGAGCAATGGTCGACCGAGCGCCTTGCCACCACCACGACTGTGGGCGGCAACCTCCGCTTCGAGATCGACCGGCAAGCCGATCGCCTCAAGTCGCGCGCGCATCTCCTCGAGTCGGCGTCGGCGATCACTCCGCTGCGTTTCGAGAAACGACACGAGCCCTGGATGCGACGGGTTGAACCCGTAGCCGAGCGTGTGCACGTCTTCGTCATCAGCCACAGCGGTGATCTCGATACCGGAAATCACGCGAATGCCGTGCGGCTGTGCCAGCGCGGTCACGGTGGCGATTGACGCGGTGGTGTCGTGATCGGTCACCGCGCAGACGGTGATGCCTGCCGACACGAGTTCTGCGACAAGCATCTCGGGCGTGGCGCGCCCATCAGACGCGGTGGTGTGCAGGTGGAGGTCGATCACGCCGAACGTCGACGCTTGGTCGCCCGGGTCTTGGCTCTTCTCGCGGTCGTGGGCCGCGTGCTCGCGGCGGCGCGACGCTGACGCGCGACCAGATGACGGTACTCGCGGAGCAGCATGTCCAGATGCTCGCGCTCTTCGTCGGCGAACTCGAGGAAGATGCGCTTGCCTTCGGACTCTTCGAACCGCTCGCCGTATTTCTTGAAGAACGCGTGCGAACCGCGCTCGCATCGAATGCCGATGAGGAGAGCCTTGCCCTCATCGACGCGATTGCCCAGTTCTTCGGTGGCTGCGGCAAAGAGACCATGGGCGGCGCCCTTGAAGAAGAGAAACGTCGGCTGCGCCTCGAGCGTGGGCTCCTGCCGCACGAGCTCGGCATACCGCTCTTCCAGTTTGCGAAGGTGCTCCACCTCTTCCCCGGCGAGCTTCTGAAAGATGCGGCGTCCGGGACCGTCGGCAGTGAGGCGCGCCGCGCGTGTGTAGAACTCGCGTCCGCTCCGTTCGGTGGCGATCGCGATGCGCAACGCGTCGCGCGCAAACAGCAGCTCGGCGGGCGCCATCGCGGGCGGTGTCACGCCCTGCTGACACCACTGGCAGGTGCCGTACACCTGCAGCATCGACTGGCGCGGGGCGAACTCGCGCGCCGCCGCCACTTCCTCAATCAGCGCTTCAATATCGGAGCTGAGAAACTCAAACGACTGGTTGCACGACTTGCAGATGAAATGAAAGTGGCGCGGGTGACGATAGGCGCGCTCGAATCGGAACTTGCCGCCGCCGAAGTCGACTTTACCGGCGATGCCGGCATCGACCATCCACTGCAGCGTGCGATAGACCGTGGCCCGGCTGATGCGCTTGTCGGTACGACGGATCAGATCCGCCAATTCCTCCGCGCTCAGGTGACCTTCCTGCCGCAGGAAGACCTGCACGATCAGATCGCGTTTGCTCGAGCGCTTTCCGCCCGCCGGCCGATGCTTCTCGACGAATTCAGAGGCCGATTGCACGAAGCTCGGTGTCCCTCAGAGGCGTGATCGTATCCACAAATGATCAGGCGCTGAACGAGGACCCGCACCCGCACGTCGACTTGGCGTTCGGATTCTTGATCGTGAACCCGCCGCCCATGTTGTTGTCGACGAAATCCACTTCGGCGCCTTTGAGGTACCGCAGGCTGATCGGGTCAACCATCAACTTCACGCCATGCACTTCGAAGACTTTGTCCGACTGCGTGTCGCCTTCGCCTTCATCGATCATCAGTCCGTACTGGAAACCCGAGCAGCCGCCGCCCTGCACGAACACGCGGAGACCCGCGCCCGGCTTCTGTTCCTCGGTCAGCAACTCCGAGATCTTCGCCGCGGCCGTCTCTGTGACATTGATCATGAGTCAATTATACGGAAAACTACGGGGGTGATGCGCGCCTCCCTCCCGTCGTGGCTCCTCCCGCTCGTCGTCGTGACGACGATCGGCGGCGGTGTTGTCGCTCAATCCGCGCCGCAGGGGCAAGGACGACTCTTCCCGCCACAGGAATTGGGACAGCTTGAAGGCCCAGACCGTGACGAGTGGCAGCAACCGGAACGCGTGATGGACGCGCTCAGCATCGCTGACGGCTCGCACGTGGCCGATCTGGGCGCCGGAGGCGGATGGTTCACCATCCGGCTCGCGCGTCGTGTGGGGCCCAACGGCCGTGTTTACGCGGAAGACGTCCAGCAGCCAATGATTGACGCTGTTGACCGTCGCGTGAAGCGAGAGGGTTTTAGGAACGTGGAGACGATTCTGGGCGGGTTCACTGATCCACGGCTTCCGGTGGGCGCGGTGCAAGCCGCGCTGCTTGTCGGTGTCTACGGACAAATTCGTGAGCCGGTCGTGTTTCTCGCCAATGTGCGTCGCGGTCTCAAACCCGCCGGCCGCCTGGGCATCGTCGACTTCAAACCCGGCGGCTTTGGTCCGGGTCCTGATGACAACCGCGTTTCGCCCGACACGATCATCCGCGACGCAGGCCAGGCTGGCTTGCGGCTGGTGAGTCACGAGAGGTTCCTGCGGTACCAGTACTTGCTCGTCTTCGCGCCGGTCGGAACACCCGGAAGCAAATGAGCCGCCCACTGCCAGCGTCGTTTGCCGACGCGCAACGCGAGATCGCCCGCGCCCTCGACGCCGTGCTGACTGACGGTGTGCCGGTGGGCACGTCGGATCCGGTCCTCGCCGCCATGCGCTACACATTGCTCGCGCCGTCGAAACGCGTGCGCGCCGTGCTCGTGCATCTGGCCGCTGACGTGTGCGGTGACTCGACCCGCTCGATGCCAGCCGCTGTGGCCGTGGAGTGCATCCACGCATCGTCACTGATCCTCGACGACCTGCCGAGCATGGACAACGCGCCGCTGCGCCGCGGCCGGCCGTCGGCCCACATCGCACACGGCGAAGCCGTCGCCATCCTCGCCGCGTTTGGCCTCCTCAATCTCGGCTACGCGCATCTGTCGCGCGCCTACCCGGCGCCGCTCGCCGCACGAGTCACCTCGCTCTACAGCGACGCCGTCGGACTCGACGGACTGATCGCGGGACAGGCCGAAGATGTGCTGGCCACCGACGCGACCATCGACTTCGACACACTCGAACGCATCCATCGCCGCAAGACCGGCGTCCTCTTCAGCGCGGCCGCGCACGCCGGCGCGCTCAGTGCCGGTGCCGGCGATGCCGCCATCGCGTCGCTGACGTCGTACGCCAAGAATCTCGGCCTCGCGTTTCAGATCGTGGACGACCTGCTCGATGTCGTCGGCACCGAAGCGGAAACCGGCAAGGCCGTCCGTGCCGACGCGCGCAAGACCACGTTCGTGAGTTTCAGCGGCATCGACGGCGCGCGCGAACTGGCGCATGAATTGTGCGCGACCGCCGAACATGCGTTGGCGCCCTTTGGAACGCGCGCTGATGCCTTGCGAGAACTGGCGCACTTCGTGACCGGACGACGTTCATGAGCCCGGCTGAGCGCACGCCGCCGGGCGGCGCGCCGACGTCGGCCGACTTGCGCGAGCGCCTGCGATCACTCGGCTATCTCAATGCGCCGGTCGATCGATTCGTGCTGGGTGGCGCAGACGACCGACGATCGGCGGCGACGCTTGCGGCCGGCGCGAGTCTGCGTATTGGTGTGCTGGCCGGCGTGCTCCTCGGTCCGGCCGGTGCCGTCGCACTGGCATCGCAGCTGCCAGAACTGATCACGAACCTCACCGATGCGGTCGTGATGGCCGCCTACCTCACAATCATGTTCGGCATCGTCATCGCCGCCGCGTCGCTGGTGGTGATCGTGCCTGCCGGAATGCTGGCGCAATCGTTCGCGACCTCGGCGTCATTCGCGGCGAATGCGCGGCGTGTTGCGGCGGCGGCCGGTGCCCTGATCTTCTTCGCCTGTCTCGCCTACCTGACGTTGTGGTGGCGCGCGGCGGTGACCACCTCGTCTGCGCCGACGCCACTGTCATCGGCCGCTGTACTCGCCGTGGCGGTCGCCATCAGCCTGGTGCTCGGGCATGTCGTGATGGTGACGGCGCTCGCACTGGTCGCGCGCATCGATGCGGCATCGTCCTCGAGCGCGAAGAGTCTGGGTCCAGGCATTCCGCTGTCGTCGTGGAACGTCACGCTGCCGCTCGCGGCGGTGGCGTTTATCGGCGCCGCGGCATTGCTCTATGCCGCGGTACCAGGACCGTCGGGCGGCCCAACGGCGCCATCGCTCACGGTGGTGCCGACCGGCGAGCGCGTGTTGGTGATCGCGGTCGATGGCATTGACCTCGCGTTGCTCGAACGGCTGCGTAAGAGCGGCGCCCTGCCGACGTTCTCGCATTTGCTCCGCAACCACCCCGCGGCGATGCCATCCGATGCCGACCGCGATCCCGCTCGCGTGTGGACCACGATTGCTACCGGGCAGCCTCCGGAACTCCACGGGATTCGGTCACTTGAGGCGCGGCAACTCGCGGGCGTTGGAGGCCGGCTGAACCCAACCTCTCGGGTCGGCACACTCGTGGCCGGCGCAACAGATCTGATTCGTCTCACGCGTCCATCGATCGCCTCAGGCGATCAGCGCCGCATTCCGACATTCTGGGAAATCGCGGCGCGCGCCGGACTGCGCACGAGCGTGATTCACTGGTGGGCGACGTGGCCGGCAGAGGAAAAAGGCGAAGACACCGGCACCGTGCTGACGGATCGCGCGCTCCTCCGGCTCGAACAGGGCGGCGCGCTCGATGGCGAAATTGCGCCGGCGTCGCTCTACGACACACTCGAACGCACGTGGTCTGCGCGTCGCGCGCGGCTTGTGGACCGCGCACGCACCGCAAACATCGCCGGCGCCCCGCCGGACATCGCCTCGTTGATCGAGCGGTCGGCCACGCTCGACGCGACGATCGCGGACCTTTCGCGCGAGTCTGCGCTCGCGGGCGTCGACCTGCAGGTGATCTATCTACCTGGCCTCGACATCGCGCAACACGGACTGTTCACCGCCGACGCGGGCACGATCGCATCACCGTCGGCGGTGGCCGCGCGCGTCCAGGCCATCGAGCAGTACTACCAGTTTCTCGATGGGCTGATCGCGGACATCACCGCCATCAACGCGGGCCGCACTGTCATGCTGATTACGCAGCCGGGACGCGTCGCGCGGCCGGGCTTTGGCTTCCTGGCGATTTCGGGCGCGGTCGAGCACGAGAAGATCTCCAGCGACCTGGGGACCGTGCCCACTTCGCTCGCGGCGCTGGCGCTCTACGCACTTGGTGTTCCGGTCGCCGAGGACCTGGCGACGCCCATGAACGCTGAGATGATCAGCGCGGACTTCCTGAAGGCCCATCCGCTCCGAACCGTGCCGACGTACGGCGCGCGTCGCAGCACCCCGCGGCGCACGACGGGGCAACCACTCGATCAGGAAATGATCGAGCGGATGCGCAGTCTGGGATATGTGAAGTAGGGAGCTAGTTGCGGTGACCGACGACGCGCCAGACCTGCGGGAGGACGGCGGCGGTGATCACAATCTTGGCGATGTCAAAGCCGGCAAACGGCAGGACGCTCGTCGTAAGTGTGGTGCTGAGCGAGTGCGTCACCGTGACGGTGTACCAGAGCGCTCCGCCCGTGTAGATCACCGTCAGGCCGATCAGCATCGCCGCAGCGGACGTCAGATAGCGCCGATCCCAGCCACGTTCCGACAGCCAACCGGTGACGAATGCGGCCACCGGGTAGGCGAGCAGAAATCCGGCCGTCGGCCCGACCAGCCGTGCGGCACCGGGAGGCAACACGGCGGAGGGCGCGAAGACCTGGAGGCCAATCATGCCGGCCATCAGATATCCGACCTGCGAGAGCGCGCCGAGTCGTGAGCCGAGGGCGGCGCCGACCAGCAGCACAGCCATCGGCGTGAGCGCAAACGGCACGGCGCTAAACGGCAGCGGCATCGTGAACTGCGCCGCGGCGGCCGTCAAAGCGACGCCAAACGCGATCGAGGCCACACGCAACGAGCTGGCAAACGGCGACGCGACCGTCGCACGATGTACCAACGATCCGGAGATGACGCGGCTACTCATTGCTGGCATTCTAGCTAAATGCAAACCGCTCTGACAATTGCAGGTAGCGATTCCGGCGGCGGTGCAGGCATCCAGGCCGATCTGAGAACGTTTCAGGCGCACGGCGTCTTTGGCACCTCGGCGATCACGGCGGTGACGGCGCAGAACACCCTGGGCGTGCGAGCGGTTCAGGTGCTCGACCCGGCGATGGTCGCGTCCCAAATTGACGCAGTGGCCGACGATTTCTCGGTGGCGGCCACAAAGATCGGCATGCTCGCGACGAGCGACATCATCCGCGTCGTGTCCCTGGCGCTCGGCCGATATCACCTGGGACCGATCGTGCTCGATCCCGTCATGGTGGCGAAGGGTGGCGATTCGCTCCTGGCCGAGGAGGCGGTCGCGGCACTCCGCAACATCCTGCTGCCGCGAGCGACGCTCGTGACGCCCAATATTCCAGAAGCCGAGGTGCTGACCGGGCGCGAGATTCGTTCGGTGCACGACATGCGTGAGGCGGCGATGGATCTGCTCGGCACCGGCGTGCAGGCGGTGGTCATCAAAGGTGGGCACCTCGACGGCCCTGCGGTTGATGTCTACGCCGACGCCTTCGGGATCGAGGAGTTCACCGCGCCGCGGATCCACTCGGCGCACACGCATGGCACCGGATGCACGTTCTCGGCGGCCGTCGCCGCGCGACTCGCGCTGGGCGACCCGCTGAAAACCGCGGTGCGCCACGCGAAAGCCTACGTGCTGCGCGCGATCGAGCAGGCGCCGCAGCTTGGGCGTGGCCACGGGCCGCTCGGGCTCGGATGTTAAACTTTCCGGATGCCCTTGTTCGCGATCACGCCGACGGTCCTGTCTGTGGACGCTCTGGCGACTGAAGTCGCCGCGATGGCCTCGCGCGCGGGCGAGGGGTGCGGCGCGGTCACGACATTCGCGGGGCTCGTGCGAGCGCAGCATCTGGGCCGGCGCGTGCGGTACCTCGAATACGAAGCGTACGAGCCACTGGCGTTGAAGGCGTTCGCGCAGATTCAGGCCGAGGCCGCCGAGGCATGGTCCGGCGCGGTGCTGGGCATGCACCATCGCACGGGTCGATTGGAGATTGGCGAGGCCAGCATCGTGATCGCGGCAGCCAGTGCGCATCGGGCCGAGGCGTTTGCGGTGTGCCGTTACGCGATCGAGCGCGTCAAACAAATTGTGCCCGTGTGGAAGCACGAGTACTTCGACGGCGGCGAGGCGTGGGTGGAAGGGGCGATCGCCGATCCGTCCGACGCACACGCCCGCGAACAGGCAAAGGCCCGGGCATGCGCATCCGCGTAAAACTGTTCGCACAGTTGCGCGATCGCGCGGCCACGGGCGATGTGCTGTGTGAGCTGCCGGCAGGCGAGACGGCGACGGTGGCCGATGTCTGGCAATCGCTGATCGTCATGCATCCCGCACTGGCGCCGTTTGCATCAAGTGTGTCGTCGGCCGTCAACGCGGAATACGCGAAACGGCAGACGCAGGTACATGACGGCGACGAGGTGGCATTTTTGCCGCCGGTCTCCGGAGGCTGAGGGTCGAATGACACCGCAAGTATTGGACAAGTTGAAATCGGTTTCGGCGCGCTACGACCAGCTCATGCGGCTGGTCAGCGACGCGTCGGTGCAAGCCGATCCGCCAACGTATCGCAAACACACCAAAGCGCTCGCGGAACTCCAGCCGCTCGTCGATGGGTTCCACGAATATCAGGGAAAAGAGGCGGAGCTCACCGACACACGCGAACTCGAAGCGGGTGGCGACGCCGAGATGAAAGCGATGGCGCGCGATGAGATCTCGCGGCTCGAACAACGCCTCGCCACGCTCGACGACCAGATCCGGATCCTGCTCATTCCGCGCGACCCGAACGACGAGAAGAACGTGCAGGTCGAACTGCGCGCCGGCCCCGGCGGCGACGAAGCCGCGCTCTTTGTCGGCGATCTCTACCGCATGTATCAGCGCTTCACCGAGCGCATGGGCTGGAAGTGGGACATCATCTCGTCGAGCGAGACAGGCACGGGCGGCCTGAAGGAAGCGATCGTGTCGGTCGAAGGCCGGGGCGCGTTCGGATGGCTGAAGCATGAGAGCGGCGTCCATCGCGTGCAGCGAGTGCCGACGACCGAAGCCAGCGGCCGAATCCACACCTCAACGGCGACCGTCGCGGTGCTACCAGAAGCCGAGGAAGTCGACGTCCAGATCGACGCGAAGGATTTGCGCATCGACACGTTCTGCTCGAGCGGCCCCGGCGGTCAGAGCGTGAACACGACGTATTCGGCCGTGCGCATCACGCACATCCCCACCGGCACGGTTGTCTCGCAGCAAGACGAAAAGTCTCAGATCAAGAATCGCCAGAAGGCGATGAAAGTGTTGCGCAACCGCCTCTACGAAGCGGAACGCCAGAAGCAGGCCGATGCGATCGCGAAGGATCGCAAGGGCCAGGTGGGTACGGGCGAGCGATCGGAAAAGATCCGTACCTACAACTACAAGGAAAACCGCGTCACCGACCATCGCATCAACTTCACCATGCACCAGCTCGATTCGGCGCTCGACGGCAACCTCACCGAGCTCATCGAGCAGATGCGCTCGCACGAGCAGGCCGAGCAACTCAAGCAGGCGACCGACACGACCTCGGCGCAGGAATAGATCGTCGCGTGATGCGATGACCGACCCCACGATCGTCGAACTGGTCACCCGCGCCGCCGCGTCACTCGAAACAGCCGGACTGACCGCAGTCGACGCGCGCCAGGATGCGAGCGTGCTTGCGCGCCACGTGCTCGGGTGGAGCCTTGAACATTGGCTCGGTCACCAGCGCGACGCCGCGCCGACCGGCTTCGACGCGGCCTTTGCGACCGTCATCGCCCGCCGCGCCACGCGCGAACCGGTCGCCTACATCGTTGGTGAAAAAGAATTCTACTGGCGTGACTTCACGGTGACGTCGGCCGTACTCATTCCGCGGCCGGAGACCGAGATGATCATCGACATCGCGATGGTGGCCTCCGGCGCGTATCGCTATCCGCAGATCATCGACGTCGGCACCGGCTCGGGCTGCATCGCCGTCACGATGGCCGCGGAACTGCCGCTCGCGACGGTCGTCGCGACAGACATCTCCGCCCCGGCGCTTCTCGTCGCGGCCTCGAATGCACGGCGACACGGCGTCAGCGAGCGGGTGACGTTTCGACACGGCGCCTTCTTCGCGGGATGCGACGAGCCGGTCGACATGATCCTGTCGAATCCGCCGTATGTGCCCGATCGCGATCGCGCCACGATGGCCCCAGAGGTGGAAGGCCACGAACCGGCCAAAGCGCTGTTCAGCGGCGGCGACGGCCTCGACTGCGTACGATCGCTCGTGACCCTCGCCCCGGACCGTCTACGCCCAGGCGGCCGCCTGATCTTCGAATTCGGCCACGGCCAGGCGCCTCGCATCAAACAGCTCATCGCCTGCCAGCCGCTGCTGCATCTGGAGGAGATCCGCGAGGACCTCCAGGGCATCCCACGCATCGCGATCGTTACAAGACGCTGAACCGCAAGTATCATCGGTCTCATGTCATGTCTTTTTTGCCGCATCGTCGCAGGCGAAATCCCGGCGACGAGAGTCGCTGAGACAGATCGGCTGATCGCGTTCACAGACATCACGCCTCAGGCGCCGCTGCACGTGTTGATCGTGCCGCGCGCACACATCGAGACGCTCAATGACCTCACGCCCGAACATGACGCGCTCGTCGGCGCGATGACGCGCGAGGCCGCCGCCATCGCGAAGGCACATGGCTACGACGCCTCGGGCTATCGCACGGTGTTCAACTGCAACAAGGACGCAGGCCAGGCGGTGTTTCACATTCACCTGCACCTGCTCGCAGGCCGCTCCCTCGCATGGCCTCCGGGATAAAGCCCACGGCCCTGAGCACGCGCACCGCGACGATCATCCTCGCCGCGCTCGCGATCATCATCGGCATCTACCCACTCGTCGCGCGACCCGATCTCGTGCGCGCGGGCGTGTTCCTGTTTCTCGACGAGGGACACGCGCTGCTGTCGGCCACCATCATCAACGGCGGCGGCCACCTCTATCGAGATCTCTACACACCCTACGGCCCGCTGCCCGCGTGGATGTGGGCCGGCATCGCGCGCGTGGCCGGCAACACCCCCACCGCCTTCGGCGTGATGCATGTGTTCTTCAACACCGCCACCCTGCTGCTCGTCTTCGGGACCCTCCGCCGCACCCTGACGCCGGCGTGGGCGCTCGCGTTCGCTGTGGTGTGCGTGTTGCCGTCGGTGATCATCCGCGGCCAGATCTTTGGCGGAATGTGGGTGAATACCTACGTCACTGTGGAGCGCGCCGTCATCGCGGGCCTGCTCTTTGCGTGGCGCCCTCCGATCGAGCGATCCTTCGCGCGGTCGTTCGTACTCGGGGCGCTGCTGGGCACGCTGCAGTGGATCAAGTTCGGCACGGTGGCATTCATCGGCGCCGGATTCGTCGCCGCCGAGGCCTGGTCGCTGTGGTCCGACGGACGCACTCGCGCCGCGTGGCGACAGGTCGGCATGGCGCTTGTCGCAGCGGCATTCGTCGAAGGCCTGATGGTCGCCTGGGCCGTGGCATCGCTGCCGTGGCCCATGGCGCGAGACGTCATCTGGCCATCGTTTGGTGTGCGGATGTACCAGACGCCGACGCTGGCGCCACGCTATCCACCGCTTGCGCCGCAGGTCTTCTTCTTTCGACGCGACGTCGGCGTGACATGCGGCGTCGTGCTCGGCGCGATCCTGCTCTGGCGCGAACGACGCGCTCGCAGCGCGCCGATGGTCGTGTGGCTCCTGGCAGCATATGTGGCCGCGTGCATCGCCCTCTTTCGGCACGTGTATCACTACTACGGCTACGCCTGGTTGCTCACCACGCTCGTCGGACTCACGATGGCGCAGCGGTCGTCGCGTTTCCGGGTGGGCACCCTCCTCTTTTGTGCGCCTGTCGTGTTCTTTACGCTGCGATCAATGCTCTTGTCTCCTGCGCCGGGGGAATGGATCACGACACCGCAGTCTGGTCCGCTCTACGTCACGAGCGAAGCCGCCGAGGACGTGCGTGCCATTAACGCGTTGGCCGACACTGAAGCCACACGCGGCGGTCAGGTGCTCGCCGGCGGCGCGATGTCGGGTTGGTACGCGGCCTACGGACATACGCCGCTCTATCGGCAGGTCTGGCTGCTCCCCGGATTCGTACGGCCGTGGGAAGCCGCGGACGCCGAGCGCGCATGGAGTCGCGCCACGGTGCTGGCCGTTTGCGGGCGTGACGACGGCTCGCTCGGGACATTGGCGCTCGACCCTGACGTCGAAGGATTTCTTGCCCACACGTTCCCCGTCGCCCAGCCACTGACCAGACGCTGCACGGCGTACACCCGTCCGCCGAGCTGATCACCGATATACTGCCGCCGGTTTCTATTGATGAACCGCCTGCGCACCGACGCTGTGTCTGACGATGTCCCGCCCGCGGGCTTCCGGACGTGTCTCTGGCTGTCGCTTGCACTGGGCAGCGTCCTGGGCTTCGTACTCGGACCGGAGTCGCGCGCGATCGACGGCGCAAACGTACTGGCTGGCATCGTCCGCTATCCCCTCAACAATCCTGCGGGGGCGTACTTCCACAACTTGTGGACGATGCTGCATCAGATTCCCGCGGGCTTGTTGCTGCTCGGCATCCCTGACACGGCGATCCATCTACTGATCAGTGTGGGCTTTGCGGCGGCCACGTGCTGCGGCATCAGCCCGCTCGTCTTCGGACTCACGCGGAGCGTCGGTCTGGCCCTCTCGATGACGACGACGATCGTCATCGGCGGTCAGCACGTCCCCGGCCCCGACTATCCGGTACTTTTCTTCACGGACCACACCTACGGCATGGCCAGCATGGCGCTCGCGTACCTGACCGTGGGTCTGTTCGCGAATCGACGATGGTGGGCCGCGGGATTCACTGCCGGCGTGCTTCCGGCCATCCATCCCGTTGTGGGCGGATGGATCCTGGCCGTCGTCATCACGCTCGGCGTCGCTGGGCTGTGGCGATCACGCGACTTCCGCCGAGGGCTCGCGATCGGCGTGTCGATCGCGCTCGTCAGTTTCGTGGTGTACCTCGCGATGAAGACGCCGTACATCGGCTCCCCGGATGCGGCGCTGATGCAGGTCTATCTCGACCTGTGGGACTACCACCGCAGCTTCGGGTACGACGCAAGCACCCTCGCGGCCGGGCTCGTGCTCGTCGCGCTCGGCATGTCGTACATCGTGCCGGCGTTCGCCACCGAGCGGCGCGAGGCCGAGTGGGCCATCGTCGCGGTGATGTTGAGTGTGCTCGGATCGAGCGCGCTCTACGAGTGGTTCCACCTGTCGCGCGAGACGATGCCCAACATCATCTCGCGTGCGATCCCGTCTCGCCTCGTGAACTTGCACCTGAGTCTCTTCCTGGCGCTGGCCGTCGGCTTGCTCTGGCGGCTCAAGCCTCTCTCGCTCAATCGCGCCGCGGCCCTGCTCCTCGTTGTGAGTTGGGTCGCACCGAGAAGCCTGGGCCTGCATCCGGCCAATCACCTCGACATCGTGCTCCTGGTGTCGCTGGTCCTGGGTGTCGTCGCGGTCCTCGCGGCGCTCGTGCCAACTCGGTTGTCGTCGCTGATCGCCTTTTGCGAACGCCTGACGCGATTCCAGGCAATCGCCGCGCCGGCAGTCGTCGCGATGCTGATCGGATCGACGACCTACGCTGCGACACGGCACATCGATTGGTCGCTGGGCCACCGGTCCCTCATTGAGGACGCGGCGTCACGGGCGTTCTTTGAGCGACTCCGCGTCACGCCCGTCGCGGGGCTGGTGCTCGCGCCAGACTACGCGGCCGTCGCGGCGCTGCGATACGGCCACAAACCCGTCGTGCTCGATCCCACCATGCTCGGCCTCTTGCCCTACTCGCCCGGCGCGGTGCGCGACATCGCGAATATCATCACGTCCGCGTACGGCGTTGATTTCCGCCACCCACCGCCGACGAGCCAGCATCGAGACGCACTCGCCGCCGACGCGTCACGGCAGTACTGGGCCCAACTCTCGCCAACTGAATGGGCGTCCATCGCCGAGCGATTCTGCATTGGGGCCGTCATCGTGCCGACCGACTGGTCGACGCACCTGCCCACGAGCTTTGCACTCGGCGGCTACCGACAGCTGACCCCGCTTGAAACACTTCCAGACCGCTGTCGCTACTGAGCCTCAGACCCCATGCCCACAAAGCCCGTCAACAGCCCGAGACAAGTTCTGCTCGCCAGCCTCGTCGGCACGACGATCGAGTTCTTCGACTTCTACATCTACGCCACGGCCGCGGTCCTCGTCTTTCCGCGGCTCTTCTTTCCGAAATCTGACCCGGCCGCGGCCACATTGCTGTCACTCGCCACATTCTCAGTCGCGTTCATCGCGCGACCGATCGGCTCCTTCTTGTTCGGACACTTCGGCGATCGCGTCGGACGCAAAGCCACACTCGTGGCGGCGTTGCTGACGATGGGATTGTCGACAGTCACGATTGGATTGCTGCCGGCGTACAGCACGATCGGGATCACGGCGCCGCTGCTGCTGGCGCTCTGCCGATTCGGCCAGGGTCTCGGCCTCGGCGGCGAATGGGGTGGCGCGGTGCTGCTGGCGGTCGAGAACGCGCCGCCGGGCAAGCGCGTGTGGTACGGGATGTTTCCGCAACTCGGCGCACCGCTCGGGTTCCTGCTCTCGGGCGGGGTCTTCCTGATCCTGTCGTCGTGGCTCAGCGACGAACAGTTCTTCTCATTCGGTTGGCGAATCCCGTTTCTGATGAGCGCGGCGCTCGTCTTTGTGGGTTTGTACGTGCGCCTCACCATTGCCGAGACCGCCGTCTTCCGGGAGGCCCTCCATCGCCACACGCCGGTGCGCGTGCCGGTGGTGACGTTGTTTCGCGACCACTTCGGCACGCTCGTCACCGGCGTCATGGTGTCGCTGTCATCGCTGATGTCTTTCTACCTGCTCAGCACGTTTGCGCTGACCTACGCCACCTCTACACTCGGCTACACACGTCAGCAGTTTCTGATCATCCAGCTGGTCGGGATTCTGTTCTTCGCCGCGGGCATCCCGTTGTCGGCCCTGACTGCGGAGCGCGCGCGCCGGCCCACGGCCATCTGGGTGAACATCGGCATCTTCCTGTTCGGCCTCGTGATGGCGCGCCTCTTCCTCTCCGGCACCATCGGCATCGTCATCATGATGATCGTCGGGATGTCGCTCGTGGGCCTGGTGTACGGCCCCATCGGCACGATGCTGTCGGAACTCTTCCCGACCGAGGTGCGTTACAGCGGCACCTCGATGGCCTTCAACCTCGCCGCGATCTTCGGCGCATCGCTCACGCCCTACGCAGCCACCTGGCTGGCGGGCAACTACGGCCTGCAGTCGGTGGGGTACTACCTGTCGGCCGCAGCGGCGATCACGCTGATCGGCCTGGCCCTCACTCGAGAGACGAAGGCCGAAACACTGTAGGTAACCGTTATCTCTCGCCCGCGACGTCAACACATGACGTGACAATCGATATGATTGATGACTCCAGACTGATCAAAACGGGGTCCAAGAAGAATGTCGTCGGCGTGGAAAGGCATCCAGGGAGTTAATCAGGGCTACGCACGAGAGCTGTTCGAGCGCTTTCGGCACGATCCGAATTCGGTCGATGCGGCCACGCGCGAAATGTTTGCGACGTGGACGCCACCTGACGAGGACCAGCCGGAACGGCCGGCCGGCGTCGGCGTCCCGGTGACGGATGCTGCACGGATCGTCGGCGCGTTCAACTATGCGCAGTCCATCCGCCGTTACGGCCATCTGGCCGCCACACTCGATCCGCTCGGCACGAGCCGGCGCGGTGATCCCGCGCTCGAAGCCGCCACGCATCACGTCACCGACGCCGACCTCCGCAGCCTGCCCGCGTCGCTACTGTGGGGCGGCATCAGCGAACAGTCGCGCACCATGGCCGAAGTCATCGAGCGGTTGCAGCGCCTGTACTGCGGCAACGTCGGCTACGACTTCGCGCACATCTTCAACCCGAACGAGCGTCGCTGGCTCCGCGACGCGGTCGAGAGCGGACGGTTCACGACGACGACGCAGCCGATTGACTCGGTGACGATGCTCGAGCGGCTGACCGAGGTCGAAGGCTTCGAGCGTTTCCTGCAGCGCACGTTCCCGGGCAAGACGCGGTTCTCGATCGAGGGCCTCGACATGATGGTGCCGATCCTCGACGAAGTGATTCGCACGGCAGCGAGTGACGGCGTCGGACGCGGCTTCATCGCGATGGCGCACCGTGGCCGCCTCAACGTGATGGCGCACGTGCTCGGGAAGCCGTACGCGCAGCTGCTGGCCGAGTTCCGCGATCCGGTCAAGAGCGCCTACGAACATCAGGGCCTCGAATGGGCCGGCGACGTGAAGTACCACCTGGCGGCGTCTCGCGAATTCCCCGGGGGCCGCGACGTGAACTTTGTCGTTTCGATGCCGCCGAACCCGAGTCACCTCGAAGCGATCGATCCCGTGCTTGAAGGCATGGCGCGTGCGGCGGGCACCGATGCATCGAAGCGCGGCGCACCAGCCTTCGATCCGGGCTCCGTGCTGCCCATCCTGATTCACGGTGACGGCGCGTTCCCGGGCCAGGGCATCGTCGCCGAAACGCTCAACCTCAATCGACTCGACGGCTACTTCACCGGCGGCACGATCCACATCATCGCCAACAACCAGATCGGCTTCACGACCGATCAGCACGATTCGTTCAGCACGCTGTATGCGAGTGGTCTCGCGCGCGGCTTCAAGATTCCGATCGTGCATGTGAATGCGGATGACGTGGAGGCCTGCGTCGCCGTGGCCCGCATGGCCATCGCGTATCGGCAGGAGTTCAAGCGCGATTTCCTGATCGACCTGATCGGCTACCGTCGCTACGGGCACAACGAAGGTGATGAGCCGGCGTTCACGCAGCCGGTCATGTACCAGAAGATCAGCGCACATCCCACGGTACGCCAGTTGTGGGGCCGCACGGTGGAAGCGCGCGGCGCGATCGCGGCCGGTCACGCCGATGCGATGCTCAACGACCGGCTGACGTCGCTCCAACAGGCGTTCGACGCGGTGCAGCCGGACACGGATCTGGTGGAGGCGCTGCCAGAGATCGCCCCGCCCGGCACGGCCTCCGCGACGGTGACCACCGTGGCGCTCGATAGCCTCCGCGCACTGAACACGAGCCTGCTCACGACGCCGGATGGCTTCAACGTGCATCGCAAGCTCGAGCGACTTCGCGAGAAACAACGCGCGGCCCTCAACGACGCCGCCGCAACGACGGTCGACTGGGCCACGGCCGAGGCGCTGGCGTTTGCATCGATTCTCGAAGACGGCACGCCGATCCGGCTCACGGGCGAGGATGTGGAACGCGGCACGTTCAGCCATCGTCACGCCGTGCTGCGCGACGCGGTGAATGGCTCAGCGCACTGCGGCTTGCAGCAACTTCCGCAGGCGAAGGCCTCGTTCGCAATTCACAACAGTCCGCTGTCGGAACAGGGCACGATCGGCTTCGAGTACGGCTACAACGTGCAGGCGCCAACGCATCTCGTGCTGTGGGAAGCGCAGTACGGCGACTTCATCAACGGCGCGCAGGCGATCATCGACGAGTTCGTGGTCTCCGCGCGTGCGAAGTGGGGCCAGACGCCGTCGCTCGTGTTCCTGCTGCCGCACGCGCACGAGGGTCAGGGACCCGACCACGCGAGCGCGCGGCCCGAACGGTTCCTGCAGATGGCCGCCGACATCAATATGCGCGTGGTCAACTGCACGACGCCCGCGCAGTACTTCCACCTCCTCCGTCGTCAGGCCAAGCTGCTGACCACCGACCCGCTGCCGTTGATCGTGCTCTCCCCGAAGAGTTTGCTGCGACACCCTTCCGTGGTGTCGACGCCGGCGGAATTGGCCGAAGGCAAGTGGCAGCAGATCATCGACGACGCCGATGCGCGCACGCGCGCGAAATCCATTCGGCGCCTGGTGCTCTGCAGCGGCAAGATCGCGATCGACCTCTTGACCAGCGAGGCGCGCAAGACGTCGAAGGATGTGGCAATCTGCCGCGTGGAACAGCTGTATCCGTTCCCGTCCGGTGACATCGCAACGCTCATCGCCAGCTACCCGAATGCAGATGACGTGCTGTGGGTCCAGGAAGAGCCGGAGAACATGGGCGCGTGGGACTTCGTGCGACCCACCCTGCAGGAACTCGCTGGCGCACGCCGATTCGGCGTCCTCGCGCGCCCACGCAGTTCCAGCCCGGCGGAAGGTTCATCCGCGCGTCACGCCGCCAATCAGGAGCGGCTCATCGCGCAAGCATTTGTTCGGCAAGAAACCGGGCGCTCGCCCAAGCACAAAGGATAGAGATGGCTGACATCATCGTTCCAGAAATGGGTGAGTCCATCGTGGACGCCCGCGTCGCCAAGTGGCTCAAGCAGCCCGGCGACGCCGTTGCCGTTGGCGAACCGCTGGTGGAACTGGAAACCGACAAGGTCGACATCGAAGTCGCCGCGCCGATCGCCGGCGTGCTCGGCCCGATCGCGTTCGCGACCGGCTCCGACGTCAAGATTGGCGACGTGCTCGGCACGGTCGCCGCTGGTGCAGGCGGCCGCGCAAGCGCGCCGGTCGCGGCGGCCAGCGAAGCCGCCGCGTCCGCCATTGCCGCAACCCCGTCCGCGCGCCGCGCGGCTCGCGAGAACAAAGTGGACCTGGCCGCCGTCCCCACACCGGGCGATCGCATTACGCGTGACGATGTGTTGCGCGCGGCCCAGCCGGCGACGCCGTCGCCCACCGTGAGCAAGCCCGTGGCCCCGCCGGCGCCCGTGGCCGCACCGCCGGCGCCCCGCGCCGCGGGTGATCGTAGCGAAGTGCGCGAGCGCATGTCACGGCGCCGCCTGACCATCGCGAAGCGTCTCGTTGAAGTGCAGTCGACGGCCGCCATGCTGACGACGTTCAACGAAGTCGATATGAGCGCGGTCATGGCCCTGCGTGCACGACAGAAGGAAACGTTCACCAAGAAGTTCGGCGTCGGCCTCGGCCTGTCATCGTTCTTCGTGAAGGCCACGGTCGTGGCGCTGCGCGAGTTCCCGAGGCTGAACGCGGAAATTCAAGGCGACGAAATCGTGCTCAAGCGCTACTACGACATCGGCGTCGCCGTCGGCGCGCCCGAAGGTCTCGTCGTGCCGGTGATCCGCGACGCGGATCAGCAGTCATTCGCGGCCATTGAATACGCGGTTCGCAACTTCGCCGCCAAGGCCAAGGACGGCACGCTGACACTGGAGGATCTGCGCGGCGGATCGTTCACGATCACCAACGGCGGCGTCTTCGGCTCGATGATGAGCACGCCGATTCTCAATCCGCCACAGGTCGGCATCCTCGGTCTTCATGCGATCAAGGAACGGCCGATCGCTGTCGGCGGGCAGGTCGTCGTGCGTCCCATGATGTACACGGCGCTGACCTACGATCACCGGATTGTGGATGGCTCAGAAGCGGTGCGCTTCCTCGTGAAGGTCAAGGAACTGATCGAAGATCCCGGCGTCTTGCTCGTCGAGCACTAGTCTTCGGTTTCGTCGTCGGGCCGCGGTCGCCACAACACGAGAATCTTGCCGACGCGCTGCACGACGGCCGCGTCCGCGCGCTCGGCGAGCGTGTCGCCCAAAGCCACGCGCGCATCGCGATCGTCGCCGCCGATCCGCACTTTGATCAGTTCGTGCGCGGTGAGGGCGCGATCGACCTCAGCCACAAATGCATCCGACATCCCGGCGTGACCGAGTTGCACGATGGGCTCGAGCGCGTGGGCTCGGCCTTTGAGTTGGGTGCGTTCGCGCGGGGTGAGTGAGACAGCCATGTGCGTCACCATTGTAGTCCGGCCGTCAGACGCCCGACGGGCTAGCGTCGGCCAGCCGAGCCAACGACACGCCGAGCCAACGGCCTTGACAGCCCACAGTCAAAGGCATACGTTGACCTCCCCACTAGTCATTCGGGCTCCTGGGTTTTCATTCGCCCGATCGTCAGTCTAAAGACAGCAGTACCCGGCGGCGCGTCGTCGCGTTGCGCGGGGTGTCTTTCGTCCCGCGGCGATACCCATCACGGAGCATCAGGCACATGTCCCCACACCTCCACGATCCTGCCCTCCCCGACGACATCGTTGTCGCGCTCCCGGATGCTGGCGATGACATCCGCAAAGAGGCATTGCGCGAAGCGAAGGCCCTGCAGAGCGCGATCTTCAACAGTGTGTATTTTTCCAGCATCGCCACCGACGCCAAGGGGGTCATCCAGATCTTCAATGTCGGCGCTGAGCGCATGCTCGGCTACACCGCTGCCGACGTGATGAACAAGATCACGCCGGCCGACATTTCCGACCCGCAGGAAGTGATCGCGCGCGCCGAGGCCTTGAGCCGGGAACTGGCGACGACCATCACACCGGGTTTCGAGGCTCTGGTCTTCAAGGCCTCGCGCGGCATTGAAGATATCTACGAGCTGACCTACATCCGCAAGGACGGGAGCCGGTTCCCTGCGGTGGTGTCGGTCACGGCATTGCGCGACGCGGAGAACGCCATCATCGGCTACCTGCTGATCGGCACCGACAACACCGCGCGCAAGCAGGCGGAAGAGGCGCTGCTGCAGGCGGGCGCGCTACAGAATGCGATCTTCAACAGCGCCAACTTCTCGAGCATCGCCACGGACGAGAAAGGCGTCATTCAGATCTTCAACGTCGGCGCCGAGCGCATGCTGGGCTACGCGGCCGCCGACGTCATGAACAAGATCACGCCGGCGGACATTTCAGATCCGCAGGAAGTGATCGCGCGCGCCGAAGCCTTGAGCCTCGAACTCGGCACCTCGATCACGCCGGGCTTCGAGGCGCTGGTGTTCAAGGCCGCGCGTGGCATCGAGGACATCTACGAACTGACCTATATCCGCAAGGACGGCAGCCGCTTTCCGGCGGTCGTGTCGGTCACCGCGCTCCGCGACGCCCAGGACGCCATCATCGGCTACCTGTTGATCGGCACCGACAACACCGCGCGCAAGCAGGTCGAAGCCGAACAGAAGAAGCTCGATCAGCGCCTGCGCGATCAGCAGTTCTACACACGCTCACTCATCGAGTCCAACATCGACGCGCTGATGACCACCGACCCGGCTGGCATCATCACCGACGTCAACAAGCAGATGGAGGCGCTCACCGGCTGCACGCGTGACGAGTTGATCGGCGCGCCGTTCAGGAATCACTTCACCGATCCGGATCGGGCAGAGGCGGGCATTAAGCTCGTGCTGAGTGAGAAGAAGGTCACTGACTACGAGTTGACCGCGCGCGGTCGCGACGGCAAGGAAACCGTGGTGTCCTACAACGCCACCACCTTCTACGACCGCGACCGAAAGCTGCAGGGCGTGTTCGCCGCTGCGCGCGACGTGACCGAACGCAAGCACAGCGAGGACATGCTGCAGGAAAAGAACGTCGAGTTGGAAAGTGCCAAGTCCGTCGCCGAGAAAGCGAACCTCGCGAAGTCCGACTTCCTGTCCAATATGAGCCACGAACTGCGCAGCCCCCTCAACGCGATCCTCGGGTTCGCGCAGTTGATGGAGTCTGATGCCCAACAGCCCACGCCCTCCCAAAAAGAGAGTCTGACGCAGATCCTCGACGCGGGATGGCATCTACTGAACCTGATCAACGAGATCCTCAACCTCGCAGCGATCGAGTCCGGCAAGGCCACACTATCCGGTGAGCCAGTGGCGCTGGACGAAGTCATGCTCGAATGCCAGGCCATGATGGATCCGCAGGCACAACAGCGCGGCCTCAGCATGACGTTCCCTCGATTCGAGCACGCCTGCTTCGTCAAGTCAGACCGGACCCGGTTGAAACAGATTCTCATCAACCTATTGTCGAACGCGATCAAGTACAACCGGGCGCGCGGCACGGTGGTCGTCGACTACAGCGAGCCGTCGCCGGACCGCATTCGCGTCAGCATCAAGGACACGGGCGCCGGATTGTCTCCCGAGAAACAGGCGCAGCTGTTCCAGCCGTTCAATCGGCTTGGACAAGAGGCCGGAGGCGAAGAAGGCACCGGCATCGGCCTCGTCGTGACCAAACGTCTGGTCGAGTTGATGGGGGGCGCCATTGGCGTGAACAGCACGGTGGGCACGGGCACCATCTTCTGGATCGAACTGCCGTCGGCGGACGCACCGCAGCATGCGGCAGAAAGCGAGGCCGCATCAGCGTACGTGCCTCCGCCGGTATCGCACGGCGCGCGTGTGCGCACGGTGCTCTGCGTCGAGGACAACCCGGCCAACCTGAAGTTGGTCGAGCAGCTCATCAAGCGCCGCTCCGATCTGCGTCTGCTCACAGCGGTCAACGGGACGCTGGGTGTCAGCGTGGCGCGCGCCGCTCGGCCCGACGTCATTCTGATGGATATCAATCTGCCCGACATCAGCGGCATCGAGGCGCTCAAGATCCTGCGCGATGATCCCGGGACCTCTCATATCCCGGTGGTGGCATTGAGCGCCAACGCGATGCCCCGCGACATCGAAATGGGGCTGAAGACAGGATTCTTCCGGTATCTCACCAAGCCAATCAGGGTGAACGAATTCATGGACGCGCTGGACGCCGCGCTGACGTCCGCAGAGTGAAAATGATCAGTGCCGCCGCCATTCTCAACGCCAGGATTCTCGTGGTGGACGATCAGGAGGCCAACGTCACCCTGCTCGAGCGCATGCTGCGTGGGGCGGGCTATACAAGCATCGCGTCCACGACAGACCCGCGCGAGGTCTCGGCGCTGCACCGCACATACCGCTACGACCTGATCCTCCTCGATCTCTTGATGCCAGGATTGGACGGATTCCAGGTGATGGCCGAGCTGAAGGAGATCGAGAGCGATCCCTGCCTGCCCGTCCTGGTCATTACCGCTCAACCGGGTCACAAGCTTCGCGCGCTCCAGGCCGGCGCCAGGGACTTCGTCACCAAGCCGATCGACCTGGCGGAAGTGCTGATGCGCGTGCACAACATGCTGGAAGTGCGCGTGCTGCACACGGAAGCGAAGAATAACAGCCACGCACTGCAACAGACCGTCGAACGGCTCACGGAAGTAGAACGCCTGAAAAAGGGATTTCTGTCAACCGTGAGCCACGAACTGCGCACGCCGCTCACGTCGATCAGCGGGTCGCTCGGTCTGCTGGCTTCTGGCGCGCTCGGCGCACTGTCGACGGAAGTCCTCGACGTCGTCGCCATCGCCGAGCGCAATGCGATCCGCCTCATGGCGCTTATCAACGACATTCTCGATCTCGAGCGGCTCCAAACCGGGACGATCGAGCTGCAATGCGCGGCGGTCCCAGTCACGGCCGTCCTCCATCGCGCCATGGACTCCCTCGCGACGTTCGAGCGGACACACGGTGTCACCGTCGAAACGCCAGAGGTCTCGACCATG
>Ga0114969_10000860_pt1 | contig 26094 bp, 23 predicted proteins | sample M_130807_MF_Meta_FD_87316 | JGI IMG/M metagenome (GOLD analysis project Ga0114969, IMG submission 87316) | Freshwater microbial communities from Lake Montjoie, Canada to study carbon cycling - M_130807_MF_MetaG | ecosystem: Environmental > Aquatic > Freshwater > Lake | place: Lake Montjoie...
GAAAAAATAAAATCGGATTACACTTCGTTCGCTGCGAAACTTGATGTTCGCGATATTCACTTCATCCCAATCAGTGCATTGAAAGGAGATAATGTAGTGGACCAATCAAAAAATATGTTGTGGTATAACGGAAGTACCCTTTTATATCTTCTTGAAAATATTCACATAGCTTCTGATGTAAACCATATTGACGCAAGGTTTCCGGTTCAATATGTTATTCGACCTTATAGCGATAAGTTTCATGATTATCGGGGATATGCAGGCAGGGTAGCCGGAGGAATTTTCCGGCCCGGAGATGAAGTTGAAATTTTACCAAGTGGTTTTAATTCAAAAATAAAAAGTATTGACACTTTTGAAGGACCACTTACTGAGGCTTTTGCACCAATGAGCATTTGTATCACACTTGAAGATGATATTGATATAAGCCGTGGTGATATGATTGTTCGGAAAAATAATAAACCGGAAATCAGTCAAGATGTTGACTTAATGATTTGCTGGATGAATGAAAAACCTCTGCAGTTAAACGGAAAGTATTCATTTAAACATACCACCCGAGAAGGGCGTTGTGTTATTAAAGATGTAAAATATAAAATGGACATCAGCAACATGTCTCGATTAGCTGATGATAAAAATTTAAGCAAGAATGATATTGGTCGAATTACCATTAGAACAACTGTTCCGGTTATGTTCGACAGCTATCGCAAAAACAGAATCACAGGGTCTATTATTTTGATAGATGAAGCAACCAATGAAACTGTTGGTGCAGGAATGATTGTATAAAAAAACAGTATTTATTTTTTTCTTTGTTAAATAATTCTTGAGCTATGGCTTTTAAGTTTCGATTTGTTAAATCTTGGTTGTGGGATATTTCGCAAAAAATTATCGGGGCCGATGATGCTAAACAACAATTGCATTTGTGGGCTATTCAGCCAAAACCAACCGATAGTATTTTGGATTTAGGGTGTTCAACAGGAAACACATCTGGAATATTTAAGGTTTTTGATTATACAGGAGTAGATATAGATAATCAGGTAATTGATTTTGCCAATTATAAATTTAGAAAGTATCCTAACATGAAATTCATTGGAATGAATATTCTGGATTTTACCTATGATAAAAAATATGATTATATTTTATTTGGTTCCGCCGGTCATCATATTGAAGAAAATCTTCTGATTCAGATTTTAATTAAACTGAAATCATTACTGAATGAAAATGGTTTTATAGCACTTATAGATCCTATCATCAAATCCGGGGATGGTTGGTTATTGAAATTTGAACGGAAAATTGACCAGGGAAACTATTTTAAAACTCGTGAGCAATACCTCGATATTTTTAAGCAATCAGGTTTGCACCTTGTTGAGGAAACAGATCATGAAGTAAAAGGAATGATCATTAACTACAAAAATTTTGTAGTGTTCAAGCTCCGGTAGCCTGAAAATATGAAACGGGAACGGGTTTATATTTTGTTTTCCATTGCGGTTATAGCGATGATGTATCTTTTTCATATTTTTTCAATTTCTATTTATCCGATACCTTGGTTTGATGAAACACTTTTTGCTTCTGTTTCAAAAAGTTTTTTAGAGGATGGAACCCTTTTTCCAACAGCTGCTCCATTCGCATTCCAGTTTAAAGACTGCCTCACTTATGGGCCGTTGTTTTTTATTATTCAGAAATTATCATATCTTATATTCGGATTTAGTTGCTTTGCTGCGCGAATAGTTGTGCTTTTTTTTGGGGGCACAATGCTATTTATGCTGATAAAAATATTTAAGAGCAATAAAAATATTCCTGCATTATTTCTTTTACTATTAGAAGTTGGGTTTTTATTTGACTATACAATTTTCGATGGATTTCATTTTGGAAGAATGGAAACAATGGCTATGACTTTTATTTTTGGTTATACTTTTTTCATTCTGAAAAATGAAAATGAAACACTGAATTACAAGCGAAACGCACGCGCATTGATTTACAGTTTGTTTGCCGTGCTTGCCGTGCTTACCACTCCTCGTGCCGCCATATTGCTTCTTCCACCTGGATTGATTTTGCTGTATCGTTGGTATCAATCGAAATTCAAAAAAGAAATTTTCATTGAACTATTAATTCTCGGATTGGTCTTTATTACTGCTATTTTAAGCTGGATTTTTTATGCTTTTGGGAATATTCCCAATATGATTGCCTATTATAAAATTGTGAGCGAAACAGCTGATTTCTCTAGAGGTTTTTCGTTTAGCGAATCTATTTATGTTTATCAGTACCCAGTGATAATTGCTTCGGTCTTCCTCCTTGTTATAAGCTTATTGGTGAACGGAAAAAAAACATTGGATGCCTTAAATTTTATTTCGGTAACGAGTGTTATTTTGTTTTATGCACTAGTGACTATCTACCGACCTTATGGGGTTTACACTATTCCTTATTTCTACATACTTGCTGTAAATTGTTTTTACCAGATCATAATTACCAACCCTAAAAAAGGTATAGCAGTTATTTCAAAACTGATGATTTACTCAGTTTTGATTTTGACAATTGTGGTTTCTATGTTAAAAATGTATTATATCGTATTGTCAAAAGATCAGAGGCGTGATAATGCCATTAATGATTTTGTATTGTTGCACATTCCTGCCGGTTCAAGAGTGATTGGAGACGAAGTGTATTACTATGCCGTTTTAAACGCAGGGGGGCAGTTTCAGTATATGAACTGGTACCTTTCTAATATTGAACGAGAGCAATATCAGCGCGAAATTTTTGATTATGATTACCTTTTTATTTCTGACGAACTACTTGCTTATAAACCAAACCTAATAAGCATTTATAAAGCCAATACTAAACTTCAATTACTTGCTGATTTTGAACCGATTTTAGATCCGATAACTATTTTTTTAAATAAAAAAAGAAGAGGATTGGTTTCGTTTTATAATTATAATGGGCACTTGTATAAAAGGATTAAAGATTAAAACCAAAATTTGTTAAGAGAAAATAATATCTTCTTCTTGTTACATTTAGTATTTATCAAAATTTGAATTTTGTTTTTATTTATAAAATGCTGCAAACTGCGTATTTTATAAATATTCTTCCAAGAATAGCAACCACTTATGAGCTGGCAGGGAAATCGAAGTTGAAAGAAATATTCAAATCCATAAAATCTGCAAGCACACTAATCTGTAACGAAATAACCACCACTCCTAAATTGCTTTTTGTTTGTATGATTCTGCGTATCGTCGGAAAAATTAAATAAGAAAAAAGTAGTAGTTACTCCATTCACTTTTGTTACAAATACTACTTTACAATCCTATTGAGTTGTAAAATAAAAAATGCTAGATATTTAAGCTCTTGCCTATGATTATTGGTGGTTTCAAAATATTCAGCCTGCGCAAATAAATTTCTTGAAGAAAACCAGTTTCTAAAGTTCGATGATTCATAGCACGGTTCCATAGAAAGTTAGTTGCTTTCATCTCATTAATTTAATATTTCCAAACTACACTTTCTGGATATCTGAATTACCAAGAGTTTTTTTGAAATTATCTGTGAATAATTCGCTGAGATGATCCTATAAAAAATTAATTTTGAAATAGGATTTGCAAGCCATCTGATTTTTCAGAGGGCTTTTTTGTTTCTATTTTATAAAATCAAGGGGTACAATCAGTTTCAAACTTATATTTCTTCCCATGTTGTAAACCCCTGCCCGGCCTGTTACATTATTTTCTGCTGTGTATTTCAAGCGACTTAAATGACTTTGGTAGGCAACATTAGTTAGATTGGTAGCACTTATATAAAATGAAAGCAGTGTTTTTGTTTTTGAAATTACATCTGTTCCGAGTCCTGCATTTAATAATCTGTAACCGGCAGTTTCAGTTTCAGTTCCGAAAGCAGAATAAAATTTATTCTGATTGAAAAAATTATCCATTCCAATTTCGAAATATGTGTTTGAAAAACATTTTCCGAATTTTTTTATTGAAGCTTTGAGTTCTGATGAAAATTTCGGGGCAGGTGTAAAAGGTAAGTACTTAGTTGAGTCAGGTTGATTCCTTTGTATTGATTGCACATAGGAAAAAGAATTTTCGAAGTGCAGCCAGTCAAATGGATGAGGATGAATGTCAATGCTGATTTCGCCACCTGATAAATTTGCGTAGCCCGAATAATATTTGAATGTGCTGAATCCGCCCGTGATTGAATCGCCACCAGTAACACTTTCAATCTTACTGAGGAAAATAAAATTAGTAATGGTGTTTGTGAATAAATCAATTTCGGCTGAGATGTGTTGGGAGTTCAATCCAATGGCATAATCAAACTGCAAACTGTTTTCTGCTTTTAATATAGGAACACCAATTATGAAATTGGTAGTTCCTTCGTGTACCCCATTGGAAGAAATTTCAGCAATGTTGGGGGCGCGAAATCCTTTTGATGCATTCAGTTTTGAAAAAACTTTTTCGGAAAACTGATAGGTTACACCAATGCTTCCTGATATTCCGGTAAATGTGGTGTTGAAAGCGGTGAATTGATGGTATGCACCAGAGTCGGCGATTGAAACTTTTTCTCCTGCGGCATTCAGAAATAAATCTTCCCCTTTTTCGCTTCGCGAATCATAACGCAAGCCACCACTGATGTCTAATTTATTGATTGTTTTTTTTGCGATTAAAAAAACTCCGGCATCAAACAATTTGTATTCAGGAATTAAGAAAGCTGTTCCTTTATTTTCTGATAATTGCTGCATTCCGTTTATGCCTAATGAAATATTGAAATTATTTTTTTCAGGAAAAATATATCGAACATCGTAGTTGATTGTGTTGAGTAAAAAATAAAGTCCGTAATTATTTTCTTTCAATATGTCAGCATATTCCTGTCGCTGGTTTTGCTGCCAGCCAATTATAAATTTCAAACAGCTGTTGCCTAAAACAAAACTATTGTTCAATACAGCTTTGTAATGATGAATTTTCTGGTAAGGTGTTAAAGGAGAATAAGATTTGAAATCGGTGTTTGTTCCAATTGCTGCATCTTCAGTAGAATCATTCAATGCAATTGGTTTAATAAATTTTCCGGTTGCACTATCGCGGTCGCCTTCAACAATTCCGGGAGTTAAATTATAAATACTGAAATGCAGATTTGAATAGCCCCATGATTTGTTCAAACCAATTGTTCCGCCGAAATTATTTTCCAGAAATCCGGAGTTGAGCACAAAACCATCGAACTGGTTTTGATAGGCGTGTGCCATTTTATTGCTTAAGCGAATATCCCAATTGAAACCACTTAAGTTTCCAATCACATTTCCTGATAAACCAATCAACCCATCATTGGTTTGATAATTTGCAAGAAGATTTCCTTTGATTTTTCCTGAGGGTAAAACAGGCGCCGAAAGAAAATTTATTACTCCCGCCATTGCATCAGAACCATAAGACAAACTCGCAGGACCTTTCAATATCTCTACTTTGTTAACTGAGAATTCATCAATCTCAATTCCGTGTTCATCGCCCCATTGCTGACCTTCCTGTCTAATTCCATCATTGATAGTTACAACTCGATTGTAACCCAAGCCGCGAATAACAGGTTTCGAAATTCCTCCCCCGGTTGTTACTTGCGAAATTCCCGGTTGAGTTGCTATAGCATCAATTATGTTTGAAGAAGAAGACTGCTGTAATTGTTTCAGGGGAATAGTAGTAATGGGCGTGGGAGTTCTGTTTTTTTGTGCAGATTGTGAAAGCCCTGTAACAACAACTTCGTTCAATTCATTTACCGATTTTTCTAAAACAAAATCTTTTGTGGTTGTAACTGATAAGTCAACAGATTCAACAATTATTTTATATCCAATGTAATGTACCTGCACCGATACTTTTGTTTGCGGTAGATTATCAATTTTATAATTTCCGTATTCGTCGGTGATATCGCCTGTTTTTAAATCGGTGATATAAACCGTAACACCAATAAGTGGTTCGCCTGTTTTCTTGTCAGTAATTTTTCCGGATAGGGATGTTTTACTTATCGTAAAATTATTTTTTGAAATTGCTGCTGTAGCAATATTAAAAAGTATTGTAAACAGCATGAGAAGTTTTTTCATGAAGAATTTGATTAATAATTAAATTAGAACCAGAGATGATGCTATTGCATCAACTGAATTAGAAATTAATTCTATAGAGCCGGAGGTCCCCGTAATGAAAATTGAAACTGAAATAATTGTTCACTAAATAAAATAGGAGGAATCACTTTAGTATTTATCAAAAAAGAAATTGCTTCAAGAAAAACTGTTTGTGCGGCAGTAAATGAAGGAAGATTATCTTGTAAGCATTCGCAGTGAATATGCCTGGGACTTACCGAAGTAGTTGAAGAATGAAAATCAATTGAGTCTTCGTGTGGTGCAAATGCATGGATAAAAACTTCAGGAACGATCGCAGAAATAAACAGCGACAACAAAAAATATGAAATAAATTGTTTAGTAAACTTTTCCACTATTTAATATGCCAAATGTATGGTTAATCATTTATCTATTGGAACAATAACTTATTCAATGATTAATCTCATTTGATGATTTATTTATTGTGTCATATTCTTGCTTTCAAATATTCAAAGGCGATGAAATTTTTAAAACTTATTCCTATATCCATCATTATTCTTCTATTTATTTTTTCTTCCTGTAAAAAAGCCGGAACAGGTGGTGCTTTTACCATTGCCGCATTTCCAAAACATCATTCGGTGCCTATTAAAGGAGCAATCATTTATATTAAGTATAATGCAAAAGATTTTCCGGGGGAAGATGTTTCAGTATATGATGATTCGGGAGTTGTTGATACCATGCCAGGTGAAGATCCTCATTTTCATTTTGATGGATTGAAAAGAGGTAATTATTATTTGTATTCAGTTGGATATGACAGCACAATTTCTCAGGTTGTTAAAGGAGGAATTCCAGTTGAAATAAATGAAAAAGAAGGTGAAGTTGATGTTGTAGTTCCGGTAACAGAATAAACTACTGTTCTTCTAAACTTATATTGTCCTGTACTATAAAGGCATTTGGAAAAGAAGAAAGAATTTTTTGTTGAAATGCATATGCAGCAATTCTGGATTCAAAATCTCCAACTCTTAACTTAAAGGAAGGTTGTTTATACTCGATATACGCTTTAGTGTCAGGAAATAAAATTGAAAACTGAGCTTTCATGTCAAGCACGCTCTTTCTAAGATTGCTGCTTGTTAATTGAATTCTATAACCCTGCACGGTAAACTTATGGGCAGCGGTTGAATCAGAAAAGTCCATCAGCACTTTTATCATTGTATCCTGAGTAATTACAATATTACCATTCGGCAATTCGGTGGTTACATTCTGTGCTTTTAAAACACTTGACATTAAAACAAAGGCAAGCAGAAGGATTGATTTCATGATTTGATAATTGAAATTCCCGATGAAGTTCCTAAACGATCGGCTCCTGCTTCAATAAGTTGAAGCGCAAATTCTTTAGTACGGATTCCTCCGGAAGCTTTCACTTTTATTTTTTTGGGTAAAGATTCACGAATCAATTTTACAGCTTCAACAGTCGCTCCTACTTTCGAAAAACCAGTTGATGTTTTTACAAAATCAACTCCGGCTTCTTCACACAATTCACACGCACGAACTATTTCTTCATTAGTAAGCAGGCAGGTTTCTAAAATCACTTTCACAATTGTTTTATGAAAATGAGCAAGCATGGTTACACTTTGAATATCATCCAATACCTGTTTGTATTGTTTGTTTTTCAATTCAGAAATATTCATCACCATGTCTATTTCAACTGCACCATCGTCAATTGCTTTTTTTGCTTCTGATACTTTAATTAAAGTGTTGGTATAACCTAATGGAAAACCAACTACAGTTGCAACTTTTACTTTTGATTTTGCTAAAAACTGTTTAGCCTCATTTACATACATAGGAGGCACACATACTGCAACAAAACCATACTCAATTGCTTCGTTACACAATTGTTGGATTTCTAATGCTGTTACCTCTGGTTTAAGAACAGTATGGTCAATTTTAGAAGCAATGTCCATTAGAGTAATAATCTCAGGCTGCATCTTTTCCATGACAGGATTTATATTTTTTACCGCTGCCGCAAGGGCATGGGTCATTTCTTCCAACTTTTGGGCCAACCCTAACCGGCTCTTGCTTTACTTGTTCCTGTTCATCGTTTCCTGCTGTTCCGTTTTGTAATTGCCTACCTTGGTTATTAGTCGGATTAGTAATTGCGCTCGTATCATCCCTTCCGGTTTTCATTCTGCTGTAATCAGTTTTCGGTGGAGCTTGAGCCTGATTCATTGGTGTTTGTTGTTGTTGAGGCAAATTACCTTTGAATAAAAATGACAAAACATCGCGATTCACTTCTGAAACCATTGTTTTAAATAAATCAAATGCTTCAAGTTTATAAATAAGCAAAGGATCTTTTTGTTCGTAAACTGCAGACTGAACAGATTGTTTTAATTCATCCATTTGACGAAGATGTTCCTTCCAGGCCTCATCAATCATTAACAAGGTGACGCTTTTTTCAATAGAGTGTATTACTTCTTTTCCTCTGCCTTCAATAGCTTTCTTTAAATTAAAAATTACTTGCAGAGCTTTAATTCCATCAGTAATTGGTATAACTACATTTTCAACTGTTGATCCGCGAGTCTCATATAAATTTTTTATATTCGGATATACATTCTCGACCAAATGGTTTGACTTGCGTTGATAATATTCAGTTGCTTCGGTATATAATTTTTCAGCTAAAACATTTGTCTTAGCACTTTCAAATTCTTTTTCATCAATATGCGTATCTGTAGAAAGAATTCGAATGCAATCGAGTTTGAAATTGTGATAGTCTTTGTTGTCCTGATGTAAGGCTATTAACTCAGCACATAAATCAAACAACATGTTGTTCAAGTCGAATTGCAGTCGCTCACCAAATAATGCATGTCGGCGACGCTTGTAAATTACCTCGCGTTGCGCATTCATCACATCATCGTATTCCAATAATCTTTTTCTGGTGCCGAAATTATTTTCTTCTACTTTTTTCTGTGCACGCTCAATAGATTTAGTAATCATGCTATGCTGAATAACCTCACCTTCTTTGTAACCCATCCTATCCATCAACCCTGCTATTCTATCTGATCCAAAAATTCGCATAAGGTCATCTTCCAGCGAACAATAAAACTGAGTAGATCCAGGATCTCCTTGCCGACCTGCACGACCACGCAATTGACGGTCTACCCTTCGTGCTTCATGCCGTTCGGTTCCAATTATGGCAAGTCCACCTCTTTCTTTCACCCCAGAGCCAAGCTTGATATCGGTTCCTCTTCCTGCCATATTTGTAGCAATAGTAACTGCACCTTGTAAACCAGCTTCTGCAACAATTTCTGCTTCCCGTTGATGTTGTTTAGCATTCAAAACATTGTGTTTAATGTTTTTCAGTTTCAACATTCTAGCAAGCAATTCACTTACCTCTACTGAGGTTGTTCCAACCAATACTGGTCTGCCTTCATTACTTAATTTTTCAATTTCGTCAATTACGGCCTTGTATTTCTCACGCTTTGTTTTGAAAACAAAATCTTCCATGTCTTTTCGAACTATCGGACGATTTGTTGGAATTACTACAACATCTAATTTATATATACTCCAGAATTCACCAGCTTCAGTTTCTGCTGTACCGGTCATTCCGGCCAGCTTATGATACATCCTGAAATAGTTTTGAAGTGTAACAGTTGCAAAAGTTTGTGTGGCCGCTTCCACCTTCACATTTTCTTTTGCTTCAATTGCCTGGTGCAATCCATCACTGTATCTTCTGCCTTCCAGGATACGACCGGTTTGTTCGTCAACAATTTTAACTTTGCCATCCATTACCACATACTCAACATCTTTTTCAAACAAAGCATAAGCTTTCAATAATTGCTGAACCGAATGCAATCGCTCGCTCTTTATACTGAAGTCCAGCAACAACAAATCTTTCTTCGATAATTTTTCTTCAGCACTCATTCCTGATTTTTCAATCTCAGCAATTTCTGCTCCCACATCAGGCATAACAAAGAAATTTTTGTCCTCGCCATCTGCAGTAATGAGTTCAATTCCTTTATCAGTCAGTTCAACACTATTGTTCTTTTCATCAATATGGAAATATAATTCAGCATCAACTTTTGGCATTTCTCGTGACTGATCCTGCATATAATATTTTTCAGTCTTCAGTAAAACAGCGCGATTTCCTTCTTCGCTTAAATATTTAATAATTGAATTATTTTTTGGTAACCCACGAGCGGCACGCAAAAGAGCTAATCCTCCTTCTCCTTCTTTTGGCCCATCTTTTTTTAACTCAATATTTTTTTTTGCTTCATTCAAAAATGCATTCACAATTTTTTTCTGGGCATCATAAATTTTTGTGATTCGTGGTTTCAAATTGTGAAATTCCTGATCTTCACCTTTTGGAACCGGACCTGAAATAATAAGAGGAGTTCGGGCATCATCAATCAAAACGCTATCCACTTCGTCCACCATGGCATAATGTAATTTGCGTTGCACTAATTCTTCGCGTGAACGACTCATATTGTCGCGTAAATAATCAAAACCAAATTCATTGTTTGTGCCATAAGTAATATCAGCCAGGTAAGCTTTTATTCTTTCCGGAGAATGAGGTTGATGATAATCAATGCAGTCAGTAGTGATTCCCAGAAAATTGAAAAGAGGGCCATTCCATTCACAGTCACGACGAGCCAGGTAGTCGTTCACGGTAACTAAGTGCACACCGAGTGCTGGTAATGAATTTAGATAAGCAGGTAAAGTAGAAACCAAGGTCTTTCCTTCTCCTGTTCCCATCTCTGAAATTTTCCCTTGATGTAAAACCATTCCACCAATAAGCTGAACATCATAATGTACCATATTCCACCGGGTCGGAATTCCGGCAACATTCCATTCGTTTTTATAAATTGCTTTATCACCATTGATAGTGACAAAATCTTTCCGCGCAGCAAAATCGCGGTCTAATTCGGTGGCGGTAACAGTCAGAGTTTCATTTTGTGAAAATCTACGGGAAGTTTCTTTTACTACAGCAAATGCTTCTGGTAAAATATCCATAAGCACTTCTTCCAATTTTTTATCACGCTCTTTTTCGAGTTTATCTATCTCATTATAGAGTTCATCTTTTTTATCGAAAGGAGTTTCATCTTTTTCAGCTTCTTCTTTGATAGAATTAATTTCATCATCAAGATCTTTTACAAATGATGTAATCCTTCCGCGAAAATCTTTTGTTTTATTGCGAAGTTCATCATTGCTGATTGTTGCGTATTGAACAAAATACTCGTTAACCTTTGTAACGAGGGGTTGTAATTCCTTGATATCTTTATCGGACTTTGAGCCGAATATTTTTGATAGAAAACCTAGCATGTTTTATGGCGCTTAACACTTTTTAAAAGGGGAACAAATGTAATTAACTGCAATCGTTATTGGTTGATTGTATGCGTATAGTGGAAAAAATGTTGGTTAGTCAAGTATGATGCCCTTGAATAATAATGTGAAATAATGGCGTAGCTCTTCAATAAATGGCGGAAAGTGGTAATAACTAAAATAAAAACCCCCTGATTATAACAAAACAGGGGGTTTTAAAATGAATTTTATGGATGATTATTCCTTAGCCTTCCCAAAAACATAGTACAAAGTCAGATTAATTCCAACGAATGCATAAGTGTTATAGAGCGGATTGGTTTTGTCAAAACTTGTTAAATCATATTTTGCAAAAAGCAATGCATCTATCCCGAGATTATCGGTGAATTTATAACCATATCCAAGTGTGAATCCTGCTGTTAATGAAGTGGCATTTATTGCAGTATCCAATTCTGCCTTAGTATATGTAGTGTCAAATGTTGCACTTGTAATTTGTTGTTTATTAAACATATTAATATCAGCAGTAAAACCAATTGGCAAACGGCTTTTCGCTTCCTTGCCAACAAGATTAACAGTCAGACTGAGTGGAATAGTCAGGTATTTATTTTTTGTAACCACTGTATAATCAGTGTTCGGATTAACTAATGTATCAGGTAGCAGGTATGAATAATCAGATTTATCAATTTTTGTTGAAGTTGCCAATCCTGCCACAAAGCGCAAACGATTACTCAAATCAATTCCGACATTCAAATGAAGGTCGTGGTTAAAGGCGAGGCTGTGATAATCATTCAGGTCAATGTTTGAAAGGTTATCATCTTCAATGTACTTACTCATGTACAAATTGGTGCCAACACCCGCCACAAAATTTAATTGTGCGCGCGATGAAATGGAAATGGCAAGAAGCAGAACAATGGTCAGAAGTTTTTTATTCATTGGGGTTTATTATTTCCGTCAAATGTAAAAGTGTAAATGAAATAATCAACCGAATTACAATTCAACTTATTCATCGGTATTCATACTTCGTTCAAAAAGTTATCTTCGCCCAAAAGCAATTGGTATGATTAAGTCAATGACGGGTTATGGCAGGGGAGAAAGTGTGAGCGATAAAATGATTGTGAAAGTAGAAGTGCGAAGCATTAACAGTAAATTTTTTGACCTGAGCGTGCGCATGCCACAAATGTTTCGCGAGAAAGAATTAGTGATTCGCAATCTTGCTTCTGAAAAATTAGAGCGCGGCAAAGTTGATTTGAATGTGAACATAGAATATAAGGGAGAGAGTAAAATCAATACCATCAATCACGAATTGGCAACTTCGTATTTCAATGATTTGAAAAAATTAGCTGAATCATTAAATCAACCAACTGAGAGATTGATGAATCTGGTAATGAAAATGCCCGATGTTATTTCCGCATCAAAAGATGAAATCGGCGAAGACGAATGGAAGCAATTGAATGAAGCAGTTGTGAAGGGAATAGAATCCATTGACACTTTCAGGAAAGAAGAAGGAGCTACACTTGCAAAAGAACTGGAAACAAACACCAATAATATATTAAACACACTAGTCGAAATTGAAACACTGGAACCTGAACGAATGACTTTGCAAAAAGATCGATTGCGTTCGCAGTTGGAAGAGTTGCTTGGAAAAGATGGTTACGACAAAAATCGTTTCGAGCAGGAGCTGATTTACTATTTAGAGCGAATGGATTTTAGTGAAGAAAAAGTGCGGTTAAAAAGCCACTGCGATTTCTTTTTCTCTACCATACAATCAAAAGAAACTAACGGACGCAAACTCAATTTCATAGGTCAGGAAATGGGAAGGGAAATAAACACTCTCGGTTCCAAAGCCAATCACGCTGGCATTCAGAAATTAGTTGTAACCATGAAGGATGAACTCGAAAAAATAAAAGAGCAGTTGTTGAATATTCTTTAATAGCGACTGTCCCCTCTCCTTGAGCGAGGAGTTAGGGGTAAGGTTTTCTATAGCAGCAGAAAATCTTGATAGTTGTGTCTTGATACTTGCATCTTGATACTTGTGTCTAAAAAAACAATCTGACTATTTTCGCATACTCTCTCCCTCGGTTTCATCGTTATCATAAAGTTGAACTTTGGTTAACGCTGTTATTTTTACGCTCCCTGCAATGAAAACCGAGACCGCAAAACGCTACGACAACAAAAAACTATACGACGAACTCCGCCTCAAACAAACGGAGATGAACTCGTTGTTGCAGGTAACGCAAGCCATTAACGACAACCTTGGCATCAACGGATTAATAAAATTATATACCGATATTCTCATTGAAGAATTAGGCGCCGAGCGCGTGGCGTTTTTTTTACAAGACGATAACTGGCGCTGTAAACGCGCAATTGGGTTGGAAGAAACATTTACAAAAACCAGTCACAAAAAAGACCTGCTCACCTTTCCGCACCTCACCCACCTGAAAAAAGGCAAGCACGCATTCACTCCTCTGTTCGATATCATCGTTCCCGTCTATCATAAAAATCATCCGCTTGCTTTCACACTCATTGGCGGCATCGACCAGATGAAGGAATTTTCACTGGAAGAACGACTCAACTTCATACAAACCATATCCAGTATTATTTCAGTTGCCATCGAAAACAAAAAATTATTTAAAGACCAGCTCAAGCAGCAGGAAGTAAAAAAAGAAATGGAGCTGGCCGGTAAAATGCAAACCACTTTAATTCCCGAACACCTTCCCGCTGACGATAGAATGGAGATGGCTGCCATCTACATGCCGCACTTCGATGTCGGCGGCGATTACTACGACGCATTTGAGCTCAACGAAGACGAATTATTTTTCTGCATCGGCGATATTTCCGGTAAGGGAATGGCGGCCGCGCTGCTCATGGCAAGTTTCCAGGCGGGCCTGCGCAGTCTCGTCAAGCAACAAGGTTCGCTTAAAGATATGGTGCATGAACTCAACACCAAGGTAAACGAAATCACCCGCGGCGAAAAATTCATCACGCTCTTTATGGCAAAGTACAATTTCATCACACACACTTTGCAATACATCAATGCCGGTCATCCGCCGCCCGTGCTTTGCTCCAACGGAAAAGTGCAGTTGCTCGGCGAAGGCTGTACCATACTCGGCATGTTCGATAAATTACCATTGGTCAAGTCCGGAAAAATTTCGCTCACCGAAGATTCCATTCTCGTTACCTACACTGATGGATTAACCGAACTCGAAAACAAACGGCAGGAAGAATTAGGCATCGAGCGCCTCGTGGAGTTTGTAAAACAACACGAGCAAGATGAACCCAAGCACCTCATAGATGAACTCACCGATTACCTCGTATCATTCAAAGGCCAGAAAAAAATGTTCAGTGACGATATAAGCATCTTAGTTTGCCGTTTCTTTGCCAACAAAAAATGATAAAAAATTTGTATTGATATTTCTAATCACTTACCATAATATATTTGGTCGCTCGTGTCAGGCTTAACTTTTCAATTCTCTCCTTATTGGTTATTGGTGTGTGTGCTCGCTGGAGTGCTGTATGCATTCGTGTTGTACTACCACGAAAAACATTTTACCGAAGCAGGTCAGAAACCAAAGTGGTGGTTGTATGCACTGGCTGTTGTGCGCGCCGTTGTGGTTTTTTTCATTGCAGCATTATTGCTTTCACCATTACTGAAATTAGTGAATCACGAAACCGAGAAGCCCATTATTTTATTGGCGCAGGATAATTCGGCAAGCATCGGCATGCATTTCAAACAACAGGATTCTGCTGCATACACCGGCGACTTTAATAAACTGCGCGATGCACTATCAAAAAATTACGAAGTAAAAACTTACCTCGTTGGCAGTAAAGTTCGCGAAGGCGCGCAGGCAGATTATAAAGACGGCAGCACCAACCTCTCCGATTTTTTTGAGCAGGTGCAGAATTTATTTTCCAACCAAAATCTCGGCGCCATCATTCTCGCATCCGATGGAGTTTACAACGAAGGAAGCAATCCTGTTTATTCCGCCGGCGAAAAAATGGCTCCTGTTTATACCATTGCATTAGGTGATACCACAGTGAAAAGAGATTTACTGATTTCAAAAATGTATTTCAATCCGGTTGCGTATCTCGGAAATAATTTCAGTGTGCGTGCCGATGTGCAGGCGCAGAATTGCAAGGGAGAAGCAATTAAGTTGCAAGTATTTCGGGTGGAAGAAAACACCAATCGTTTGTTGCAGGAACAAAGTTTTTCTGCCGAATCAGATTATTTTGTTAAGCCCGCCGAGTTCACATTCGCTGCCGATAAACCCGGCATCATTCATTACCGTTTTGTATTAAATCAACTGAGTGATGAAGTCACTTTTGCCAATAACACCACTGATGTTTTTGTGGAAGTGCTGGAAGTAAAAGAAAAAATTTTACTGCTCGCCAATGCGCCGCATCCTGATATCGCCGCATTGAAGCAAGCCATTGAATCAAATAAAAATTATGAATGCGACATTGTGTATGCGCAGGGAAACAATGCAGATGTTAAAGATTACAGCCTGATAATTTTTCATCAGTTGCCAAGCGGCGCACAAACTGCGCAGGGAATTATTGCTGCTGCATCAGCACAAAAAAAATCAATGCTGTTTATCACCGGAGCGCAAACAAGTATCTCGCTTTTCAATTCAGCGCAGGATGCTTTGAAAATTAATGGCGGAAATAATTCAATGGGTGAAGCCACTGCTGCTCCTGAAAATGATTTCACTTTATTTAATCTATCCACCAACGCCATGCAAGCATTGCAGGCATTTCCTCCATTGAAAGTTCCGTTTGGTGATTATCGTCCGGCTCCTTCAACAGTAGTTCTCGCCTATCAGAAAATCGGAAATGTTTCTACAAAGTATCCGCTCATTTCTTTTTATCAGTCACTCGATTCTAAAATCGGAATCATCAGCGGCGAAGGAATATGGCGCTGGCGCAATTATGATTTTCTGCAGCATAAAACAGGTGATGTGTTCAATGAAATTATAACTCGCACCGTTCAGTACCTGTCAGTAAAGCCCGATAAAAAACAATTTCGTGTGACACCTGAAAACCGCAGCCGCAGTGGCAACGAACGGATGTTCAGCGAAAGCGAAACAGTAATTTTTAATGCCGAACTATACAACGACACTTACGAACCCGTGAACCAACCCGATGTGAAACTGGTGGTGCGCGACGAGAAAGGAAAAGAATTTAATTATGTAATGAACCGAAACGGAACAGGTTATAATTTGAATGCAGGAAGTTTTGCTTCAGGAAATTATTCATACACCGCATCGGTAATTTTTAACAACAAAAGTTTTACGGAGAAAGGAGAATTCATGGTGAGTCCATTGCAGTTAGAGAATTCGCAAACACGCGCCGACCATCAGTTACTGAATTTACTCAGCACAAAAAGCGGCGGCAAACTTTTTTATCCGAATCAGATTGATGAATTAATAAAAACAATTCAAACACAGGAAAGCATTAAGCCGGTAATCTACACCACACAAAAAACCGAATCGGTCATCAACCTCAAATGGATTTTCTTTTTACTCGCAGGGCTATTATCTATCGAGTGGTTTGTAAGGAAGTATAATGGTGGGTATTAGTTCAATCTAAAAATCAAATGCATAATCATTAATTGCATTCAACGGATTCTGATTAAACACCTTGCATAACGAAAAATAAATTCCAGGATACTGTTTAATGAATTCTTCTGGTTTTTCGAAAAAGCATTCCACATTCACAGCCCAGAATTCTTCCATATTGGTAGCGCCGTATTTTCTGAAAAAGGAAGTGTCACCTTCTTCCAGTTTAATAAATGCATGTTTCGAAACAGCAGCCCACTTTGTAATGCTGGTGCAAATCTGATGACCAGAAGCACTTTCACATCGCAGAGTCAATTTAAAGGCGTGCGCCATTTCATGAATTCCAAGATTAATTCCATCATCAGGAAAATCAAATCCTTTTTTTATATCAGGACAGCTTAGCCACATTACTCCGCCTCCTGTTGTAAGGCCTTTGACTTCATGCTGCGCTAACTGTGACCAAATAGCTTTTGGGAAAACCCGAATCAGCTGTATGTGTTCAATATAAAAGCCTCGGATTCGAAATGTGAGTTGTACTGCACTGGCTGATATATATGTTTTTACTTCATTGGATAAATTGATTCCATCGCCAAAAAAATGTTTGTTCATCATAAACACAATAACCCGATGATAGAAAAAACTTTTACCTGAAACACTTAAATTCTGATAGTATTTAATTTTTTTAAGTTCAGAAATAATATTTAGTTGGTTCTCTGTTGATATAAACTGATTGATAAAACCAAGGTAATGAATGAGAAAAAAGTAAATGACATCACGCAATACATAAAAGGCAATATATAGAAGCAGAAAAAGTGTTAGCCCAATAAGTATTACTGCGAAAATTGCATCGTGAGGCAGGCTCAATCTTTCTTTTTTTCTGAAACAAAAACAAATAAGTCTTCATTTGCTTTCTTCATCATGTATCGTTCGCGTGCAAATTTTTCCAAACTCGCAATATTTGTAAATAGCTCCTGTTTTTCCTGCTTAACTATTTTTATTTGCTCAGCATAATATTCCTTCTTTGAGCGCAAATCATTTAAATGAACATGGAGTTTGTATTGATCAATAAAATTGTTTCTGTCAAAAAAGGTAAGCCAGATTATGAATAACGCTGAAGCAAGAAAATACTTATTCTTCAGATACCATGGAATATTTCCGGTACGAACTTTTATAAATAGTTTCTTCCACTTATTCTTTTGTGCCATATAATTTTGAAATAATTCTTACTGCGAATAACGAAGAATCCTTTGAAAAAATATTTTATCAACTCTTTAAAACAGCACAAGAGCAAGTGAATTGAGGGTGAGTTAGGACACTTAATTACTTTCAAAGTCATTTTACTTTGGTTATTTATGCTCTTGAAAGAATGATTTAAATGAATCAGCAAGCATTTTATAAGAAATTATTGTTCGTTTTTGTTTTCCTAATTAATTTGAGTGAAAACGGTTTTGCTCAAACTGATGAGGTAAAACCGAAATTAAATTTTTTCATTGAGCCAAATTTGATGCTTGGGAAAATTGTAAAGAATTATAGTGGGTTTCCTGAATCAAATCACCGACAGACGCTTTTCATGGATTTCGGGTTTTATGATAACCGTGCTTTCAATTCGACCTCCCGTTTTTACAATAATCCATCATCCGGAATTTCACTTGCGTACTCAACACTTGGAAATGATTCGGTTTTTGGACGAGAGATTGATTTAGTTCCATTCATAGATTTGAATACTTCAAGGCAATTAAAAAATTCTTTTCATTTTAAATTCGGAATAGGTGCCTCCTACTTCACCAGGCATTACAACCGAATTACAAACCCTGCTAATGAACCGATTGGCTCTTCTTTTACCTGGGCATTTAAGGCATTCATTTACCAGAATATAATCACAAGCAATCATTGGAATTTTAAAATCGGCGGAGGATTTCTTCATTCATCAAATGGTCATACTCAATTGCCCAACTTTGGAATAAATTCAATGATGGTGAGTATTACTGGAAGGTATTTCCCGTATTCAATAACTGCAGAAGAAACAAGAGTTGACCGATCGAAAGAAGTTGACCGATCAAAACATTTTTTTCTTCAATCTAGATTTGGTTTGGGCTATCACGAATTCGGTGGAACAACAGGACCCACCGGCGGACCGAAAAAATTAGTTTATACTGAAGGTGTTTCCAGCGGGGTTGTTTTCAGGCAGCATGTAAAAATCAGAGTAGGATTTAATTATCGCTTCTATGAACATTACTACGAATACATTTTAAATCATCCGTTAGAAAACCTGACTCAGGATTCATCCAAATTATTTATTGAACATCCGCGATGGAATGCTTCGGCTGTTACATTCATTGCCGGAATTGAATTTTTATACAATCACATCGGAATGGATATTGAAAGTGGAATAAATATTTCGAAACCGTTTTACCCTCGATTTAATGATTTGTATGAGAATGATGATCAACCGTTTTATTTTCTGAAAAGTTTTTTTGCCACCCGAATGGGTTTGAATTATTATTTCATAAGTACAAAAAGAAATCCGTGCAATAATATTTTCATTGGGGCACACATCAACGCAAATTTCGGGCAGGCAGATTTTTCAGAGGCGAGCATAGGATACACATTCAGAATGAAGTAAAATAAATTCAGCCTTTAAGTCGTTAAACATAAAAATCAACAATATGAAAAATGCAATCACCCTTATTTTACTTTTTGCTTGCTCTCAACTTCATGCAACTGAAATTACTATTCCTGAGGCTCTCAAACAAAACCTGATTTCTTTGACTGTTACCGGAATTGATTATAAATCTGATTCAGTATATGTTTCCTCCTTTTACGGACCTTGCATAAATCTGCGGGTAAAGAATATCAGTAAAACTTTAGTGAATTTGTATGAAGCACCTGGGAGATTACTGATGCCTGATGATACAGACCAGCAAACAATTATGATGAGCGAAGTGATTGCAATAACTCTTCAACCAGGGCAAGAAGTTAAAAAGAGGGTTCGCGGTTTTTGTACTGAAGCACACGATGGCGCACCAAACATTAATACGCAATTTTCTTTTGGTTCTATGGCAAGTGCGCATCTTTTGAATCTCAGTAAGCTTATTAATGAAAAAAAAATATATGACTATACTGCACAGCAAGCGGTTTGGTGTTTAAGTGATGATGAAGATCCGGCTTACATTTATTCAGATGATGATACTGCAGGTGCAAGCGTATTGCGAAAATTTGTTTGCAAAGAAAAAGGCATTCAGTACACAGCAATACCGAGAGTAAACAAGGAAAGCCCCCGTCTGAGATACATAGAAGGTCAATTTGATTACACTATTCAAAAGCCAAAAACAATCTCGCTGAAAGTATATAATCAGTCGGGACAATTAGTAAAAAATATTGTTGATGGTTTGTTACAACCTGCAGGAGATTATACTTACAAGTACGATTTTACTATGCCTTTAAATGATCCGTCGCAACCTGATCAGTTTATAGTTGTGAAATTTTATATGAATGGACAATTGCTTTCGAATTCAAAGCATGTCTTAACACAAGCTCATTAATTGAAGCTGAAAATTTCATTAAAGAAACTTAAAACTCCTTCCGGGATAAACGGCGTTGCTTCCTAATTCTTCTTCAATGCGAAGAAGTTGATTGTATTTAGCAACCCTGTCACTGCGCGAAAGAGAACCTGTTTTTATTTGTCCGCAATTCAGTGCCACAGCTAAATCAGCAATAGTAGTGTCTTCTGTTTCCCCACTACGATGACTCATTACTGAGGTATATGCATTTCTGTTTGCCATTGAAACAGCATCAATAGTTTCAGTAAGGGTTCCGATCTGATTTACTTTTATCAGAATACTGTTCGCGGTTTTTTCGTCAATGCCTTTTTGCAATCGCTTTACATTGGTAACGAATAAATCATCACCCACTAATTGAATTTTATTTCCGATTGCATCTGTAATTTTTTTCCAACCTGTCCAGTCATCTTCTGCAAACCCGTCTTCAATCGAAATGATCGGATATTTTTTCACCCACTTTTTCCAGTACTCTACTAATTCTTCACTTTTTAATTTCTTTCCATCCGATTTATGAAAGATATAAGCTTTTGCCTTTTCATTCCACATTTCAGATGAAGCAGCATCCATTGCAATAAAAATATCCTCGCCAGGTTTGTATCCGGCTTCTTCAATTGCTTTCAAAACAGTTTCAATTGCTTCTTCATTCGATTGAATGTTCGGGGCAAAACCACCTTCATCACCCACATTTGTGCTGTGACCTTTTTTCTTCAACACACTTTTCAGTTGATGAAAAACTTCGGTTCCCATTCTGAGTGCATCATTGAAAGTATCTGCGCCAACAGGCATGATCATGAATTCCTGAAAGTCAATTTTATTATCTGCGTGCGCTCCGCCATTCAGAATATTCATCATCGGAATCGGAAGTGTACAGGCATTCACACCACCCACATAACGGAACAACGAAAGCCCTGCATCTTCAGCAGCCGCATGCGCACTTGCAAGTGATACAGCAAGAATTGCATTAGCTCCAAATTTCGATTTATTTTCAGTTCCATCCATCTGAATCATCAGGTGGTCAATCATACGCTGCTCGTGAATCGGCATTCCTACTAACTCCGGAGCGATTGCATCGTTAATATTTTTTACGGCTTTTAAAACTCCTTTGCCGCCATATTTTTTTTTGTCGCCATCACGCAACTCAACTGCTTCATGCTTTCCGGTGCTTGCTCCAGATGGAACAGCAGCACGACCAACAATTCCGTTTTCTAAAATCACTTCAGCTTCCACCGTTGGATTTCCACGACTGTCTAAAATTTGTCGGGCTATTACATCTGCAATCATTGTCATGTTCTTCTATATTGAAATGAAAATTGAAAAATTAATTTTTAATGCTTTTTATCATGGTGATAAAATCATCAAACAAGTACCGGCTATCGTGCGGACCGGGAGATGATTCGGGATGATACTGAACAGAGAATGCATTTTTATTTTTTAATCGAATGCCTTCAACCGTTTTATCATTCAGATTCACATGTGTAATTTCAACTTCAGCGTGGTCTTTTATTTCTTCATCCTTCACATTGAATCCATGATTCTGTGAAGTGATTTCGCAATGACCGGTAATTAAATTTTTCACCGGATGATTACAACCGCGATGACCATTGTGCATTTTATAAGTACTGATTCCGGTTGCTTCAGCCAGAATCTGATGACCTAAACAAATTCCGAACAACGGAATTTTCGTTTCTAAAATTTCTTTTACTGTCTGAACCGCATAAGGCATTGCAGCAGGGTCGCCGGGACCATTCGAAATAAAATATCCATGCGGATTCCATGCAGCCATTTCTTGCAAACTTGTTTTTGCAGGAAACACTTTCAGGTAAGCACCGCGGTCACTCAGGCAACGAAGAATATTTTTCTTCACTCCTAAATCCAGCACTGCTATCCGCATCGAAGCATTTTCATCTCCGAAAAAATAAGGAGCTTTTGTGCTCACCACTGAGCTCAATTCCAGTCCCGCCATTGAAGGAACCTCTTTCAGTTTTTTCTTCAGAGAATCCAAGTCAGTATTCTCACTGCTGATAATGCAATTCATTGCACCCTTGCTTCTGATATGCCGCACGATTGCGCGAGTATCAACTCCGGTGATAGCCACTTTATTCTGTTCGAGAAAATATTCTTCTATGCTCATATTCGCCAGCTTGCGCGAATAAGTAACATTGAAACTGCGGCAAACCAATCCAGAAATTTTTATGGAATCACTTTCCACTTCATCATTTTTTATTCCGTAGTTGCCAATGTGTTCATGTGTTGCAACCAATATTTGTCCGAAGTAAGAAGGGTCAGTAAAAATTTCCTGGTAGCCGGTCATTCCGGTGTTAAAACAAATTTCGCCGTAAGCGGTACCAACTTTTCCGCCTGCAAAACCGTGGTAGGCGGTTCCATCTTCAAGCAATAAAACTGCGGGAATTTTCAAATTGAAACAGGCGGTTTTAGAAGCCGTGCAAATGTAATTTCAAAAATGAAGATTAAAAGTTGAGAGCGGCAAAGTGGAATAGTTGTGAATAAGTTTTTTGTTTTTGAAACTGAAAATTCAACCAATTAAATCTTTTCACCTACTCCTTCTTCGTTCTACCTTAATTTCGCCCGCAATCAATAAACCGATGAAAGATGTATTTGTAATTGATGCCCTCAGAACTCCGGTTGGGAAATATGGCGGTGCTTTAAGTTCAGTTCGCCCCGATGATTTGGCGGCGCTGGTGATAAAAAAAATTATTGAGCGCAATCCGAACATTGATTTAAAGCGAATTGAAGAAGTGATTTTCGGTGATGCAAATCAGGCAGGTGAATCGAACCGCGATGTAGCACGGATGGCATTGTTGCTTGCAGGTTTGCCTGTTGAAATTGCAGGTGTAACAGTCAACCGCCTTTGCGCAAGCGGTTTGCAATCTGTGATGGATGCAACCCGCGCCATCAAGTGTGGCGAAGGAGAAATTTATATTGCCGGTGGAGTGGAGAGTATGACCCGCGCACCATTTGTAATGGCGAAATCGGATAGTGCATTCAGCCGCAAGACAGAAATTTATGACACTACAATCGGATGGCGTTTCACAAATAAACTATTAGCAGATAAATATTTTCCATACTCAATGGGTGAAACTGCGGAGAATGTTGCCGAGAAATGGAAAATCAATCGCGATGAACAAGACCGCTTTGCACTTTCATCACAGGAAAAATATGTTGCAGCGCATGAAGCCGGAAAATTTGCGGACGAATTAATTGCAGTCAGTGTTTGCAATGCGAAAGGTGAAATTCAGATTTTTGAAAAGGACGAACAACCCAGATTATCGTCGCTCGAAAAATTAGGTCAACTGAAAACAGTTTTTAAAAAAGACGGAACCGTTACAGCAGGAAATTCTTCCGGAATAAATGATGGAGCAGCGTGTTTAATTCTTGCCAATGAAGATGCAGTTAAGGAAATGAATCTCACTCCGATTGCAAGAGTAGTTGCAAGTGCAGCAGTAGGAGTTGACCCTGCATATATGGGAATTGGTCCCGTGCCTGCAACACAAAAAGCATTGCAACGAGCAGGGTTGAAAATGAGCGATATTGATTTGATAGAATTGAACGAAGCATTTGCATCGCAATCCATTGCCTGTTTTCGTGATTTGAAATTAGATGAATCAAAAGTGAATGTGAACGGTGGCGCAATAGCCATCGGGCATCCCCTTGGTTGTAGTGGTTCTCGTATTTCTGCCACACTCATTCACGAAATGAAACGAAGAAAAGCAAAATATGGTTTGGCAACTATGTGCGTTGGAGTCGGACAAGGTGCTGCAATTATTTATGAAAGCTTGTAAGTAATTTTACAGAATGATTAACGATAAAAATTCACTCATTAAAATTTTAAAACAGGAACTTCCATTTCTGCAAAAAGAATATGGAGTGGAGCGGATTGGTTTATTCGGTTCATTCGTTCGCGATACTGTTACACCTGAGAGTGATGTTGATTTGGTTATCAATTTTGGTAAACCGCTCGGTCTTAAATTCTTTCGCATGATTTATTATCTCGAAGATAAATTGAACAGGAAAGTTGATGTAGTAACTGCTTATGGATTGGAAAAGATGAGAGTAAAAAAAATAGCTGACTCTATAAATAAAGAACTGGAATATGTCTAAGCGAGCGGATGATTTATTAGTTAATGACATATTAATTTCAATTCAACGGATTTCCAATTACACTTCATCCATGTCATTTACTCAGTTTGTTGATGATGTAAAAACGCAGGATGCTGTCATCAGGAACTTTACAATTATTGGAGAAGCTTCCAGCAATTTTTCTGAATCTTTCATTGAGAAAAATAAAAATTTACCTTTTCGGGAGATGAAAGATTTCAGAAACAAGGTGGTACATAATTATTCTGAATTGAATGACGATACTATTTGGGATATCATTCAGTTAGACCTTCCGCATTTAAAAGAAGAACTTTCCAAAGCAAAATTCTGATTAAGTGTCTGAGGAAAAAGAATATCAAAAATATTTCCTGGAGTTTTCATACATCGGCACAAACTATCACGGCTGGCAGATTCAGAAAAACGGAACTTCCGTTCAGCAATATGTAAACGAAAAACTCTCCACTATTCTCCGTGAAGATATTACTACAATGGGGAGCAGTCGCACCGATGCAGGGGTACATGCGCGACAAAACTTTCTGCACTTCGAAACCAATTCAGAAATTGAAAATGATTTTTTACGCAAACTGAATTTTTTATTGCCAAGAGATATTGCCGTACGGAATATTTTCAAAATGGGAATGAAATCTCACGCACGCTTCGATGCCATTTCGCGGAGTTATGAATATGTTTTGAGTTACGAAAAAAATCCTTTCATCGCCGAGACCGCTTGCTTCTATCCATACTACAAACTCGATGTAAATATTCTGAATGATTTTTCGCAACTGCTTTTCGAACATAAAGATTATGCAGCTTTCAGCAAGCGAAGAACAACGGTGAAGACAACCATCTGCACCATCTCGCAAGCCGAATGGAAAGTGGATGCAGAAAAAAAGACCATCACCTTTTATGTTTCATCAAATCGTTTTCTGCGCGGCATGGTGAGAGGTTTAGTCGCAACCATGATTGCCGGCGGGAGACAAAAACTATCGAAAGAAAATTTTATAAAATTGCTCAACAGTTCAGTGAATCAGAAAACAGATTTTTCTGCGCCTGCAAACGGATTAACACTAACCGCAGTAAAATATCCCGAAGGTTATTTTCCTGAACCATTGATTGAAACCATTCGGTACTGAACAGGTGTTCTTCAATTGGATAAAAACTTTTCCAAAGTTCAGAACTTTGGAAAAATTAAAGAGCACTACTGAAACAGGATAGCAAATTGTTTTTTAAGTCCCAGCAGGGTTACACGAAGTGAACCCTGCGTTTAAAGCGCAGGGTTCTGATTACAGTAACCCTGCTTAGACAAAATTGTTTTTTTAAACCTTAGTAGAAAAATATATTCAACCCGAAAGATTAACCTTATTACGAGTGCGATAAAAAATAATAAGGTTAGTTTTTTACTGTAGTTTTCTACTAAGGGTTTTTTGATAATGCAGAAAATTTTTTTCTGCTTTTTTAATTATTTTGTGGTCGAAAAAAATAAAACGCAGGGTTCTGATTACAGTAA
>Ga0114969_10000861_pt1 | contig 26087 bp, 22 predicted proteins | sample M_130807_MF_Meta_FD_87316 | JGI IMG/M metagenome (GOLD analysis project Ga0114969, IMG submission 87316) | Freshwater microbial communities from Lake Montjoie, Canada to study carbon cycling - M_130807_MF_MetaG | ecosystem: Environmental > Aquatic > Freshwater > Lake | place: Lake Montjoie...
AAGGTGAAATTCACATTTCCACTTCCTAAATTTTGCCAGTTGTTGTTGTTCCCGAAGTTCCATTGATAAGATTGATTCGGTCCTGAAGAACCTTGATAGAATGTCACCTGTCCGCCTGAACAAATGGTATCCGTTGATGCAGAAATACTCGCTACAGGCGGAGGAACAATATGAACAGTTATCGATTGTTGAACCACACCGCAATAACTGCTATCAGACAACGTCACAGTGTAATCTCCTACTCCAGGAAATGCAATTGTTTGTGGAAGGCTTGGTGGCCAAGGCATCCAGGCCGTTACCGAATCAACTCCTTGCCCCCAGTAGTTTCCAAAATTCCAACGCTCTTGTCGTTGAAATGTATTTCCTTGATTCAAACAATTGCGAACGGTTGTGTTGTTAAAGGTGAATGAGGTGGAAGGAAAACATTGCGTAATGGCAGAAGCGCTAATTTGCGCCTGATCAAGTGTCCAAACATTCACAGGATTAAACGTGGCTATCGAAGGGTTGCCTTGAAGGACGTTGCAATAGTTAGACGCTGTTAATGAAACCGTGGTTTCGCAATTGATAGCGATGGAACTGTTGTACAAATGACTAACCACTTCGTTCCAGTTGGAAGCACCAAACTGAACCAGTGCAGAACCATCTCCAAAATTCCAACTGAACTGGGTCGTTTCAGAAACGTTCGTTGATGAGTTAATAAATTCAACAGACGCCGGAGCGCAAACTTGTGTTGAGGCATTGCCTGGAACCTGAATAGATGCGTTGGTGGGCTGTTCCATAACAACGACACCAGTAATTGAACATCCAGTTCCTCCTTCAGTAACACTCACCACGAACGTATCAACCGCAGCAGCATAGGTGTGTTGCAAAACAGTTGGACTTGACCATGTCAACCCCGAACTTGTTGCAGAACCATCTCCCCAATCAACGGTGTAATTATTCCACGTTCCGGAAGGTTGCAGATTCAACAAAAAATTCCCACCAGAACAACCGAACCAATATGGGGTAGTTACAACGTTTCCGTCATAATCGAAAACACTTGGACATTGCGCTCTAACCGAGAGTAACGAAGAAATAAAAAATAAAACGAGTAACGCTCTTCTCATGTGTGTATCCTACGAACTGAATTAAAAAAGGTTTACACAAAGAGAGAAGTTTTTTCAACAAGAAATTCACCGCCCTTTCTAAGTTTTCGACAACTAGCCTTCGGTAAGTTTCAGACTCTGTGCCATCTCCGCTACTGCAGGACAAATAAGGGTGTTACGAAAAGTAAGAGACATGATTTGAGTCATGTTTTTTCGGTCAGTGTGAGGGTATTCTCGACACGCCTTCGGCCTAACTTCATAGATGTTGCAACTGTTGTCTTCCAAATTTAAAAACGAACACGGACTTGAATTCAGCACCCAATCGCGCATCTCATCCATATGCAAATACTTGTCTGTAAATTCTGCAACGCGCATTCCCACGTGCTTTGCAATGCGTTCAATATCTACATCGCGAAAAATCGGACTCGTAGTTCTGCAACAATTCCCGCAGGTTAAACAGTCTGTCTTTGCAAAAACCTGCTTGTGCAGCGCATGAAAAACATCATCGATCTTTTTCTTCTTAGCTAAACGATTGAAGAGTTTCTTATTCTCTTTCACATTCCTTTGCGCTTCTTCTAAAAATCGTATTTGCTTGTCATTCATGTGGGTCAGAAAATGCAGGGTTTTGTAAAAAAGAGGTGTCTGTTAAACATTTCAAAAACGAAATCAAATCCGACTTCGACTGTGAGCTCAATTGCAATCCGCCTACTGTAAATTTCATAAACGGATCTATCGTTGCACTCGGTGTTCCTCCGCTGTTGTAGTGGTCTATCACCTGCTCCAACGTTGTGAATCTTCCGTCGTGCATGTATGGTCCAGACAATTCAACATTGCGCAAGGTAGGTGTTTTGAATTTACCGTTATCGTAAACACTTCCCGTGACTGCGCCTCTTCCCAAATCACTGAAGGTCGCATCTAACCCGTTGTTGTGAAACAGGTAGTCGCTCATTTGCATGCTTCCAAATCCGTGACAATGGAAACAATCCGCTCCGAAACTTCCTCCGGGAACTTGATCCGGACTTCCTCCTTCCGACAAAAATAAATTGAATCCGTGAAACTCTTCCGGAGTAAACTGGTATTGCCCTATTCGCTGTTTATCGAATTTCGAATTCGAAGAAATCATGGTTCTTAAAAAAGAAGCAATGGCCTTCACAATTTTTTCCTTGGTCACTTCTGTTGATCCATAGGCCTTATAGAACAGCGCGTCATACATAGCGTCGGCATCTATTTGTTCAACTGCATGATTCCAATCCTCATCCATTTCAATGGGGTTCTCTACCGGACCTACAATTTGCTCTTCCAACGACGGTGCTCTTCCATCCCAAAAAAATGTCGTTGACCAACCCATGTTTACCAAAGGCATTGCTTGACGTGTGCCCACTTCGCCATTGATTCCAATGGAATACTGACGTGGGTCTGAAAATCCGTGCTCAGGTAAATGACACGTCCCACAAGACATTGCATCGTTCCCACTTAACTTTTTTTCCCAAAACAAATAACGTCCCAACTGAATTCCTTCCACCGTTAACGGGTTATCGGAAGGAATATCCATCGGTGGAAAAAAAGGTGGAATGACTAAATTATAGGGAGTAGCTGACGGACCTTCAGGCGCCTCATGCTTGCATGTCCACAAGAGACTTGCCAATGCAATTAGAAAAAAGAATGTAAACCTTCTGGCCGTCATACTTCAAAAATACGCGAGAAAGAACAAACAAATTTATTTCATTCGCTAATCTTCCTCAGCCGATAAAAAATTTTCATTCTGAACGAAATTCCAATCGGTAAGCGACTTCAAAAAAGCCACCAAGGCCGCCTCTTCCTCCTTCGACAAATTCAGTGGCTTTATTCGTGCATCTTTCGTTGAACGAGTTCCTCCTCCACTGTTATAAAACGAAACCACTTCTTCCAACGAACTCATGGAACCGTTGTGCATGTAGGGTGCAGTCAATTCAATATTGCGTAAAGTCGGAGTCTTAAATTTCCCTCGATCAGATGCCAAATATGTTTTTCTTTCCAAACCAATGTCGGCATCTTCCAAACCTAAACTGTAAAACTGGTAATCGGTAAAAAACGACCCAGCATGACAACTGCTGCATTGCGTTCGTTCAGAAAAAAACAATGCCATTCCTTGTTTTTCAATGTCTGAATAATCGTTCGAATTTAAAAAATAATGTCGATCGAATTTTGAATCGCCACTAATCAAAGCACGCTCGAAACAAGCCAATGCCCGCGTTATCGAGAACGCATCCAATTCTCTTCCATAAGCGGCTTTGCTCAAAGCTGAATAATTCGAGGAACTCTTCAATCGATCAATGACCTCTTCCATGCTCAGCGACAATTCATGCTTTTCATGAATGGGTCCGAGCGCTTGCAATTCCAATGTTGGCACTCCGCCTTCGCTCATGAAATAGGGAGACCACGCCAAGTTCGCAAGAGTGGGTGCGTTCCGAGCGAATTCATTTTCATGGAAGGAAGAAACCGTTCTTCCGTCGGTAAAGGCCGCAGGCAAACGATGACAAGAAGCGCAAGAAAGGTCTTCGTTCTTCGACAACTTCACTTCATAAAATAATTTTTTTCCCAATTCGAAACGAAGAAGCGTGGGTTCATTTCCTTCTGGGAAATTTATAGGTGGAAAATAATGCGGCTGTTTGAATGAAATAGGTTTGTCCTGCAATCCTGGCTCGGCGCAGCCCGAAAGGATTCCAACCAAGAAAAAATAAAAAATTAATTTCTTCATTGAAGATGAAACGCTGACACAAAGTTGTTCGTTATGCGCTCTGCCAATGGAAAATTCGAAGTGGTGTGCGTAAGGTTGTCAATAGACAAATCAATTGGATCCGCAGGTCTGTTGAATACACTGTCAACCGCAACTTCAATGCTGAAGGTACGCGCATCACCTTCCGCCAAACTTACATTTCCAGTATTGAAATGCAAGACACGGTACAACGGATCGTCTCCAATGTGGAATGAATACGAGTCCATCAAAGGTACATTTGGCGCACCTGTTAGCTCATACCTTCCTTCCACCTTCACAAAAATATAACCGGTGTTCCAGTACCAAAACATGCCGTTGGAACCTTGAACACTCAGCGGATTGGAATTCGCATATTGCGAAGGATCAACATTTTTATTCAGACTACCAGGCACTCCCAAACCGAAAGAAAGCGAAGAAAATGTTTGCGGAGAAACATTCAACGAAAGCGTCTGTGGTTCAAGAAGAGTAAACAAAAAAGCTTGCTTCAACAAAGTTGAATCGGCACCGTTGTGCGCATATATATTCGACAAATAAAACTGAACATTCTCCACGCGCAATTGCTGCCCAAATGAATTGGTGTAAACCGAATCAATCGAAAGTGGTTGTCCGTTGTAGGTTGGAATAAATTTCAAATGAACCTTAGTCTCCGGAGTTGCAGGATTGTTATCACCGCAGGACATCAAGAATACACTCAGTAGAACGACGAAGAAATAATTATTCACAATTTTCATTTTCATTGCTACATGGATTTACTTTCACTTCACAGATTAAAGATAACATTCAATTCGCATATTTGACTTTCTATTGATGGAAAAAGAACCCTTTCTTGTATTAAAAAGTTCTGCGGGCAGCGGTAAGACTTATGCCCTGGTTAGACACTTCCTTTTTTTAAGTTTAAAGAGCGAAGAGGCCTTTGCATACAGCCACATTTTGGCTATTACGTTCACCAATGCCGCAGCTTCTGAAATGAAGGAGCGCGTAATGGAACGACTGCATGAATTCACCTTTCCAAAAGCATTGGAAGGAAAAAATGAATTGTTCAACGAAATTCGTAAAGAGCTCGATGTTTCTCCGATGATCTTGCAAGAGCGTGCGCGAAAAACACTTTCGCACATGCTGCACAATTATTCGCGTTTGAGCATTAGTACCATCGATAGCTTTACGCACCGCATTGTGCGCGCCTTCGCGAAAGACCTGCAGATTCATCCCGACTTTTCCATTGAAATGGATACCGATAAATTCTTAGAACAATGCGTAGATGGGTGTCTCGATGAAGTTGGAGAAGACGCTGAATTAACGACCTATCTTGAAAATTACGTCATGAGTAATTTTGAAGAGGAAGAAGATTGGAACGTTAAAAAAGGAATGATTGGTATTTCCAGACAACTGGTGAAGGAAGATGCGCGGAACATTCTTCAATTGTTCGAGAATTTGCACATTACGGAATATGAATTAATTAAAAAAGCTTATCAAGCGAAGCTTACAGAACTTACACAAGAGCTATTCAATAGAATCGATGATGTCTTCGATAAGATTGAAGAAAGCAATCTGACAGCTCAAGATTTTTTCAATAATGGAAAAGGCACCATTACTTACTTGCGGAAAGTGAGAGGAGGAACTTTCGATTTACCTGGAGCCAATCTTCTCAAAGTTCTCGAAAAAGGATGGGGTAAACCAAAACAGACGCAAGTAGATGCCCTGAATCCGCAGCTAAATGAGACTGCAGAATACGTTATTGAATGGTTGAAAGGAAACAACAAACACGACTTCAACCGAATAAGCAAAATACTTCCCCGCATATTCACCACTGGGCTCCTGAGCAAGTTGAATGAAGTGAGTCAGCGCATTAAAACGGAAGAAAACCTGTTGCTCATTTCAGACTTTCACGCCATTGTTTCGGCTGTGGTTCAAGAAAGCACCGCTCCGTTTATATACGAGCGTGCAGGTGAACGCTACCATCACATTCTTATAGATGAGTTTCAAGATACTTCTGAAATGCAATGGAAGAATTTCCTTCCACTTTTCGAAAATGCCATTGCGCAGGGAAATTTTAATTTGGTTGTTGGAGATGGAAAGCAGAGTATCTATCGTTGGAGAAATGGAAATGTGGAGCAGTTCGTTCGACTTCCAAAATTGTATGATGGGGCTCCGGATACTATGCAGCACTTACTTAACGATGCATACAAAGAAGAAGTGTTAAATACAAATAGAAGAAGTGGAAAAGCCATCATTGAATTCAACAACACTCTTTTCGGTGCGCTGAAAGAAAAGCTAGGTCCGCTGCAAGATGTGTACGATAAACATGAACAGGAATGCAGCAAAGACCATCCCGGTTATGTAGAAATTCAAACCACTGTAGTTGATCGAAAAGATTCAGGCGATTTGCACATGTTGAATGGAATAGTAGATGCTATTCGTGAATGCAAAGCAGACGGATACGAATGGGGCGATATTGCCATTCTTACTCGGAAAGGCAAATCGGAATCGACAAAAATTTCAGAATTCATTCTTCAACAAACCGAAAAAATTCCGTTGACCACGGAGGACAGTTTCTTGGTTCAAAATTCCAACGAAGTACAGCTCCTTATGGCGTGTATCAACTACTTCGGAAAAGAGACTGAGAATTTTTATCGATTCAATTTAATTCGCAGAATCTGCGATGTGTTTCCAGATAAATTCAACTACAGTGAAATTATTTCAACGTATATAGAACAGTTGGAAAGAGGAAAACTTCGTTTCAAAGTGAATGAATTCCTAGATGAAAATTATCCTGGGCTTCGAAACATTGTAAAAGAGAATGCGCACCCGTTCGAGTGTATTCAAGAATTGATTCGCTATTTCCAATTGCCTTTCGATGTGTATTTGGAATTCTTCGAAAATCAATTGCTTCAACTTTCACACAGAAATGGAATGGGATTTTCAGAGATGACCGATTGGTGGAACGACAACCGCGGAAAACTTTACATTCAAAGTGGCTCGCAACAAAATGCCGTTCGCATACTAACGATTCACAAAAGTAAAGGGCTTCAATTTCCAGTTGTTATCTTTCCTAAATTCGATACGAAACACCCGAATCAAACGCTATGGGTGAACGCGCCTCATGTCCATCCCGGCTACACCAAAGGACTCATCAACTTCACGCCCAGCAAGGCTCCCAAGGAAGATGATCCAGAAGAAATTCGAACAGAGAACAACAAGATTTTGCTCGACGACATGAACCTACTCTACGTTGCGCTCACTCGTCCAGAAGACCGATTGTATTTCCTAACTGAAAGCAAACCCTCTTCAACGAATAGCGCATTGAACACTTATCTCTACGACTATTTCAATACGCATCACACCGGCTTGAATAAATTTCAATTTGGAGAAAAAGTGAAGCACGTGAAAGAGGAAAAGGCAGAAGAAAAAGCAATTGCTCTTTTAGATGGTACGCGACTCAATGCCGTGCAGCCCGACTTCCGTATGCGTGAAACGAAACGCAAAGACATGGAGGGAAAAGAAGCGCTAGTCATGGGAAACCATCTACACGCTTGTCTTTCAACCTTGAATCACCTGAGCGCTTGGGAAGAATCTTTATCGAATTATCTCTTCGAACACACAGAGCTTCAACAAAAAGAAAAAGAAGTGCTCTCCAATCAAGTCAAAGAAACATTGAGCCACGAATCCTTTCAGCAAATATTTAATACAGCAGACGAAGTGCTCACCGAGCACGACATTCAAGTGAACGTGCGCGAAGTGGCTCGTCCCGATCGAATTCATTTAGGAAAGGACTATGTTGAAGTGTATGACTTCAAGACAGGAGCAGAAATGGACAAACATTTTCAACAAGTGAAAAATTATATGTCTGCGCTACAAGCTGCAACGAATAAGAAAGTTAGAGGATATCTTGCTTACACGAAAACTGGAACGTTGAAGGAAGTTGTGCTCTAATTATTTAGCGCACAACGCCTCAATCTCTTCCACTTCCAACGGGAAATTCGCGAACAAATCGCGGTTTCCGTTTTCAGTAATTACGATGTTGTTTTCTAAACGAATGCCTAGATTTTCTTCAGGAATGTAAATGCCCGGTTCCACCGTGAATACATTTCCAACTTCGATAGGCTTGTTCCAATTTCCAACATCGTGAACGTCTAATCCTAAGAAGTGAGAAGTTCCGTGCATGAAATATTTCTTGTAAGCAGGCCATGAAGAATTTTGATTCTTCACGTCTTCTTCCGAAACCAAATTCAACTTTACCAATTCCACCGTCATCATCTCGCCTACTGCCACGTGGTATTCAGACATGATCACACCTGGCTTCAAATAAGCCGTGGCTTGTTTCATTACTGAAAGAACTGCGTTGTAAACGTCCTTCTGACGCTCTGTGAATTTTCCACTCACAGGCAAACAACGGGTCATATCTGCAGAGTAATTTCCATATTCAGCACCCACATCGAGAAGTATTACATCTCCTTCCTTACACGGTTTGTCATTGTCGATGTAGTGCAAAACGCAAGCGCTTTCTCCAGATGCAATAATTGGAGTATAGCCGAATCCGCGAGATCCGCTGCTTAAAAATTCATGCGCGAATTCTGCTTCAATTACATATTCCATTACGCCTGGACGTATCATTTTCATCACACGCAACAAACCGTTATGTGTAATGTCCACGGCCTTTTGAATTTGTGCAATTTCTTCTTCGTCTTTCACAGCGCGTAACGCATGCATGATAGGAGCTGAACGGTCTATGGTGTGATGTGGGTATTTCTCGCGGAACCACTTCGACAAGCGCATTTCACGCGTCTCTACCTCAATGGTAGCGCGTGAATGTTCGTTGCTATTTAAGCAAACGCAAGCAGCCTCACCAATAATGGTATGAAGTATTTTCTCGAATTCAGAAGTCCAGTAAATGGTTGTAACACCTGTGCGATCTTTCGCCTGAGCTTTATTCAATTTCGCTCCTTCCCAAACAGCAATGTGATCATTCGTCTCGCGAACAAAAAGCATTTCTCTATGCGCAGGATTCGTAGCATCTGGAAAAAGAATAAGCATCGTTTCCTCTTGATCTACACCCGTTAAATAAAAAATATCGCTGTGCTGCTTGAAAGGCAAAGTGCCGTCGGCGCTGGTTGGATAAATATCGTTACTCGTAAAAATAGCCAACCCTTTCTCTTCCATGCGAGAAGCGAAGCGTTTGCGATTGTTTGAATAATGTGTTGAAGAAAGAGCAGTGTAGCGCATAAAAATTAATTACAATTTGATAAATCTAATTGAGTTTCCTTTACTTGTGGAATTAAATGGATGCATGGTGTATACGCCAGAAGAAAGGTCTGAAATTTCCAATGTATTCCAAACGTTCAAGCTTAATGTGGAAATGATTCTAATGGTTCTTCCGGTTGCATCTTGAATAGCAACCTGCGTAGTGCCTTCACTCGATGCGTTAACGCGCAAGCGAATTTCATTTGCCGCTGGATTCGGGAATACTTCAGTAGATGACGTAAGAAGATTCGTGAGTTCAGATACATTTATCCCCTGAACGCAAGATCCGTATACATAAGAAGGAATTCTTTCCGCGTTGTTGTTAATGATATCTACAACTTCATCTATACAAATTTCATTATTCCCATAATTTGCTAAATAAACTCGGCACAAGCTGGTGGGGGAAAAACTGTTCTCTATTTTATTTCCGTAAATATTGGAAACAGCGAAAACAGATTCAGTAAAGGTGTTGAATCCAGTTTCACAACTGAAAATAGTAGGGTCTATTAAACTAGAAACTCCAATAACGTCTGCACCGGAAACTTCAAATTGATAGGCAGTTACATCATCAATCGCGCTGACCAATTCAACATCTATATATCCTTCAGTATCATTAAAATTCGAAATAGACAAACCTGCTGAAGTGTTCACATTCACTATGTTTCTAGGAAAATCGCATGCATTCGTAAGAGTAGAACCGCCATTTCCACCGTTCATGCACCATTGTGCTAAAAATATATCATAGACAGAAATTTCACCATTTGCATTTAAGTCATTGCAAGTTGTTGCGATAATACTTTCTTGCGATAAAATTCCCATATAGACACTAACATCTGACACATTTAAATCGTTATCTGGATTAACATCTCCAAAAATTGATGGCCCGTTACACATGCCATTGCAATCCAATTCAGCCGATCCGTTCAGGTTTCCCGCACAATCCACGTATGAAGGGCAATCTGACATTAATTGAAACGTTGGTACTCCATTGTTCCAAAAAATTTCTAGGCAAATTGAAACCGCATTGTTCTGTGTGTTGCTCTCATATCTACCTAAAGCATCAGGCAAGTAGTTGGGGTTTACCAATGCTACGAAGCGGTATTGACCTGCTGGAATTTCAGTAATATCTAGCCATTGGCATTGTGTACCGGCGCCATAGACATCGTAACATCCTGAGGATATTCCCATGTCTGAACAATTGTACTGACCCATCCCGCAAAGATCCATGACACAGAATCCGTTTTTATGCCCTACAGGAACCAAATCTCCATTGGAATCCATTAATCTATAATCACCATAACCTTCGTAGTGGGCATGACCATGACAATTCACTGTGCTAAACATTTGAGGATTTGATGCTGGATTTCCTATGTAATAATCGGCTTGTCCGATGTTGTCTATTTTAGAGCTAAATCCTATGATCCATCGATTTCCATATCCTGTAACACAGCCTTCCTGAATATCACAAGCAGCAGCAGCAATTTGACTAATGTAAAGTGAATTCACCAGAGCCAAACTGTCAAATCTTAAATCGGGTTGCGAGCAAAGTTCACTTGGGAAAAATGCACACGAACCGTCATCAGCAGTAGCCATTGGATTGAAATTACATGCCGTTGGATTTGTACAACCGAAAATTTGACCCTGGTAAGAAATACTAAAATTTATTGAAGCGGTGCAGTCTGTGAAATAATCACCAATTCTAATAAAATAGGTTGTTCCCGCAATCAGGTTTACCTCGAGCTGAGCCTGCAAACCACAATAATCATCGTTGTACGAATAAGTACCTTCAGCAAATTCTGTTGGAGCCGCAATACACGCAGAATAAACCCAGATCTTTGTATCGCAACTGTTGCTTCCAAAAGTTGAAGTGACAGTTATTCCTGATTCACTGGGAGTATAGGAATACCAAGTATCTTCGAAATCCGCTACATAACTTCCGATTGTTGTTAGTGGAATGGGATTATCGCAAGTTGTTCCTTGCTGCGCATGCGCCGATAGCATCAAAGCAACACCTGCAAAAAATAAAATTAGTTTCTTCATAGTTCAGATTAATATTCCCGAAGTTAACAATTTCAGATGAAAGCTCTCTGCTAATTCCGACAATTCATTTCAAGTCTGAGCCTTTATCCTTTTTCTTATTGAATTCCCACTTATAGCCCGTGAGAAAAACAAAATCCATATCGGCATTTGTGAGATCGCGCTGCACCAAATACCCAACAGATAAGGCATTCGACTTGTCGATTTTGTATTTCAATGACACCTGGCTACGCCAATTTGTATTCTCAAGAGTAACAGGAAGAAAGAAAATTTCGTGACTTATTTGAATTCCGAAATTCTCCCATCCGCCATATTCTACACTTACCTTTTGACGCCAAGTAGACTTCATATCTACATCGCTTGTCAAAACTTGCGCGAACTGGTAACGGGTGGTAGAAGACAATTTAAAATCTTTTACTGGAAGAGTTAGTTGCCCGCCCATAGACCATCGGGTTCTTAAGTTATACCAAGACTCTTCACGTTTTGCACCTAACCGGTATTCTACAGAAGTCAGAAAATACTTCGACCATTTCTTTTCGGTTCCTAAATCAGCGAAATAGCCATAAAGCCTTGAAATATTCTCATCGAAGCGCATCTCAGGATCTACATGCACCGACCAATCTTTAAAAATTTTCGGATCCTTCCAAGGAGTTAAGTCTTTGATATCGCTAGAAAAAGAAAAGGCGTTCCACATTCCTGCATCGTTGACATTCTGCGCAGAACCAAACGAAGCTAGAAGAACAAAAAAAAGTAACGCGCTATTACGGCGTGTCATAGATTGTTAAATCGGAAACAACAGCATGATCTTCGTTGTCTGTGAGTTCAACCTCTTTCAGCACAACCATTTTCATTGGATCTGTAGTCGGTGGATTTTGTCCCGTTGTGTCTCTGCTGTAGGTATAAACAGTGTATTTTCCTTTGCGCAGATTTCTGAATTCGAAATTTCCTTCATAATCAGACATTACTTTGTCGTCTGGAGAAAGGTGTTCACCATAGACAATATACACTTCCACATCTGCTGCAGGCACGGTGTAAATTGCGGTAGCTGGATTGGTTAAAACAACACGGAACTCCTTCAATATATTTCCGGAAATAGTTCCAGCTCCTCCTGTACCCGGATCTTTCGTACATGCCGAAAAAACGGCAATAACAGCTAACAAGTAAATTACTTTTTTCATTATTTCAAATTGTGATAGACTGCTTGAACATCTTCGTCCTCCTCAATCTTTTCAATCAACTCTAAAATTTCATCGGTTTGCTCTTCTGAAATTTCCGCATATGTATTCGGAATGCGCTCAAGACTTGACTTATTTGGTATTATTCCGCGATCCTCAAGTGCCTTTTGCATATTTCCAAAGTCAGAAAACACGGTATAAATAACCATTTCATTTTCTTCCTGTTCCGAACTATCAAGTCCGTGATCAATCAATTCCAATTCCAATTCTTCCCATGAAGGAATTTGATCCATTGCCAATCTGAAAACCCCTTTGCGTTCAAAAATGAAAGACAATGATCCGCTGTTTCCCATGAGCCCACCGCTTCGATTAAAATACAAACGAATATTTGCGACAGTTCTTGTTGGATTGTCGGTAGCCGTTTCAACTAAAATTGGAATTCCATAAGGACCATATCCTTCGTAAACTACCTCTTCATAGTTACTTGCATCTTTACTAGAAGCTCTTTTGATTGCGGCATCCACCCGATCTTTCGGCATGTTTACACCTTTCGCATTTGCTACACATTGACGCAAACGCGGGTTGTAAGAGGGGTCTGGTCCGCCTGCCTTAACGGCCATTGCAATTTCCTTTCCTATGCGAGTAAAGGCTTTCGCCATACGGTCATAGCGCGCGAACATCTTGTGCTTGCGCTTTTCAAACATTCTTCCCATGTGGTAAATCTATTTTTGATCCTTTCGGACAAGACAAAAATACAACTTATGCTGCTCCTAAAATACGCAGATGGCTAATGTGTGCACGAATGGCAGATAATACGTTTGGATATTCTTGGTATTCCAACCCAAATTCTTCACATGTGTCTCGCACAATTCCGCTAATTGCCGGATAGTGTATATGACTTATTCTTGGAAAAAGGTGGTGCTCCACTTGGAAATTCAATCCTCCTGTTAACCAAGAAACAACCTTATTTTTTGTCGCGAAGTTTGCGGTAGTGTTCAGTTGGTGAACGGCCCACTCGTCTTTCAACGTTCGGCCTTGAGTCTCTGGCAAATGAAAAGACCTTCCTTCAACAATGTGAGCCAATTGAAACACAACTGCGATAATCCATCCCGTGACAAAAAGCATTACGCCATAACCAATCAGGGCTTTCAGCCAACCAACTACAAGTAAAGGAATAATGAAAAATACAACAATATAAAAAACCTTGCTCGCCCAAAATATGATGTGTTCATTACGCGGAATTTTACGGATTGGGGTTTCACCAATTTTCCGAGTGAAATACTTATTGAAATCCTTTATGTACACCCATAAAAAATAGGTGGTGCCGTAAATTAATGTCCAATAAATGTGTTGATATTTATGGAACCAATACTTCTTTTGTTGCTCGTTCACACGTAAGAAAGGTTCTACATCTATGTCCTCGTCTACTCCATGAACATTGGTATAAACGTGATGAAGCTGGTTATGCTTGAGCTTCCATAAGAATACATTTCCACCAATAATATTCAATGAATACCCCATCATTTGATTCACCCAAGACTTCGAAGAGAAACTTCCATGAGCACTGTCGTGCATAAGATTAAAGCCTATAGCCGCGAAAACCATTCCCAACACTGCCCACAAAATCAGTTGTGCAGCCCAAGATTGAAAAAGCAACAAAGAGGGGTAAACAAGGGCTATAGAAACCAAAAGCAAGGTAGCTTTTGTATAAATTTTCCAATTACCAGTTCTGCTAATTCCTTTGGTTGTGAAATACTGTTCTACCCGCGTATTCAATGTGTCGAAAAACGGGTGTGCTTGATTACCGAGTGAAAATGCCAATGTTTGATCTCCTTTAAGTTATACTCAAAGATAAGGTCTGAAAAGTAGAACAAAAACAAAAAACAACAATAATCACGGGTTGTTGAAAAAAGCAAGGCTAAAGCCCTGATTTACATTGTAAATTCGCGTCTTAATTTACAACGACGTGAACAAAAGAATTTCTTCAGCTCTCATTTCCGTGTTCGATAAAGATGGTTTGGCTCCAATTGTTGAACAAATGCATCAATTGGGCATTACACTTTATAGCACTGGAGGGACCCAAACATTCATTGAAAACATGGGCATCCCTGTAACTGCTGTGGAAGATTTAACCGGCTATCCAAGTATTTTTGGTGGAAGGGTGAAGACACTTCACCCCGGTGTTTTGGGCGGAATTTTATACCGCAGAGATGAAGCTCAGGACCTTGAGGAAGCGGCGAAATTTAATATCCAAGCGATCGACTGTGTAATTGTTGATTTATACCCGTTTGAAAAAACCTTGGCTTCGGGAGCTTCTCATGAAGACACCATCGAAAAGATAGACATTGGTGGAATTGCTCTTATCCGCGGCGCTGCAAAAAATTTCAATGATGTTGTCATCGTTCCTTCGAAAAACGAATACAGTGCCCTTCACGAATTGCTTGTCAACCAAAAGGGAGAGACTTCGCTCGAACAACGACAATTCTTCGCAAAGCAGGCCTTCGAGGTTTCTTCACATTACGACTCCGCTATTTACTCTTACTTCAAAGGAAACGAAGAGGGGTCTTTACGCATTGCCTCTCGTGATGCACATGTGTTGCGTTATGGTGAAAACCCACACCAGAAAGGAAGTTTCTTCGGCGACCTCGATGCTTTATTTACGAAGCTTAACGGAAAGGAACTTTCGTACAACAATTTATTGGATGTTGAAGCCGCGGTTCAGTTGATTGCTGAATTCAAAAATAACGCGCCAACCTTTGCTATTCTAAAACACAACAACGCATGCGGGGTGGCGACAAGACCCACCATGGTTGAGGCATATGAGGCATCACTGGCTTGCGACAGCACTTCAGCTTTCGGCGGAGTTCTCATTGCTAATGGCGAAATTGATTTAGCCACAGCTGAAAAAATAAATTCACTTTTTTGTGAAGTTGTAATTGCTCCTTCCTATGCCAATGAAGCAATTCAATTGCTGAAATCTAAAGCGAATAGAATTATCCTAATCATCAAAGAAACCCCTCTTCTTCAAACACAAGTAAGATCTATTTTAAATGGATACTTGGTTCAAGAAAAAGACAACGCAACAGAATCAGCAGCCGACTTAAAATGCGCAACGCTGACCGAAGCCAATGCTGCTTCTATTGAAGATATGATTTTCGCAAATAAATTGGTGAAACACACCAAGAGTAACACCATTGTTTTTGCAAAAGACAATACCTTACTTGCGAGTGGAACTGGACAAACTTCTCGTGTAGATGCGCTTCAGCAAGCCATTGAAAAAGCGAAGCACTTTGGTTTTTCTCTAGAAGGAAGCGCCATGGCAAGCGATGCGTTTTTTCCGTTTCCAGATTGCGTAGAAATTGCGAAGAATGCGGGAATTGTTGCGGTGGTTCAACCGGGAGGATCTATAAAAGATCAGCTTTCAATAGACTATTGCAATGCCAACAACGTGGCCATGTACATGACAGGTGTTCGTCACTTCAAACATTAATAACGTTCGTCTTTCCAAATTCGTTTTTCAACCAATTTCAATTTTTGGTTGAAGAAAATTTCTGTACTCTTTTCGAATGATTCCGTGTAATCTGAAACCCAAAAAGAATACTTCGGTTTGCGCTTACTTGTGTTGAGTATGTCTTTCTTTTTCAGAACATCGGAGACCGCTTGCGCAACAACAGAAGCGCTGTCGATGATTTCAATTTTCTGCTGATAGAACTTCTCTACTTCCTTCTTAATTAGCGGATAATGCGTGCAGCCCAAGATGAGCGCTTCAATTCCCTTAAAAGATGATTTCGATAAATAACTATCTATGATACTTTGTGAAATCTTATTGTTGTAATAGCCTTCTTCTATCATAGAAGCCAACAAGGGAGTTGCATTCGAAAGAACTTTTAAAGTTGGATTTAATTTCTCAATGCGCTTCACATAAATACGTGAATGAATGGTGCCCTTTGTACCAATAACCCCCACCTTAGTTTTGTTGTAGCTCGCAGCTGTGTATGTCGCCACTGGATCAACCACATTTATTACCGGAATGTGAGAAGGAATACTTTTGACAACGGTTTTGAAAGCATGAGCAGAGGCAGTATTGCAAGCAATTACAATGGCCTTGCAGTTATGCTCTACCAACAATTCCGCAATGCGCTTTGAATAGGCACGAATGCTATCCGGAGATTTATCTCCGTAGGGTAAATGAGCAGTATCACCGAAATAAATAAACGATTCATTCGGAAGAACTTTCTGTATGGCCTTCGCCACAGTTAGCCCACCAATTCCGGAATCGAAAATGCCTATTGGATTTGTATTCATAGCAAAAAAAATCCCGCTCGGCGGGATTTCAATTCATTTAACGTCTATTATTTCTGTGTTGGTGAAACCGGAACTGCTGCTGGAATTTTTAATTCTGTACGAAGCTTCTCACTCAAATCTTCTCCACCTGTGTAAACCAAGTTTCCCGCTCCTAGATCGAATACGTATGTATATCCGCCAGCTTTTGCAATTTTAGCAACAGCCGCATCGAACTCCTCAACCAATGGCTTCAACAATCCGTCTTGTACTTGCTGTAACTCATCGTTTGCAGTTTGTTGGAAATCCATCATGTTTTGCTCTAAATCTGCAATAGCTTGAGCTTTACTTTGGCGAATTGCCTCTGGCCATCCGCCTGCGCTAACTGCCATTTTAGATTTTGTTTCATACTCGGCAACTTTATCGTCATGCTCTTTTTGCATAATCACATATTCTCCCTCGAAAGATTTCTTTGCTGTTTCCATATCGGCTTGAACGCCTTTCATTGCAGGCATTTGCAAAAGAATTGCTTGTCTATCTACGTGCGCTAACTTCTGCGCGAATGCACCAAATCCTAATGAAATAAATAGTGCTGCTAAAATTGTCTTCTTCATGATTGTATGTTTTTTTTTCTTCTATTCAATGACAGTACCAAAAATACGCATTAGTTGCCTTTCCCCGGTGAACTTGGACGATCATTTCCTGGTCGACCTGTTCCCGTACCTGGTTTTTCACCCGGTTTCTCTTCAGAATCTTCCTTATCATCTTCGTCTTTATCCAATACCTCTCCTGGTTTCAATCCCATTTTCTTTAATACTTTGTCGCTGATGTCGTGCTTCGGATTGGTGTACAACATGTTCGAGTGACTAGCCTTATCGAAGACAACCATGTATTGTGATTGAGAGGCAATGTCTTCAATGGCTTGAAATATCTGCTCTTGAATAGGTGCAACCAACTCTTCACGCTTTTTAAACAAATCTCCTTCAACACCAAATTTAGATTTTTGATATTGCTTCACTTCTTCGCGACGCTCGTTAATATCGGCCTCACGCTTCTTCTTCATTTCTTCAGTAAGCAATATTTTTTCAGCTTGAAACGATTTTTCCAATTGCTCAATGGCTGTGTACTTCTGCTCTACCTGGGCCTGCCATTCTGAACTCAATTCATTGATTTGTTTTTGAGCAGCGACATACTCGGGCATGTGAGATAAGATGTACTTCGAATCTACGTATGCGAATTTTTGAGCGCTCAACGACAACGTTGAAACAATAAGCACAAAAGAAAAAATGAATTTGATTGTTGAATTTGCTTTCATCATTCGTTTTTTAAAGTTCACCCATGTTCATACCAATACTGAAGTGGAACTGACCAGGCGCCATGTTTGGTGCGTTCGGCACATCGTTCAATCGCCATCCGTAATCGAATCCTAACAATCCAAACATAGGCAAAAATATTCTAAGTCCGCCACCCACTGATTTGTATAAATTGAAGGGATTGTAATCTGAAAAATCTACCCACGTTCTTCCGGCTTCGGCAAAAGCCAAGGCGAAAATTGTTGCTTGCGGGTTTAATGAAATAGGGTATCTCAACTCTGCACCATACTTAGTAATTACCGGAGCACCCACACGATCACTTGGCATGGTCAAAGACAAATCATCATAACCGCGCAGATTCACAATTTCACGTCCATCTAAAAGGTAACCGCTCAAGTACACACCACCCATATAGAAACGCTCGAAAGGAGATTGTCCCAAGCCCTTGTTGTAAGTTCCTAAGAATCCAAAACCTGCATGTGTGTGAAGGACAAGCTTATTCGTTTTGTGTTTGTTCAACGAAGTGTACCAATTCGCAGTGAATTTCAATTTGTAATATTCCACCCAATCAACTTTTTGCTGATCGGTCATGTGCGCATAATCGTATGACTTTCCAAATACGTTTTCTCCTATGAATGTATAGGGTAATGTGCATTTCGAACTAAAGGTAATTTTCGAACCCCACGTCGGATAAATGGTTTCAGACAACGAACTTCTTTCAACGGTGATATTCGCAGCAAGGTTATTTGAATAACCGTTATTGAACGAGAAGAACGAACCGTAGTTATTCAAATCGAAATGCTGGTATGAAATTCCGCCAAAAAATAAGAACCAGTCATCTGGCTTCTGCCAACGTTGTCCAAATGATACTGATGCCCCTGTGATTATCAAAGATTGACGAAGCGGATTTAGAACATCGCTAATGTATTTCTTCTGTCCGTTTGATTGTACACTGTGATATGCTGAAACCGAAAGAGAGTTCGGTCTTTTTCCACCTAACCAAGGTTCTGAAAAACTTAAGTTATAGGATTGGTAATACGCACCGTTACTCATGGCACGAATAGAAAGACGCTGACCATCTCCCGTTGGAAGAGGGCTCCATGCTTCCTTCTTGAAGAAGTTACGCATGCTGAAATTGTTGAAGCTCAATCCAAGTGATCCAACGACACGTCCACCACCCCAACCTCCGGACAATTCAATTTGATCAGATGGTTTTTCTTCCACCACATATTCCAAATCTACCAAGCCTTCGTCGGCTCTTGGATTCGTGCGAATATCGAAAGCCTCTTGACTGAAATAATTCAAGTTAGCCAATTCACGTTGTGAACGAATCAAATCTGAACGATTGAACAAATCGCCCGGACGAGTTCGGATTTCGCGATAAATAACGTGGTCGTTAGTTTTTGAATTTCCTGAAACACTTACCACTCCTATTCTGTATTGTTTACCCTCGCCCATGCGCACTTCAATATCAATACTATCCGGTGGAACCAAAGATTCAACGGGGTATGCGTAAAAATTCAAGTATCCATCATCGGTGTACAACGAAGCAACATCGCGTCCGGTTTGGTTCATGTTCAAACGCGTTTGAAGAACCTCCATGTTGTAGACATCACCTTTCTTTATGTTCAAGATTGAGTCAAGAGAATTACTTCTGTATTTGGTGTTACCAATGAAGGAGATGTTTCTGAAATAAAATTTATTTCCTTCGTCTAACGTAATTCTAATTTTCAAACGTTCAGGACCAACAGCATAAATCGAATCTTTAACAATTCGCATGTTTCGGAACCCCTCTTTGTTGTATAGACCCACGATAGCAGCTTTATCTTCTTCGTATTCGTTTTCTAAGAATTTAGATGCTTTGAACACGTGATAGAAAGCCGCTTTCTTGGTGTTTTTCATTTTGCGATTCAACATCGCAGTCGAAATTTTATCTGCACCTACCCATTCAATTTCTTCAATTTTAATTCTATTTCCACGCTCAATATCAAAGGTTAATTCAACGGCGTTAGGCAAATTCGGATAAGGCTTTTCACCGATAGTCACTTTGGCATTGTAGTAGCCCTTTTCAACATAAAAATCTTTAATTATATTGGTTGCAGTGGCTTTCAAATTTTCGTTCACAATATTCCCTGAACGGATTTTCATTTTCTCGCGAAGGTTGTCAGCGTCGCCCTTTTTTATTCCATCAAACTTAAAGACTCCGAGTTTGGGCAGTTCTTTCACCACAATAACCAAGAACACGTCATCTCCACGGGCTTCTGCCAAACGTATATCAATAGCAGAAAACAATTGATTCTTCCATAATTTTCGAAGTGCATCTGCAATTTCATCTCCTGGAATCATGAGCTCTTGACCTACCTTCAATCCACAAAAAAGTAAGATTGCCTGAGCATCGGTATATTCTGCGCCCATGACTGTTATTCCTGCGACTTTCATTTTGCGCGGTTCAGCATAGTCAATGGTAGAGCCCAATTCCACCTGAGCCTGAAGGGCTGGTGCACCGAATAAAGACGCAATGAGCGAAAGAACAAATAATATTGCTCGAGTATTTGGGAGATTGTATTTCAGAGTCTTTCTCAACTTTTCTATTTCGTTTGTTCTGTTTGCTCTGAAGTCATGCCGAATCTACGTTCTCGACCTTGGTAATTGACTAATGCTTCAAAGAAATGTTCTTCTCTGAATTCAGGCCACATGATGGGGGTAAAATGCAATTCTGTGTAGGCGATTTGCCAGAGTAAAAAATTACTAATGCGGTGCTCTCCACTTGTGCGAATGAGTAATTCCGGGTCAGGAATTTCAGCAGTAGATAGGTTTTGGGCAATCACGTCAGCCGTAACGCTTTCAGCCGGTATTTGTTGTGCAACAATTGATCTCACCGCGTTTAATATTTCCCAACGTGCGCTGTAATTCAAAGCTAAAACCAAGGTAACATCTTTGTTATCGGCTGTTTTAGCCATTGCACCTTTCAGCTCATCGCGGCATTTTAGAGGTAGTTGTTCAATATCGCCAATGGCCAATAACCGAACACCATTTTCCATAAGTTCAGCCAACTCGCTAATAATTGTGCTAACAAGTAAATCCATGAGAGCATCTACTTCTTCTTTTGGGCGATTCCAATTTTCAGTTGAAAAAGCATAGAGTGTAAGAAATTCCACTTCTGCTCTGCGCGCTGCTTTAATTGTTGCGCGCACAGATTCAACTCCGTTAAAGTGTCCGAATATTCGGTCTTTCCCCTGATTTTTAGCCCAACGTCCATTACCATCCATTATTACTGCAACATGGCGTGGCGTCTTACTTAAGTCTATTTGTTCGAAGGCACTTTTCATCGAAGTGCGAAGATACGGAAAGCATGAGTACTGACAAGCACTTAGTCCCAGGTTGCGCAGCTATTTCCTTTTTTATCTATTCTGAAATTTAAAGAAGCCATACAAAAAAAGTAGAGATCCTTTCTGCCCGCGTCTCCTCGCTGCATGTATGCGTTATTGTTGTTCTGTTGAATAAGACTCTGATCGGCCAAATTCGTAGCCAATTGTCCGCGTGCTGCAGTTAGCATGGTCGGATTTACATACGTTCCAGAAATATCATCAAAGTAGTCGGTATACGTTTTACGCATTCCCCATTCCAAAGAAAACCCCAGCAATCCTTTTATGTTGCACTTCAGTCCGGCACCCATTGGCATCGTGAATCCTGATGTTTTATACAACGCATCTTTACCTGCCATTCCCTGTCCTTCAGTTCCCGCGGGTTGAAGCGGATGCCAATAACCGTTATACATTCCCTCTGGATTCATTCTGAAAACAGCAGCGCCAAGAAATAAATATGGGGAAATGTTGTGTTTTGAATTGATTTGATAATTAAAAAAGTTCAACTCGGCAATTACACTTCCTTCAAAAAAGCGATTTCTAAAATTTAAATTTCTATTCTGTTGCCAAGCATCTTTACTGTCTGAATCGAATGCTTCAATATTTCCGTAGGTTAGGCCTGTTCGAATGGCCCATCTTTTATTCAGATTATTTCGAATAGCAATTCCAAGAGCTAATTTTTCTTTCGTTCCAAAATGTTTGGAAGGATTAATTTCACCAATATAATAGGCCGTTCCAGCCGAAATAGATAATTCCTTGCTTCGCTCTCTATTCAGTCCCTGTGCCATTGACACGGCATTTCCAACTAAAAACAACAACAAAAGAAGTAAACGGTTATTCATAACTGCACAATGCTTTTTTCAATTAATTATTGTCAATCTATTCGAATGTCAAGTCCCCAACCCATTTTCTTCCGAATAGTTCGAAAGAAATTTCTTCCTTCCAAAAGTATCATTTGCAACTCGAAGGGTGCACGGCACAAGGTAATTTCTACACCGCTGTCCATTACATACTGCAAACTGTCTAAGGTTATTTGTATTTGTCCAGACCTGCAATCTGCTTTCAGCCTTACCGTAGAGGTATCGCCAATTACAAGCGGACGCGCAGTTAGATTGTGGGCCGAAATTGGAGTGATGATAAAATTGTTTGAATTCGGCGTAACGATTGGTCCTCCGCACGAAAGCGAATAAGCTGTGGAGCCTGTCGGAGTTGCGACGATTAACCCATCTGCCCAATAACTGCTCAAAAAGGCTTTGTTAACCGAGGCGTTAATCTTTATCATTTCATTCCGCGTAGCGTTGTTGATTGTAATCTCATTCAACGCGTAGGGGAAATCACCGAAATCGAATTGTTCAGATTTAATTTGAATGAAAGAACGCGGGTCAATGGTGTATTCGGAATTAACAAATTGCTCGAGGGCTTCGTCTGCTTCTGACACACTCACGTGTGAAAGAAAACCGAGTCTTCCTGTGTTAATTCCCAAAAGAGGAATACGCTTCGAACCAACCAATCTCGCGGCATCTAAAAATGTTCCATCGCCACCAAAACTGAACAACGCCGCAGCGTTCTCAAATTCTGAATTCTCTTCGAAAGTGGTGTGTGCCGGAATTTGAATGTGTGAATCAAGAAAACGTTCAAATCCTTTGTAAACGCAAATGGAAATTCCGCGTCGCACCATTTTCTCAAGAAATTGTTGCACTGCTGGAGCCAAGTCGGCCTCGAATTTTTTTCCAAAAACGTATACTAACATATCGTATAAAAAACAAAGGTAGCGCTTTTCAGCAAACGCTACATATTCAAGTAACGCATGAGTTCGTTGTAGCGATCTTTTAACTCTTCGTCGAACTGAGAAGCTTGAAACTTACTTAGAACATTGTAATTGAATCGCTCTAAACTTTGAAGAATAGGATTCAAATCGGGAAGATCAATTTTAATATGTATTTCCAAATTCCCTTCTGAAGCTGGAACCACTGACAGACTTAGGATCTTGGCGTTGTTCTCTTCAATGATTCGTGCAATTTGTTGAATGCTGTGATCTCGCTCGAATACTTGCAATACTATTATTCCTCCTTCACGCAGAACTCCCAGCATCTCAGCTAAATGATCAAGCAAATCTGCCGAGGTGATACTACCGAGGTAGTTATTTCCTTCGTCAACAACAGGAACAACCGTTATATCATTTTCACTAACCACTTTCAACACATCTAAAACATGCGAATCAGGTAATACGGAAACATTGAGCAAATCGAGTTCGGCCTGAATCTCACCTTGGTATACTTCCGCATTTAGGAAATCGCTTTCATTCGCCAGACCTAAAAACAATCCGTTTTCAACCACAGGTAAATCGTTCACACGCAATTCATCCATTAAATTTAATACGTGCATCGCAGAATCGCCGCGACTCAGTGCGGGAAGGCTTTTCGATATTAAATTTAGAGCTTTATTCATAGCATCTTTGCGTGAGCGGTCAAACGTACATTCATTTTTCGTTCCACAACGTGAATTTGAATTCGAATATTGCCGAGTTTTGCACAACCAAATTTGAATACATGATCGCACTTAGCGTAAACATTAATAAAATCGCCACCATTCGCAATGCGCGTGGGGGTAATACACCAGATGTCATTGTGGCAGCGCAGCGCATCGAACGCTTCGGTGCCGATGGCATTACAGTGCATCCAAGACCCGATGAACGTCACATTCGCTACGCCGATGTACCCGCTTTGAAAAAAGTAGTAACAACTGAATTCAATGTGGAAGGTTATCCAACTCCCGACTTCATTGAATTGGCGATTCAATCGAAACCGCACCAAGTAACCTTAGTTCCCGATGCACCAGATGCCATTACATCTAACGCCGGTTGGGACCTGGAAACACATTTCGATTTTTTATCTGGAGTAGTAAAAGAACTTCACTCACATGGAATGCGCGTGAGTATATTCATGGAAGCCAATCCTGCCCTCATGAAAAGAGCCGCTGAGACCGGAACAGATCGAATTGAATTGTATACGGAAAGCTATGCGGTTGGTTATTCCGTTGATAAAGAAAAAGCTGTAGCTCCGTTTATTGAAGCCGCCAAAGCGGCGCACGAAGCGGGTCTTGGCATAAATGCAGGTCACGATTTAAACCTAGAGAATCTTAGATATTTCGCACAACATGTTCCTCATCTCGATGAGGTTTCAATTGGACATGCACTTATCTCTGATGCTCTTTATTTCGGATTGGAAAACACGGTGCAGATGTATAAAAACGAATTGATGTAAAATGAAATTACATTTCAGTAAATACGGGGAAGGAAAACCAATGCTCATCTTTCATGGGCTATTTGGCACGGGGGATAATTGGACGACTCACGCCAAAAAATGGGCGGAACAAGGGTTTTGCGTTTACACGATAGATCAACGAAATCATGGAAGATCATTTCATTCTGATGAAATGAATTACAAACTCATGTGCGACGATGCCATTGATTTCATTGCTTCTGAAAACCTACGCGATGTGATACTCTTGGGGCACAGCATGGGCGGAAAGACAGTGATGCACGTTGCGCAAGAGATTGAATTTTTAATTGAAAAACTCATTGTGGTAGATATGGGTGTGAAGCACTATCCGCGTCACCACGATGCCGTTTTTCAAGCATTGCGGTCAGTACCCTTGGATCAAATAGAATCTAGAGGCGAAGCTGAAGACATCTTCGCCAAATCTTCGGTTGACAAGGCCACACAGCTTTTTTTGCTTAAAAATCTCTACTGGAAAGAGCCTGGGAAATTAGATTGGCGATTCAATTTAAATGCTCTGGAAACCCACATAGAAGAGATTCTTGCAGAGGTGCCGTTGCAGAGCGCCGTTCAAGTGCCTACGCTTTTCATTAAAGGCGAATTGTCGAATTATGTTCTGAATGAAGACTTACCGCAGCTCGAAGCCTATTTCCATAACGTTAAGCTTACCGAAGTGAAGAATTCCGGACACTGGCCTCACGCTGAGTCACCCGATTTCTTTTTTCAAGAAGTGCTGAATTTTAGTCTTAACGGATAGAACCTAAATACTTTATCTTTGCAAAAAATAATTTTATGGGATTTTCTAAGAAAATATTAGTTCCGATAGATTTCACCAAGGTGAGTGATATTGCTATCGAACATGCGCTTTTGATGGGCAAAACAATTCTTGCCAATATTCATCTGATTCACATTGTAGAAAACAAAAAGCAAGTCTCTGAAGCTCGCTTAAAAATAGATGCGTTAAAAGATCGCGTTCGAGTTGAAAACGGCGTTGAGATTCACACGCACGTGCGTATCGGAAACATTTTTGAAGACATTGATAAGGCAGCAACAGAGATGGATGCAGCTCTCATTATTATGGGAACACACGGTGCACGCGGATTGCAATTCATGTCTGGAAGTCGTGCTTTGAAAATAGTTACTGAAAGCTCTATTCCGTTCATTGTTGTTCAAGAGAGAACAATTCGTGAACACGGATATCACCGTTTGGTTGTGCCTTTGGACTTGCATAAGGAAACGAAACAAAAACTAAGTGCAGTTCGTGATGTTGCGAAATACTTTAACTCGAAAGTGTATTTGATTTCTCCGAATGAAACCGATGAGTTTTTGAAAAATCAGTTGGATCGTAATTTGAATTACGCCATTGATTACCTAACCTCTCTAGACATTCCTGTTGAAGTTGAAATTACCGAAACGAAGTCAGAAGGATCATTCGTCAAATCTTTATTGAAATACTCCGCAGCAGTTGAAGCGGATTTGATTTGTATTATGAATTTCTACGAGAGCTCCCTGTTAAATGTATTCAACTCAAGCTACGAGCAGCACGTAATCACTAACGAT
>Ga0114969_10000862_pt1 | contig 26074 bp, 23 predicted proteins | sample M_130807_MF_Meta_FD_87316 | JGI IMG/M metagenome (GOLD analysis project Ga0114969, IMG submission 87316) | Freshwater microbial communities from Lake Montjoie, Canada to study carbon cycling - M_130807_MF_MetaG | ecosystem: Environmental > Aquatic > Freshwater > Lake | place: Lake Montjoie...
CCCCCTACCAAATTATACCTCAATTAAATTAAATTATATACAAAATAGATTACAAAATATTATCAACATCAAAATCCTCCTCATAGACCCCATTAATCCAAACCTGATTACACTTTTTCGCTCTTGACACCGCAGTATATCCTAACCTTCTATCCTCACTCAACTTATTCCAGTCCCAAATATTTATACCTTTATTGATAGTTGCTCCTTGACTTTTATGCGTAGTTGAAGCGTAATTGACTACAAAGTTTTTATGGAATAGTTTAAACTCAATCGTTATCTTATCGCTCTCGTCCTCGTCTCTATACATTGTAATAGTTTCATTGCTTACTGAAAAGTCCTCAATCCAAAACTCCTCGCTATTGATGGTCTCTAACTCTTTATTATTTGTAATCGCCATTAGAGGCAAACCCTTATAAATGAATGCCAGTTGTTGCTTATCATCAGTTCCTTTATAATCCAATACTACAAAGGTCTTATCTCGTTTCAACATTCCCATACAGATTTCATTAATGTCTTTCCTTGTCTTATTGTAAAAGCAAATATTCTTTCTATACAAGATATCGTTAATTTCTAATTTTTTTTTGATGATAGCATCTCCCTCTATACCATCTTCATAGTATTCCTCCAACCATTGCCATAACTCCAAGTCGTATCTTTGAGGTTCAGTTAGTTCAATCAAGTTAAAGTTACATAGATGCTTTGTATAAGGGTGGTTAAAGTAATCTACCTCAACACCATCTTCAATAGGCGGACACTGGCGATGGTCTCCTAATACAATAAAGGTAGCGTTAGTTTTCTTTTTAAGGAGCATTAGTTTATTCCAAAGGAAAGCATTATTCATACTCATCTCATCTACTACAAATATCTTATGTTTCTTTTGACCCTCCATAGTTTTATTATTAGTCTTGCCCTCCTTATTGATTGCCAGCGCCTTATGAATTGTTGTTCCGTTAATGTTCCTTGACGCTCTGTTAGTAAATGCTAATCTTGTTGCCTCGTCCGCTGGTAGCATTTTTGCCTCTACGCCTTTTTCAATGATATAACTTTTACCTGTTCCTGCTCTACCTCTAATACAAAGTCCTCCATTAGCAATTGCGTATTCAACTATTTCTTTCCATTGACTGCTACTTGTAAAGGTAGCGTTGAATTTCCATTCATTATCAACTACTGGTTTCAATACTCGTCGTTCATCTCCTAATTCTTTAAAGTGAAATGATAGTCCTTGTATCTTTTCCATATCGTCGTCTTGATAGTATGTTCCAAAAGTATCTTGATAAATTCCATTAGCGTCTGCTATATACTTCTCGTCAAGTTTTCCACCTACGCTTACAACCATATCAGTCTTTCTATAAACTGGAGTTCCTCCAATGTTTTTCATAAGGTCATACAGCGCCATATTACTCCAATCTAAAACTTGTATATACATCGGCAATCCATTAGTAAGGTTGAATTGAAATGAATTGTAACCAAACAAGTATAATGTTTTATCGTCTTTAGAGATGGGATTTACAAACATATCTATATCGCTATGACTTTGCGCCTCTGGAACAATAAAGTCAGTCCATACCTCATCAATACTATTTGATAGACCTACCATTTTAGTTTTGAAATTAACCTTTCCAAGATAACCTGTAAGAGAATTTATTATTTGTTTTGTTAATGAGAAGTCCTTATCTTGTTCTGTCTGTTCTATAACGGCATCGCAATATTCTTTAAACAAGCATTTCATATCCAAGTGCCTATGAGTTTCTGGCGTAGGTATAATTTCATCTCGTATAGTTTCATCTCGTTTCAGTAAGTCATCTGTAATATGGGGCATCTTGAACCAGTTAGACCATTTGTCGTCTATACATCTTATTTGATGAGTAATTCTAAACTTAAGTTTTTCTTTTAATGCTTTTTCTATTATCTTTCTGCTATACCAATTTGACTTATGGAATAATAAGTTGTCATCTGTTTCAACAAAGTATAATCCAATAGTTAAAGGGTCGCCGTCATACTTATCAACTCTTTCTCGTCCAGTAAATCTTATAAATTCCTCTCGTTGCGTATAGATACAATCGGCGTAACATCTTTTAATATCAACCATTATTGCCTTGCCATCAAGTAGCATTTGTTTAATTGTATCTCCATCATACTCATCAGTCATTCTTCCCATATGAGTTCTATGCTTTACATTCTCGGCATTTAGCGCTTGAAATACATTGTCATTAGGACTGGATAGAAAGGGTGCTTTAGTCAATTCAAAAGGATATAGTTGTTTCCATATATCATTCATAGCATATACAAAGGTTTCTCCTTGATATTGTTTCTCATTGCCCTCCATATATTTTTTCATACGATTATCTACTGGTCTTGTCAAGATGATTTTATCATCGTATTCTAATTTCTGTATGGTATTGTCCTCAATGACTAAACTTTTTTCTGTAATAGGATACGGCACTTCCATATCATTTTTTATTAGGTAATCCAATACAAACAAATTTTGAAAGTTATTCTCCATTCTATCTTTTGTTTCCCTCTTGAGTTTCTCGTAAGTATTGTATAATAGTTTATCCTTAAACCAATGCTCCGTTGCGCCTCTGGGAACATTATGGGTTTTAATAAAATCACCTAATGCTTTAGAGGTTTCCTTTTGTATCCTAATATCTTCCTTATGGTCTTCCCATTCATCTTCAGTAGGACATATTATTTCTTTTACCTTTCTTGTTCCTTTACCAGCGCCTATAATTTCCTCGTCCGCTGAAACTGGTTTATTGCCGTCATAGACAGACTTACCAACTTTAATTTTTCTTTCATACTTGTCTGTAATAGGATAGAAATGTTCTCCATAGCAAGTGAATATTAGAGGTTCTCCTTTACCCTCTTTCGCTGGTTTATAATATTCAATCATAGCGCCTTTTACATCAAACGCATACATAGGCACTCCATATTCGTCGCAGAAATTTTCCAAGTCATATACCGAAACTCCTATTTTCAAGGGGTCATCGTAACTATCATTACGCAACAACTCATTTAAATATGCTTCACTTACGCTACATTCAATGCCTTTAAAAGTTATAGTTTCTGTTTTACCTAACGCTTTCTTGAAACCACTAACATCTTTATATTTCCATAACAAGTAGTCAATGACGCAACGACCTCTTTTAGTATCCCATACTTGTTCTTCCTTACCAATACGCATTTCAGTAAATCTCATTTTAAGCATTGCCTTACCATTACTACGACCGACTTTTCTTTGACCGCCTTTAACTGATGTATAGACCACTCCAGTTTTAGCATCTATTCCGTCTGCCTTTTGTATAGGTATTGCTTCACCTACCGCTTCCATACTGAAAGTTGCCTCATCAATATCTGGATAGTTTTCCATTAGTTCCTCCATTAGACCTTGAAAGCGTAACTCCGTATAGTCATCAAGATTATCCTTTGTTGCTTTGACTGAAAATGTCTTATATACATCTCGCCATTTCTTTCTATCTTTGTCATACCTCCTGAAAAACATCTTATAGTTTTTGATATACTCTTGCGTAGCGGTTTTCCAGCGTTTTACTATTTCATCTTTAACCTTGATGGCATAATAAGAATTAGGATTGTCACTGGGTTTCACTTGCCTTGTATATGATGACCCATCTTTTTTAGTAATTTTCATATTACCAACCTTGATGCGTAGTTGAGATGCTATTGATGGTATGGTCTTTTCACCTACCTTATAATAAGAGAATGCTTTTTCTAAATCTGTTTTCTTTTTAGGAGGCATTGTTATATTAGTATTAGATTTTGTTTTCGGCGTTTTTTCCATTCTATATATTAGATATGCGAATTGTCTTTAAATCCTTTTTTTTCAAATTGTTTTTTTCAATTCAATTTTTTTTTCAATTTCATTTTTTTAAATTAGGGCAAAAATGAAATTTTATTTTAGAGCAAAATGGAGGCGACACTTATAGGGGCATATTCCTTTCTCGGTCGCCCTACAGATTTAGGTGGGTTCTTTAGTCTCATCTTTTCTCGGTATCGCTGGTTGTTTTCCCTACATCGCTCATTGAACTTATCCTTCCATACTGGGTCTTCCTTCGCTTCAGCGTAATACTCTCTTTGCTGTTCCTTATATTTCTCTGGGTTTTTACTTCTATACTTGTCAATCGCTTTCTTAACCGCTTCGTTATAATATTTAGTTTTTTGCTCTGCCATTAGTTATATATCAATATATAAATATCTTTATATCCTTTTAAACATTTACTTTAATTTCTTGTCCCTTCTTATATATTTCTTCAACCTCACTCGGTAACTCTAATTTATCCCTACTGCCAAATACATCTTTAGTAAAGCAACCCATTTTTTCAGTCCAATAAACAACGGCATACTTCTCTGGCATTTTAGTTAATTTTGTTTTTAAGAACTCGTCTGCTACTTCATTAAGTTTTTTAACTCTATCAACTTTTGACATAATACAACTCTTAAAGTCCTCTGGAAGAATAGACTTGAATTTATCCATCTCCATACACTCAACAAATCCGCTAAATAAATTAGATGCTACGAAAGCAATGGTTAAATACAAAGATGCTCTTGTTAATGATTTCGGTGACTTATCAACCAACATTAAATCTTCAGTAATATCAAGTTGTATCATTAGATTACCCTTTTGAGTAAGAAAATCTACATCTTGTATTAAGTCCAATACGCTACAAATAAAACAAAGTAAAGCGCCATCGTTCTCTGGTTCATCAATAATCATTTTCTCTAAAGCATTCAATCTATTTAGATTTTTAGTAACTCTATCCATTTCTATATACTTTTATAATATTTTGCTAAACTTTTCGTATATATTATATGATTGATAGATATTCTTTTAAGATTTTATCATTTTCTAAAGTATCAATAGTCCAAATATTAAGGTAATCATCGTAACATTCATATACATCTTTCTTTTTACAATCATAAGTCATATAGTAATCAGTTGCTAAACAAAAATATCCGCAAAGGTTGCTATTAAGGTCTTGTATATGTCTTTTATTAATCGCAATTAACCCAAAAGGTTTTAACCATTCTTTAACTTGTTTCGGCATCGGCATACCATAACTATCAAAGTAAATAACTTTATGATTTTTAAATATCTTAAACATAACCCAATGAGTTCCTCCGCCATCATCGGCGTTTTGTAAATTGACATAGTATGACCCTATCTTTTTTTTAAAGGGTAATCTATCTTTGCTAAATACACCTACTATATCTAATTTTAGAGTTTTAGCAAAGTCTATAATTTGTATATTTGTAATACTCATATTATACTATACCTTTAGAAAAGGTATAATCAAATTATACTTTTTCTTTGCTTCATACTTTTCTAAAGTATGATTGCTTCACTTGAGTTAATGCTCTTGTATGAAGGATTTTTCTTTTTTAGTAGGAAACATACACCTTCTGGAATAGACGATTTATAAGGTCTATTATTTTCCGCTACCAAAGGGTGTATCCAAACTGGAGTATCATCTATTTTTGTTAAGAATTCTTTTTTAATATAGTAATGAAGTTTGTAATCTGCTTTACCTCTTTTACTTGTTCCACCCATACGCTTTTGAATATCTCCACCATTCAACTTATAATTTTCTTCATTTAGTTCCCATTCGTATAATCCTTCCTTAAACGCAAACCATAGATAAACTTTATATTGAGGTATATGGTCTCTATACCATTCTAATTTCTTCCAACCTTCTTCTAACTTATTAAATCCAATCATAGTTTCATTACCATAATCAAGAATACTGGCATCTCTACTTTTTAATTCACCAGCGTAATCAACTCCTACAAAATCAACTCTACAATATTTGTATTCTGTTTTCATAACATCACCTCTTAATCGCTTGATAATAGGTTTATATTGATTTTCATTCATTCTTCCCATTTCTTCATATGCTTTGTCTAATCTGCTATTCATTATAATTATATATATGATATTGTTTTTAAATCATTTTTTATTTAATATATATTAATATTCTAATATCTAATACGCAACTAACATAGTTGGAGGAACAAACATACCACTTCCTGCTGGTTTAAATCCTGCTCCACTTGAACCGCTAATTCTATTAAATGTTTGATAACCTGATGGAGCAATAAAGGGTGACATTTGAGGACTATTCTTTCTGGCAAAAGGAGATAAGGTCATTTCATCTGGAGCAGTAGATACACCGCTTCCTGCTGGAGTAAAACCAGCGCCATACATACCCATACCAGCGGTAATTCTATGACCTCTTCGTTTAGTCATTACTGCTAAAGCGCCTCCTCTTTGTCTAACTCTACCGCCTAATTGTTCTTTCGCAATATCCATACCAACCTTTGCTAAATCGGCATCTTTCATTGCTTTACCAGTAGGGTCTTTTTGATATCCGCTGGGGTCATCAACATATCCTTTAGCAACTCTCTTTGCTGCTGCTATTGCTGGCGCTGCCTCTGGAGCATACGCTAATGCTGCCTTCTCGGCAAGGTCTAAACCCTTATTAACAAGAGGTTTCGCAGTTTTATCTAATGCCTTGTAAATAGTTTTAGTTGCTTTCTTACCAATAGTTTTCTTAACAAGTCTATCAAATTGCTTACCAAAAATACCTTGCCCTTTCATTACATCTTTAGCAATCATACCAACATCGGCATCTTTCATAATCATTTTTGCTGGGTCTTCTTGATAAGCAGTAGGTTTATCAATGTAACCTTTTGCTACTCTCTTTGCCGCCATAATTGCTGGCGCTGCCGCTGGAGCATATGCCATTGCCGCCATAGCAGCAGCGTCTAAACCTTTATTAACAAGGGGTTTCGCAAACTTATCTAAACCTGAATAAACTGCTTTTGTTGCTTTCTTACCAATAGTCTTCTTAACAAATCTATCAAATTGCTTACCAAAGATACCTTCACCACTCATATTATCCATAGCATATTCGTCGCCTTTCAAGGCAATTCTAATACCTTTGTTACCACCAACTGCTCTACTTACTTTTTTAGCAGTCATAGGAGACAACATTAGAGTTTGCGCTCCATCACTCCTAAATTGACTGGGTTTCAACTGAACCGCTTTACCACTTCTCATACTTCTTATTTGTCCTCCAGACATCATACAATTACAAGGAACACTCATTTATAATATTAATTAACAAAATAAAATTATAAATTTTCTCCTAAATAAACCCTCTTAAATATTGAGATAACAATAGGAAATCTCGCATTATCTCGGTTTAAATATTTTTCAAAAATTTTAAGCAATTCTTGCTCCAGTTCTAACATCAATAGTAATTTCTCTTTCAAACTCTACGAAAACCATTAGATTAACACTAACAGCAGTTGAAGGTTGAACTACACTACCTAAAATCTGGATTGATTTAGCAACACCATCTTCACTGGGAAGAGACCTTGATACATTACCATAATAATATCTATATAGGAATTCAAAGTCTTCCTTACCAATAAGACCAGAGGCAAGAGAAGTGGTAAGACTGCCGTTCAACTGATTAGATGATACAAGTTGCTCGTAAAATTGCTCGTAAGTGTATTGAAGTTGCTGTAAGAAAAGATTTTTACCGCTGACTTGAATATTGAAATTAGTAATAGAAATAGGGTCTGGTGTAGCACCTGATGTAGCAAAGGGTGATAGAAGAGTATCCGTTGTAATAGCGCCCGCCCAAGCAGTAGCACCTCCAGCAGTTCCGTTAGATGCTGCCGCTAAAAAGGGAATAACTACAACACCTCTAACATTTGTAATGCCGTTAGACACCAATAAGTTAAAGTTAGATTGAGTGCCAAGATTAAACTGATACTGGAAAATATCGTTATATACAACCTTCTTTGTAGGAGCAAGGGACAAGTATCTTTGCTCGGCAATAGGAGACATAGTATAGCAAGGAGCATACAATCTAACTGAAGAAATAGGAGCAGAGTAAGTATTTGTCATAAAGTTACCGCCCAAAAATTGAGTTCTAACAATAGACAAAGCAACCTTATATGTTGTAGGAGCAGAAGTAGCAGAAGTAGTAGGAGGAGCAAGACCAATGGCAGTAGGAGTTACAGAGGTTGTAGATTGCTGGGCGAGACCTTGACCTAAATCGGCAGACGAAATCATAAAAGGACAAGTAGAACCACCTCCTAAAATGGTAGGAGCAGTTTGTAAAGACAATGATGCTGGTTGAGATAGGACACCAGTAGCAGCGACATAAACTGCTGGAGAAGCACCAATAGTAGCGAAACATTGATTAGTATTCAAAGCAATTCTCATAGTAGCACCCTTCAATAGAGGACACTTCTGGAAAAAGTCAGCAACATCTTTAAGACGAATAACAGCGTCAAATACGACTGCTCTTGAGTTAGCAAATGAAGCACTATCAACATAAGTCAAAAAGGTTTGCTGGGGTTGAGATATAATATTACCTAAAAGGGAAGATTGTCCGTTATTAAAAACATTGAGACCTGCTGGATTTAAGGTCAATGAATAATTAAGGTATGCCATACGCTTACGGAGACCCTCATTAGACCAAAGTCTAAAGTCACTTGACCCAACCGAACATTGAGTAAGAGGAATAGACTGATTTAAAGCAGTAGCAGCACTTGATACTTGAATTGTAGGCATATAAGGAGCAATTCTGTTATTACAGATACCAGTTCCGTTAGCACTCAACATATTCGTAGCAGAATTGATTGCCGTATTATAAACCCAAGACCTACTGCTATCTGGAGCAAAACCGCATACAGACCCCCAATTTTTAACATCACCATCACTCCAAGAGGTCATATTCTTAAAGGAACAAAAAACATTCAAAAAAGGCACTTGCTGAATAATGTTTCCATTATTGAATTCGCAAGTTAAAGAATGTAGAATATGCCAGTAACCATTTTTCATAGCAAAAACCCAGTCGCAATTAGTAGTAGCGCCTATAGTATTCGCTGGCGTTCCTGCTACTAAATTTTCCACTTGAAATATCAAGGGTATCGCCATAAACGCCTCACTCCAATTAATGTAACCTCCAGAGTTAGATAGAGGTGTAGTATCCAAAATAATCTGGGAAGAATAACTGCCGTTATTGTTGTCGTTGATATACAACCATTGTTTATCAATAAATTCACTCTGCGAAAGTTCGCTATTGATGCTCTCTTCAAAAACAAGATTATCCATTATAATATTATCTAACAAAATAAAATTATAAATTACCCCTAAATACAACCTTTATAAAAGGTTGCGCCAAATATAGTAACTTTTCCTAAAAGTATAACTATTCAAAGGATACATACTTTTTAGGCATTCTTGATTGAGATACTTTTAATTGCCTTAATGCTTCACTTCCTCTAACAATTTTACCGCCCTCAAAAATCTCTGGTTTCATACTTGTTCCCATAGTTCTCTTATGATGACGAGCAATCATATTTCCAGTTCCACTTATTGCTTTGCCTCTATTCATTGTCATACGACCGCCTAAACCACTTGTAGTCTTGCCTAACTTATGGATATACATATATATTAGGTAACAGAAAAAATTTGGCGCAACCTTTCCTAAAGGTTGTTTCAAAGATGGACTTACATTCCAGTATATTCTTTAGGGTCACTAATAATAATCATTATAACATAGTTAGGGTCTTGAATAGCAACTGGAAAACCATTCTGGTCTGTAAATCGTAATTCAAATTTATCATACTGACCTTCATTAGCATCAATAAAAACATACTGATTAGGTGCTATAGTAAATTGACTACCGAATGCTCCATCTGGAGCAAATGAATACAACAAGTTATTAGGAACAGCGTAGTTGTTATTTACTAAACTACAAGTGAGAATAAAAGAAGACAAAGGTGTTATTTGAGGGACTAAACCGCTATCCTTTGAAATGAATGCTTGATTAGTAGTATATGCTGGTGCTTGAATGTAGGTAGGAGCAGCGCCATAAGTAGTAGTTCCATAAGGAGTTACCGCTGGAGGATTAGGTGGTTGAGGATTACCTTGAGGATAATAACCTACAGCAAAACCGACTACATATTGAAAACCATTGTTAAGTATTTGAAACATAGGACAAGGACTATCAGCACCAGTAGGGACTACCCAAGTTGCTCCTGCTGGAAGAGCATAGGTCGCTGCTGGAAACAATGTAGTATTCATTATAAAACAATCCAACTGAATAGAGTAATAAGTAGCGTTTGTAGATATTGCTAAAAAATAGACAATCTCACCAGTGGCGATTGTAGTAAGGTAGTGGTTATTCGCCAACATAGTAAATCTTAAATAATTATTGAGACCATCTGCGTCATAAAATCCGTCTGGAATAGTAACAACATTATTAGTTCCATCAAACCAAGTATAATTAAATACATTATTACCTTGAGCGGCAGTAATGTTAAATACAGAATAATACATCTGGACTGACGCTAAAGCGACCTTTTGCCCCTTTTTAATATTAATACCTCCACCTGCGAACTGATATATAAGTTTAGAGTTGTTGCTATTAGGAAGTATATTCTCCGAGTTTAGAATAAGCGTTCTCATTTATATATACTCATACTTTAAAAATTTTTGCTAAACTGATAGTTCCATTAATAATTGTAATCCAGAATTTTTCGTAATTTTTCCTTCGTTCATATATCTAACTATAAATCGCCTTAATTCTCTTATCAATGTAGGTGAATTGTTACCAGCAAGATATTCTCCCTTAAGAATTTCAAAACGCTTATTATCTTCTACATCTTGATTGCTTTTAGTTTTTTGTAGTTTTAAAACACTTGATATACCTGCGCCACTTGCTATATTTTCAAATAACTTACGCTCTTCTACTGGGACTTGGTCGTATATTCTTTTATTAATTTTACCAGTTTCCATCAAGTCAATTAGAAAATCCTTAAATACATCGCTTACGGCAACTGGTTTAAACTTTGGTATTCCGCCTAAACTCTTATATTTAACATTTAGAATATCATTATTTACTAATTGACCCCAGTGAATAGCATATTTTCCTAATTCTTTATATGTCGGTTGCGCTTCAACTGCTATACCTTTTCCTACCTTAATCTTAATTTTTTTAAATCTTTTAATACCACTTCCAGTTTCTTCAACTACCGCAGCGTCTAAATCTCCTTCTCCTCCAGCAGTTGAAGAACCAGATGTATTTACTTTAGGGGCATCAGCGCCTAATTCTTCTTCTTCACCTTCAATAATTAGTTGCGTTTTAGGTTTAGAACCTTTCGTTTGTTTGGAAGTATTCGTTGATATGCTATTTTGCTGTTGTTTTGCTTCGTCATTAACTTTATTAATAACATATCCTCTAATTTCAGTAAGAGTTCTACTTGCTAATTTTTTAGCATCACTACCTTTTGGAAAACTATCTGCTATTGCTTTTTTAACTACGCCGTTTAAAAGACTTACTCTACCAGTTCCTACATCTATAATATAAATTAATCTTCCTATAACTCCTAAATATCCCATATCAGTATTGGTTTCATATTCATAGTTTAATTGAGGCGCTAAAGCAATTTCTTCCTTATCATCTTCTAATGCTTTAAATATAGCATTTAACTCTTCCATATCGCTTAAATTTACACCACTCATTAAATCAATTAGACGAGTTCCAGCGGTAGCGTCTCCATTTGATATTGCGTCTTTAATCTCTTGGAATTGCTCTCTTGTAGGTATTCTGGCAGTTGCTTTTTGTATATCTTGAAACATTCTGTATGCTTTAGCGCTATCTTCATTAACCATACTATCTAAAGCATCATATTCTTCATCGTTAGGTAACGCTTCTTCTACAATTTGTAATCTTTGAATAAGAGGTTGTAATGACATTTGTTGTTTTTTAGTTAATCTCAATCTACCTACATTTTGAATAATATCATAAACATCTTCCCTTGAAGGCAATATTTGTCTTAAATCTTCAGTTGTATCAATCAACAAGTTATACTTATCATTTGGATATGTAGTTCCGCTAATTCCTTTAGATGCTTGTAAATTGTCTAAATACTCTTCTAAATATTGAAAGAAAAATTGAGGGGTCATAGTTCTAACATTAAACCTTGCTTCAACATCTTTCTTAATTGCTGGAAAAGTGCTATTCATCATCATTAAGTCATCACTTGATAAATCTGCTACAAGACCTCCAGCATCGGTATCTTTGAAACCTAAAGATTTAAGATTTGTAATTCCTATATCATATTGTTTATTAATATCCATTTCTATTTCAACTTTATCAGCGCCTTCCATAGTATTTGGAACTGGGATTATACCTTTTCTAAAGTCATTTCTTGCTTTGGCAATATTAGCATCATTTGCTATAGCAACCTTAATAAGTTGGTCTTGCGTCATCTTCGCTTTAGCGTAATCACTTGCGGTTCTAAACCCTCCTAACATTAAATTAGACATTGTAATATAATGTAACAAAATAAATTTTTATAAAATCGCTATGTTTTTATAATAATTTTAGCATTTTTTCTTTTATTCTATCTCAAATATCTCGTCTAAATTCTTCCTAAATCGCTCTTCCTTATCACCTTCTAAATCAATCAGTAGGAAATCCTTTTTCTCTTTGGTTGCTTCGTTATAGATTTGTATTAGCGCTTTCTTATCAACTCCTAAATCATATTCTCTACAAATCATCGTAAGATTTTTCATTGAAGCAATTTGTTTAATAATTAAATACGACAAGTTATTTCTAATCATTTTTGGGACAGCGTAATAAGATTGCGTAATGTAAATCATAGAGGCATTTTTTTTTCTTGCTCTTAAGAAATATTGTTCCATAGGTTTTTGGTTTTTCTCACCTACAAGGTCATCAAAGACAATAAGATTTTGTTGGGTTTTATCTAACTTATCTAAATCTGGTAACCCATCTTTATCAATTTCGGTAATTTTAACACCCTTCTTTCCATATTTCTCATCAACATAGTTGTATAATGGTTCATCTTTATTCTTGGTTGTAATAAATATGTTCTCAAATGTATTCGGCATATTGTAAATTAGTGACATTAAGGTTTGCGTCTTACCACTTCCAGATGCTCCAGTTATAAGCATTCTAAAAGGCAATTTAATACGATGTATGTCATAATGAGGGTTATGCTGGTCTAAAAGAAACTTCTTGGGTATTTTCTCATACCAGTTGATTAACTCTCCAGTAGGTTTATTACTTTTAGGCATCTATTTATATATATACATTTTAAAAAAGTATAGCAAAAACTAATTATCTTTACTAAAGGTAATTTTCTCAAATACTTTTCTAAATCTATAGTATATGTCAAGTTCTAATCCTCCTAATCCTAATACACCTCCAGTGTTTAACAATGATGCCTTCAACTTTTCTACTGGAGATATAGATACAGCATACTTAAACGCTAATTACCTACGATTTCCTACCGCTCAAGGAGCAGAAACTTTATTAGCAACAAATCATACTGGTCTTGCTAATTTTACTGGTGGTATAAATCAAACCGATAGCAGTTATATAAATTCAACCATCTCTACTGGTTCTTCTACAACTATTAGTGGAGGGGCAATAACAAATACCGCTGGGACTAATAGCGGTTATTTGTCATATAATAAATTGGTTATGAGTGATAGTGCTTCTGGTGTAAATGAAGTTTCTGTAAATTATACTGGTATTTCTTATGCTAATGATACTGGTAATACCGACCAGTTAATTATTTCATCAAATACTACGGACAACCCTATTTTAATACAATCTAATACTACTACTGGCAGTAATGTTGGAATAATACTTAATACAACTACTATTGGCGACGACATCATTATAGAAACTACCAGCAATGCTTCTCCTGCTGTCCCTTCAAATATACAACTTATAACAAGCGGTTCAACTGGAGCAGAATTAGGCGCTCAATCCAGCATCATATTAGATACGGATAATGTCTTTGTTAGAAATGGGTCATTAATTATACAAAACGACCGAACTACTTTTACTACTGGGTTGTTTATAAATGAACCTACCGCAAATAATTTTCAAGTGAGAAACTCTGCTGGAACGCTTACATTAGCGACATCTATTAGTAATATTGTATTGAGTGCGACGGCAACAACCATATCAATTCCTTTAACTCCTACTTATACTGGAAGTTCTCCTACTTCATCTCAAATAGGTTACACCATCAATACAAACTTGAGTGGGACAGCAGTCTTACCACCTACGGCAAATGTATCCGCAAATCTCAACGCTGGAATTACTATACCTAACGGAATATGGTTTGTAAGTATTGCTTTGGCGGTAAATTATTCTGTTGTTGGAGCAACTACCTCTTATTTCGCAGTATCTTTGTCGCAATCAAGCGGTAATATGGACGCTCAAAACAGAAACGATTTTGTTGGTGGGTTAAGAACTGGCGATACATATTTCAACTTCCCTTTAATTGTTAATTCAACTGGAGGAACATATTACATAGTAGGAGTTCAGCAAGGAGGGACAAAAACATTGTCCTCTTTAAACTACAAAATCACTCGCATTGCTTAAACTTTAGAAGTATAATATTTTAAAAAAATATCTAAAGTATATTATATGTCGTCATCAAATCCTCCTAATCCTAATACACCTCCAGTATTCAATAATGATGCTTTCGGTCAAGGAGCAGACCCTACTATTGATATTGCTTACTTAAATGCTAATTATTTACGATTTCCTACCGCTCAAGGAAGCGAAACATTACAAAATATTCAAGTTGTAGGTTCTGCTACTTTTAATAATGCTGCCTTACCTACTTCTGCTGGTATTGTTCCATTAGCAAGTGATAGTTCAACAAAAATACCTACTACTGCTTGGGTTCAATCTGCTATTACTGCTGGTGGTGCTAATTTATTAACAACAAATAATAGTTGGACTGGTCAAAATAATTTTACTATTACTTCTTTCGCTGACTTTACCATACCGCAGTTTTCAAACGATACTACTATTGCGAATACTACTTGGACGACAGCGTTAATCACCTATTATGTTAATTATTTGTTAGGCGCTGGTCTTGCTAATCCGTTACAATCGTCGTTACTATATGGAAGGACACCTTATACATTTGACTTACAATTTGCTACTTTTGCTCCAGCATTCACTACTAACCCAGCGCAAGTATCTTTCGGTTGTTCGGTAATAAACAATACATTCGCATACAGCACTGCTACTGATTTTGTATGGTGGAGCGAACCTCAAAAACCAGCAGGAGTATCAGCATCTGGAGCAAACTCTTATGGTTCTCCACCAGTTTCTGCTTTTAATAGCGTTCAATTGAGCGGAGACGGACAATATGGTCTTGCTTGTAATGATGGTTTAGGGGCAAACCCCAGTCAAGTTTATTCTTGGGCGAAGGATTTGAGTATATTTGCTACAAGTATTCCCAGTGATTTTTGGTGGGATAGTGCTTTGTCTTTAACAGGACAATATCAAATAGTAGGTAGTATTAGTGGAAATAGGGGACTTTATGTAAGCAATGACTACGGAGCAAGTTGGAGTGAAAATAGTAGCGTTGGCGTTTTTACGAGTGTTGCCGTATCTGCTGGTGGTAAGTATATGGTTGGTTTAGACCAGTCAGCAGGGATACGAATGAGTAATGACTTTGGAGCAACATTCGGTCTAATTTCACTTCCTAATGATTGGTGTAATGTCTGTATGTCGGCAAACGGACAATATCTTCTTGCTGTTCCTAATTACAATGCTGGAACGCCTAACGATAGTTATGTATCTTTTGACTTTGGAGTTACTTGGAATAATTTTGGGACATCATTAATGACTATTACGAATTGCTGTATGAGCGATGATGGTATGATGATGGTTATTTTTACTGGTGCTACTGCTTATCAGTCTTTTACATATGGTAAAAGTTGGTCGCTTGTTACTAATAGTCTTTCATTTAGAATGATGACTGGGACGCAAAATGGAGCAAAAGCAAGGTTCGCTCAACGCAACAAGTATCTATTGGGTTGGACTGCTGGAGGTATGCCTTATTATGCCGAATTTCAATCTAATTGGTAATCATACTTTAGAAAAGTATGAAGCAAAGGTTATATTTTGTTATTCTTTTCTCAAAAGAATATATAATGATTGGAAGAACAACAACTAAATCTACCATATTTAACAAGAATTACAAGGGTAATATTCATCATCAACCGATAGGGCAAGTAATAGACCTAACTACGAATGAAAAGATTTTAGAAGAAGAGCAAAAAGAGATATATGAAGGTTTAGTGGAAATAGGTGTTTTAGAAGAAGTTGCTCCGTATGGTTACACTGCCTCTGGAAAGATTAGAACAAAACCATTAAAATCTCAATCTATAGTAAATGGATTGGAGTGAAGATATAGAAAAAATATTAGAGAATATACGCTTAAATTCTATAATATTATCAACCTACCATAAGGATAGGTATTATCATTACAAAGGGCATCTTAAGTATTTCAAATTGCCTCTTATTGTATTATCAAGTATAACGAGTATAGCGTCCGTTGGATTAACTGCTTATATGGCGCAAAAAGATATTTCATTATTAACTTGCTTATTGAGTTTAGTTAGCGCTATATTAGCGTCCATTGAACTCTATTTGGGTATTCAAAAGAATATGGAACAAGAACTATTAGCATCAAGAAACTTCTTACTATTAGCGTATTCTATTTATAAAGTATTGAACTTACAAGTAGAGCATAGAGTAGAAAAGGGAATATTATTTTTAGACGATACTTATAATGAATATATTAAATTAGTAGAAAACGCTAATCTTACAAAATCAAAGCGTATTAAGGACGCATTAGCACCCATAGATGAGAGTATGAAATATACATCTACACCTACTTCTTCAAAAGTAGATTTTGGATTAGAATTACACCAGTTAAAAGATTTAGAAAATAATAGTAAGTTAAATAAAGAAGATGATTAAATCATTACAACCAGAGGATTTTCATAAATCTTTATATGAAGAATTATTAAAACCGAATAGGGAGATAGAAGAACAAGTAAATAGTCAAGGAAAAGTTATTGGTTTTATTTTAGGGTGTTTATTAGTAGGTGGAATTATATTACTTTGTATATGTATATTATAGATGAGTAAAAAGAGTAAGAAACTTTCATTTAAAGAATTATTAGATTTAGATATTGAGAAAGCAGAAAAAAAACCTATTCTTGATACCCTTGTTACTAAAATGAAGGCATTTCCTCCTACAGAAGATGCTCCGTATGGATTAACTGCTACTGGTAAAATAAGAAAGAAACCTTTAAAAAAGCAAGTAGCAGAAGCGAAAGCAAAAATACCTCTAACATATGAAGAAAATATTGAAAAATATAAAGAAATGGCAAAATCATATAAGGAAGCATTTGAAACATTTAAAGCAAATGATAACAAATATAATAGAGATATTGCTACTAAATTAAAGACAGATTTAGAAGGTTTAGCAGTAACATTAAGAGAGCAAAAGGATTATAAAAAAAGAGTAGAGGAAGACGCTGCTGAAGTTGTAAGAAAAAATATAGAAGCATCAAGAGTTGCTGAAGAAAAACGCTTAAAAGATATAGAAGACGCAAGAATAGTTGCTGAAACGAAACGCTTAAAAGATATAGAAGATGAAAAAAAACAAAGTATAATTGATAATACTAAAAAAACTCCAGAGCAAATAGAACGAGATTTACAACCTCCTAATAAAATAACTAATATGTATATTAAAGAAAGTAGATTAAGACCTACATTTATATCAAGATTTGATAATGAAAAATATGAAAGAGGTAAAAATGATTATTCATCTCCATTAAAAGATTATAAAGATTTAAGATTTTTTAGAGATAAAATATATATAGGAAATGAATATAATAGTAATGATGGAATGATATTATTTGACAAAGAAAATCTTAAAAGAATAGGTCGTTTAAGTTTAAGCGATGAAACAAAAATACATTATACCGAATATGGTAAAAATTTATTTAAAGAACTTCAAGGATTAGGTGAAGACCCTAAATACATTGAACTTGCTAAAAAAGAAAAACAAGATGCTTTAGATGAAGAGGATAGGAAAAAATATGATAGAATGAGATATTTGTTTGATAAAAGATACTCTAATTGGAGTGATTGGAGAACAACTTATAGTGAAATGAATTCAATACCAGAAGATGCTACTAAATATGGTTTGGAACTAAAAGAAGATATGATAAAATGGTTAGACTTAAGAAAACAGACTGCTTTAATTGATGCTACTGAAAGTTTAAAAGAATATACAAGAATGATAGCAAATCCTACAAAATGGGCGGGGGGAGGTGACGATGTAAGTAAAAAAGGTATTATAAAACGAGACCAGTTTGTTAAAGAAGCAACTGAAGATATGGCAAATTTAACTAAATTTCTTGATAAAATAGCAACTAAAGAAGAATTAAGGAGAGCAGATGATATTAGACGAGCAAGATATAATTATGAAATTTATGATAACAATAATGATGAAGTAAATAAAAATGCGGTAAAAACTAAATACCCATATGCGCTTGAAGGTGACTGGTGGATTAATTATATAACTAAAAAATATAACAAACTTATAGACCAATTTAAAGCAAGAAATGCTTTAGATGATAAAAGAGGTGAAAAGGATAGATATGGTAATCCAGTGGGAAAATATATTAGTCCCAAATATTATTATCCAGAGCAAAATGCCGATGGTAGTTATAAAAATCTTGCTAAATTCAAAAAAGAACAAGGGAAACGAATAAATGATTATAATAAAACTCCAGATGGTATGAAAGAAAAGAAAGAGATAGCAGATTATATTGCTTCATTAGAGGCAAAAAGACAAGAAGCGATAAGAATGGAGGAGGAATATGATTTTCTACCTAAAAAAGCAAGAAAAACTGATATGTTTTATCCAATTGATTATACTGCTTTTAACCCTAAAGAATTTGATATAGAAGGCGAAGGTATATCAACTGGAGGCAAATTAGGACGAGATGAGTTAAAAGGTTTATTAGATGCTTCCTATGATGGAAGGGCAAAAGTAGGTGACTGGACTATAGATAAGCAATTATCTACTAAAACCTCTAAAGTTTATAGCAAAGGTGATAGAGCAGTTGTCGCTCATAGGGGGACAGAAGGTATTACCGATTGGGGTAACAATCTTGCCTTTGCTTTAGGAGGTGAATACTTGTATAAAAAAACCGATAGATATAAAGAAGCAGAAAAAGTCCAGCGGTTAGCAGAAAAGAAATACGGCGCTAAAAATGTTACGACAATAGGTCATAGTCAAGGTGGGTTACAGGCAGAATTGTTAGGCAGTAAATCTAAAGAAATTATAACTTTAAATAAAGCAACTCACCCTCTAATTAAAAGACACTCTGGTAATCAAACTGATATTAGAAGTGATAGAGATATTGTAAGTATAGCAACTAAAACTCCTACTACTGAAATTAAAGCAGAGAGTTACAATCCTTTAACAGAACATTCTCCAGATATTCTCAATAGGGTTTCCGCTGATACTGAATATGGAAGCGGTATAAAACAATTTTCTAATCCTATCATTGCTAAAAAAAACGCCATTAAATATCTTGGTAAAAATGTCATATTTAAAATATCTAACAAAAAAGGCAAAAAATATATGGTTTTTAATCCTAATACTAACAAGTTTATACATTTTGGGGCGCTTAATTACGAAGACTTTACAAAGCATCAAGACCCTATTAGACAAAATAGTTACCTAAAAAGGACTGCTAATATGAAGGGAGACTGGAAAGATGATAAATATTCTGCTAATAATTTAGCAAGAGAAATACTTTGGCGGTAATATATCCACTTTTAAGAAAACTGGAGGAAAAGATTATATAAATGTATAGTATATAATGCCCTATGCGATAAGAAAATTGCCGAAACAGAACTTGTATAGAGTTTATAATAAGGAAACTAAAGCAATCCATTCATACGGAACAACTTTAGAAAATGCTAAAAAGCAGGTTGCTCTATTAAATTCAAAGAAAGATAAGGAATTGGAAATAGCAATTAAAAATGACGCTAATATTAAAAAAGCGAGAGCAGATAATAAATCAAGCAAAAGCAAGTTAGAAAAGATTAAAGAAAGTTTAGGACAAATCTCAAAAGTATTAGAGGGAGGTGGAATAATTGATAGGGAAACAACTGGAGTTTTAAGAAAGAAACTAACTAAAGGTGAAAAGGACTATATCAACGATGAAGTGTTACCTATTATAAGCAAAACTACTATTAGAAATAATAAAAATAGGGTCAATAGTGGAGAAGGTAGAAGTCAAGTATTCGGTTACGGAAATAGAAGACAAAGAGGATTTGGTGAATATTCTAATAATTCAAAATTTAGCGAACTATGGAGAGTATTAGCGCTCTTGGGTAAAAAAATAGTGCCATCATATATTGCTTGGACTGCTATACAAGTAAATCATAATTATCAAACTAAAAAACATATTGACGGCAATAACATTGGATTATCCCTTTCTATATCTTTTGGAGACTTTACTGGAGGCGAATTAGTCATTGGCGATAAAGAATATCAAACTAAACTACACCCAGTTATATTTAATGGAGCATTAACAGAACATTTTAATAAAACCATTAGTGGTAACAGATATTCTCTTGTTTATTTCATATCAGCACCTAAAGATGCGACAGATGAGGATATAGTTAAACTTCATAATAAGTTGATGGATAAAGTAGAAGGTATGAAAAGTGGGGGAAGTATAGAAACCGACCTATTTGAAGAAGAAGGTATTGTTTCTTTACCAGAGTTTAAGAGTGTTAAGATTGATTTACCTACTTATATGTATAAGCGTAATCCAGATATTAAGGGAAATCCTCCTCCATATAGATACAGATTAGTTGTTCCTATAACTAAAATAAGACATCTTGCGTCAAGAAAGGCATTAGGAACTGCTGTTGAAATCAACCAAAAACCTATAGGAAAACCAAGAGCAGAGATAGTTGAAAGTGAAGAGCAACCTACTTATAATGATTTTTCCCCCAGCGATAGAGCAAAGATTAAAGCGTATTATGACGCTGTTAAAGAAAATGAAGAAGAAGATATAAATGATATTCCAAATGACCCATATGAAATTAAAGAAAGAGGCAGACCTTGTATGTTACCTAAAAATTGTAGGCGACAAGGTAAGTCAAGTAAAGCATCATCTAAAGTATCGGCGAAAGCAAGTAGTAGTAAAAAGAAACTAATAATTGAAGAAGATAGTGACGAGGAAGAAGTTATACCAAAACCTAAAGCAAAGCGAGGGAGACCCCCTAAACCTAAAAAGGTATTACAAATAGAGGGAGATGATGAACCAGAGTATTTTGAAATAGAAGTTGCGCCTAAAAAAGCGAAAGCAAGAGCGCCACCCAATAGTCCGCCTCCAGTATCAGCAGATGTAGTTAAAGCAGTTAAGGCAAAATATGCGCCAGTGGCATCATCATTAGATGACTTTGACCCAGACGCTTTTTTAGCAGAATTAGAAGGAAAGGGAATAAATAATATGTTTAGTTATAATAAAAAGATGCCTAACAAATGGATTACTTTTGTTAAAGAATACTCAATTAAACATAATATTCCGTATAAAGATGCTTTGAAAGATAGTAAATGTAAAGATGCTTATAAGAGTGGAGATGTTATAATTGAAGGCGCTGGCAAAAATAAACCAAAACAAGTAGAAAGAAAATCATTAATGAAAGATTTTAATGCTCTTAAAAAAGAGATAAAGAAAATACAACCAGACGACCATTTTGATATACTTGAAGGCGCTATGCGAGAAACAGATGAAGCAAGTGATTTTAGTAGTGAAAAGTATGATAACATTAAGATTTCATATTTTTCTAATGAAGGTATAAAGGAGGTTATTGAAAATCTAAACAATGCTTTAGAGATGTAGGTTTAATAAATCCCTTGTTCTTCTTATTTAGAAATTTTGTTTTATATCTGCCGTCCAATAATGGTGTATATAAATCTATTATTGACTTTAGAATAGGTGTAACTTCGCTACATCTTTGACTTAACTTTGTAAAGTCCTTTTTGATAGTATCAGGAAACTCATAGAAGTCATAAAAAAACACTGGGTCTTCCAAATATGAAAGGTATAAGTCATTGAATAATAAACATACGCCGTAACTATTCATTATATTTAGGCAAAACTTAACTAAATCATTTTGCGATAATTTAGGATTTCCTTTTTGTATCTGTAATATATAGGGATTGATATCTGTTTCAAGGGATTTAATACAATCAGCAGTTAAAACGCCTCCGTCTCCGTAATCTACGAAATTTAGCATTGACCCTATCAATAAAAAAAATGTATAGTCATTCATTTCATTTATATCAAATCTTGATTTATATGAAACCATCGTATTAAAAAAATGAGTTTTATCATCAACCATATTATATATTTTATATTATAATTTATTGCTAAATATAACTCATTATGCTCTAATTAGAATATCGTATATATAAAAAATACTACTTCTTGTTAATTAAATATACAAACAAAACTATACAAATCAAATCTAAATTCTCAACTATATAAACCATATACTAAATATTACATTATCTTTAAATATTAATTACATTGAATACTATATTATTTTCTTTACCCTTCGCTAAAAACTCGGCAAAATCCTCATCATCGGCATATTCATCTTTTACAAGGTTCTCTATCTCTTGATGTATCAACTCCTCTATCAATTGTAACTTTCTCAACGGCATCTGCTGTAAGTCCGCCTTTGTATAGTTTTTCCAGCATCGTAGTTCAATATTTGCCTCAACGCAATCTTTGTAGTAATTCAATAGTTCATCAACTAATAAATGTTTCTCCCTAATATCTTTGCCAAACGCATCAGCATTTATCATATCCTTTACTATTCTTGTAGCAGTAGGAATGTTATTAGCATTTACAATAAACTCCTCTGTAAATCCATCGTAACAAGCGGTAGTCATCATCTCCATAGGTTTTTGTCCTTTCGCTGTTAATCCATTCCAACCATTCATTTTAGCGCCAGTCTTACAGAAATCAGGTAGTTCAGCAAAACCATCATTTTCTGCCGCTACTTGAATACAAGATTTACAATTCCGTCTATGGATAGTAATCTTTCCATCTACTTCGTTAGGGTGTCCCTTAACTATTTTACCGCAGGGTAACTGGGTAGTTCTTTGTTGTCCTCCTCTGTTATACATCTTTTTACTCATCTTATCTATTTTACATTTCCATCATTCCAAACTTTTCATTTCAATTTTTTTTTCAAATGCTCTGTTTCAAATTAGGGCAAATTTAAAAGTAAATTTAGGGCAAATTTAAATATGGTATAGTAAAAAAAAAAGGGAGTATCCCCTCTAATCTTTAGTTAATTAAATTTAAAATATATATATACAAGGTTTATACAGGGTTATAAGGTTTCCATAAAGTATATGGCGCTGGGTCAATAATAGTTTTCTCAATAATAGTGCTTTCTTCGGTAATGAAGTTTTTTTGCGAAATGGTTACTTCAAGAACTTTATGGATATCAACTTGTTTAAAAGTTGAATTAGGAAATGCTCCAGTAGTGATAATTAAGTCCTTATATTTCAATGCTTCTTCCATTGAAAGTTGATAATGTTCGTTCCTATAAACCGAACCTCTTTGATTTACCATTACCGCTTCAATCGTATAATTATTTCTATACCATTCAATGAAGGGCAAGTATTCGTCCATCTTAAATTTTCTTACTCCAATTCTCTTTTTTTCTGCTTTCATTTCTACAATTTTTTCTGGGTAATATAACCCAACATCTTTGATATACATTTTAGTAAGTGTCTTGAGTTCGTCGGCGTTCATTTTAGTTTCAATATTGCTTTTTGCGGTGTTGTTCTTTATTTTATGCTTTCCTCCTCTGCGAACAAATCATTTCAATTTTTTTTTCAAAGTCACCTATCTAAATTAGGGCAAATTTAAATATGGTATAGTAAAAAAAAAGGGAGTATCCCCTCTAATCTTTGATTAATTAAATTTAAAAGTTATATACAAGTTTATATTTATTTTCCTTTGTTCTCATCGCTCTTTGCTTCGGCGTAAGCAACTGCTACGCATTCTATTTCCTCATCGCTAATCTCTTCCTCATCTAATTCAATAAGGACATTTCCATTTTTAGAACATTGATAACTACAAAAGTAGCATTCCAACTCATCGTCGTAATAAGCAAATTTCTTATCCATCTCTATTTCGCACCCCTCGCACCAAGTCAGGTCTTTATTTACGACAGGGGTTTCCTCATCGGTATCCTCAACATACGCATCAGTGTCAAGTTCAGGTTCAATATTCTTTTTATAATCAGTTACTCTTGAAATCAATGTATTCATCTTATGGGCGGTATGGTAAAATTTAGGAGTGACTACTTTATTTTTAGTTCCCTTAAGAACCAGTCCAGTATTTCTTTGACCGCAAATTTCTCTTTCTCTATGATGTCTCAATGCTCTTGCTCCTCTGTAATAAAACAGGCAGTCAGGGCAACACCAGTCTTTGTATAATGGGTGTTCGCTCTTTTCTATTTGAGTAAGTTTTTCCTCAACAACGACATTCTGTCCTCGTAAGCGTCTATCCATTCTGTCTAATGTTCTGCCAGCAAATCTAAATTGCTTTATTTCATCAATATACTCAAGCAACCTCAAGGCAGGAGGCAGGTCGTTAGCATCAGGCAATAAGAAGTCTTCAGGGTTGTCACTCAAGATAATATCCTCAATCATCTTCTCAATCATTAAGACACCTTGTATAAATTCTGCCTCATCATCATTTTCAAAGTCAGCATCAAGAATGTTAGCAATTGTAACAGGCAACAATTCATCGGCATCTACGCAAACTGGTTGATTTCCAGTTACGATTTCGGCAATGGTAATATTCATTTCGTTTAACTCGGTGGCGCTCATTTCTATCTATTTTACATTTCTTTTGTTTGGATTGTTTCAATTCAATTTTTTTTTCAAATGCTCTGTTTCAAATTAGGGCAATTTTAAATTTTCATTTTTGCTCTGTTTTGGGTTTTGGAGGAAATCTATTTTTGCTCTAATTTAAAAAGGTTGAATTGAAAAAAAAATTGATTTGGTTGGAGCGCAGAGAAAGGAAAGGCATAAAGTTAGAGATGAATACCGCTGAAAGCAAAAACGAAAATAATAAGATGAACTCAAAGAACGCAAAGAAATTAAACCTTGTTGTAGAGGACGACGAACCCATCACTCAAGTAGAGGCAATCGCTACGGCATTAAAGAAAGTTGAACTTGAGGCAGAGGCATACGACAATGATGACAAATCCGTTGAGACAAAGAAATCCGTTGAGGAGGACGAGGAGGAGACTGACGAGCAGTTGGACGCTCAAATAAAAATAATGCTTGAGAAAAAGAGAGCAAGAGAACTTAAGAAAGTTGCTAATGACAGAGCAGGAGAACTCGTATTTAAACTTAAAGAAAACAAGTTGATATTTATTGACAAGTGTAAGGGAATGTTGAGGGAATATGAAAACACTATGGCAAGACTTACAAGCGAAATGGAAGGTCATATCAACGACTATGAGGAACTTACTGGTTTGGATATGGAGACCGATGATGTTATGGGTTACTTAATGGAATGGCATAAGGAATTCGTTGAGGAACAAGTTGAGAATTGGACTGCTCCTAAACCAGTTGCCGTAAAGACTGGAGGAGGTGGAGCGGTCGCCGTTGTTGAGAAAAAGGTTAATGCGAAAGGTAAGGAACTCAAGGGAACGAGAAAGGCAATTGACCGAGAAGAAACAAGAAAGAGATTGTATAATGGAATGATATTGAAAGCATCAGCGAATAGAAAAGGAACTCAAGACAAAGTCACCTTGTATGTAATGTATAACGGAACAAACTTCATTAGATACATACCTAATTCAACTGGTTATCAAAAGACAAAGTATGAGAAGTTACAAGACGCTAATAGGGAGTGGTGTAACGATAGGGGTCTTGAGAAACTTGGAAACGCTTGGGAGGACTTTAAGGCGTATAGTTTGAAAACTGGGTCTGTCAGGAGCATTGCTAACTTGAATGATGACGATTGGTTAAGTGAGAATGAAAATATCCATAAGGAGTATTGCGATTTGAAAGCGTTGAACTCTAAATAAATATATAG
>Ga0114969_10000863_pt1 | contig 26068 bp, 17 predicted proteins | sample M_130807_MF_Meta_FD_87316 | JGI IMG/M metagenome (GOLD analysis project Ga0114969, IMG submission 87316) | Freshwater microbial communities from Lake Montjoie, Canada to study carbon cycling - M_130807_MF_MetaG | ecosystem: Environmental > Aquatic > Freshwater > Lake | place: Lake Montjoie...
TAAACGTGTGCTCGCCGGTGATGGACGCGGTGCCCGTGAGTTCGGGGACGATCGCGGGGATGTCGCCGATCATCACGCGATCCACGACCCGTGCGCTGAACGTGGAGCCGACGATGCTCTCGTGAACGAATGGGTGTGAAGAATCGGCGAGGCCCATCGCGTCGAGGACGGCGAGTACGGCACACGTGCCGGTGCCGCACGGCGAGCGATCCACTTCTTTGTCGGCAAAGATCGTCACGTTGCGCAGATCGGCGCCGGGCACCGTCGCCGGACCTGTGAAGATCGTGCCGTAGATGCCGTCGAGTCCCGGTTCCAGCGGATGCACGACCGTCAGTTCCTTTTCCACTGCGCGTGAGATCGCATCACCCATCGCTCGGAGTTCCTGCAACTTTCCTGGAACGACGGCGAGGCCTGCAGATTCCGCGTCGACGATCGCGTAGAACGCGCCGCCGAATGCGACGTCCACGTGCAGGGTGCGCGTGCCGACAGTGACCGGCAAGCCAGCCGCGAGCACAAATGATGGCACGTTCACGAACGAGACGCGCCCGGCGTCGTAGCGCGCGCGAATCTGCCCGGCCGGCGCGTCGAGCACGAGCGTCGTGCGGCCCTCACCCATGAGGTTTCGCTCGGCGACCATTTTCGTCACGGCGATCACACCGTGACCGCACATGAGGCTGAAGCCTTCGTTGTGCATGAACAGAACGCCCGTGTCGGAATCAGGGCGTTCCGGCTTCGTCAAGATCGCGCCATACATGTCGGCGTGGCCGCGCGGTTCGAACATCAGCACGCGCCGCAGGTGATCCTGCTTCGCGCGCGCGAACTTTCGCTTCTCGAGGATGGTACGGCCCTCGGGCTCCGGCCAGCCCTCGAGGATAAGGCGGAGGGGCTCGCCTCCGGTGTGGGCATCGATCGTTCGAAACATCATCCTCGTAAGACTATTAGAATGAAGCCATTCATGGCGCTCCTCTTGAGTGAGTCTGTTATTCGTCAGTGTCTCGACATGCCGCTGCTCATCGACGCGATGTCGGGCGCGCTGGCCGAGTTCTCGGCCGGTCGCGTCACACAGCCGGTTCGCACGGTGCTCGAGGTTGGCGCCGAGAAGAACTATTTCGGCGTCATGCCGGCGTCGATCGATGGCAGTCAATCAGTCGGCACGAAGCTCGTCACGGTCTATCCGGGCAATCACGCGAAAGGACTGACGTCGCATCTGGCCACGATCGTGCTGCTCGACCACGCCACGGGCGGATTGCTGGCGCTGCTCGATGGCCGCTACATCACTGAAGCGCGCACAGCTGCCGTCTCTGCCGTTTCCGTGAAGATACTCGCGCGACCTGAGGCCACGACGCTGGCGATTCTCGGCAGCGGCGTACAGGCCACGAGCCACCTGGAAGCCATTCGGCACGTGCGTGCCATCACCGACGTCCGCGTGTGGAGCCCCACGGCCGAGCATCGCGAGTCGTTTGCGCGCGATGCCTCCACATCGACCGGTCTCGCAGTTCGCGCGTGCGCATCTGCATCCGACGCCGTTCGCGGCGCCGACATCATCGTGTTGGCTACCGCATCGAAAACACCGATCATCAACGACGCCGATGTGGCCGAAGGCACGCACATCTGCGCTGTTGGCGCCTGCCGTCCAGACCAGCGCGAGATGCCGACGGCTCTGGTCGCGCGCGCTCGATTCATCGTCGACTCTCGGGCGGCCGCATTGAAAGAAGCCGGAGAAATCTTGATTCCGATCAGTGAAGGCGCCGTGAGCGCCACGCACATCGCCGCCGAACTCGGCGACATCGTCAATGGCGCGGTCCCGGGGCGTCAACACGCGCAACAGATCACCATCTTCAAATCACTCGGCATGGCCGTCGAAGACGTCGTGGCGGCTCAACTGGCCGTCGATCGCGCGAAGGCTCGCGGACTCGGACAGGAGATCTCGCTGTGAAGCGTGTGGTCACGGCGGTCGCACTCGCCACCGCCATCGTTGTCTCGCTCGACGCCGCTGCACCAGCGCTACCACCACCAGCACCGCAGGCCTATTCCGCAGAACTGGCGTCTGCGTTCGATCTCGCCTACAACCTCGACTTCACCGAAGCACTGGCGACGGCGCGCAGCGTCATCGCCAAACATCCGGACGAGCCGGCCGCCTACCGTGCGGTGGCCACCGTGACGTGGCTGCAGATTCTGTTTGCGCGAGGCGGCACGTACATCGATCACTATCTCGGCAAGGTCACCAAGATGCAGGTGACCATGCCGAAGCCGCCGGTTGATCTGGACGCGGAATTCAACAGGATGGTCGACAAAGCGATCGCGCTCGGCGATGCCAGTGTGCGGCGGCATCCCAAGGACGCGCAGGCGCAGTTTGACCTCGGATCCGCTTGGGCCCTGCGGGCCGGCTATGCCGGCTCAGTGCAGGGCAGCGTCACGGGCGCATTCGCTGCGGCGCGCAAGGCCTACAACGCGCAGGAATACGCGTTGAAGTACGCCCCGACAAAGATCGAGCCCAACCTGGTCGTCGGCATGTATCGCTATGCGGTCTCGACGCTGGGCATGCCGAGCCGCATGTTTGCCTACATGGCGGGATTTGGCGGCGGTAAGGAACGCGGCATCCAGATGGTGGAGCGTGCATCAACGGGCGGCACCGAGCAGGCCGATGCGTTGTTCGCGTTGGCGGTGATCTACAGCCGAGACGGGCGCCATGCGGACGCGGTCGCAAAACTGCAGGAGCTGGAACGTCGCTTCCCGCGCAATCGCATCCTCGTGCTCGAAGTCGGCGCGGCGCTGATTCGCGCCGGGCACCCCGACACGGCCGACGCGGTGTTCACGGCCGGCATGGCCAGGTTCAACAAGGACCCGAGGCAACACGCACTCGGCGAGCACGCGTACTGGTACTACAAGCGCGGCCTCGCGCGCCTCAACTGGAATCACCGCACGGATGCGGCGACCGACTTCGAAGAAGCGCTGGCGGCCGACCCGGTCGGCTGGGTGCGCGGCCGCATCCACGTCGCGCGGGGGCAACTGATGGATCTGGCCGGCAAGCGGGCTGAGGCGCTCGCCGACTATCGACTCGGTGCAGACCACTGCGGCAAGCACAACGACCCCTACTGCGTGGCCGACGCGGTGCAATTCTCGCGCAAGCCCTTCGCACTACAGTAGGCTCAGGCGGAGACGAGCATGGCCAAAGCGCGCAATTGGATCCTGATCATCTTCGCCATCATCGGCGTCATTGTCGTCTGCATCGTGGTGCTGGCGGGCGCCGGCATCTACGCCGTCACGCGGAACTTCAAGTCGCAGCCGGCCACCGCCACCAGCGCCGTCAAGACGTTTGAGCAGGCGCGTACCGAACTCGGCAGCCAGCAGGCCTTGCTGACCCCCGAGGACATCGACAATCCCTCGACGATCCAGAAAAAGATCGACAGCCTGCCGGTTTCGAAGACGCCGGCGACCAACATGGAGATCCTGGTCTGGGCGCCGAGCAACGAGCGCACCGTGCGAATCTCATTGCCGTTCTGGCTGCTGAAGTTCGGAAAGAAGAAGATCGATATCAGCGGCGCTGATTCGTTCGACTTCAATCGCCTGCAGATCGACATCAACCAACTCGAGCGCATTGGCCCCAGGCTGATCGTGGATTTGGAACGACCCGGCGGCGAGCGCGTGCTCGTCTGGACGAAGTAGCCCCGCTCGCGCGGGGCTCGAACGTCAGCCGACAATCCCTTTCTTGAATTCCGCCACGTCGCCGGGCGTGAGCGTGATGCCGACGATGGCCGGGTTGCTGCCGCCCTTGGCGTCACGATCCGGCACGCTCCCGCGCGCGCCGGCTGAGGCCACGGTTGCCGTGCTCTTGTTCTCACCGCCGAGTGCCGTCAGTCTGCCGAGACCGAGCTTGCTGCCTGACTTGGTGTCAGTGCTCTTGGCGTCTTTTGTGTCTTTGGGTGCAGGCTTGCCATCGGCGAGACCGGCCGCGCCATCTGTGACCAGCGTGATCGAGGTCACGGCCAGCGGCTTGTAGGTGATCGACGACTTGTAGCGCCCGCCGACGATCGCGGTCGACGCAAGCTTCTGATTGCCGATCTGCTTGCCGAGTTTGTCGATGCGCTCCTTCGTGTCGGGATGCGACGCGAAGAGGCCATTGCGTGAGGCTTGATCCTTGTTGCGTTCGTCGAGGCGCGTGAGAAAGGCGCCCAACCCCTTTGGCGAGTAGCTCGCTTTGTTCGCAAGCGCGATGCCCTTCTCGTCGGCGTCCAACTCATCGCCGCGGTCATACGCGCCTTGAAACAAGTTGTCGTACGCCGAGTCAACGAACGCGCCAAGGATCTGCGATCGGGTCGCCGCACCGCCAAGTTCGGTCGCCAGTTTCTCGCCGTTGTTCTTCTTGATCGACTTGATCGTGTGCTTCTCGGTGACGTGCGAAATCTCGTGGCCGAGCACGCCCGCCAGTTCTGATTCGTTGTCCATCAACGACAACGCGCCGCGGGTGATGAGAATAAATCCTCCGGGCGCGGCATACGCGTTCACGCCGTCGGTATCGAGGATGATGAACTTCCACGCGAGCGTCGGCCGGCTGCTCGCCTGCGCGAGCACGGTGCCCACGAGCGTCACGTATTTATGCGCGGCGACGTCCTGCGCCACGCCGTAGCGCGCACGCAGCTTGTCGCTGACCTGCTGACCGAGTTGCTGTTCTTCTGCATCCGTGAAGATCAGGGAGTTGACCGCGTCCTTGGTCTTCTTGATCTGGTCCAGCGCGCTGTCGGCTTTCCGGGCCAGATTGCCGATCCCGCCGAGCTGCGCGGACGCCGGCACCGCCGACACGTGCCACAACACCGCCGTCATCGTCACCATCAGGATTCGCTTCATGTCGTCACTCCCCCAGACTTGCGCGGACTTCAAAGATTGCGACCGGTTGTGTGCGGCCCTTGACCTTCACGTCGCCGAGCGGCACGAGATCGTACGACCCGAGCAACCGGACGCGGGTCGCGTCGCTGATGATGATACGCGTGTGGAAGTCCTTATTGAGCGACTCGAGTCGCGATGCCAGATTCACCGCATCACCGATCACGGTGTAGCTCATGATCGCTTCCGAGCCGATATTGCCGGCGATCATCTCCCCCGAGTTGATGCCGATACCGATGTCGAGTGTCGGCCGGCCCTCGGCGGCCCATCGCGCATTCAAGCGGCCGAGCTCGCGCACCATCTCTCGCGCGGTCTGGACGGCATGCTCGGCGTGCTGCGGATCGTCCACCGGCGCACCGAACAGGCCCATCACCATGTCGCCGACAAACTTGTCGAGCGTGCCTTGATGCGCGTGCAACACATGCACCATCGCCGTGAAGTACTCGTTCAACTGCGCCACGACCGATTCGGGTGTCGCGTTCTCGGACGCCGCCGTGAAGCCCCTGATGTCAGAGAAGAGCACGCTCATCTCACGCCGTGTGCCACCAAGGCGCGCGAGCGACGGCTGCGCCTGCAGCTGATCGAACACACTCTTTGACACGTAGCGGCCGAACAGTCGCGTAATGCGGCGCTTATCGCGACCTTCCACAAAATACTGCCAGGCGGTGCCGGCAAACAGCGCGATCGCCGTCGCGCTCATTGGGGCGGCAGCGGCGCGCCAGACTCCATGACCGAAGTCCCATGTGAGCCAGCCACCGAGGCCCACCAGCGCGACGGCCACCACCGCGATCGCCGACCAGACGGGCAGGAACAGTGCTGCGACACCCGCCACAACGCCGCCGATCGTCGTCAAGACCCACTCATTGGTGCGGGACGCTTTTCGCAGAAACCGCGACGACAGTACATCGTCTGCGAGCGCCGCGTGCAGGAAGACGCCAGGCGTGCTGCCGGCGCTTTCGAATGGAGTGACGACCACGTCGTGAAGGCCGGCGGCGCCCACGCCAACGAAGACAACCTTGTCGCGAAACACCGCAGGGTCGATCGGCGGCGTTTCGCCGCCGGCGACCTTCTCTTCCGAGAGCAACACATCAAACGCCGACTCGGTGTGGTACAGCCGCCGCGACGGATCCGCCGCGTTCGGCTGAAAGCCGCCCCGATAGTTAAGCAGTGCGCGCGTGCCGTCAACGAGCGGCATCCGGGCTGCCGCGATGGAGAGCACGTCCCCGGACCTCGACACGTCTTTCTCAGTCGCGCCGAGTGACATCAACGCCGCGGCCACGCCGAGCGACGGCACGGAGTGCTGACCGATCTGCAGAAACGGATTGAAGCTGCGCGCCGTGCCGCGATCGCGCTCGTCGTGTACATACGCGTTGTGACCGATGGCCGCAGCCGCGTTCGCGAACAGCGGCAGCGGCAGACGCAGCGCGGGCCACGGTGCAAAATCAGGCACACGCCACGATCGGCCTGGCAGCGACGCGGGCACGAGCGAGGCTGCATCGACGCCAGACCGCAGACCTGTATAGGTGGCATCCGCGAGTAAGACAACGTTTCCGGCGCGTTCAATGGCAGTGGCAAGCTCCGCGTCTGAATCGGTGCCCATCATCTTCCGGTCGCCGACCGGAAATGACGCCCGCGTGTCGGCATCCAGAAACAGCACATCGTACGCAATGACACGCGCGCCCGACCGCGCCAGGTAGTTGATGATCGCCGAGTGCACGACGCGCGGCCACGGCCAGCGGCCGAAGATCGGCTCGAGGGCCGCAATCGACGAATCGTTGATCTCGACAAAGACGATGTCCTGACGGGCCGTGTCGGCGCGGGCCGTGCGGCGCATGCGCCAGTCGTAGGTGCTGTTTTCGAGAGTGATGCCGAACGTTGTGGTCGCGGCCCAGAGGGCAAGACCCGCGGCCCCGAGACCGAAGGCGGTGCCAATGGCGAGGCGGCGGACGCTCATGTGTTTAGTTGGTAGCGATACGGGGATTCGAACCCCGGTTCTGTGGTTGAGAACCACATGTCCTAACCCCTAGACGATATCGCCACAAGAGGACTGCATCTCACATGGTAGCATGAGAAATTCGTTCATTCCTATGCGTCACACACTCCTGATTCTGTTGATGTCTGCGGCTCTGACCGCGGCGGCCTGCGGCGCACAGACGCCGTCATCCGCGCCGGCCCCGGTGGCCGCGCCCGGCAAGAAGGTGGACCCGGCTACGGCCGGCACGCTGACCGGCAAGGTGTCGTTCAAGGGCACGCCGCCCGCCCCGGAGATGATGCGCATTACGGCGGATCCGGTCTGCATGCAGGCGCTTGGCAGCAACACCAGGAGTGACGCGGTGCTCATCAGCGCCGATGGTGGCATCGCCAACGCGTTCGTCTACATCAAAGACACCATGGCGGACTACGCGTTTGAAGTACCGGCCGCCGCTGTCTCGCTCGATCAAAAAGGCTGCCGCTATTCGCCGCGTATTTTCGGCGTGCGCGTCGGCCAGGCCGTCGACATAGTGAACAGCGACGCCACGCTGCACAACGTGCACGCACTGCCGATGGTGAATGGCGAGTTCAACAAAGGCCAGCCCGTGCAGGGCAGCCACATGACGCAAGTCTTCACCGCGCCAGAAGTGATGGTGCGCTTCAAGTGCGACGTGCACGGCTGGATGACGGCGTACGGCGGTGTGATGGCTCATCCGTTCTTTGCCGTCACCGCTGCCGACGGCGCGTTCTCGATCCCCGGCCTGCCGCCTGGCGAGTACGAACTCGCGGTGTGGCACGAGAAGTTCGGCACCTCGACGCAGCACGTGAAGGTCGGCTCGAGTCAGACACAGACCTACACCTTCACGCTCTTTGCCGCGAAGTAGCGGCACATACTCACGCGACGCGATGAACGACCTGCTGGTTCTCACAAAAGTTCGGCTGAACTCGCTGGTCGTGTTCACGACCGCCGGCGGCTACTACATGGGCGCCACCGGCCCGATCCACCCACTGCTGATGCTGAATGCATGTATCGGCACCGCACTGGTCGCGAGCGGCGCCGCGGCGTTCAATCAGATCCACGAACGCGACGTCGACAGCCTCATGGAACGGACGCGCAATCGTCCGATGGTGCAGGGCCGACTCAGCCTCGGCACAGCGAACCTCTGGGCCTATGGCCTATCTGCGTTAGGCACGCTGATGTTGTGGCTCGGTGCTAACCCGCTAGCCGCCGCGCTGGCTGTGGCGACGCTCGTGCTCTACGTCGTGGTCTACACACCGCTGAAAACACGAACATCGCTGGCCACCGTCGTCGGCGCGGTGCCCGGCGCGCTGCCGCCGATGATCGGCTGGGCTGCGTCGCACGGCTCGGTCGAGTTCGTCTCGTGGTCGCTCTTCGCCATCATGTTCTTCTGGCAGTTGCCGCACTTTCTCGCCATCGCATGGATGTACCGCGACGACTACGCGCGCGCGAAGATGCCGATGCTGCCGGTGATTGACCTCGACGGCGCCATGACCGGACGACAGGCCGTCATCTACGCCGCGGCCCTCGTGCCGACCAGTGTGCTGCCGATGATCTTCGGCCTCACCGGACGCGCGTATGGCATTGGCGCGCTCGTGCTCGGCATCACGCTCTCGATCGTGGCCATGGTCTTTGCGATGAAACGCTCGCGCGAAAACGCGCGCACGCTCTTTCTGGCCTCGATCACGTATCTGCCACTGTTGCTGATTCTCATGGCCGCAAGCCGACGATGATGCTGCACCTGGCTGATCTCCCGGCGCTCAACGCGATACTCAACGGCTGCTCCGCCGTGCTGCTGGTCGTCGCGTTTCTATTCATCAAGAACGGCAACGTCACGTGGCACAAGCGCACGATGCTGGCCGCGTTCGCGACGTCGGGGTTGTTCCTGACGTCCTACCTGATCTACCACGCGAACATCGGCTCGAAGGCGTACCCGGGCACGGGCATCATGCGCACCATCTACTTCGTGATCCTGGTGCCGCACGTGATCCTGGCCGCCGCGATTCTGCCGTTTCAATTCGTCACGCTCTCGCGCGGATTGCGGATGGACGTGACGCGGCATCGCAAGATCGCGAAGATCACGCTGCCGCTGTGGCTGTATGTCTCGGTTACTGGCGTGATCGTGTACTTGATGCTGTATTGAAGCCGGCCACCGACCGAAGCGCAGCCTCGTCTTCGGCCAGTGCGAACGTGCCTTCGGCCAACACGATGCGTGGGCACCGCACGCGCACCGCGGCCGGCTCAACGATGGCGTGAAACACCCGGCCCGCGCCGAGATCCTCACCGTCGCCAAAGGCCATCACCTCCGATTCAAATTCGAGCATCGTCTCGCTCAATCGCTGCCACGTCAGTTCACCGTGGCGAAGCGGCCGGTCGAGTTGCAGTGCCAGGAGCGTGCGCGTCAGCCGGATGCGGCCGCCACGAAGGGTCGCCACTTCACACAGGCCGTCGTCGATCACCGAGCCGGACGGCAATCGGAGGTTGCCGCCGAGGCGCGGCATGTTGGTCACGAAGACACCCGCGACGGCCTCGCCGCCTCGCGTCGCGATGATCTGTGCGGCGGCCAGTCGATACACCAGTGAGCCGAGCCAGGGCCGGCGCGCCTTCATGCGATTGGCGAGGTACGCGGCCTCGGCGATCGCGCAGAAGATGCCCGACGTGAACACGCGTCGTCCGTTGAAGCGGATGACGTCGATGTCGCGAAACGTGTCGGGCAGCATCGCGCGCGCCGCATCTTCCGGAGCCGGCGGCACGCCCAGATGGAACGCGAGGTCGTTGCCGGTACCGACCGGCAGGATGCCAAGGTGCGTGTCGACTGAGCGCAGTCCGTTCACGACGCGATGCACGGTGCCGTCACCGCCGGCGGCGACGACGAGCGGCACACCGCGATCTTCAGCGGCGCGCGCGAGGGCGGTCGTGCCTTCGGGGGTGTCGGCGGTCACAACATCGACCGGGCCGAGTTCCGAGAGGATGCGAACGACCGGATCGCGCCACGCCGGCTGGTGATATCCCGCCGTCGGATTCGCGATGATCAGTACAGCAGGTACTTGGCTCGTAGCAGCCTCCATCGAGCTTCGGCACCGCTCCATGCGGCCGCGATCACCGCTGGATCATCGCCGGCCTTGAGTTTGACGATGTCGGACGGAGAACCGATCAACCGCAGATTGGTGTCTGGCAGGAACTTGTCTGGCGCCATCTTGATCAGGGCCGATGCGAGTTCTGCGCCGAGTCGCACCGGGCGCACCGCCACGCGATCGGTGATGACGATAAAGACGCCTTCGCAGCGTTCGTTGGGAAACTTCGCCGACGTGGGCGTGAACGTCACCGGATAGAACCGCAGGCCGGCAAGTCGTCGAGCATTCAGCGTGTCAGACAGCGCCTGACCGTTGATCCACGGCGCGCCAATCTGCTCGAACGGCGTGTCTGTGCCGCGGCCTACCGAGACATTGGCGTATTCAATCGATCCCACACCGGGATAGAGCGTCGCCTCATAGAGATTGCGCATGTTCGGTGACGGGTTGATCCAGGTGAGACCGGTCTCGTCGAAGAACGCATCGCGACGCCAGCTCTTCATCGCGATTACCGTGAGGTCCGCGTTGATCTTCTTCTCGGTGTTGAACAGCTTCGCAAGCTCGCCGAGGGTCATGCCATGACGAATCGGCATGCCGGCGAAGTAGCCGACAAATGAGGTCGCGGCCGCATCGAGGGCCGGGCCTTCGATGCCGACGCCGCCGATCGGATTCGGCCGATCGAGCACCACGACCTTCTTCTGCTGGCGAGCGCATTCCTCGAGCACGTAGGCCAGGGTCGTCGGGTACGTGTAGAAGCGGGCGCCAATGTCCTGAAGGTCGATCACCATCACGTCAACGTCGGCGAGCATCGCGGGGGTGGGACGCTGCGTGTCGCCGTAGAGCGAATGAATGGGCAGGCCTGTCGCTTCGTCTTTGGTCGACGGCACGTTGGCGTCGAGAATGCCGCGGATGCCGTGCTCGGGGCTGAACAGCGAGACGAGCTTCATCCCGAGCGCCGGTGTGCTGGACGCTTTGAACAGCAGGTCGATCGTGGACTGCCCGTTGCGCGCGCGGCCGGTGTGATTGGTGACCAGACCCACGCGCAGACCCTTAAGCTGCAGAAAACCATTCGCGGCGAGGACGTCGATGCCGTTCTGCACGGGCAGGGTCGCCGGCGGCGTCACCGCTGCCGTCTGTGAGTCGAACACCTGTCGCGGCCACATCAACTGCTGGGCGCGGGCCGGTGCAATGTCGGCGATGGCCGACGCGGCGATCGTCGCGATACGCGCGCGGAGCGGTGTTGCGTCACCCTTGCCATCCGGGTGCACGCGATTCGAGAGGATGACGACGTAGGTGCTGGTCGCCGGATCCATCCAGAGTGACGTCCCCGTGAATCCTGTGTGGCCGAACGAGCCCAGAGGTAGCAGCTCGCCGCGATTCGCGGAATACGACGAATCCATGTCCCAGCCGAGGCCGCGAATGTTCGGCTCAGCCGACGGTGTCGACGGCGTCGTCATGCGCGCAACGGTCAAGGGAGACAGGATGCGCGCGCCACCAGGCAGTGCGCCGCCATTGAGCAACATGCGACAGAATTTGGCGAGATCGTCCGCCGTGCTGAAGAGGCCGGCGTGGCCAGCGACGCCGCCCATGCGCCGCGCCGTCGGGTCATGCACGACGCCACGCATCATCGTCGTGTCTGTACCCGTGCAGGCACCGCCAGCCGGCGTGCACGCCTCGGTCGGCGCAATGCGGGAGCGCAGCGCGGCCGGAGGCACAAACATGGTCTCGGTCATGCCGAGTCTCTTGAAGATTCGCTCCTGCACGAACTGCTCGAAGGGTTGCTTGCTGACCTTCGCCACGATCTCTGCCAGCAGAAAAAAGTTGATGTCGCTGTAGACGAACTTCGCGCCAGGTGCCTGCGTGAGCACCTCCTCGCACGCGAGGTGAATCGCCGCATCGTGTCCGATCCAGGCATCGCCGAGATCAACGTCTGGCCGCAACCCTGACATGTGCGTCATCAGATGCCGCACCGTCACGCGGTCCTTGCCGTACTTCGCGAACTCAGGAATAAAGGTCGCGACCGAATCTGTGAGCCGGATCTTGCCGTCTTCGATGAGGCTCATCGCCGCCGTGGTGGTCGCGACGACCTTCGTGAGCGATGCCAGATCAAACACCGTGTCGAGTGTCATCGCCTCCTTCACCGGCACGAGCGACCGGTTGCCGTAGGCTTTCCGCAACACCACCTGGTTGCCGTGCCCAACGAGCACCACAGCGCCCGGCAGCTTCTTCTCCGCAATAGCCTCAGCAACCACACCGTCAATCAATGACAGCCTTGAATTGAGATCGGGACTCAATTGCTGTGGCGCGAGACTTGTGCCAGAAAAGACGACTCCCGAGGTCGTTTTGGGAAGGGAGAGGGCCAGCAGCACGGCGAGCATCAGGCGAGTGCGCATAGGTGGCTGAATTATACTGACCGATAGTCTTCTCATGGCGCGCCCACGTCGCCCTCAGCCCAATGCGACGCACTCGCGCAAACCGCCGCCGGCCGCTGCCAGCCGGATCGGCGTCAGCCGGCTGCTTGGCGTCTTGATCCTCGTCGCGTCGGTCGGTGGCGGCATCTTGTGGCTGATGCGCGCCGCGCCGGCCGGACCGGTCATCCTGATTTCGATCGATACGCTGCGCGCCGACCACCTCAGCGCCTACGGCTATGCCAAGGGCCGCACCCCCAACATCGACGCGCTCGCCCGCGACGGCGTGGTCTTTGACCGCGCCTACGCGCACGCACCACAGACGCTGCCGTCACACACGTCCATGCTCACCGGGCAATTGCCGGTTGAGCATGGCGTCCGCGACAACATCGGCTTTGCCGTCAAGCCTGACGAAGTGACGATGGCCGCGCTGTTCAAGACGGCCGGGTATGCCACGGGAGGATTCGTGTCGTCGTACGTGTTGCGGCCAGAGACCGGGATTGGCCGTGGCTTCGACGTCTACAACGCGGACCTGCCGGTCGGCGCGCTCGATCGGCCGATTGCGCAAGTGCAGCGTTCCGGACCGGCCACGGTCGCGGCGGCGGTAACGTGGCTGAACTCGCACGTCGATCCCAAGCTCTTCATGTTTGTGCACATGTACGAGCCGCATCGTCCGTACGAGCCGCCCGCCGAGTTCAAGGATCTGGCACCGTACGACGGCGAAATCGCGGCCGCGGATGCCGCCGTCGGCACACTGCTGGCAGAATTGCGCCGCCACGATTGGTACGACAGCGCGACCATCGCGGTCGTGGCTGATCACGGCGAGGGCCTCGGCGACCACGGCGAGGAAGAACACGGCCTGTTTCTCTACGAGCCGACGATTCGCGTGCCGTTCATCGTCAAGTTGCCCAAGGAGCGCGGGGCCGGCCGAAGGGTACCGACGCCGGTGCAGCACATCGACCTGCTACCCACGTTTGGCGCGGCCGCGGGGTTCAAGACGCCTGCGGCGTTGCGCGGCCGCAATCTACTGCCGGTGGCCACCGGTCGCGGCATGCTGGCGGCACAGGGCATCTACTCGGAAGCCATGATGAGCCGGTATCACTTCGGTTGGAGCGAACTGACGTCGCTCACCGATGAGCGTTACAAGTTCATTCGCGCGCCGAAGGCTGAGCTCTACGATCTTGATCTTGATCACGCGGAAGCGACCAACCTCCTCACGGATCGCGTGCAGGTGGTGCAGGCGATGCGCACGGGCCTCGAAGCACTCATCGCCGGCCGCGGCGTTGATGCGCCTCGATCGGTCTCGAGCGAAGATCGCGAACGGCTCGCGGCCCTTGGCTACATCGGCTCGTCAGCGGTCGGCGCGGAAGTCTCGGGCTTGACCCTGCCCGATCCCAAGGACCGATCCGATGTGCGCGAGGCGTTTGTGCTCGCGGCGCGCGCCATCGGCAACTTGAAGTTTGTTGAAGCGGCCGATCGTCTGAAGTGGATCACCACGAAAGATCCGGGCATGTCGGACGCCTGGAATCAGTACGCGCAAGTGCTGATCCGCCTCGGTCGCGATGCCGACGCGTTCAAGGCGTATCAGGAAATGCTCAAGCTCAAACCGAACGCCGCGCCGGTACTGCTCGATGCGGCGACGGTGTTGATGAAGCTGCAGCGCTATGACGAAGCGCGCGCGCATGCGCTGGCGGCGGTGAGCGGCGAGGCGGTCACGGCACATCAGGTGCTCGCAAAGATCGCCCTGGCGCAACACAATCCCGAAGAGGCGTTGAAGGAAGCGGCGGCCGCTGAACAGGCAGATCCCACACTGCCGATGTCGGACTTCGTGCAAGGCGTGCTGCTGCACGGCAAGGCGCAGAAGGATCCATCGAAGTACGCGGAGGCGATTCCGTTCTTTCAGCGCGCGGCGCAGAAGATCAAGGGACGCACGATTCAACTGAACGACGTCAACTACTACCTCGGTGACTGCCTCGCTCAGGTCGGCCGCGTGGAAGAGGCCGAAGCGGCGTTCCGTCAGGAGATCGCGCTCTTTCCCAATCTGATTCGCGCGCGCAACGGCCTCGCGATGCTTTACGAAGCGGGCGGTCAACCGGGCGCGACCGAGCGTGTGATCGGCGACATGCTCGCGACCGTCCCGACACCGGCCACCTACGCCTCGGCCGCCGAGCTCTGGCGGGTGCTGGGACATCCCAACAAGTCGGCCGCCGTTGCCGCGGCCGCGCGCGCGAAGTTCGGAGGTCAGTAGTGCGCAGGCTGATCCTCGCGGTCACGATCGTCGTACTCGGCGTCGGGGGCTGGTGGTTCGTGCAGCAACGTGGCGGTTTCGATCTGCCGGCTGATGGCGAGCAAAACGTGCTGCTGGTCACCATTGACACGCTGCGCGCCGACGCGATGTCGTCGTATGGCGGCGTGGCGAAGACACCGAATCTCGATCGGCTCGCCAGTCACGGTGTGCGGTTCACGGATGCGCACGCACACGCGGTGGTCACGCTGGTGTCACACACGTCGATCCTGACGGGCAAGTATCCGTACCAGACAGGTGTGCGCGACAACGCCGGGTTTCGCGTGGCACCGGACACGTCAACGCTGGCCACTCGACTCAAGCAGGCGGGATTCGCCACTGGCGCCTTCATCGGTGCGTTTCCGCTGGCCAAGCGATTCGGCCTCACGCTCGGGTTTGACCGATACGACGATCAGATCGCAGAGGTCCGCGGCGCCGTCGACTTCGCCCTTCCGGAACGTCGCGCGGATACCGTGGTCGGCCGCGCGCTCGACTGGATCACGACGCAAGATCAGAAGAAGTTTTTCGCCTGGGTGCACGTCTTCGATCCGCACGCACCGTATCAGGCGCCCGAGCAGTGGGCGGCCCAGTATCCCGGCGCGCCGTATCAGGCGGAAGTCGCGTGGACTGACGCGGCTCTCGGCCCACTCTTCGATCGACTCGCCTCGCTGCCCCGCAAGACGCTCGTGATCGTCACCGCCGATCACGGCGAAGGCCTCGGCGATCACGGCGAGATGACGCACGGACTCTTCGCCTACGAGAGCACGCTCAAAGTGCCGCTCATCATCGCGGAGATCAACCCCAAGGCCACTTCTCTGCCGACGGGCCGCGTCGTGAGCGCGCCCGTCCGACACATCGATCTGTTGCCGACGGTGCTCGATGGCCTCGCCATGGCGGCCGACACGACGCTACCCGGTAGCTCGCTGCGGTCGCTGATCTCAGGCACGAGCGGCCCCGATCGCCCGGCGTACTTCGAGGCGATGACAGGGCTTCTCACTCGCGGATGGGCGCCACTCCGGGGCGTGCTCGCCGGTGGCGACAAGTTCATCGACTTGCCAGTGCCGGAACTCTATCAACTGCGTAACGATGTGCATGAGCAGCGGAATCAGGCGACGATCAATACGGCCCGCGTCGCGCAGTTGACCAACACGCTCGGCACATTCGATCGCAACCTCCCGGGATTGCCTCAACGAGAGTCGTCGCAGGTCAGCGAGTCACTCCGCGCGCTCGGCTATACCTCGAGCGGCCCTCGTGCGGCGGTGAAGACCGTGTTCACTGACGCCGACGACCCGAAGCGCCTGATCGACCTCGACCGCGAACTCCACTCGGCGAACGACTTCTACTCGACCGGTCGCTACAACGAAGCGATTCAGGTCTTCGAGCGCGTGATCACCAAGCGCCCCGATCTGGTGGACGCGTACCGCTACCTGGCGTTTGTCTATTGGCAGATGGGCCAACCGGCGGCGGCGATCAAGGTGCTCGAAACAACTCTGACACTGGGCATCGCCGATCAGGATGTGCGCACGCGACTCGGCACGTTCCTCGCTGAGAGCGGCAGTCCCGCGAAAGGCATCGCCGTGCTGGTTGCGGCACCGCGTGACGATGTCGAAGCGCAGAACGCGCTGGGTATCGCCTACGGTCAGGCCGGTCGGGATGTGGATGCTGTTGCCGCCTTTCAGCGAGCACTCGCGGTGGATGCCACCAACGGCATTGCGCTGCAGAACATTGGCACGATCCGACTCCGGCAGAACAACGTCAAGGAGGCGGAAGGTTACGTGCGTCAAGCACTGGCGGCCGATCCGTCACTGGCCAACGCCTACACCACACTCGGCGTGATCTTTCAGCGCACGAACCAGATGGACAACGCCATCGAGAGTTGGCGACGAGCGGTTGAGATCGACAACACCGAGTTCGACGCGCTCTACAACCTCACGCTGGCCCTGGCGCAGCGTGGCGCGCGCGAAGAGGCGGCCGCCTATGGCGACCGCTTCCTCGCCACGGCGCCGCCGGCCTTTTTTGCCTCGGAACTCGCGACGGTCAAACGACTGCTCGGGCGCTAAACCCGGTGATAGTCTGGGCATCACCGACATGACTCAACGCCCGTTCGTCGCGGCCCTTCTGACGAGCCTTCTCGTCGCTCTGGGCGCGGCCTCGACGCCACCGATTACGGCGCAGACGCCTGATCCGGCGAGCCAGAAGCCGCCGATCTTCACCTCTGCCGTGGACGTCGCCCGCATGGACGTTCGCGTGACCGACCGCTCCGGCAAACCGATCGCGGATCTGCGACCAGAGGAAGTGCAGATCGTTGAAGGCGGCGTGCCACGACCCGTCGTCCTGCTCCAACGGATTGCCGAAGCCGGCCGGACCTATGCGGAATCCGCGCAGCGCACGATCGCCGCGGAAATCTCCACGAACCAGGGCGCGCCGCGCGGCCAGCTCTACATCCTGCTCTTCGATCAGGAACACATCACCGCTGGCGCGGAGCAGCGCGTGCGACTCTCGGCGGAGCGCTTCATCAAAGAACGTGTGCAGCCGCAGGATCGCGTCGCTGTGTACGGTCTGCCCACGCCGGGTCCAACACTCGCATTCACCAACAACTCGCGGTCAGCGATCGATCAGCTGCAGCATGTGCGCGGCGGGTTAACGCGGCTTCAGACGGGCGTGCTCGGCGAGATGACCATCAACGAAGCCTTCGAGATCATGCGGGGCAACGACGCAGTGCTGCAGCGTTTCCTCTCCACCAGCGAATTCGGCACGACGTCGCGCGCCTCCGCGATCGCCGATGCCGCGAGCAGCACGCGCAGTGCAGAACCGCTCGACGTGCAACGACGCAATCTCAAGATGGAAGCGCAGACCATCGTCACCCGCGCTGACGGCGACAGCCGGCGATTCCTCCAGCTGACGGCCGAGCTGATGAAGACGTTGCGCACCATCGATGGCCGCAAGACGATCGTGCTGTTCAGCGAAGGTTTCCACGCGGACAACGTCGCCACCGAAATGCGCAACGTCGCTGCGGCGGCGGCCGATGTCTACGGCGTCATCTACGCCTTCGACCTCAACGCGCGCCTTGACGCCATCGGCGCCGAGCCAACCGGCAACGACACGGTGAAGGAGATTCAGAGCCGGGTCGAAAGCATCGGCGGCCTCGCCGCTGACACCAGCGGCGCACTCATCCCGGATGCACTCAGCCATCTCGATCAGGCACTCGGCGCACTCGCCCCCAGCAACGACTACTACATCGTCGGTTTCGAATCGTCGGCCAATGCGCTCGCAGATCGCAACAGCTACCAGCACGTGGAGGTCAAGGTCTCGCGCCCCGGTGCCGTTGTCACCACGCGCAGCGGCTACACGGCCGGCGCCAATACGCGCATCGACGCGGCGCTGCCAAGTCTGCGTCGCCTCACGATTGACTCGGCGTTGGCCGCGCCGTTCGGCCATCAGGGCCTGCGGGTCGAGTACACCACCTACCAGAGTCATGCTGCGGCCGGCGCCGAGCGCATCGTGCTCAGCCTCGAAGCTGAATTGCCCGTCGGCATCGCGGGCGCAGCAACGTCCAAAGCCGATGTCGTATTTCTTGTGCGCGATGCGCGCACGGGCCGTGTCGCAGGCAGCGGGTCAGATGAGATTGCGCTGCCGACCACAGTGACGCCCGGACGCACCACGGGAACGGGTGCATGGCGCGTGCAGTTCATGCTGCCACCGGGAGACTACCTGATGCGCGCGATCGTGCGCGAGCCGGGAGGCCTCATCGGCAGCGCCGATCGACAGTTCACGGTCCGACAACTCGCGGGCCCCGATGTGGCGGCCAGCGACTTGATGCTCGGGCGACCCACTCCCCAGTTGCCGATGCGTGTGACGGCCTACACGGCAGAGCCTCTGCCGGCGGCGGTGCGTGTCTACGGGCGCTCGGCCGCGCAGCTCGACGCGCTGTCAACACGGCTCGAGCTCGTCGCCATCGGGAGCAGCACCGCGATCGTAGGCGTCAGTGGCGTCACGACAGAGACGAGGGATGTTGACGGTCAGCCGCTGCGCGACGTCACGTTCGAGCTGCCGCTGACCAACGTCCCGGCCGGAGACTACATCGTACGCGTGGAGATCCGCGCGGCTGGTGAGCTGGTCTCCGAACTGCGTCGGCAGGTGAGCGTCGTGGTCGGCTCCAGTCCGGCTCCCGCAGTCGAGCCGCGACCGGCACCGCCAGTGCCCTCCGCCGCTGCAGACGGCATCGTCGCGTCGGTTCTCCTCGCCGATGCGGCGACGTCGCCGAATCCGGCCGTCCGACGGGCCGCTGACGGCGTCAATCAATTGAAGGCCGCGCGTTACGCCGAAGCCGCGACGACGCTGAGTGCCGCGTTCGCGGCCTCTGGGGAGAAGTCGGCGTCCATGTCGTTCCTGTTGGGCTGGGCCGAGCGCGGCGCCGGGAAGCTGGTCGAGGCGGTCTCCGCCTTCCGCGTGGCCGCAACGCTTGATCCATCGATGATTCCCGCGCATCTCGCGTTGGCGGACACGTATCTGGAACTGAAGCAAACGGCCCTGGCGATTCAGGCCGTCGAAGCCGGGCTGGCGCGTCAGCCAAATTCGGTGGAACTGAAACAACTGTTGGAGACGATCAAGAAATGACGACCCTGCTGCTCACTCTCGCCCTGTCGATTCTGCCGCAGTCAACCACGGCCTCGCTGTCGGCCAATGCCCTGAAGCTCACGCCCAAAGCCGTGGCGGAATTCGAGATGAGCAAGCTCAAGGGCGTCATTCGCCGGCTCGCATGGAACGCCGACAACACACAGCTGTATCTGCAGACGGCTGAACTGAAGACCGACGCATTGCCCAAGGAGTTGTTCCACTACACGATCAACGCGGCCACTGGCGATCTCAAGCAGGTGGACGCCGAACCAGCGTGGGCGGCTGACTACTACAACTGGAAGTCCTGGAAGTCGGCGCCGGGCGACGACGCGTTCCTGATTGAGCTGGCCACCGAGCAGCGGCGCAATGCCGCAACGGCATTGCCTATGGGCGGCGACTACGCGCGCGGAGGCACGACCGGCGATTCGTCAGGATCGGCAGGCACGATCTCTGCGGAGTCGGTCGCGGCCGTCGCGCAGCAATCGCAGTCGGGCACCGCCAACATGATGCGCCTCAAGGGCCAGGTGGTTGGTGAGTGGCTGAATCAGCCGATCGTGCCCGGTCAGAGTTTTGGCTGGGGCCCGCGCGGAACGGGACTGATTGCGTACGCTGAGCCGAACAATCGCCAGTTGATGGTGATGGACAAATCCGGCTCGAAACAGAAGGTGTCGGACACGAAGGGCGTCTACGTGCCGAGTTTCTCGAACGACGCGAAGAAACTGGCCTGGCTGGAAGTGCGGGGCAAGAAGGCCATCCTTGTCGTCGGCGAGATCAAGTAGGTTCTCGCTTGCGTTACTGATCGCGCTGGCGGGCACGCGCGCCGCCACTGCGCAGCAGGTGCCGTTTCGCACGGCCGCGAACGTCATTGCGGTCGAGGCATCGGTCTACGACAAGAGCGGGCAGCCGGTCACCAACCTTACGGCCGCAGATTTTCAGATCATCGAAGACGGTCAGACGCAACCGGTACAGACGATTTACCTGGTGTCATCAGACCCGGCTTTTGTGAGCGGCACCCAACCCCCAGCCAAGCCAAACGAACTCCCTGGCTCTTCCGACCCCTCGTCGAAGCCCACGGAACCCGTCCGCCGAGAGCTCCGCTCGAGGGTCATGGTCTTTGTTTTCGATCTGACCCATCTGTCGGCCGACGGCTACAAACGTTCGCGCACGGCCGTCGAAAGTTTCCTCAACGAGAACCTCACCTCGGCGGATCTGGTCGGAATCGTCGCCGGTGGCACGATGCTCAACAACAAGATCGACACGGACAAGGCGGCGTTGCTGAAGGCCATGGGCTCGATGAAGGGCCCCAATCTCTCGCGCTACAACGACATGCGCACGTTTCCGCGGTTCATTGACGAAGCCGAGGGCGTGGCGATTGCGCGAATGGACCGCGAGACCACCACGCGTGTGGTGCAACGGGCCTGCAGTGAACAGCCGTCCGATTGTCAGGGGCCAGCCGGCGACGAGCCGGTGCGGCAACAGGTGGAAGCGAAGGCCAGGGAGATTGCGTCTGCGGTTCAGCGCGACTCCGCCTTGTCGCTGGCCGCACTCCAGACGCTCGCCAATGGTCTCGGGCGCCTGCCCGGCAGCAAGAATGTGCTCGTCTTCTCTGATGGGTTCTTCACCGGCGAACTCATGGAGCGGCTGAAGGATGTCGTCACGCTCTCGGCCCGCAATGACGTGCGGTTCTCCACCCTCGATGCACGCGGCCTCGGCCGGGATCCGCGCACCCAGAACATGATGGGCATGCAGTCGTTGACGGCTGCCGGAGATCTGTCGTCAATCTCTGGTGACCCCAACGCCGACGTGCTCTCGAGTCTCGCCATCGACACCGGCGGCGAGATGATCATGAATCGGAACGACCTCAAACCCGGCATCGACATCATTGCCCGGGCAGCGGGCACCTACTATGTTCTCGGCTATGCACCGACGCGGCCCATGGACGGGAAATACCACGGCATCACGGTGAAAGTGACGCGACCCGACGTAACGGTGAGGGCAAGGAAGGGATACGTCGCGGTTCCGGGGGCTTCGCCGGGGGGGGCGTCCGCAGCCGGTGGGGGTTCCACACCCTCCGCTGGGGGTTTGGATTCAAAGACGACGACACCAGCGGCCTCAGCAGCACCTCGGCCCGAGCCGCTCGTCGAACCGACGTCGGCCGCCAGTCCCGCTGCTCCACGCTTTCGTCCCAATTCGGATCGCAACATTTCCGCGCTGACGAAAGTCACACCAGGATCGACCGAATCGTCGGATGTGAAGACACTGGCTGACGCCGGCTGGGACGCGTATGCGCTCGGTGATGTGGCGGTGGCACGAGAGAAGCTCTCTGAGGCTGTGGCGACCGGCAAAGCAGCGCCGTGGGTATCGTACGCGCTCGGATTCGCGAATTACGCGTTGGGTCAGTACGAGACGGCCGCGACCGCGTGGGACACGGTGCGCACCAGAGTGCCGGAGTTCATGCCGGTGTATTTCGATCTCGCGGATGCCTACATCAGCCTGGGCCGCAGTGCGGATGCGCTTGGCATCCTCCGCAACGCCGCCGGTCGCTGGCCCACAGAACCTGAGCCGCAGAACGCGCTCGGCACACTCCTCGTCAAGCGCGGTGCCTTCGACGACGCCATCGACGTCTTCACGCGCATTACGACCATCAAGCCGACCGACAGTCTCGGCTTCTTCAACCTCGGCCGTTCCTATCACCTGCGCTACCTGCGCCTGCAGCAGAACGTCGCCGCCGCCCGACTCCCCTCGCCCTCAGCCATTGGCGAAGAAGACCGCCAGCGCGCGCTCGTGGCCTACAGGCACTACCTCACACTCGGTGGGCCGTTTGAGAAAGACGCGAAGGACGCGATCGCGGCCCTCGATTGGAAATAGCGGACGAGGGCGGCGTCAATCGATCAATATCGCAATCGCGAATCGCCAATCGGACATCGACAATCGGGGAATCGGGAATCGGCGACCGGGAATCGACAATCGGGAATCTTGGGATCGGGGAATCGGGGAATCGGGCCTCAGCGGCGAGGGCGCGTTCGCTCGGCCTTTTCTCGGCGTCTTGCGGTGTTGAGAGACGCGGTCAGGATTGCCGTCAGCTCCGTCGCTTCAGCAAACAGCCGAGCATGCTCGTCGGCTGATTCCACAGGTACGTAGCCTGCCTGCTCCAGGTATTTGAGCCAACCCTGGCATTCGTCGATTTCCTCGACCGCGATATTGAGCTTCGACGTGAACTCGGCGTGCGAGCGGCCGCGGCCGGCTTGCGACCCGCTCGACCGGGATTGCCGCCCCGATTCTCCAGTTTCGATTCCGCGATTCCGCGATTCCCCGATTCCCCGATTCCCCGATCCAAGATTTCCCGATCCGAGATTCCCGATCCCAAAGATTCCCGATTGTCGATTACCCGATCGACGATTCCCGATTCCCAGATTGCCGATGTCCGATTGCCGAATCGAGATTGCGATATTTATCGATGGCCGACGCCGGAAATGAAAAGGGCGGCCTCCCGAAGGAGGCCGCCCCATGTGTCTTACTTGCGTCGGCCCGGCCTAGAAGCCGACCCGAACGCCGAAGCGCACGATGCGCGGGTTGATGATCTCGAGCACCTGACCGACCGTCGCGAGACGGAGGTCATACTGCTTGCCGAGGGTCGTCCCGACGTTGAGCACGTTGAACGCATCGATGTCGATGTTGATCGTCGCGCGGTTGATCTTCACTTCCTTGCCGATGCGCGCGTCGAGCGAGTGCACGTTCGGCAGTGTGTACCAGTCAGCGCCACCGACGACCAGCACGCTCTTGCTCGCGCTCAGCACGTCACCCGTCGCCACGCGGCTACGGAAGTAGGGCTGCGAGTAGCCGTTGCGGAACAGGTAGTTAATGCCGGTCGTGATGCCGAACGGCAGCTGGTAGCCCATGTTGAAGATGAACTGCTGCTTCGGGAGCACCATGTAGATCGAGCTCTTGCCGCTGCCGCCCGTCTGACGCACGACGAGGCCGCCGTTGATATTCGGGCTGGCCGGTCCCGGTGTGGGATCGCCCTGACCCGCGGGGCTGTCGAAGTACTCACGGTGCACGTTGGTCGACCACGCCATGCGCGCGAACCAGTTGTTGCTCATGCGCTTGGTCGCGGCAAACTCAAGACCCTTGTACGTCTGGTAGTAGTCCGGACGCGTGGAGTACGTGTGGCCACTGTCGGCCGGCACGGCCGACGGGTTGATCTTGTAGAAGTTCACCGAGTAGGGCCCCACGAGCGACGAGGTCGCCGAGGTGGAACCAGCCACCGTGTAGTCGTTGCCGTCGACGCCCGTGAGCGGATTCCACACGAAGTTCGTGTATTTACGCCACGTGAACGAACCACTCAGCGAGAGGTCGCGCATGATCTGGCGATCGGCGCCGAACACGATTTCGTCGGTCATCGGCGTCTTGTAGCTGCCGATCTTGTTCGGCGTCGTGAGCGACGTCGGGTTGGCGATGTTGAAGCCCACATAGCCCGCGTTGCCCGCGCCCGTGTTCAGGTTACCGGTGAGCTCGCTCGCCTGTACCTGACGGTCGCCGTTCTTGTCAGTGCCGTAGAAGTACACGTACGAGTACTGCACCGTGCTGAGCACCGTGGCCGCACCCGACGACATCTGCGATGCGAAGCGCGAGTAGCTGGCCCGCAGCAGTGTGCGGCGCGACTCGTCGAGCGCGTAGGTCAGACCGATGCGCGGCGACAGCGTATTCCACGTGATCGCGTTGCTCACCGCCGCGCCCTTCAGGGCCGGCAGCAGGTTCGGCACGAACGCGTTGGCCGGATCCGAGATCTCGCCCAGTGACGCGGCCTGATAGTCCCAGCGCACGCCGAGGTTCGCCGTGAGGCGATCCTTGGTGAACGTGTCCTGCAGGTAGCCGCTGTAGTACTTGGCGCTGCCGTTCGGGTTGTGGTCACGGACGAGCTCGGCGATGTAGTTCGGGTTGCCGTTCGCGATGTAGATGGCACCACCGGCCCAGCTGGTCGATGACGTCACGTTCACCTTGCGGTACGAGAAGCCGAACTTGAACTCGTTGTTACCCGCAAAGTAGTTGCCGTCGGCCGAGAGCGTATCCTGCGGGCGATCGGTGCTGTAGAAATAGAAGTTGTTGTGCCACACGCCGCTGTCATCCAGATACGCCTGCGTCGTCTTGTTGCCGCTGCGCGGCGTCAATGAGAAGCCGTTCTTGAAGTGCGCGTAACGAGCCGTCACGTAGAGCGCATTCGACAGCGTGAGGTTGACCTCGCCCTTGAACAACTGCGACGGGCCGGTCTGGTTCATGGTCGTTTCGTCGGGGCGGGTCGCACCGGCGCCACGGCCTTGCTTCTGCTTGTTGCCGCGGAAGTAGGTGAACGATGCGCGAGTCTTGCTGTTGACCTCTGCGACGGCTTTGCCGGAGTAGTTCTCGAGCGTCGTCTGGTCGGAGGCCGTCTGGAGGTACTTGCCGACGTTGGCCGCATCTTTCGTGAAGATCTGGAGCTGCGGGTGTGTCCTGCCGTACGAGCCCCACACAAACAAGCGGTTCTTCACGATCGGACCGCCGGCTTCTCCACCGAAGTCCGTCATTTCCTTCATGCGGTTGTAGCTGAGCAGGATGCCGGCCACGTCGCCGCCGACCACGTTGTTCGCCTGGGTCTTGTTGCCTTCCCAGTAGTAGCGGCCCGAGCCCTTGATTGAGTTCGTGCCGCTGCGCAGCACGAAGTTCAGCGACACACCAGGCGTCGCCGTGGTCACATCGGCGCCGCCGGTCGTGACGTTCATTTCCGAGAACATGTCGAAGTCGTAGTAGGTCGGGGACGAACCCGTGGCCGACATGTCCGTGATGGCGATGCCGTCCATGTTCCAGGTGTTGTCTGCGCCCGACGCGCCCTTCGCCTGGAAGCTCGACTGCTGACCCGACTCGGCGCCGCCAACGTTCACGCGGTCAACGATGATGCCGGGAACCGTCTGGAGCACGACCCACGGGTCGCGCGACGACGGGATCTTCTGCAATTCGTCGAGCGACACGCTCGTCGAAATCGAATCCTTCTTGACGTCGAGCATCGGCGTTTCGGCCTTGACCGTTTCAGTGGTGGACACGCCACCGACTGACATAGAGGCCTTCAGCGTAACGCCGCCGCCGGCGCCGACCTGGACGTCAGCGTTCTTGTAGTCGCCGAAACCCTTGAGGGTGGCGGTGACCATGTACTTGCCGGGTGCCAGATTCAGGAAGTGCGCTTCACCGCGCGCGTCCGTCACGGACATTGCCTTCTGTGCGCCACCGATCTCGACAGTCACGCCCGGCAACACCGCGCCGGTGCTGTCCACAGCGGTGACGTCAATACGTCCCGTGTAAACCTGCGCCGAAGCGGGAAGGGCGAACACTGCGAGGAACAGGGCAGCCAGGACGACTTTCACCAGTCTGCTTTTCATTTACTTCCTCCATCAATTGAGCGGAAACGGCTGGTCAAGCAGGAATGACCATTCGTCACAAAACGCTCAGGAACGAACGTTACGTGCGCCCATTATTGAACATGTCGTGAAGTTTTTGTAAACAAGTGGGTTATTGGCGTCGTCGGGCCACAAAATCCGGCGATTCGGTGGGTTGATCCAATGGCTTGGACCCCAAGTTGGGCCCCCGAGACATCAAAAAGGGGCGGTGGGCCACGTCACCCCTCCGCCCCTCTATTGGTACTGCCCCCTAGACAGGGGGCCGTCGCATTCGCGCTAGAAGCCGATCCTGAGTCCGAATCGCACGATCCGCGGGTTCATGATCTCGAGGACGTTGTTGCCGGTGCTGAGGCCAAGGTCGTACTCCTTGCCCAGGACCGTCCCGAGATTCA
>Ga0114969_10000867_pt1 | contig 26014 bp, 21 predicted proteins | sample M_130807_MF_Meta_FD_87316 | JGI IMG/M metagenome (GOLD analysis project Ga0114969, IMG submission 87316) | Freshwater microbial communities from Lake Montjoie, Canada to study carbon cycling - M_130807_MF_MetaG | ecosystem: Environmental > Aquatic > Freshwater > Lake | place: Lake Montjoie...
ATTTATAGTAATGTAGCACAAACCTGGAGATTATCATCATCTACTACTGCACTTAATATTGCGTCAAATCTTATGATTTTTGATACAACTAATAATAGGATAGGTGTTGGAGTATCACCTACTTCAGCGTTTCATGTTTTAGGAACAAGTACTACGTTTGCATCAACAACAGCTTCATCTGCAGGCATTTTTAGAGTAGAAGGAACTGCAACTAATAAACTTTTTATAGGCTCATTTAGTGATAATCCTTTTGGAATGTATTTACAAACAAACTCAGCAACATATCCACTTTTACTACAACCAATAGGTGGTAATGTTGGTATTGGAACTAATGTAGCTACAACATTTGCTACTACAGGAGCCCTTGTTCTTGGGCGAAATATTTCAAGTCAACAATGGGCACTTAAAATTTTTGGAGGAAATGATGCAAATTGTGCTCCTATAATATCACTTTTTAGATCAGGTAATACAGAAAGTATTATTGGTGGCATTAAAGATGGCAGTTTAGCATGTTTAGCCCTTGGTATTGGTGGTGGTATAGCTAACTTTAATGATACAAGTGTTGCATCATATTCACAAGTTAAAATTAGCTCTTTAAATATGGATATTTCATTATCAGGATATGGATTAAAATTACCTGCATCTCCTGGTAATTCTGATTCGCAAGTAATAGATGCATATAATGAAAATACGCGTTCTGTTACAACTGGAACTTCCGGATGGACTTATGTGACTTGTACCCAATATTGGACATTGGTTGGTCGTAAAGTTACGTTACATACAATATTTACTGGTGGAACATCATCTGCAACATCACCTGCCAGTGTTCCAACACCACCTGGACTTACACCTATAAGAATCGCCGCTGGTTCAGCAATAAATTCGTCTGGTACAGCTTTAGGTAATGCAGTTTGTGTTGCTACAACTTCTGGAACAATTTTAACTTCAAATACAATATCATCAAGTATTATAGATAAAGTTTTATCAGTAACTTATGAAATAGTATAATATTAATAATAGGTAAATAAAATGAAAGCAATAATAAAACCCGTTCAAGTATTTCCAACAACAGCAACAAAACTTTACATTAATAATGTTTGTGTAAATTTAGGCGATTCTGTTTCTTTACAATGGTGGCTTCAAAATTCAAATGATGAATCACTAATAAGTGGTGTAGTTAATATTAGTGGTCCTGATTACCTTCTTTGGAATAATGATAATTATTTATATGATTATGTTTCTGGTCAAATTGGTGTAGAAATACTTAGTATGGAATCATAATGTTTTTTTTAATATTTAAAATGTTAAATGAATTTAAAAATCAATATAATATTGAAATTATTAATATTTTAAACAAACTTAAAATATAATGCCAAGAAAGATAAAAGCAAATTTAATAGATGGTCAAATACAAACACAAAATATTGCGTTTGGTGATTTATTAAATGATGATAATCAACAAATTAAAACGCTTTTAATTCAAAATGCAGGACAAAATTACAATGATGGAAAATATTTTAACATATGTCTTTACTCTATAGATCAACAACTCTGTAAGATAATAGAACCAGCAACTGCAGATCTTATAGTAAAAAATGGGTATATAACCAAAATTATACTAAAAAAGCAAGGTAAAGGATATGTTGTTGGTCAATTGTTGACTGCGAAAAATTTTTCTGTTGGTACTGGGCTTATATTAAAAGTTGGTTCTATAACAGGAAAATTAAATAAAGATGCAATAAAATCTGAGAGAATTGCAGTTGGAACAGAATACGCAATTGCACCTCTTCATGTTGCAGGTAATGCATTATCATCCCAACCTTCAACAGTACAAAGCACTGAAACAAATGGCGTACCAACTGTTGCAGACGTAATGTTTTCTGCAAGAGCAGATAGTCCTTATGAAATAGTAGATAATGCAAATCATTATGGTTATGAATCTATTATTTCATTTAATAATAAATTAGGTAGTACGACAAGTAATATTATTGGTTTTAGAACAATAGTTTCGTCTAAAGAAACAGATGAAAACACATCTGCAAAAATATATGGCATTTTTGCAGGTGCATTTAGAAATAGTAATTTAGATAAATCATTTCAAACAACAAATGCAATTTTTGGAAATGCATCTTATTTTGGACATAACACATCAGATTTAGATGCTGTAACTTTAACAAATGATGTTATTGGAAACCTTATTCAAGGATATGCTTTATCAGGTAAAATAACAAATTTTTTTGGAACATCAATAAGATTAAATTTTGCAAATAGTGCAAATATAACAAATTATATTGCGTTACATATTATGAAACCATCACAAGGTGTTGGTGCTCCTAAAATAACTAATAGATGGGGTGTTTATCAGGATGATACATCTAGTAAAAATTATTTTGCCGGCAATTTAGGTGTAGGTATTCCATCACCAACAAAGGCTAAAATTGAAGTATCGGGTGGTGTTACATATAAACCAAATCCATCATTAACTTTTAAATATATTAATTCAACGTCAACGACTGTTGGATCTTCAAATACAACAAATTCAACTGCGATATATTCTATATGGGCTAGTAATGCAATAGTTGCAAGTGAATTTCAAGCATTTTCGGATGTGAGATTAAAGGATATAAATCATAAATTAACCCCTGAATTAGCTTATCAATTTATTAATAAAATTAATCCTTATTCATATACATTAAAAACAGATCAAAATAAAGATGAAAAATTTGGTTTTATAGCGCAAGATCTTATAAAGGCTGGCTTTGGAAATTTAGTTGGATCATATGAAGATAAAACTGCAAAAGAGTTTATTGATGCTGATGGTCTAAAAAGTCCTGCCAATGTTACGTTAACTGTAAATTATGAACAAATAATTCCAATACTTACAATTGCAATAAAAGATTTAAAAGATCAAATAGAAGAATTAAAAAAAATAATTCTTGAACAAAGTTTTACAAACAAATCCCCATAAATTACTTTATTCTTTATGGAAGAATTACTCACAAAACAAAATCAAGCACTTAACATTTTAATAGAAGCAATTAAATTTGCGCAAGCTAAAGGTGTTTATACTATTGAACAATCAGCAGTTATTTTTTCTGCTGTTAAAATATTTGAAAATCAAGAACAAATAACAACTAATTTAATTCAAGAAAATGAAAATGAAAAGCAATCTGTAGTTGCTTAATTTTTTTAACAAGAATATAAAATGACTAAATCCGAATTAAAAAATATAATTAAAGAATGTCTTGTTGAAATTTTTCAAGAATCGCTTACAAATAACGAGGGTTTAAAAAGAAATCAAATAGAGAAACCAAAAAGTTCTCAGTTATATAAACATGTTGAAAATAAAAAGTCTGAACAACATTTCGTCAAATCACAAAAACCCGTTTCTTTAATGGAAGAAATGTTGGCTGATACTGCAAAAACAACATTAAGATCACAATCACAAGCTGAACAAGGAGGTGCTAGAAATATTGGTTATGCAGACAAAATGTCACAAATTGTTGATCAATCAACACCCGAAGAATTATTTGGCAATGAAAATACAACAAAATGGACAAAATTAGCTTTTTTTGATGAAAAAAATAAATAATTATCAATAATCCGATATATTTATTTTTGCGTTTATAGCAAAGGTATATTTATATGAAACTTACAACTGGACTTTTAAAAAGAATTATTGAAGAAGAGATTGAAAAACTAGAGGGTGACCGTCTTGATGGCACTGAAACACCAACAACTGAAACTGATGCAGATGAATATGCAGATACACCTGTAAAACATGAAAAATTTGGACCAACAATGAAAGAATCATCTGAACTCAAAAGAATCAGAACAGCCAAGAAATTAAAACTTCGTGAATCAGCTCTTGAAAATGAATTAAAAAAAGTTAGAATGATTAGAGCAAAAATTATTAAGAGCCTTATATAATATTATAAGGAAAAATTACAATGCCCCTAAGAAATAAATATACTATTTTCAACCCACCCGTACCAACTTCACCTGGCACTTTTGGGGTAAGATCACATGGAAGATTGTTAAACATGTTTCCAGGGACATTAACTTGGTTTGGTGGAAGTGGTAAAGTTGAAAATGGTGCTGGAGCAGGAAAAGAACTTTATGAACATGCTCTTGAAGTGTTTACGCCTGTAATTGTTCAAGGTGATCAACAATTATGGGATTATGATAACTCAAGAGGACTTTATGGCGCAAATGCGCCACCAGATGGTTCAGTATCAAGAAATTATGTTGGTGCCCCTGATTTAGCAACAGTTTTACATGGATCTGCAGGTCTTCCTGGTGATTCATATATTCCAAACGTTGCATCAGCGCCTAATGTTGATCCTGCACAATTACCTACTCCACCAACACCTTCCCCAAACTACAATAATATAAGTGCAACAAATGTTGCTGCATATAATTTTAAAACCGGTGTTTTTTCTCCAAAAGTTTCTTCTGATAAAACTAGATTAACTCTTGGGTCAGTTCTTACTAAGGGTAAATCTCCTAATTCACAATAATTAATTGGTATTAAATGTCAAAATCAATTTACGATGAAGCTCTAGCAGATGCAAAACAATTAAAAGCCTTAGCAGAAGATAATGCTAAGAAAGTTATAATTGATGCAGTGTCTCCCAAAATTAAAGAACTTATTGAAAAACAACTTCTTGATGATGATTCAATTAATGAATCAATAAATTCTTATTTGTTTGATGATGGTGTTTCCCAAAAGGATTATGCACTTGAGGTCTTGTCACTTGAGGAGTCATTAAATGAAATTTCTAAACCACTTTCTATTAGAAATATAGCTGAACTAAAGAAAGAGCTTCACAGGGTCACCGATATGGCAGAATCACTTGATGAATCTCTTTTAAAAATTTATGAATCTCTTCAAAGAGATTCATCAGTTACACAAAAAAAGAAAATAATTCTTGAATCACGCTTAGAAGGAATAAATAAAAATCTACACTTGCATAGGGAACAAACAATGGGCAAACTTAAAGATCTATTCGAACAAACATTAACAATCAATTTTCCCGATGACAAAGTGGGATCTGAAATGACCCCTGAAGACATTGAAGTTTTATGGGGAGACGGCGGCGACCAACCCGTTGAAATGGGTGGTCAGGAACCAGGTACTGAAACTGATGGTCAGGAACCAGGAGCTGAAATGGCTGCACCAACAGGTCAACCACCTACCCCCACACAAAATCAACAACCAGTCGCAGAAAGAAGAACTAAAAAAATGTCACTCAAAGATAACACAGTTATTGAAATCTCAGAATCAATGTTAAGATCAGAAATTAGTCGTTTACGTTCAAATCGTAAACTTATGGAATCAGACCAAAACCTTGGTTATTCTGGCGAAGAAGAAGATGTTATTGATCTTATTGATCTAGATAATATTAAACTTAATGCATCTGATGGTCACAAAGGCAGAACAAAAATACCAGAACGTCCTGAATTTCAATTAGAAATGAATGACCCAGACTTCGAGGGACCAGACTTCGAGGACCTAGACGATCCCCGCGCGAAGGAGGACGACTATGGGAACCTTGGTAATGATCCCCGTGACGCCGAGGACGACCTTGAAGGTAGCTCATACGAATCAGCACTTCATGAATTAGATTTAGAAGAAGAGGTTGATGAAGTTGGAGATCAATCAATACATGATGAAGATCCACAAGGCGTTGGTTCAAATAGACAAAGTTCAGAATCTTCATCAAGTGGTATTCCAGGCTCTATGACAAAACAAATGAATGAAGCACGTTCTTATGCTCAACTTCGTAAAATTGCTGAACGTTGTTACAAAGAATCAAAACTTTGTTACGGAAAGCAAAAAGCGTTTGAACAACGTGGTAAAAGAACTGAAGCAAAATTATGGGAAAAGAAAGCCCGTAAATTTGAAGAACAAAAAGATATATTCTCAATGAAAGCTAATGAAGCTAAACTCAGAGAAACAAATGGTAGGAAGTTAAAAGAATCAGCCGAATACTTCGCTGATCGTACTTCCCAATTAAAGGAAAAACTTGAAGAGTCAAATCTCTTTAATGCAAAACTCCTTTGCTGCAACAAGTTGCTCCAGAATGAATCACTCAATGCTCGTCAAAAAGAATCTTCAATAGAACGTTTGGACGAAGCACAGTCGGTTCGAGAGGTTAAGCTTGTATATGAAAGCATTGTAAAAGCCCTCGGTCGTGGAAACTCAAAAATTAATGAAAGTGCACGTGGTGGAGTTGGTTCTTCCTCACGTCAAGTTAATTCAGGTGGTGTTTCCATGTTAAATGAAAATGTGATTGTTGACCGATGGGCCACACTCGCAGGCCTCAATAAAAAATGAACTATACAAATAAAAATAAATTCTGGAGAAATATAAAAAATGTTTAAATTAGACAATCTATTAGCTGGCATCAAAGATCGCCATCTATCTGAAGAAAATGCAAGATTAGTAAATAAATGGAGTAGAATGGGTCTTCTCCGTGGCTTAGACGGCGTCAAACGTGAAAATATGGCCCGCCTCCTTGAAAATCAGGCTGCACAGGTTCTTCGCGAATCTGCATCCCTTTCATCTGGCGGGGGTTCTGGTACGTCAAGTGGTCAGATTCAAGGCTTCAGCAATATCTCATTCCCGATAATTCGTAGAGTCTTTGGTGGTCTTATTGCGAATGAACTTGTTTCAATTCAACCAATGAGTCTTCCTTCAGGACTTATCTTCTATTTAGATTATACTTACGGTTCAAACGTTGGGGGTGATCAAGGCGTCGACCTTCAAGGAGGATCTTCAGCAACCTACCCACGTGGCGAATCTATTTATAATAATCCACGAGGCAAAGGCATTCAAAGCGGTTCTCTTGGAACTGGTGGTATGTATGATCTTGTTAACACTGGTTATTCAAGACTTCATAATAACGGAACAACTGCATCAGGTACAGTAACTGCAGCAGATTTCGGTTCTTGGTCCGGCGCCTCTGAAGCATGGTCATCAGGAAGCCTTGTTAATGCATCAGCTCAATTTACCGGTTCAAATGCACTTAACGGTCAATTTGATATGCAACTTGACAAGGACATGAGATCAGGAACATTCGGTACTACGGGTGGCGTGTTCTTCCTCCATGTACCGGTCGCAAAATTTGCTGGTTTTACCACAATGGACTTTGGTGCAGTTGATCAAATCGCTGTCACTGGTGTCACTACCCTTACAAATACTACCACATGGGGAGAAACATATCAAACCGGAACAGGTCTTCTTAATCTTCGTAGATTAAGCCGCAGAGGTAACTGGGATTCTTCACTTGGACTCTTTACCTCAAATCCAATGAATGGTACACATTACCAATTCGTTATGAGAGCATCAGCGGCTCTTAGTGCTCTTTCAGGTGCAGGAACTTTAGCAGTTTCATATGTTTCTGCTGACGGTGTTGTTGCGCTTGATACCCCCGGTGCGGTTCTTACTGTCCCATCTTATGAAACAGATTTCGGCGGTGTTGATGGCCATCCTGTACGTCCAGTCATCCCAGAAATTGACATCAAGATCGAGTCAATTGCAATTACTGCAACAACCCGAAAGCTTCGTGCAAGATGGTCCCCAGAACTTGCACAAGACCTTAATGCTTACCATAGCATGGATGCAGAAGTAGAATTAACACAAATCCTTTCAGAACAAATTGCTCTTGAAATAGATCGTGAAATTCTTGCCGATATCCTAACTCAAGCAAATGGTGCAAACTATTATTGGTCAAAAGCACCTGGCAAATTCCTTGACAAAAACACCGGTCGTGAAGCCCGTCTTACAAGCTCACTTTCAGTTGGCCCAACCTTTACCGGTACAGTCAGAGAATGGTACGAAACACTCGTTGAATCAGTTATCGACGTTGCTAACACCATCCACCGCAAAACACTTAGAGGTTCAGCCAACTTCATTGTCACAAGTCCAGACGTTGCTACCCTCCTCGAAGCTTCGATCCTTTATCGTCCTAAATACTCAATGGACGGAGAAGGCCAAGTCGGTAACCCAATGACACTCGGCTGCGAACCGGTTGGCACTCTTTCAAACCGCTTCACGGTTTACAAAGACCCATACTTCCCACGTAACAAACTACTCATTGGATTTAAGGGCGGGAGTTATTTGGAAACTGGGTATGTCTACGCACCTTACGTCCCGTTAATGATTACACCGACGATCTTCGCGCCCGAAGATTTAACGCCTAGAAAAGGCATTATGACGAGATATGGTAAGAAAATGGTCCGTAGTGACTTCTACGGTTCAGTTACAGTCCTTGACATGAACATTCGCTAAGGAATTTTCCTTATAAAGTGAAAAAGGAACTTCGAAAGAGGTTCCTTTTTTTATTTGTTTAAAAAATAAACATAAAGGAGTAATGACATATATTTATAATATGAGTAAAAGTTATGAAAAAGAATCATATCATAAATGTTTAATATGTGATGATGAATTTAAAAATGGTAAAAGATTTAGTAATCATTTAAAAAAAGATCATGATTTAAAATCTTTAGAATATACAATAAAATATCTTTATGATGGAAATTTACCTAATTGTTTAGAATGTAATAAAGAAACAAGGTATACAACTTTTACTTTTAAAAAGTATTGTATGAATCATTCTCATATTGCAGAATCAATTGCAGGGAAAATAGGTGGTAAAATAAAAGAAACATGGAATAAAGGAAAAACTGCAAAAGAAGATCCTAGAATTGCAGATTTGGCAAATACCTTAAAAGGTGAAGGTAATCCATTTTATGGTAAAAAACATAATAAAAATTCTATTGAAATAATTTCATCTATAAAAAGACTTTCATATCTACAATTAATAACAAAAATTAAAGAATATTCACTGAGTATTTTATTAATAAGTGAATATTCAGAATATAAAAATAAAAATTCTTTATTAAGAATTAAATGTAATATATGTGAAACTGAAGATAGTGTTTCGCTGTTTAATCTTAGTAGATGTTGGTCTTGTAAAAAATGTCATCCTAATGGATCTAAAACTCAGGTAGAAATTTTAGATTATGTTAAATCATTAGGATTTGATGCTGAATCATCAACTAGAAAGATTATTTCTCCATTAGAAATAGACATTTGGATTCCTGAAAAAAATATTGGTATAGAATATCATGGTTTATATTGGCATTCAGGCGGAAAATCTGATGTATTTAATAAAGGAAAACATAGGGAAAAATTTAAATCTTGTGAAGAGAAAAATATAAAGCTTATTCAAGTATTTTCTGATGAGTGGAGAGAAAAGAAAGATATTGTTAAATCTATTATTAGGAATGCGCTTGGAAAAAATGAATTAAAGATTCATGGAAGAAAGTGTGAAGTTAAAAGAATAGAACAAAGTATATCAAAAGAATTTTTACAATCTACTCATATTTCCGGATCTACTCGAGCTCAAGTACATTTTGGTTTATATAATCCAGAACATGGTTTAGTGGGTGTTGTTACTGGTAGGGTGCCTATTCAAAAGAAATGGGGTAAGGTATTTGAAGTTGCTAGAATGGCATTTTTAAAGAACACCAGTGTTATTGGTGGTGCATCTAAATTATTAAAACAATTAGAATTATATGCAAAAGATAATGGATACGAAGGTATATTGACGTATGCAGATCTTAGATTTGGAACTGGTGGTGTATATCAAAAATGTGGATATGAATTAAAGGGTGAGACTAGTACAAATTACTGGTATACAGAAGGTTTAAAACGATATGATAGATTTTTATATAGGGCACAAAATGGTAAATCAGAGGTTGATGTTGCATTAGAGAATAAAGTAAGACCTATATGGGGTGCAGGAAATAAAGTGTATGTAAAATATATTTTTAATAATATTTAAGTTATTATGAGTCTCGAGAAAAGATATGGCCTTACGCCATGATTATTTGTCTGAGAAGACAGTTAGATTAATTTTGTAATTAATTAAAAATTATTGTCATAATATCATTTGGAATTATACTTAGCAAACGATACAATATTTGCAATTAAAATATTATTTGTAATTTATGGTATAATTGTCTTGGAAAATAAAATGAAGTTAAATAAAATGAATGTAAGATTAAATCTTAATTTAAGATCAACAATAATTTTTGAAACACCACCAGTAGAACACTGGATTCAAGTAAAAGAATATGTTCAATATAGATCATTAATTGATATTGATCAGGATGTTCTTAATACAATCGCTGAAGTTATAGAAGATACAAAATCTGAATATAAGATTATGTTTATTAATGGACAATCAGGTTGGGTTTGGAAAGATAATTGTGCACAGGTTAAAAATTTAAATTAATATTGTGTTTAAAAGAAAAAAAATAAAAATTGGGATAAAAAAGTTGTCTTATTTTGACATTGATGTTTTTAATGAAGAATCTATTGATTTTTTTTCTCCTATAGTTCCTAAAATATATGAGCAGATTAAGAAATATCCTGAGGAGTTTGATTTACTTGTAGGTTATTATGAAGACCAATTTGATTGGTATGATGATTCAATTATTTTAATAAGGGAAAATAAAATTTTTACAATTTTTGATGGTTTAATTAATCATTGAATAGAGGTTTAATGTGAATGTTAAATGATAAAAATTTGACACTTAATGAGATTATTAATTTAGTAAACTATTTATTTTAATGGCAAGATTTAGAGATACATCAGTACCAACACCTTTTGGCTTTTTTGATGATGATAATGATTTTTCAAATGAAGCTGATAAAATGGTTATCGCCGTAAAGAGATTTATGGGTGATGATATTCTTTCTGTTGAATTGACTTCAAAACAAATATGGGCTTGTTTTGAAAGAGGTGTACTTCAATACGGACAAATAATAAATGAATATCAATTAACTTCTCATCTCGCTAATATGTTAGGACAATCAACGGGATCTAACATTACAAATGCATATCCAAGAAATAATTTAGAATTTCTTTTAAGACAAGCAGAGCCTTATTCAATGGAAGCTGGTGTTGGTGGATCATATAATCCTGTTCTTGGATATATTGATTTAATTAATGGTACACAAGAATATGATATTTATAAAATAAAAGACACAAGTGGAAATCTAATCGTAGATTTAATGCCCGCTGATCAAAAATCAAAATTAAAAATTGTTGAATTATATCATTTTAGTCCAATTACTGCACAACAATTTCTTATTAACGCATCTAACATAACAAACTTCCTTTCAACAGAAATGCGATATGAATCATACGTAAATAGTACAATTTTTTATGTATTACCAGTATTTGAAGATGTTCTTAGAAGAAGTATGTTAGAAGCTGCTTTTAGGGTAAGAAGATCAAATTATAGTTACATAATTCAAGGAACAAAAGTAAGAATTTATCCATTACCAACAGATATTGTTGAAGGTTCAGTAAGATTATGGATGCGTGTAAGAACTGCACCAGATGTATTAGATCCGGCATATGAAGATTCGTCTATAAATGGTGTAAATTCACCATCCAATATGGGTCTTTCTAATATACAATTTAATAAAATTAATGATTTTGGAAGACAATGGGTTAGAGAATATACATTTGCATTATCAAGGGAAGTGTTAGGTTTGGTTAGATCAAAAATGAAATCCATACCAATTCCTAATGCAACACTTGATTTAAATGGTACAGAGTTGGTTGAATCAGGAAGAAAAGATCAAGAAGATTTAAAAATAAAATTAAGAGAATTTATTCTTTCATTAACGTATGACAAACTTATTGAACAACAAGCTAATAAATCTGAAAATCTTAATAAGCAATTAAAACATATCCCAATGCCTCTTGGTAAGGCAATAATAACTGGATAAACAACTAGGAGACTATCAAACATATCATTTATAATAAATACTTAATCTTGGATCTTTAATTATGTTTAAAAGGATAACTTAATAATGGCACGACTGTTTATAACAAATAGAGAAATTGCATTAATAAATGATCTAACCAAAGAACTAATTAAAGACGTTGTTGGACAAAAAATCTTTTATTTTCCAGTTTCAGAAATAAAATCAAACATTCATAATGTGTATAATGAAAGTCCAGAAAAAGTATTTGATAATCCTATCGAAATTGATGCGTTAATAGATTCCCCGGAATGGGCTCCAAAGAATGATCAATTTGGATATGATCTTGACATTAAATTAAAGGTTTATATACAAAGAAAAGATCTTATAGATAAAAAAATTCAACCATCACAAGGCGATTTTTTTACTTATGGTGATATAACTTATGAAGTTACACAATTGGTATCTATGAAAAGTATTTATGGACAAATTGAACATTATGACGGAATTCAATTAACAGCAACTAATTCACGAGTTAGTCAAGCAAACGTCAAATTCTTCGGTCCAACTGAAGTAGGATATTCAGATAAAGATGCTTTACTTAAAGAATTTTATCAACAAAGAGGCGAAGGTGTACTTAAAAATGGAATTAAATCAGGTGATATAAGAGAATTACAACAGAAAGGTATTCTTGATAAACCAATAACTGGCGCAAAAGAAATTAGTGATAAAGGAATTATTTCAGGATCACTTGGATATTCATCATTTTACGGGGATGATCAATGACAATTAGATACAAATCCGGAGATAATTTAGGTGTACCTTCTGGTTATGAAGAAGCTGATATACCCGATGATTTTAACATTCCATCTTGTACTATTGCAGATGTTGATTATGCTTTATTTTCTTTGTTTGATAAAGAACTTAATTTAAATGTAAAAGAGTCAACAACAGGCAAACATAAAAAGTTACCGGTTATATTTTCATCTGGTGAACGATGGGCTTTAATAAAAAATAATAAATTATTAAGAGATAGAGCTGGCGCAATTATATTACCAATAATAACTGTTCAAAGAAGTACCATATCTCAAACAACAGATGATATTGTTGGTAGGGGTATAAATCAAAATGTTGGTCAATTGGTTGTTTATAAAAGATTATCAAAAGATGATTCAAGATATCAAAATTTACTAAATAAACAAGATATACCAAATCAACAAACGTCTCAGACTGAAAGAATACAAGTAAAAAATTCTATAAAAAATTATATGGGTGGTCTTTTATCAAAAGATTTAAATAATAATATATATGAAGTAATAACAATACCAACACCACAATTTTACACAATCAAATATACAGTTACGATTTGGACACAATATTTACAACAATTAAATGACGTTTTAGAACAGATAATGGCTGCATATCTACCCGTTAGTTCAAGAACTTTTAAAATTACAACAAAAAAAGGGTATTGGTTTCTTGCAAAAATTCAAGAAGATTTTAAAGATGAAACAAACTTTGCTGATATGTCAGATAATGAAAGAATTGTTAAATCATCATTTGAAATTATAGTACCTGCATATTTTATTGCTGGAAATGACATCCCCGGGGTTCCAAATCCCGTAAGAAGATTTACATCTGCGCCTAAAATAACATTTAATATAGGCGACAGTGAAAATGATATTAATGAATTTCCGGTTGACATTTACAATAACACTTCGTCAGCGCAGATAGACACTGATTTATCAATTAATAATTTTAATTTAAATGACCCTGAAACTGGGTACGTAGATAGTTTTGATAATAAACTTAAAGGTGCATATTCAATAAAGTACATTAAAAACCCGTTAAATGGAATTAATGAGCCAGAGTATATTAAAGTAATTTCAAAAGATTCTAAGACTGGCGAAACAGTGTATATAGATGATGGTTCAATGAAGATAAAAACATTTAAATAATGGTCTTTATGAACTTAGCTTAATAATTAAAGATTAGAACGATTATTTTGGAGTAAATTTAAATGGCAGAGCAAACGTTTTTATCACCAAATTTTTTTGAAAAAGAAATAGATTTAACACAAAAATCAAGTACACAACCTGCTGGTATACCTGGAGGTTTAATTGGTCAATCTCAAAAGGGTCCTGCATATGTACCAGTTACTATTGCAGATTTTTCTGATTTTCAATCAAAATTCGGTAGTTACAATATAACAATGCCTGCAGTTTATACAGCAGAATTATTCTTAAAATATAAGAATGCTTTAACTTTTACAAGAGTTTTAGGTGCAGGTTCAAATAGCGAAATTTCAGATATTCAAAACACCCAAAGTTTTGGGATTGTTAAAAATGCAGGTTTTGTAATTAGTGGTTCAAATTTAAATGCGGGATTTGTTCAATTTATTTCTGCTAAACACGACATAGTAGCAACAGAAGCTATTGGATACCCTATTTTTACAAATAATGATAGCATTACTGATTTAGATTCAACACATCTTTTAAGAGGAATGTTATTTTTTACAACTGGGTCACGTGCAATTCTTGCTCCTTCTTCAACATCAGTTGCTTCAGCATTGCTTTCAGAACCAACATTAATAAACGTAGAAGATACATTTAAATTAATAATATCATCTTCACTTGGTTCTACATATGGAAATGATGAAGATGTTGCAGGAATAAAAGTATATTCTGTTTCATTAAATCCAGAATCACAAAATTATATTGCAAATGTTTTAAACTCTGATCCAACTAAATTTGTAGAACAACAACATATTTTATACGCACACTTTCCTGTTGAAAGTAATTTAGCAACGCCTGTTTCAGCATCTATGTTATATGGATCAAATCAATTAATTAATACAATTAATGATAAAGCTATTTTAGCAAAAGAAAGTTTTGGAAGGTTTGACGCTAGATATAGTGCGCCATCTACCCCTTATTTTATAAGTCAACCATTTGGTGATAAAGAATTTAATTTATTTAAATTTGAATCACTTGATGATGGTGATTACGCATCATCCCAATATAAAATATCTGTTTCTAATTTAAAAATGTCAGAAGATGAAACCAATCCTTATGGAACATTTTCTATAATAATTAGATATTGGGCAGATAATGACAAAGATTTAAAAGTATTAGAACAATTTAATAATTGTAGTTTAAATCCAACATCACAAAATTATATTGGTAAAATTGTTGGTAATTATAAAGTATATTATAATCATGATGCAACAAGTGAAGGCGAAAAGGGTTTAAAATTATCTGGTAAGTTTCCAAATAGATCAAAATATGTTCGCATAATATTATCTGACGAATTGGAAAAAGGGTCAGTACCTTCAAAAGCTCTCCCATTTGGTTTCTTAGGGTTTAATTTATTAAAAACATCATCAGATGGTACTGATGCAACACAAATAATACCACTTTTATCAGGAAGTCTTTCTGCATATAATGGTTCAATAATGCCCCCTGTTCCTTATAGATTTAAAATAACAGATGATTCTATGAATATAAATGGAACTATTGGTAAATCTGAAAGAACTAATTCAAATTATTTCTGGGGTGTTAAGCTAGAAAAAACTGAACATAATTTGAATTCTAATATTAGCGGTCAAGAAAATCTTTATATTAAAAATATAACTAAATTTTTAGGTATATTAAAACTTGGCTCACTAACAAATACTGATGAATCAAATTTACTATGTAATAATAAATTTACGCTTGCTAAAGTGATGCTTGATTCATATACTACGATTTCTGATTTAGAAAATGTTCAAAATCAGCCAAGTGCGGTTATGAAAAGTGCAAAATATATAAGAAATGCTATATTATCAAATAATAAAATTTCTGGTAATATTACGTTTGCATCATTATTAGCAGAAAAATCCCCATTTTTATTTAATAAATATTCACGTTATATGAAATTTACCACCATATTACAAGGTGGTTTTAACGGGTTAAATATATTAGATCAAAATGAATATTCGATGAATGATAGATCAGTTTCATTTTCTGGTTGTGCTGCAAGTGGTTATAAATCACCTGGTTTAACTAGCTCACCTGGTGTTCAAAAACAAAATAATTCTGTTATGTCATATTTAACAGCTGCAAAAATTATGACAGATAGAATTGCTGTTCGACACAATCTTCTCGCAATACCAGGTATTAGAGAAGAATATATCACTGATTATGTTTCAGAATTAGTTAAAGATAACTACGGTCTATGTTTATATCTGATGGACATTCCAAATTATGATTCATCAAATAATATTATTTTTGATAATAATAAAGACAGACCTGATATTTCAACTGTTGTTAGCAATTTTAATTCTAGAAATATTGATAATAGTTTTTCTGCGGTATATTTTCCTGACGTTTATATAGATGCTAGAATTTCATCAACAGATGCAGAAATAATAAGAAGAATTAAATTACCTTCATCCTCAATAGCATTAGCCGCAATGGCGTACAGTGATTCAGCATCATATCCATGGTATGCTCCCGCGGGATTTAATCGCGGCGGCGTAAATGATATTGTTAAAAATACAACTGTTAGAATTTCTACTGATGATAGAAATACACTGTATGATGCAAGAATAAATCCAATTGCTAAATTTCCACAAGAAGGTTACGTAATTTTTGGACAAAAGACTCTTCAACTTAAGAAATCATCTCTTGATAGAGTTAATGTTAGAAGACTTTTACTTGAACTAAGAAGAAGTGTGATTGAAGTTTGTAAAGGTTTATTATTTGAACAAAACACCCCTCAACTTAGATCACAATTTATAAGTCAAGTATCTAGTCAATTATCTTTTGTTAAAGCATATGAAGGTATAGAGTCGTTCAAAATTATAATGGATGATTCCAATAATACAACTGATGATGCACAAAATAATAGATTAAATGGTAAAATTTTAATAGTTCCAACAAGATCTATAGAATATATTGCTATTGACTTTATAGTTACAAATAGTAGCGTTCAATTTGTTTAATTGATTTTTAATTGATTTAATTCGGAGAAAAGATGAGTACATCAAACGGCGCAGCAAAAACAACTATAAGAGAAATAGACAAATCTCAACCATCTGCAACAACTGTTACGGGGGTGCCAATCACAATTATTGGAACCAGCGTAAAAGGTCAAGCGTTTGTACCTATTACAATCGGTACGTATTCTGATTTTACAAAAATTTTTGGTGAATCAGACGGGAAAAATTTTGGAACATTGGCAGCCTATAATTATTTAGGCGATTCTAATAATAACTCATCATTAACATTTATGAGAATATTAGGGGTTGGTAAGGGTTTATCGAGAGATAGTTCAGATGCTTTTGTTGATGGTGCAGGATTTACTGTTGGAATAAAAAATGATATAGACACATCATCAACTGCAAATTCAACATATGCATATGCTGGGGGTTCGCCCGGAAGAACGTATTTTCTAGGCTGTTTTATGTCTGAAGCAAATGGTTCAACATTTTTTAGAGATGCAGGACTACCCACGTCAGGTTCCTCTGCAACACCAATTGTTAGAGGTATTATAATGACTGCGTCAGGTGTTCTTGCGTCATTATCATCAAGCTTAGTTGTTGGTAATACGCCTCCAACAACTGCAGTTTCAAATGCAAATTTAGCAGGTTCAACTATTGGAACATTAATTGATGAAAATAAATTTGTTTTAATATTAAATGGTAAAAAAACATTAAATACTATAACAGCGTCATTTGATTTAAATAGTTCAGATTACTTCGTTAATCTTCTTAATAAGGACCCCCTTAGAATAGAAGAAGAAGGTTATTGTTTATATTCACATTTTGACGTAAGTTCTGCTCTTGCGGAAATAGATGGAACAAATGTTGTATCTGGTTCTTTACCCACAGGTACTCATCCGTTAGCATTCATAACAAGCGGGTCTGCAATACGAAACACATATCCAGTTAACGCAAATTCTGCACCAAATTTTGAATCATTTGTTGATAGATTTGATTCAGCAAAAACACCTTGGTTAATATCACAAACTTATGCAGGAAAAACATATAATCTTTTTAGATTACATGATAATTCAGATGGCGAAATTTTATTTAAAAAACGAGTTAAATTTACAATAGAAAATTTAACGCCCGGAAATATAAATGATAAATTTGGAAAATTTGATCTTTTAATAAGAGATATTAGCGATGTAGATTCTACACGAATTATTTTAGAACAATTTAGAGGATTATCATTAGATCCATCGAGTAAACAATTTATTGGAAAAAGAATTGGTAACTTAAAATTATATTTTGACTTTGATAAACCAACATCAGCACAAAAATTAGTTTTAGAAGGCGATTATAATAATGTCTCAAATTATGTTAGGGTGGAAATACACCAAGATGTAACTGACGGTTTAGTACCGGAAGATGCATTACCAATTGGGTTTAGAGGTCCACAACATCTTTGTCTGTCAGGAACGTCACCATTACCAAACATCGCAACTAACGTCGGTATATTAAATTCTACAGCATTACATAAAACAGTAGAATTACCTATTCCATTTAGAGTTAATATATCAAATTTAGAAGTAGCCAATCCACAATCACGGGCTGATTCAAGCTTTTGTTGGGGCGTCCAATTTGAACACCCAAAAACAACCTTAAGATTAAATGGTTCAACACAAAATGAAGGTTTAAATGGGTATTTAAAATATTATCCAACCTTTAATTTATTATCAAATTTTGCAATGTTTGATAATGAAGGCGATGTTACCACAACCCAGTTTGGCGTTACAGACTGTGACAGGTATAATAATAATAAATTTACGTTAGAAAATATACAGGTAATTACAAGTTCTTTAACTAATCTCGCTGATTCTGCTAAATGGCAATATGCTCAATATATTAGATCAGGAAATATTGCGCCAAATCCAACAAATAATACACGAGCTTGGTCAGTTTCTGATTTGTCGGAAAAAGCGACAAGAACATATTCTAAATTTAATTTCTTTGCATTTGGTGGGTTTAATGGGGTTAATATTTTTGATGATGATAAATCAAAATTAACAAATGTAGCTGTTGAATATGAATATGAAAACACTGCAACTATCACTAATGCGCCAACAGTAATGTCATATGTTAAAGCACTTGATATTCTTAAAAACACATCCGAAGTCGATATGCAAATGCTTGCAATACCAGGTATTAGAAATGAATATGTTACAAACTATGCTCTTGAAATGGTAAGAGATAGATTTGATTCACTTTATATAATGGATATTAATCAATATGATACTAATGGTCTTCTTACACAAGATTATACACAAACAAACGTAAAAATAACGTCAGAAATGTTTGATTCAAGACAAATTGATAATTCATTTGGTGCTGCATATTTCCCAGATATTATGATGCTTGATCCAAATACGCAAAGTACTGTGGTAGTTCCTGCATCAGCTGCAGTATTAAGAGCATTTGCAATAAATGACTCCGTAGGAAAACTATGGAATGCACCTGCTGGTTATAATAGGGCAGCTTTAAATCAAGCCGGTGCAAAACCATCAGTTATATTATCAGAACAACAGCTTGATATTCTTTATGACGCAAGAATAAACCCAATTAAAATTGAACAAGGCGATCCAGGTCCAGTTGTCTGGGGCCAAAAAACATTACAACTTGCTAATACATCTTTAAATAGAATCAATGTTAGAAGACTTTTATTAACTTTAAGAAGACAAGTAAGAGCAGTTGCAAATAAATTTATATTTGAACCAAATAGAGAAACCACATTAACAAGATTTTCAAGTCTAGTTCAACCTATTCTTGCAAATATACAAACATTAAATGGCATATCCCAATATAAGGTTCAAATTGATACAACCACTACAACACAACAAGATATAGAAAATAATACGGTTAGAGGCAAAATCTTCATTGTGCCAATTAACTCTGTTGAATTTATTTCTGTTGATTTTGAAATTACGAACAAGATTTAATAAATATCTAATATTTAATTTAGGAGAAAATTTAAAATGGCCGAAACTTTAGACGTTAGTTCGATGTTACCCTCAAAATTTGAACCAAAACGAGGTAATCGTTGGGTTCTTATGATTGAAGGAATAGATGCTTTTATCTGCAAAACTGCATCAAGACCAAAAATGAAAATGGAAGCAATTATGATTCCTTTTATAAATTCAAAAAGATACCTTGCAGGTAAATTTGAATTTGAAGAAATGGCAGTAACATTACATGATCCAATTGCTCCATCCGGCGCACAACAAGTTATGGAATGGATCAGATTAACTTTTGAATCAGTATCTGGCAGAGCAGGTTATGCAGACTTCTATAAACGAGATATACAACTTAAACTTTTAGATCCCGTTGGTACTGTCGTAGAATTATGGGATATACGCGGGGCATTTATAATAAGTTCAGAATTTGGTGAACTTACTTATGAAGATGAAAAAGGACTTGAAATTAAATTAAGTTTAAGATATGATAATGCAGTATTACAATACTGATTTATTAAATTAATTAAATTTTTTCTTAAAGGCACCCATTTAGGTGCCTTTTTATTCATACTGAACTATACAACTTGTAATAAAACAATATAATAATAATATGAGTAAATATCCTCGTATTATTTGTAATATTTGTTCTAAGAATTTTGGACAAGAAAAGATTTTTATTGAGCACATTAAAAGTGAACATTCTATAGAAAGTTCAGAGGAACTATATTGTAATTGGAATAATATAATACCTAAAAAATGTTTTTGTGGTTGTAATGAAAATGTTAGATGGGATAGTTGGAAATATGGCTATTCAGAATCGAATTATAGACTAGGACATAATGCAAAAATCTATACATCATTTTCAAATCCAGTTGTAATAGAAAAAATGAAAGAAAAAAGAAAAGAAGGATTTGAATCAGGAAGAATTAAATCTTGGAATACTGGTTTAACAAAAGAAACTAACGAAATTTTAAAACAATCTTCAATTAAGAAATCTAAAACACTTAAAAATAGTTATAATTCTGGTGAGCTTAAACCATGGCAAGGTAGAGAAGGTAGCGAGAAATCTTATAAAAAAATATCTGATACTAAGAAGAAATTATTTTTAAGTGGTGAATTAAAATCATGGAATACAGGACTTACAAAAGAAACTAATGATATTTTAAAAAAAGTAAGTGAAAATATCAGTTTAACCATTAATTCTAAACCTAAAATAAGGGGTTTCGGCAGAATAATAACGACAGAAAAATTTAAAAAGAGATTTTATAACACTCTTGGTGATATTTTTGAACCACTTTTTTCATTTGATGATTATTATAACGTAAAGAATGATAAATTAAAAGTTAAATGTAAAACTTGTAATGTTATAACTGAAAAATGTTTAATGTTATTAGAATCTGCACCTTTATGTTACTCTTGTTATCCCAAAGAATCAAGGGGACAAATTGAAGTATATGAATTTGTGAAAAGTATTTGTGAAGACGTAATTCTATCTGATAGAAAACAATTAGAACATTTTGAATTGGATGTATATGTTCCAAATAAAAAATATGGTATTGAATATAATGGATTGTATTGGCATTCTGAAAAATTAAATAAGAATAAAGAGTATCATTTAGAAAAAACAAATGCTGCAAATGATAAAGGGATTAGATTATTTCATTTATATGAAGATGAATGGAAAAATAAACAAGATATAGTTAAATCAATTATTAAGAACGCGTTGGGTGTTTCGCATAATAAAATAGGCGCTAGAAGTTGTGTTATTAAAAACTTAAATTCTAAGGAAAAAAAAGAATTTTTTGATAAAAATCATTTAGACGGCGATACCAGATCTAAAATTGCATATGGGTTATATTTTAATAACAAATTAGTTTCTGCGATTTCATTAAGAAAACCATTTCATGCAAAATGGTCAACATATTTAGAGATTGCAAGATTTTGTTGTTTATTAGATCACAATGTTGTTGGTTCATTAGGAAAATTGACTAATCACGTTATTAGAATGCATCACACGCCTCTTTTAAGTTATATTGATAAGAGGTTTGGTGGCGAAGGAAAGGCTTATTTAAAGTCTGGTTGGACATTAGACGGTGAAACAAATGAAAGATTTTGGTGGACAGATTTTATAGGAAGATATGATAGATTTTGGTGTAGAGCAGATAGAATTAGGGGATTGACTGAAAATCAGGTAGCTGAAGAACGTGGGGTGTATAGAATATGGGGTGTTGGAAACAAAAGATTTGTTATTTTACAATGATAGTTTTTTATTTAGATTTTGTATTGGAGTTTAATATAAATGAGTAATGACAGAAATAATCTTTTTAATGAGCAAGAATCTCAAACGGAACAATATCCTGCACATCTTGCAGCAAAAAACGTGTTAGGGTCTGATGTTCAGACTGAAATTATTCCCTTACCATCTTATGGAAAAATATATCCTCCGGAATTTGCTTTTCATAATTGTGAGCGTGTCGAAATTAGATTGATGACAGCTCGTGAAGAAGATATTTTAACGTCTCGTTCGCTTGCTAAAAAAGGTACTGTTATCACAGAGCTCATTAAAAGTTGTTTAATAAATAGGGATGTTAATGTTAATAGTTTAATATCAGGTGATAGAAATGCAATTATGATAGCAATTAGGGTGACTGGATATGGTGCAGACTATGATGTTGATATTACTTGCCCATCATGTTCTCATAAATATAAAAATACATTTGATTTAAACTCATTACCAATTAAAACACTTGACGTAGAACCTGTTCAATTAGGACAAAATGAATTTGATTTTAGTCTTCCAATGTCAAAAAAGAAAATTACGTTTAAGTTATTAACTGGAATTGATGAAGAAGAAATTAATGTTAAGAATGAAAGAATGAAAAAGTTAGGTACTCAAGTAGATAATTTGATAACTACGAGACTTCAACATTCTATATTATCAATAGAGGGCGATTATAATAAAACAAATATTTCTAATTTTATTCGAAACATGAGAGCTGGTGATTCACTTGCTTTTAGAAAATATATGGATAAGATTGAACCTGGTATTGAAATGAAACAAGATGCTACTTGTCCTTCATGTGATAATCAAGAAGAGGTGAACGTCCCAATTGGACTAAGCTTTTTTTGGCCTGACTCCTGAACATAAAGAAGCATTAATTCTTGAACCCTTATTTATATTAATGTATTACGGTGGTTTTACATATACCGAGGCATATAATATACCAGTAAGATATAAATTATGGTTTGTTTCAAGGATAGCAAAAGAATTAAAAAGATCCCAAGAAGGACAGGCACCTGAAGGTGATCGAACCCCAAATAATAACACACCTGAAACTGCAGCATTAATGGGTAGGGTTCGCTCTACAAATACTGCCACAAGAAATCGAAGATTTACTTAAAAAAAGAAAGAAGAATTATTCTTCTTTCTTTTTACTTTAAATAAAGTGTAAATGAATAAGGTATTTATTCGAATTTTTTAATTTCTAATATTTATGGTAAGTAATAATGTCATCAAACTCTAATGTTCAGCAAAATTTAACTCAAATATTAGAACAACTTCAGCTTAAAAGAGATCTTGAGTCTGAATCTAATGATCTTTTATTAAATTCGCAAGAAAACTTATTAAAAGTGGGTTTATTACTTAAAGAAAACTTAATATTGCAAGGAAAAGATGTCGCACAATTAGAAAAGATGATTGAAACAAAAAGGACTGCGTTTGAAAAAGAAAAAGAAAGTAGAATAGAAATAAATAATATCGCCAAAGAAAGAGAAAAAGCTTTAATAAAAGAAAATAAACTTCTAGAAGATATAAACGTAAATTTAAAAACTCAACAGGAAGCGTATAATAATCTTAAATTATCTGTTTGGGCTGGTGCAGGTGTTGGTGCATTAAATGCGTTAGGATCAACAATAACAACTGTTTTTAAAGTTGGAAAAATACTCATTGAAAGTTTTATTAAAGTTCTTGCAAAAGTAGGTGGAACAGCACTTAGCGTTGGTAAACAATTACTTTTATTACCTTGGAATATTGTTAAATCATTTATATCAGCTGCTGCAAACGCAAGTGGTTCAAATGAGCTAAGAGAGTCTATTGAAAAAGTAAGAGGTGCATTTGGTTCATTTAATAACGCAACAAGCGCAGCAGTTTTAAAAATTGCAACACTTGGTGCAAATATGAATAATTTAGCGCTGTCATCATTAGGATTTTACGGAAAAATGTTAACACCCCATTTAAGTTTAATGAGGGTATGGGGAACATTTCCAGCAATGATTAAAGATATTAGCGAAACGTTGGATGCAATGGGTCCATCATTAAATAATGTTATTGATCAATTTGCAGATGTTGATAATGCTGGTAAGATGATTGCCATGCAAAAAGGACTAGGCTTAACCAAGGAAGAATTTAAGGGTTTAGCTGATTATACATATGCAAATGGTAAAAAAATTATTGATGCTGAATATGAAATAGGTAATTTGTCACTTCAAATGGGAGATAAATTTGGGATTTCTTCAAAGAAGATTTCCAAAGACGTTGGTTTGATGTTGAAAGATCTCAATAATTTCGGTAGTCTTACTGAAAAGCAAATGGTTGGCGCGGCAACTCAATTTCAAAGATTAGGCGTTGAAATTAGTAAGATTACTGGTATGATGGATAAATTTGATCAATTTGAAGACGCTGCCGAGGCTTCTTCTAAATTATCTCAGGCATTTGGTCTTCAACTTGATTCAATGAAAATGATGCAAGCGCAAGATCCCGCTGAAAGACAGCAGATGATAGCAGATGCAATGGTTCGCGCGGGAAAATCAACTGAAAATTTTGGTCGACAAGGTCTTAAACTTTTGGGTTCATTGACTGGCGTTGATGCTGCGACTGCAAAAACATTATATTCAACAAAAAATCTTGGAAAATCATATAATGACGTAAAAGAGGGCGTTGAAGAAGCTTCAAAAAAGGAATTAACACAGGAGCAGGTTTTAAATAGACTTGCTGAAGCTATTGAAAGAGTCTATCAATCTGGTAATCAATTAAAAGATGGGTTCTTTAAGACATTCTTACACGGTCTAGAATTAGGTATTCAGAGAACACCAGCATTTGTTGGAATGATGGCTAATATAAGACAAGGATTACAACAAACATTGTATGCAGGTATCGGGACAGGTAAATCTATTACAAAAACAATGGGTCTTGATAGTATGTTTACTGATATTGGAAATTTCTTTTCACCAAAAAGTATGAAACAATTTTGGGGTGATGGCGTCGGCGGTGCAATAAAAGTTTTGTTTAATCCGACCAGTACACCAAAGCAAATGGATACTGCAATAGATAATTTTATTAATTTGTTTACCGGTAAATTTGGTGAGTTAAAAGGTAAAATTTACCCAAAATTACAACAATTAGGCGAAGTTTTTGGAAAAATTGCCGGAAGAATATTAAAGTATTTTGGTGAAGCTATAGGGAATGCGTTTAAAAAGGGTGCTATATTTTTAGACGGAAAAGATTTAGCAGGACAAGTAGGAGAACAAATTAAAAAATCTCCTTGGGCACTATTTTTAGGTGGTGTTTGGACGGGCTTAAAATCAGCCTTTATTTCTATGTTTGATGGGTTTTCACATATTGGGCCAGCTATTTTTGAAAAACTAGTAAAAGCATTAACGTGGGTATTTAAGGCTGTAGGATATTTTCTTGGAAGTCCACAACATAAAAAAGCCCTTGATGAAGCTGCTGGTGGATCATTTTTAGGCATTGGTGGTAAAAAAAAGGAGGGTGCAACTGGTCAAGAAGCTATTTTCGACGAGGCATCTGAAAGATTAAAAAAAGGACTTTCAGGTATTTGGAATGATCCTTCTGTTAGGAATTCTTTGACTACTGCAATGAGTGAGGCGTGGTCAGGTATTAAAAATGTATTAAGCCTCGCGTGGGAAGCAGTTTTTCCTACTATTAAAAAATTTTTAGCTGCAAATCTTGTTGTTAAAATGGCAAGTGGTGCCGCCACAGGATTGTTAAGTGGAACTGCGCAATATGTATCACATATGGGAGGTTTTGCAGGAGCATTCCCTGGTTTAACAGGAAAATTATCAGGCATAAAACAGTCAGTAACGGGTTTTGGTGGTGGTAGTGGGGGGCAAAGTGCCGCTCGCCTCGCACTCGCCACAATCCACGCGCCTACTGCTTTAGGCCGATTTGCCGCAGGTGCAAGATTACCTCTTAATATGTTGTCATCAGGAGGAAGTTTCGCAATGAAA
>Ga0114969_10000868_pt1 | contig 26006 bp, 18 predicted proteins | sample M_130807_MF_Meta_FD_87316 | JGI IMG/M metagenome (GOLD analysis project Ga0114969, IMG submission 87316) | Freshwater microbial communities from Lake Montjoie, Canada to study carbon cycling - M_130807_MF_MetaG | ecosystem: Environmental > Aquatic > Freshwater > Lake | place: Lake Montjoie...
AAACTTTCTGAAGCAACGCTAAATCCATATGTGTGAATAATTGGATCAATAACTCCACGCACATCGGTTGAAACTGCTTTGATGGTTTCAAGTGGCGCATTAGATTCAAAAATTAATTTAGACTCATGAATATAATATCGCTGTTGTGCAACTAAATTATTTGTTTTAAAAAATAAGATGATAAATAAAACTAGTATATGGAATCTCAATTATCAATACTTTTAGAATTCGATTATTAAATAAAATATACTTCAAAGATAATGAAGGAAAAGGATTACTAACTAACACCGTCCAATTACAGTTTTATGATAAACATCCTATACCCCCCCCTTTTTTATACCACTATATTTATCATTAATGATCATTAATTTAAAGCATCTTAAAAAAATCAATTTCATTATGTTCGAAACCTTGTAGTAAAATTTTAATAAAAATTTCTATTTAAACTAAAGAATTAACGATTGAAACGTAACTTTGTAGGCGATGAAATCAACTCATATTGTTCGTCAAGAATATAAAATTAGTAAAAAGGATCGAATTGCTAATTTAGATCAGAAGCCTCTTATCATCTGGCTTACAGGGCTTTCAGGATCAGGCAAATCGACTATTGCCGACCGTTTAGAGCAAGAATTATTTAGTAATGGTTACAAAACTTATTTATTAGATGGTGATAATGTACGCCTAGGGCTAAATAAGAATATTGATTTTAGTGAAGAAGGACGCAAAGAAAATATTCGTCGAATAGGTGAAGTCTCAAAGCTATTTCTAGATGCAGGATTAATTGTGATCACCGCCTTCATCTCTCCTTTTAAAGCTGATCGAGATCAAGTTCGAAATTTAGTGGGCGAAGGGGAGTTTATCGAAGTATTTATAGATTGTCCGATTGAAGTTTGTGAATCACGCGACATAAAAGGGCTATACGCTAAGGCTCGTAGCGGCGAGATCCCTAACTTTACTGGCATTTCTTCTCTTTTTGAAGTGCCTTTGCACCCTGAAATTACTGTTCACTCTGATCAGGCGGATCCAGAAACTTGTGTGAATCAAATTCTTTCGTATACGTTAAACATGCTAAAACTTTAATAAGGATGATTTTATATCATTTAAACCATTTACGTAAGTTGGAGGCGGAAGCGATTTATGTAATTCGTGAGGCTGCTTCCCAGTTCGAACGACCAGCAATGCTTTTTTCGGGAGGCAAAGATTCAATTATAATGACTCATCTTGCGAGAAAGGCTTTTTATCCAGCTAAAATTCCATTTCCATTATTGCATATTGATACTGGACATAATTTTCCTGAGACTCTTACTTTTCGTGATGAAATGGTAGAGAGGATTGGTGCGAATTTAATAGTTCGATATGTTCAAGACTCGATTGATAAAGGAAGATCGAAAGAAGAAAAAGGGCCTAATGCTAGCAGGAATATGCTTCAAACAATTACCTTATTAGATGCACTTGAAGAATTAAAAGTAGATGCGGCAATGGGCGGTGCTCGTCGTGATGAAGAAAAGACTCGTGCTAAAGAAAGATTTTTTTCACATCGCGATGAGTTCGGACAATGGGATCCTAAAAATCAACGTCCAGAGTTATGGATGTTATTGAATGGCAGAAAAAATGTTGGAGAACATTTTCGTATTTTTCCAATTAGTAATTGGACTGAAATGGATGTATGGATGTACATTTCACTTGAAAAAATTCCTATCCCTAACATTTATTTTTCTCATCAACGAGAAATAATTTATAGAGATAAAATGTTACTTGCTAAATCAGAGCATATCACAATACGTGAAAATGAAATTGTTGAAGAAAGAACAGTTCGTTTTCGTACCATTGGTGACATGACTTGTACAGGGGCAGTTGATTCGCCAGCATCGACTTTAGAAGAAATAATTGATGAAATAGCTGCTACACGAACAACTGAAAGAGGAACGAGATCAGATGATAAAAGATCGGATACCGCAATGGAAGATCGAAAAAAAGCAGGATATTTTTAATCGTCAAAAGAATTAATTTTTTAATAAAATATATAGCATAAAAAATGAGTGATTTTAGTAATGAAGGATATTTGAATATGGAGCTTTTGCGGTTTACTACTGCAGGAAGTGTTGATGATGGTAAAAGCACCTTAATTGGCAGATTGCTATATGATTCGAAACAAATTTTTGAAGATCAGCTAGAGGCAATCACTAAAACAAGTACTCAAAAAGGATACGAACATGTTGATTTAAGTTTGCTTGTTGATGGATTAAAAGCAGAACGTGAGCAAGGAATTACAATTGACGTTGCATACAGGTATTTTGCAACACCAAAGCGTAAATTTATTATTGCTGATACTCCCGGCCATATTCAATACACGCGTAACATGGTAACTGGCGCAAGTACAGCGAACGTTGCATTGATACTCGTTGATGCTCGTAAAGGTGTGCTAGAACAAACCATTCGTCATTCATTTATCGCATCACTATTGCGTATTCCACATCTTATTATTTGTATTAACAAAATGGATCTTGTTGATTATGATGAAACGGTATATAACAAAGTTGTTGATGAATATCGCCAATTATCCTCTAAACTAAATTTTACTAATGTAAACTTTGTTCCGATCTCTGCATTAAAAGGAGATAATGTAGTTGATAAATCTACTAACATGAATTGGTATGGTGGGACAACACTCATGTATTTATTAGAGACCATTCATATCAGCAGTGATGAGAATCACATCGACTGTCGTTTTCCGGTCCAATATGTTATTCGTCCTCAACAAACAGAATACCATGATTTTCGTGGTTATGCAGGGCAAATTTCAAGTGGAATTTTTAAACCTGGCGACAAAATAAAAGTATTACCGAGCGGTGAAAATGCTGTCATAAAAACAATTCAATTATTTGAAGATAACATTGAAAAGGCGTATGCTCCTATGTCGGTTACTATGACTTTGGATAGAGATGTTGATATTAGTCGTGGGGATATGATTGTTCGTGAGAACAATGTTCCGAATATGAGTCAGGAATTCGACATAATGATCTGTTGGATGAATAGTGAAAAGTTACGAGTTGGTGGAAAATATGGGTTGCGCCATACTGTGAAGGATGCGCGATGTGTTATAAAGGAGATTAGATATAAAGTTGATATAAATACTTTGCATCGCAATGAAGTTGATAAAGAAATTGGCATGAATGATATTGGAAGAATTTCTGTTAAAACAACCGTTCCAATCTATTATGATTCGTATCGTAAAAATCGTCATACAGGTAGTATAATTCTTATTGATGAATCAACGAATGAGACTGTTGCTGCTGGGATGATTGTTTAAACTCAATGTGCTAATTTGCCAATGTAGTAATTTGCTAATGCTTGCCCTGAAGTTTTTACTTCAGGGGTGCCAATGACCCCCAATTTAATATGCCATTGCTTGCCCTGAAGTTTTTAGTTTATGAGTGCCAGTGTGTTTTCACGATTGCTATCCATCTCCAATTGTGATTTCGAAACAACGAATAATTTATAATTTAAAATCACTAGTTTTATGAATAATTTCCAGGAACTTTTATCGATTGGAATTAAGGCGGCGGTTTTGGCGGGGAAGGAAATAATGGATGTTTATAACCATGATTTTACTGTTGAATTTAAAGATGATAAAAGTCCATTAACAGAAGCAGATAAGAAAGCGCATTTAAAAATTATTGCACAACTTAGTGAAACTGGCCTCCCGATTTTAAGTGAAGAAGGAAGAACTATTCCTTTTGAAGAGCGCAGTAAATGGAAATTATTTTGGCTTGTTGACCCCTTAGATGGGACAAAAGAGTTTGTAAAACGTAATGGAGAATTCACAGTAAACATTGCACTAATTAAAAATAACATTCCAGTACTTGGCGTTATTTATGCACCTGTAATGAATTTCATTTATTTTTCAGCAGAAGGAATTGGTAGCTATAAATATGAAGCAGACTTTGAACATTTGAGTCATTTGATTCAATCGCAGAATATTTGCGACAGCTTTGTACATCTTTCAAATAAATTACCAATAAAAGATGCTAATCGACCTTTTACTGTTGTAGCAAGCAGATCCCATTTAAGTGATGAAACAACTGCTTTTATTGACGAATTAAAAAGTAAATATGGAGAACTTAATATAATCTCTAAAGGAAGTTCATTGAAACTATGTTTGGTTGCCGAGGGTTCGGCTGATGTGTATCCTCGTTTTGCGCCGACTATGGAATGGGACACTGCAGCGGGACATGCAATTGCTTTAGAAGCAGGAATGACAGTTGTAAATGGCCACGATAGCGTTTCACCAATTACCTATAACAAAGAGAATTTATTAAACCCTTGGTTTATTGTTCAATAATTTTTAAGGTTTCTTCATAAAACATAATTGATTTATTAATTTAAAACTTTATGAATAACATAACAAGAAATTAATAAGTTGTTAATCTGTAGAAATTATTTTTGCATGCATTATGGAACAAATAATCAATCCTTCAAAAATTCAAAGCAGAGCATTAATTCTATTCTCGTTTATGTTATTGACACTGTATTTTATGTTTGCTCTAAAGTATTCATAAAAGATTGCCCATAACAATTTAATAACATTGGTTTTACTTTAACACTATACAATCATTCTATTTTTGTTTTGTGAAAAACAAAATACACTTTCCACAATTTTCAAGTTTGTTAATCAGTTTTTTACATCGACTTTTAGTATTCCGATTGCAATCATTTGGATCTCCTTTCAAACATTTACGAAGTGAAGATTTTCAACAACTAAACTCCACAGTATAAATTGAATACAACTGATACATCAACAGAAAGCAGGCGACATGTAGAAGTTGTGGTTATCTCTGATGTTCATCTTGGAACGTATGGTTGTCATGCAAAAGAACTCGTAGAATATTTACGATCTATTAAACCTGGCATTTTAATTCTTAATGGTGACATTATAGATATGTGGCAGTTTAGTAAAAAATATTTTCCGAAATCTCATATGCGAGTTTTAAAAGAAATAATCCATATGGCATCAAAAGGGATTCCGGTGCATTATATTACTGGAAATCATGATGAACTATTAAGAAAATTTTCTGGTTTTAATTTAGGGAATTTAGAAATTAAAAATAAGCTTTTGTTAAATTTAGATGGCAAAAAGGCTTGGATATTTCATGGTGATGTATTTGATGTGACCATGCAACATGCGAAATGGTTAACCAAACTTGGAGCCTTGGGTTATGATTCGTTAATTATTATCAATTCATTTACCAATTATATTCTTGACAAATTAGGTAAAGAACGAATTTCGATTTCTAAAAAAATTAAAAATGGAGTAAAAAGTGCTGTTAAATACATTAATAATTTCGAAGTAGTTTGTACCGATATTGCAATTCGAAATGGATATGATTATGTAGTTTGTGGACATATTCATCAACCCGAAATCAAGACCTTCAAAAACGAAGAAGGGTCGGTTCAATATTTAAATTCGGGAGATTGGGTGGAGAATTTAACTTCACTTGAATATAATAACCATGAATGGAGTTTGTACCATCATCCAATAAGAATCAAAAAAGAAAAAAACATTGCTACAGATCAAGATTATGTATTTCTAGATAACAAACAACTTTTTAATTTATTGATAGCGGAAATTTACGAAAAAGATCCAACTGACGAAATTGCAAAAGACGACACTAAAGAATGAAGATTTTATACGGAATCCAAGGAACAGGAAATGGACATATTAGTCGTGCATTAGAAATTGTACCACTATTAAAAGAACGCGGTGATGTAGATGTACTAATTAGCGGATCTCAATTCGAGCTCTCTTTGCCTTTTCCAGTAAAGTATAAATTAAAAGGGTTCGGCTTTATATTTGGGAAAAAAGGTGGCGTAGATATTCTTAAAACCTACTTAAAGATGGATTCGATTCAATTGATGCGAGAAATAAAAAGTTTATCGCTTGATGAATATGATTTAATTATAAGTGATTTTGAACCTGTAACCTGTTGGGCCGCACGTCAGCAAAAAAAGGTTTGCGTTGGCTTAAGTAATCAATCTGTAACACTTCATCCCTTAGCTCCAAAGCCTGAAAGTTCCGATACCATAGGTAAATTAGTATTAGAGCATTATGCTCCATGCTCAACTAACTATGGTTTTCATTTTAAGCGTTTTGACAATACTGTTTATACTCCTATAATACGAAAAGAAGTTCGTGAAGAACCTATCACAAACAAAGGTCATATTACTGTTTACCTTCCATCATATGATGATGAACGTATTTTAAATAAACTACGTCATTTTTCAAAAGTAGAATTTCAAGTTTTTAGTAAGCATATAAAAAGTGCTTATAGGGAAAAGAATTTTTGGGTGTTCCCTTTGAACAGTAAAACTTTTATTCGCAGCATGGCTAGTTCGAATGGGGTGTTTTGTAATGCAGGATTTGGCACAGCTGCAGAAGCCTTGTTTCTAGGAAAAAAAATGTTAGTGATTCCGATGAAAACACAATATGAACAAGCTTGTAATGCTGAAGTTTTGAAATCGATGGGTGTAACTGTAATTAAAAGTTTAAAGAAGAAAAATTACGAAAAAATTTCTGGTTGGTTAAGCGAAGGAAAACCAATTCATGTAAATTATCCTGATGAAACTGCCGAAATGTTAGACTTAATTATCAGCCGACATGCAGGAACGAAATTAAACGATCTTAAATATAGTTCAGATACTTATTTTATTGATAAAATTTTTCCTTCTGAAAAAATAGCTCCATCCTATTAAAACTCCTTATCGAATGAATCATGACGATGATTTTGTTTGGGGCGTTGCCTCCTCTGCATATCAAACTGAAGGAGCATCAACTCACGAAGGAAAAGGAGCTTCTATCTGGGATGAATTTACAAATAAAAAAGGTAAAATTTTATTAAATCAAAATGCCATAGAAGCTTGTAACTTTTATCATAGGTACCCAGAGGATCTTCAATTGATGAAATCATTAGGTATTGAAAATTTTCGATTTTCCGTATCATGGCCGCGGGTCTTACCAAATGGAATAGGTGAAATAAATTTTAAAGGACTAGAATATTATGATCGTCTTGTTGATGATTGTCTTGAAAATAAAATCAATCCTTGGTTAACATTATATCATTGGGATTTACCAGCTAAACTTGAGCAAAGAGGTGGTTGGGTTAACAGAGATATTATTAATTGGTTTAATGAATATATTACTGTAGTAGCGAATAAATTAGGCGATCGTGTTAAAAATTGGATGGTACTTAATGAGCCAATGGTTTTTACCGGTGCCGGATATTTTTTAGGGGTGCATGCTCCTGGGAAAAAAGGACCTGATAATTTTTTACGAGCCGCTCATCACACTGCACTTTGCCAAGCTTCAGGAATAAGAATTCTTAAAAATTTATTTCCTAATTCGGAAGTTGGTACAACATTTTCGTGTTCATATATCACACCTTTTAGTAATGATTTAAAAGATCGTGAAGCAGCTATTCGTGTAGACACTCTCTTAAACAGATTATTTATTGAACCCCTGTTAGGATATGGATATCCCATTGATAGATTACCATTTCTGAGGAAGATAGAGAAATTCATGAAGCCTGATGACTATTATTTACTAAAAGCAATTCCTGATTTTATTGGAGTACAAAATTATACTCGTGAAATAGTTAAACATTCAATGATGACACCGTATATGAAAGCTTCTATAGTTGCAGCAAGTAAACGAAACGTCAAAAGTACAGTAATGAATTGGGAAGTATTTCCTGAATCACTCTACCATATGATTCATTTATTTAATGATTATAAAGAAGTCAAGAAAATTTATGTTACAGAAAACGGTGCTGCTTTTAATGATCAAATTACGAATGATAATATCCACGACATAGAAAGAGTTTCTTTTTTAAAATCTTGCATCTCAGAAATGAATCGTGCTAAACAGGAAGGAGCGAATGTAAAAGGATATTTTGTGTGGTCGTTTACTGATAATTTTGAATGGACAGAAGGGTATTTACCAAGATTTGGAATAGTACACGTGGATTACAAAACTCAGAAAAGAATAATAAAAGATTCAGGTCATTGGTATTCAAAATTTTTAATGAATGAAAAAGGAATAACAATAGAAACTGAAAAATACTAAAACTACTCCACAATTATTTTTCTAGTTAAATATTGCGAATTAAATTCTGTTTTAAGCAAATAAATTCCGGCTGTAAATTTCTCTGTATTAATCACTAAGTTACTTTTAGCATCAACATTTTTGTTAACGTACACAACCTTCCCATTTGAATCAAAAATGTATATAGAAGATTTATTAATTGATTTAACATTAAGCATATTCTTACATGGATTCGGAAATATAGTTAATAAATTATCATTTTCGGAAAGTTCATTAAATCCAATTGAGGTTTGATTAAATAACTTTATACTACACTTTTGTCCTTTTAGATAACCTTTTATCGATGATATATCTGAAGTATTAAATCCTAAACCTAAAATATCAAATCGGATATTTACAAGTGGTACATTTTTGACATATTGTTGAAAGCTATTTGAAGTAAATCGAATTGTGGAATCATTAGAATTATAAAAAGCTAATGCTTGCAAATAAGAAGTAAGGTCAATAATTGAATCGTAGACCAGATTAATTTGATTATACTTTAAAGAAAAATCTAAAGCATCAACTGAGTCGTCAGAGATTATTGAAACTGGTATATCCACATAATTCGCTGTAAATACTGCATTAGAAAGATCAAAAAAGATCGTATCCAATGAATCAACTTGCAATGTGGTTTTCGATAATTGAAAATTATCATTTATTGAAGGATTTTTTATTTCAATATTATTTAAAGAGCTATTTGTTTCTATAATCTTAAAATTTGAAAAAATGTTTTGCGATTGGCCTTGAACAACAACTGAAATAAACAGCAATAAATAGATCAAGAATGACTTCTTCATATTATAATTTATTATATCCAAATTTAAGAGTTTAAGAAGTTAAACAAAAAACTGTATATTAAGATATTGTAACCAAAATGTTAAGAGGAAAAGTTTAGGTTATCAGCTAGGCTTCAATAACAATAGAGATTATAATCACCTAATAATTTTAAAAAATCATCATTTTTAACGATACCATCTTGATCAATATCTTCCTTGCAATTTAAGCAATTTCCATTATACATTTGAATTAGTAAGAGGTAATCTGAATAATCAGTAATTCCGTCGATATTAATGTCAGTTCTTAACGTATAAACAGAAACCGTAATGCTTTTAGATCTTGTACTACATCCATTTTTTAAATTAGTTACTGAAACACTATACGAACCAGATGCATTCAATGAAACTGATTGATGATTTGTTCCATTAGACCATTGAAAGGAGTTTCCAGCCATTGCTGAAGCAGTAAGTACAACAGATCCACCTTGGCAAAAAGTTAAAGGACCATTTGTTAAAATATTGACAATTGGAGACGGATTAACAGTAACATTAATAATATTCGAAGTTAATAAATTACCATTTTGATCTAAAACAGATAAAAAATAATCTCCGCTAACATTAGCAAAATAAGAAGGTCGTATTGCCCCACTAATTAAGGTATTTGTACAAATCTTACCGCCTTGACTTGAATACCATTGATAAGAATTGCCCAAAACATAACGCGTGTATAATTCAACTGAATCGCCACTGCAAAAAACTGTATTTGAAAATGCATTTATGGATAAATTTGAAGTAATTGAAGCTAATTTAACTGAATTCGGAGATAAAGAATATTTGCGTTTTAATTTAACCACTTTAGCTAAAATTGGCAATTGATTAACCTCTACTATTTTAAGAATGTCATGTTTTGCTAACTTAACATATTTAGAACTTTGCTTAACATTTAGTCTTAATGCTGAATCGATAGAATAAATAGATAAGTATGCTTTGGTCAAAAGCAAAATAAAAGATACAAAAAAAATAAATATTTTATTCACTCGTCAAATTATTGCAGTCGAAAGTGATAATAATTAATGTTAAAGTTAAATTATTAAGATTAATTAATCATTAATAAAAACCTATCATTAACAGTTTAATTAAGATGTATTTAAAAAATTGGCAATAAAAAAGCTCCGATCTTTCGACCGGAGCTAATAGATGGAAAAGAAAAACTATTTTTTAATAACCACTTTTTTCACAGAAACGAAATTCTCATTTGAAACTTTCATCAAGTATACACCACTTGCTAAAGATTGAGTATTAATTTCCTGGCTTTGGTTAGCATTTACATTTGTTTGCATTAGAACTTCTCTACCTTCCATGTCTAATAATTGAACAATTGCATTTTCTGATACAACTACACTAAGAGATGAACTAGCAGGGTTAGGATATATAGTTATAATTGCAGAATTATCAGAAGCCAATCTAGCTCCTATTACTTCAAATGCAACTCTACTACCATTAATATAACCAGCTAAAGAATTAAAATCAGCTTGCGTTAATTGAGAAGATTTCATTGCAAAACGAACTGATACCAACGATTTACCTAGATCATAGTTATTTAAGCTATTCGAAGTGAAACGTAAGGTATTATCATCAGCATTTAAATTTGCTAGTGCTTGAAGTTTATTTGTATGATCTAATACAGTGTTGTAAACGATAGATCCTTCATTAAACTTCATTGCAAAATCAAGTGCATTAACAGTAGATGTAGAAACAACAGAAACAGGAACATCAACAAAACCATCATGAATAAATGCTTTTGATAAATCCAGTGTAACTTTATTTTGATCGTCTGTTCTAAATAAATTGCTTGGTGAAACTGTAGCAAAATTTCCATCAATATCTCCTAATAATACACCTCTAAATACACCTGCCTTAATTATAGGGCAATCAGTACCAATTACAGGAACAGGAAGACAGAAAGCAAGAACAGGAACTTTAGCTTTAGAGAATCCTATACCATCATTTGAAGGGTAAGTAGCAGAAATTTTATAAGCTAAATTTGTATTTACAGTTACCGTATCCATAAACAACCAATCTTTAGAAAGTTGACCGTTAGATACACCTCCAATATTATAATTCCATGCTTGTTTAAATTCTGGAATCATTAACACTGCACGTTGATTAATTTGAGAAACGTCTCCAGCACTAATTACACCATCAGTATTCACATCCATTGCAATCATTTGATAAATGGTTGGAGTAAATGTTAAATTATTTAATAATACTTTATTAGCTAATAAAGCATCAGATCCATTCACTATTGGTTGAACATCAGTTGTTGGGGCTATATCCTTATTGATATTTATATTAGCACCATTTTGAATTACATAGCTGAAGTTACCAGCAACATTTGGTTGAACAGCAGTAGCAGAAAGGCTAGTACAAGTTGAATTATTTCCAAAAATATTGGTAATTAAATATTGAGTTGGATTAGCAGCATCATAAGATATAGGAAGGCTAGTATCCATGAATTTCAATTTGCCACTAAAGATACTATCCTTATATGAAGTGAATTTGCCAGCGTCAACCAATTTAGCAACAACGCCAGTATAATAACTTTCTTGCAAAGAAGTAATTGAAATAACTGCAGTATCAATAGAAGTAAAGTTTACTGTTTTTGTAAATTCAACACAGAAAATATTTCCCTGGCCAAAGAATTTTGCAGTTGAAGGAGCAGAACTATTAAAATATGCAGAAATATTAATTAAACCATTTGCAGCATCGATATTATTGATAACGCTAACATATGATGGAGTAATTAAATCACTACTAACAGTGATTACACCCGTTGGAGTAACTTTAGTTTTATCATAAGCCATGATTACATCATAACCGATAATGTTATTAACTAAATCTGTAGCCGCTAAGGGAATACAAAAACTATTAGTAGAACAACTAGCAGCAGATGTTACCACTTTATAAGGTAATGCATTTGGATCAGCAATTGAAATAGTAACAGTTGAAGATGTAGTAATAGCGCCTCTGTTATCAGTAACTTTTGCAGTTAAATTTGCAGTACCTATTACGCTTGTCCAGTTGAAAGAATATGGAAAAGTAGCATCTGTTCCAACTAATAATGCATTAACAAAAAACTGAACTTGTGTTACTGAACCATCAGCATCAGCCGCATTAGCATTAATAGTTACTACAGCAGGAGCAGTATAAAGAGCACCACCTAATGGAGCAGTTATATTTACAGTTGGAGGAACATTATTAACAACAGAAATTGCTACGGGAGCAGAGGTTGTTGTAGCTCCTAAGTTATCAGTAGCTTTTGCTGTTAAAGAATGATTACCTAAAACAGCAGTATAATTTGCTGCATAAGGTAAAGTAAGGTCAGTGCCAATTGAAACAGCATCCACAAAAAATTCAACTGAAGCAACAGAAACGTTATCCGTTGCATTTGCAGTTATTGCTACAATGTCGCCAACGATAAATGATGATGCAGCAGCAGGAGCAGTAATTGAACATGTTGGAGCTGGATTATTTGCTACGTTAATTACAACAAGTAAAGAAGTAGTTGTTGCTCCGTTATTATCGGTAGCTACAGCAGTTAAGTTATGAGGACCAACTGTACTTGTGTAATTAGCAGTATATGGGAAAGTAATATCTGTTCCAATAGATACTGCATCAACAAAAAACTGAACAGAAGCAACATTACCATCAGCATCAGCAGCAGTAGCAGCAATTGCAACTATAGCTCCAGTTAAGAAACTTGAACCCGTTGTAGGAGAAGTTATACTAACAGTTGGAGCCTGGTTTACGGCGCCATATGTTCCAGTTAGACTTGGGATAGAAATTTCTGCACCGGTTGGATTAGATGCAACGAAATTTTGTACACCACCAGCAATTGGAGTTCCAATTTGAAGATTTAATTCATAATGAAATACACCATCAGTTGTAAACTGTCCAATTAAAACTTTATTTGTTGAAGCAACTGGTCCTGTAGAACCTGTTAACGAAGCCCAAGATCCATTAGAAACAATTAATGAATTACCTGTTTGACTAACTGCATCAAATGGATCAAGATCAGGAGCAGTAATACCTACAAACGTTACTGTTTGTGGAGCACCAGCCCAAAGTCCATCTTGAGTTGTTAATGGGATGCCAGCAGAAGGATCTGTATTTGCTAAAATTCCATTTGAATTAACTACCGTTGCGCCACCTAGTGCAACGTCATCTTCTGATTTTAAAATACCAAAATTTCCTGAACAAGCTGCTCCTACTGACAACCAAGAATCAAGCATTACAGAATTTCCCTTTGCTTGTAATTTAGTGTAAGTTGGTGTTGTAGCCCCTCTATCTTCATTGTTAAAGAAAGTAGTTGTAGTGGAAACTGTAAGAACGTGTGCCGCTATACCGTAAGCCGCTTGAAACTTATAACCTGGAAGCATATCTGCATAAATTCTGTATGTTACAGAACCCGTTGGGAGAGTACCAACACTACCTGCGTCATCTGCTGCATTTGCTACGTAATATTTTTCTACGATAATCCCCTCTAACCCATTTTGAGCAAAGGTAAAAATCGAAAGAAAAAGAAGACATATTCCTAATATGATTTTTTTCATTGTGTTTTATCTTTTTTAGATTTATAAAATTGATTTATGACACAGAAGGTGCAGACAATTAAGCCTACACCTTCTATCTCAATAAAAAAGTATTTTAGTTACAATTAAGGTTAAATTGACCTAATAATTGTAAGAAGTCAATATTATCTGTGATACCATCTTGGTTGATATCAGTAGGACATGGTTGTAAACCTGCAGTTACAGCTAAAGCAGCAGCATACGACCAATCAGATAACCAACTTTTTCCTGAAGAAGCAAATGCACCACGGTAAGAAGCAGGAACAAAGAATCCATCAACTGGTGCTACTGGGCATCCTGTAGTTGATAAAGCTGGAGTAGGTACCGCATCAATTTGAGTTGTGATTGCGTTTGTTGTATTGTTGATACCTAAGTTAAAACTAAATCCTGGGATTGTAGCAGCAGTAACGTTAAGGTCAGTTGTATTGAACTGTGTAAGATCTGTTGCAGATGCAGCAGTAGCATTGTTTTTATCAAGAGCTAATGCAACAGTTGTTCCTACGAATGTATTACACTTAATTTTTAATGCGCTACTTCCGTTTCCTGATGCTGTTGACCAGTTATGATATGCTTCAAATCCACCTGTTCTAGTTCCTGTAGCTTTAATTAAATTTAAACCATAACGGAAGTTTGCAAAAACTGAATTGTAAATTTCACCTTCAGTATATTCTTTTGCTTCAATAGCAGCAAGACCACTATTATCACTTGTTAAAGCCGTCTTACTATTTCCAATCATTGTAACGTTATAAATAACTGGATGAGAACGTGGCAACAAGTTAGATTTTTGATCATCAGCATCCATTTCGAAACCATTATCAGCATCAACACTTGCAGTGTTATCAGTTTTAAGTCCGAATACAAACTGAACTTTTCCAGAATAACCATCATCCCAATCGAACATATCATCATTACCAAACATTAATGAACAATATTTAATGTTTACTGTTCCACCAAAAAATTCGATACCATCATCAGCACAAGATATAATATCAACATGCTCGATAATAGTTCCTCTACCAACAGAACCTAAAGAGATTCCATTAATTTCAGATCCAACAACTAAATTTGCACCAGAGAAACGAACTGATACATATCTTAAAATTCCTGAGTTATCGTTATCATCAAAAGTTTCACCTAGCGATAAGTTAACACCAAATTGATCTTTTGAATTTGAACTTGCAAATCCTTCAATAGTTCCTAATCCATTTGCAACGCAAAGTCTTCCATCACCAACAAGTGCCTGGAAAGGACCATTTGCAGCAAGGGTTAAATTATTAGTCGCTTTACCTAACATTACTAAACCACCCCATTGACCTTTATTAGCAATCGGATAAGCTCCGTCTAATAAATCAGCTTCTGCTGTAAATACGATTGGACAATCAGCAGAACCATCAGCAATAATTTTTCCACCTCTTTCAATAATTAATGCAGTAGCATTTGCAGCAGTACCGGCAATTCTACCTTTAATTACAGTACCTGGAGCAATTGAAATTGTTTTTCCACTTGGCACATAAATTTTAGTGTCTAATACATAAGTAGTAGCACAATTCAATACAGCTCCATTATCCAATTCGCCAGTTGTAGCATTGTATCCTGGTAATGCCGACATTAACACTGTTGGTCTTGAAGCCACTGATGGGCAACCGCAAGCAGCACCCAAATTTGTTTGGGCCTGACTTGTTGAAATACCTGCAACTGCCAAAGCGACAATCGCAGCAAGTTTTGTCATTGTTGTTTTCATTTGATATTTTTTAATTTTGTTTTATCCTTGATTATGGCACAAATATCAAGTACTACAATTAGCAAAAGTGAAATTTAAATTTATCAAATTATTATCGATGGCTTCTAAGATTAAGCCAATATTAAGATTGGGAAAAAGTAATAATCCTACCAAATTGTTATTTAATGAGTAGTTATTTCATTAAATAACATGAAGCAATAGCTAGTTATCCGCCTAAAAATAAAATTCAATGAAAAATTTAAATCTTTGGCGAATATTAAGAAATTAATAATTAAATGTTAAAACTCTTATTTTTTAACGTCTAATCAAATCGACTACTTTTTAATCCTTAACGCAACGAATACTAAACCCGTAGTTTTTGTAATCATAGTACCTAAACACATTTGACTTTTTATAATCTAGGTAGCGATACCATGCCTTGTTGTCGGGATGTTCGGTAGACGTCCACCAAAAGCCAGTCCAATTATTGGTAGAACCTAAGGTCCAATTGAAAAGACGGCAGCCACCTGAAACAGCAGAAAAACCGCTTTCATTGGTACCCCAAACGTTTTCATATTCACTCCACCCCTTTGGTGCTTGTACTTTTAGCTTATCTCCTTCATTTGTTCCTCTCCAACTTGTTTTATCAACATTTGATTGACTCATTCCTAAATATTTTTCAAGCGCCTTCCATTCATCATCAGTAGGAATATGCCAACCTGCAGGAGCGATTATATGAGAATTATTGATTGTATACCAATTATAAAGTAATCCTGGTGTTGAGTCGGTTTCACTAATTTTAGAATACAATCCACTAACATCATTACTCCAGTTGGATTGATCCCCTTTAGGAATGGAATATCCGTCACTATATTTTTTTACATTTAAATTTTCTGCCATCCACCATTGATTACCAATTTTTACCGTTTTATAAACGTTATTATCAATATCAGTTACTGTCCCTGTTTCGAGAGCTTTAACAGTTTCACTATCTTTTTTGCATGCGTTAAAAACTAATAAAAATATTAGTACTAAGAAGTTAATAGAAATTATGTTGGATATTTTCGTTTTGATATTTTTCATTCGCATAAATTTTTATTTAAAATCAATTAATTTTTTACGAATATTTTCGAGCTGTTACGATCACCACAATCTAAGCGTAATAAATAAATTCCAGTTTGAATATTCGGGATATTAATTAATTGATTTACATTACCTGATATAAAACCTAAGCTACTTTCTAAAACAATTGCTCCTAATGAATTGTAAATTTTATATCTTACATTTTCATTGTCACCAGCAGCAATTTCTAAAATAATTTTATCATTAGCAGGGTTAGGATATAAACTAATGATTGGTTCACGCAATCTACCATCATTTATTTTTGGACAAATAATTGCTATGTCACGATCATTACAATATCCCGGGTAGCAACAAACAGATGGTAAATTAAAATTAGCATCCGCATCATAATTACATGCTGCTGTATCAGTACAACCAAATTTAATTAATGTTTTACATGAATCAGAATTGTTACAACTATACTGGTTATTGTATTCAAGATAATTTGCGTCTTTGCAACCACAAGCGAATGGATAAGTTAAATACGGACTAATTCTTAAGGTGTCGCTATTAAAATCACTAGCAGCAAATTTTGAAACATATTTAACTGGAAGTACTAATCCTGGAACATCCACAAGCACATTCAATTCAAAAGAAATTTCACCCTTTGTAGTTAACTGTGCAACGAGAACTTGATTGCTATCTGGATTAACTCCAGTTGCTCCTGAATTTTGTAGTCCCATATTATTACTAATAAAGGATGTATCAGATTTTATTGAACCAAAAATAGTAGAATCGATTCCTGCAGAAAGAATACCATAATCAGCCCAAGAAGAAGGCAAAACACTCATTGTATCCATACCGTCGGAAGTTGTTACAGGAATTCCTGCCAATGGATCAGCGTTTGAAATTAATCCGTTGGAAATCGCAGCCGACCCTCCATCATTATTTATTCCACCAACAAAAGATCCATCATCGTCCTGTGTTTTCAAAACTCCAAAATAAGTTTTAGCTCCAACCCTGGTAGTTTGTCCTAATGTTAGCCAAGAATCTAATGCCACCGTATTTTCTTGATAACGATTTTTAGGGAAATCTTTTGCGAAACTTTGGCCATCCACTTTATTATTAAAAAAGCTTGATGTACTTGCTATTTTAAATGCATGAAGGGTATCACCATAAATCATTTTTAATTTGGATCCTGGTGTAAGTTGAATATAAATACGATAAGTTGTGGATCCAATATCTAAGATCCCACCTGTTGTATCAGTTGCATCATTCGCATCAGATACATAATACTTTTCAACAATTACCCTTTCAACTTGTGCCTTTAATGTTATTGAAAACAAAGACATTGAAAAGATCAGTATGTAAAATATATTTTTCATTTAGTATTATTTTAATTTATAGAATTAATTACAACTTATATGCTACACTAAAAATATAATTAGTTCCATAGGTGAATTTATCATAATCTAAAACATTAAATCCTGAATCATATTTATAGGCTCTTCGAATGGATGTATTAAGAATATCTTTAATAGTAAACGTTACGGCAAAATGTTTTCCTAGCTTTTTTGCTAATTTAATATCCAATAAATTGCGTGGCATTTCATATACATCAGGTTCTTCTTTTTTATCAGATGCTATAACCAATCGTGGACCCTGAACATTATAACTTAGTGTAATATTTAATCGAATACTATCTAATGAATAGGACAAAATTCCATTAATAGAATATGGTGCTTGACCAAACATAGTTCTAGAAATTGTATCAATAGGAATATATGTTTTTATACCATTTGATGTATCAACTCTTTTTCTTACAAAAGATGTTTTTGAATTAACTAGGGTTATGTTTGCAGCAAACTCTAAGGATTTAGTTATGTTTTTCTTACCTTCAATTTCAATTCCTTGAGTGTAGGATTTATCTACATTTTGCCAGGTGAATCCAGCAGAATTTACTAACTCAATATGATTTTTAAAATCTTTATAAAATAGACTTACTGAAATATTATCATTTGATTTAAAATACCACTCCAATCGTGCATCATAATTATTTACATGCACTGTTTTAAGATTTGAATTGCCATAAACACGAGCTCTTAATTCATAATCCAATGCACTCACATCTGACAACTCTCTTAAACTAGGTCGAGCTAAAGTTTGACTAAAATTAAGTCGCAAATTCACTGGTGCTAATTCATCCTGCTTTAGTTTGTAAATGACATTTATGCTTGGCAGAATATTTACTTCATCCACCCTACCAGGATTAGCAAGAGGATTAGCATCATTATAAATTCTTCTAGGATCATTTTCTGCAAGACCCAATGAGTCAAACTCAACAACATCGGTAAATAATTTTGCGTTCTCAATTCGCAATCCTCCGGTAATTCGTAAAGGGAAACTTATTGCATAATCAACACCTATAAAGCCAGCTGCAATATTACTCGTACCAAAAGTATGATCCGCAGCATTACTAAAATCATTATAAAATGCAGCGATTGAACTAATAGGAACTCCATTATTTCCAACAGTTGTATTTATTCCAAACTTGTCGAGATTAAGATATGCATCAATATCTTCATTCAATAATGGTGTTGGATTTCCACCAAAATCAACTGTATAATCATATTGATCATATTTTCTATAATTATATTGATAAGCACCACCAACTTTTAACTTTCTAGAAAGCCCTGGTTTTTCGCTTAAAGGAAATTCGGCGGAGATGCGCGAATCAAATAAATTATCTTTTAAATATCTATAATATCTGTGTATACCATCACCAATTGCACCTCCAATTTGAAAAGTTCCATCAGGGTTAATCCAATATTGAACATTCTTAAAATCTGGTGCTGTACTGGTTCCGTTAGTAAATGACAGATTCGTTTCAATTTTTGTTTTGTATTTTGGTATGTAATTATCAGATTTTAATTGATAAATTAATTGTTTTTTTTGCTCATAAAATTGGCTTAAAGTTGCCACAACTTGCTTATCGGTTAGATCAATTGATTTTCTAACTTTATTTACCCCTAAAAAATTTGGCATAAACAAAAAGGAGAGATTATTATTTGGATTTAACTTGTATGATAAATTCAACAAGCCATTCCAACCATTTGATTCAATACTATTTTTTTGTGTTAACCGCGAAGAAACGCTCGGCACATACGTTCCAGAGTCAGGTCCTGTTCCACCAACAACACTAGCTCTATTTGCTGTAGAACTTGCATCGAATTGATTTGAACTTCCATATCTAAACCCTACAATAAAACCTAAAGGCTTTCCTAAAAAAGTTGTTTGATTTCCAACACTAAAACTTTGACTAAAGTTAAGTGGGGTTTGACGCATTGAAGTATTCCAATTAGCTGGAAAAGATTGGTTGGATTTAGGAGCTCCAGCATTTACAATCTGAAATGCATCTGATTTATACGCCCCCGTTTCGTAACTATTTTTCGCATCAGCAACAGCAATATTATCATTAATTAACGCTGGAGCTAAAATACCCAATTGAATTAAACCTAATTTATAATATGTTTCTCCAGTAGTAGTTCCTTCTCCCCAGTTTTGTTGTGTAACGCCTAGTGATTTATAGTAGTCGCCTAGTCCTAATGCAACAAATTGTTGATATTGAGTTGGAGATATAGATGTTGCTACAAAAGTATTGTGATCATGATCACGAAAACTTTTATCATATCCTAACCAATCCGTTTTACTTCGTTGTGATGATATCACCTCCGTTAATGTAGATTGGTTGTTGTATCCAACAGTAGATTCAACATTTACTTCCAACTGATCTGGATAATCCTTTGTTTCGACAGAAATATATGCACCTGCCCAATCACCTGGCAAATCAGGACTAGCAGTTTTTGTTATTATTACATTATCAACTAAACTAGCTGGAAAAAGATCTAACTTAATATTATTTGTGAAGGGATCGAGTGTTGGAATTCGTGATCCATTAATTCCAGTTTTGACATATCTATCGCCAATGCCTCGAACAGTAATAAAACCACCATTAGTTGAAACCCCTGCAACACGTGCAATTGCTGCAGTAACATTATTATCACCAGTTTTCTTCATCGTTTCTGATGAAATATAGTCAATTGACGTTGCTGAATTCTTCTTAATTTGTTCAATATAATAATCCTTTGCACGTACCGCCTTTGCAACAACTTGCACCTCTCCAAGAGATTGTGCTGAAGATGTCATTACAAAATTTTTCAATAGAACTTGATCGTTCGATAGCTGAACAGTTTCTTCAATTGTTTTGTAACTTATATAGGAAATTACAATTACTTGAGGAGTAGATTCCGTAATTTTCAAAGAATAATTTCCATCAAAATCAGTACTTATTCCAATTGCCTTATTTGATTTTAAAACAACAGTAACGCCAATTAAAGTTTCTCCTTTATCATCTGTTATTTTTCCTCTAAGAGTTCCTTGACCGTATGAAAAACCAAGATTAATAAAAATTAGAAATGTAGCAATTATAAATTTTTTCATGGGAATATTTATACATCAATGCAAAACAATAAAGCATCTCTAAAATGAAAAATTCATTTTTAGAGATGCTTTAACAATTTTCTTATCTGCTATGATTAATATTTTACGATTTTCTTTGTTGATTTAGTTCCATCTAGTGACAACTCAATAAAATATTGACCAGCTTTCAAATTTGACAAATCAACATTTTCAATAAATTTACTATTAACTTTTCCAATGATTTTTGAGCTAACAACATTACCAATAATGTCATAAATTTTATAGCTATTATTCTCACTTACTTTTGTTGGAACAACTTCTAATTTAACAACATTACCATTTGTTGGATTTGGATAAACATTAACAATAGTCTTTGATGAATTAGTATTAATTGTTGGAATACCAACACCACTACTAGCAGACGTAAAAGTTAAAGTTGAATTTTGAATTTCACTTCCTACTGGATTCTTAGCTACATATTGTTCAACACCGCCTGGAGTTGGAGTACCTAATTGAATATTTAATTCGAATGAAAATGTTCCATCAGTTGTAAATTGCCCAATTAAAACTCTATTATCAACTGTAGGTCCTACGGTTCCTGATAAAGAAGCCCATGAACCATTGAATGTAGAAAATACTGGTCCGTTAGTTCCATCATTTTGATTATCAAATTCAGATGCTGAAATTCCAACAAAAGTTACACTTGGAGGGGTACCAGCTAATAAACCATCTTCGGCAGTTATAGGTATACCTGCTAAAGGACTTGCATTTTGAACAACAGGAGGTGCTTCAGCGTTTACAATTGTAGAAACTCCATTATCTTCTGTTTTTAAAACACCATAATTGCCAGAGCATGCTGAACCCACTGACAACCATGAATCTAACATTATTGTATTGTTTTTTGCTTGACTTTTAGTATACGTTGGAGTAGTTGCTCCACGATCTTCGTTGTTGAAAAACAAGGTTGAAGTAGCAATGCGGCATTCGTGTGATGGAACACCATATGCTGCTTGGAATTTATATCCAGTTGCCATATCAACATAAACCCTGTAGGTTACCGAGCTTACAGGTAATATGCCTCCGGAAGCATTTACTGATGTATCGTTAGCATCAGACACGTAGTATCTTTCTACGATTATACTATCTAATCCTTGAGCGTGAGTCAATGCCGAAATCAATGCAAGGCAAGAGACTAAAATTAATTTTTTCATTGGTATGAGTTTAGGCGATAATTTGAATTATTTTTAGGTTTTATTATCAATTTTTATTGCCACAAACTTAGAAACACAAAGGGTCTAAAAATTAAATTCAGTATTAATAAAGAGTTAAATTTTATTGCATACATTAAAAAAATCATCAAGAAAAGTTGGGGAATAACGCAAACAGTTTAATTTACGCTCTCTCATTATCACCAAATAATACGATTTTAATGAGAAATTTCAATATTAATTAAATGTTAACAGATTATGAGAAAGGGCTAACTCAAAAATTAAAATTGATCCATTATTTTTTATCAAAGACAGTAATTTTTATTGAAGCAGAACGTGTCGTTAAACCTAAATTATCTGTAACCGTTGCTTCAATATCAACTTCCGGTCCTGTTGCAGTCCAATCGAATTGAAATGGTGCTGAATTATCTTCGCCAACTTTTATCTTATTTACAAAAAACGCTACAAATGAAACATTTCCATCCTTATCGCTAGCGGAAACTCTAATCGGAACAATTGTACCATTTAAAATTGCTTTATTTTTTCTAGGATTAATAAATTTAATTTGTGGTGCAATATCCGTTAATGGATAAGTAAGTGTAGCAAGTTGTATTTCCTTTCCCTTTGGATTTTTAGCTACATATTGCTCGACGGCACCTCCATCTTTTCTTATTTGAATATTTAATTCAAAACTAAATATACCATCCGTCGTAACTTGAGCAATTAGAACTTTATTATCTGCAGTTGGCCCTTGCGAACCATTCATACAAGCCCACGAGCCATTAGAGGTTGAAAACACAGCATTTGAATTTCCATTATTATTTCCAAAAACCTTTAAAGCAGAATCAATAGCGAATGCTGTAACTTTTGGAACATCACCATTAATAATGAATCCATCTTGATTTTTTAGTGCAATACCTGCAATAGGGTTATCATTTTGTAATAGTCCATTACTATTTACAGTTGTACCCATACCATCATCTTCTGATTTAAGAATTCCGAAATTTGATTCAGAAGCTGCTCCAGTCGAAATCCATGAATCTAACATCACTGAATTATTTGGTAAATTATGATCAGGAATTATATTGGGGATGGTGGCACCCTTATCTTCATTATTAAAAAATTTAGTAGTGGTCGCTAATCGAAGCTCATGACCAGGTATCCCAAAAGCAGCCTGAAATTTATATCCTGGAAGCATATCAACATAAATCCTGTAAGTTGTTGAGCCAATTGGCAACTTACCACCAAGTGACGACAATGCAGTATCCTTGGCTGATGAAACATAATATTTCTCAACAATGATATTCTCTAATCCATGCTGTGCAAGTGTAATAAATCCTGACAAAACAAACCCAATCCCACAAATTAATCTTTTCATATTCACACTTAATTTCATTCTTAAAACGTACTATTTAATCCTTAAAATGCTAATTAATTTAAAAAAATCAAAATATTTATAATTTCGTCAAACTTATAAATTGAATACAACTAACTTATATCCTCCATATTATCATTGGATTAAATTTTTATTGAATCTTTAAAAATAAATAAACCAGAAAATCCATAATAACTGTGGAAATAGTGCTAAATCATTATTTAAAAATTTTCGCGATAAATTCGAGCCATATCTTTATAAATTTAACTTAATTTGCAATTATTCTATTTACCTAAAACCTGAAAATCAATGGATAATTCAATCTTCATAACTACTTCTACCTCATTAGAAGGGTATAAAATCGTAAAGCATTTGGGCTTAGTCAGAGGAATTACCGTTAGATCAAGAAGTATTTTAGGGAATTTAGCGGGTGGGTTTATGACAATTTTTGGAGGCAAAAGTTCAATTTATACTGAACTCTGTGAAAATGCGAGAGAAGAGGCGCTTCAACTTATGATGGCCCACGGTAAAGAAATTGGGGCCAATGCCATCATCAATATGCGCTATGACGCGAATGAAGTAATGAATGGATTAACCGAAGTGCTTGCCTATGGAACTGGCGCAGTTGTAGTAAAAATAGATTAAACGATTGTTGTTAAGCAAATTCTTTTAAATGATAGAAAAACTTGCTTATTCTATACCAAATAGCTTTTCGTAGCAGAATCAAATCAAAAAAATTTTTGAACTAATTCTCATTGCTATTGTTATGTGAACATCTCTCTGTTGAAAGACTTTTTCTTTTTTAAAATTTAGTTATTCCTATCCTCCTTTCTTTGTATAGAGGAAAGCCAAAACGCCTCTATTCATTTAATTTTAACAGCAAATTGAAATATTCCGATCCAACAGGTAACGATTCTTCTATTCTAATGAAGAAAGGTTCATTGGCACTTATTGTGCGGGCGGCAGGAATGCTAACTCAATATTTATTTGTTTTGGTTGTTGCTCGGCTTTACGGGGCCAAAATACTTGGAACCTTCACCTTATCGTATACCGTAGTTCAATTAGTAGCGATTATCTCCTTAATGGGATTAGATAATTTACTTGTTCGAATGATTGCAACAAATAAAGCAAAAGGTGATTTCGGATCTGTAAAAACTGCTTACAAACAGATTTTACGTCTTACAGCATTAAGCTCCATTTTTTGGACGTTTTGCCTGGTAATATCCGCTTCCTGGATAGCAACTCATTTATTTCATAAACCAGAAATAACAAATTCCATTCGAATAATTGGATTTTCATTGCCGCCCTTTGTATTGATGTTAATTGATAGTTCTGCTTTTCGTGGATACAAAAACATGATTGGCTTTGCAATATTTCGCGCATTAATTCCTTTAATTGGGGCTGGAATTATAGCTATATCCATTTATGCAAATCTTGAATTAAGTCCAATAGTTTGTTTTACTATATCAACCTTTATTGTAGCAATTATAAGTTATTTTTCATGGCAATGGTTTAGTAAACTTGATGATGTAAAATCAGCTCCCGAAAATAAATTGAAATCAATTTTAAATGATTCATTTCCGATGATGTTAACAGGATCAATTTTTTTTATTTTCGGTTGGACAGATAATCTCATACTTGGAATTTTTCGAACACAAGAGGAAGTTGGAATTTATGATACTGCATTTAAAATTGCGGCTGCTGCTGCCATAGCCTTATTTGCACTAAATGCAATTCAAGCTCCCACATTTGCAGAACTACATAGTAAAGGAGAAAAACAAAGATTGAAAAACTATGTATTTAATTCTACCAAGCTAATATTCTATATCACACTGCCAATAACACTCCTAATTTTAATTTTTCCTGAAAAAATATTATCCATCTTTGGACCAGAATTTAAAACAGCTTGGCTTGCATTATGTATTATGGCTGTTGGAAATTTTGTTAACTCGATTACAGGTTCGGTTGGCATACTTTTACAGATGACAGGTCATCAAAAAAAATATAATAATATTATCGTAAGCACAGCGGTTGCAAGCATATTATTAAGTTTAGTATTAATTCCTCGTTTTGGAATTGTAGGAGCGGCTATCGCATCTGCTGCTGCAAAAATAATTCAAAACTTAGCTTCAGTAATTTATACTTATCGAAAAATTAACATAGTCTCAATTTATCTGCCTGGAATAAAATATTTTCTTAAAATATCAACAAACGAAAAACATGAATCCTAATTTTTTGGTTGCTGGTGTTGCGAAATGCGGAACCACTTCATTATTTTACTATTTAATTCAGCATCCGGAAGTAAGTATTCCTAAAAAAGAAACATTCTATTTTATAAGTGAATTTTATAAAAACCAAACTTCAGACCCAATAGGAAGGCGAGATCCAGAAAGAATAATAACTTCATTAGAAGACTATCAAAAACTTTATTCTGAAAGTAATACTAAAGTAATTGGAGAAGTATCCACCTGTTATTTTCATTTTCATGAAATGGCTATTCCGAAAATTAAAAGTTTACTAGGTGATCCTAAAATAATAATTATACTAAGACATCCAGTTGAAAGAGCTTATTCGGGATATAAACATTTTACAAGAACCAATCATGAACCGTTAAG
>Ga0114969_10000870_pt1 | contig 25962 bp, 26 predicted proteins | sample M_130807_MF_Meta_FD_87316 | JGI IMG/M metagenome (GOLD analysis project Ga0114969, IMG submission 87316) | Freshwater microbial communities from Lake Montjoie, Canada to study carbon cycling - M_130807_MF_MetaG | ecosystem: Environmental > Aquatic > Freshwater > Lake | place: Lake Montjoie...
AGTTTTCCGATCCGCTTTCCGTCGGCTATCCCGGCGGCATGGTCCGCATGATGTCGCCCGCGCGCGGGCTGCAATTCGTGCTGCGCCCGGAGCAAATCTGGATCGTCTATGAGCGGCCCGATGTGCGCTACATCTACACGGACGGACGCTCGTTCCCGCCGGCCGATGAGCTGTGGCCAACCTTCGAAGGCTATTCCATCGGCCATTGGGAAGGCGACACACTGGTTGTCGAAACGCGCAGCATCCGCGGCGGCATCCCCATCGACCGCACCGGCGCCTGCCTGTCGGACGAAGCCCGCGTCATGGAGCGCATCCGCAAGACGGACGCGCGCACGCTGCAAGCCGATATCACCATCGACGACCCGGTTGCGTTCACCGCACCATGGAAAGTGACGCGGCGCTACTTCAAGCGGGCCGAAGAATTTCCCCGCATGGAAAACGTCTCCAGCCTGGAGAACAACCGCAACCCCGTCGTCAACGGCGAAACGACAATCCGGCTGGCCAACGATTCCGACGCCTCCTCTCCGTACCCGGACGATCTCCGCGCCGTCGCCGTGCCGAAATTTCCATTTCCGAAGAAGTAATTCAGTTATGTCCGCTTTTCGCCAAATTGACACGTAAGCCGCGACGAGAAAATTCGATCAGACACGTCTCAGTCACTGATACAAGCTTGGTCGTCACCCAAACGAAAACGGCGGCCTTTGGGCCGCCGTTTCTAGAACCACCTAACGCGCATTGTCTGCATGCCGTCCATCCTCAGGTCCCTCTCATGAGAATTGCAGCCGCATAGTTGAGTGCCTGCAAGTACCTTCGCTCAAAAGAAGAGCCGCCCGAAGGCGGCTCTTTAATTCAAACACGGGGATCGTGGATCAAGCGGTCATCAATGCAGGCTTGTTCTTCCGGCGACGTGCCATGAAGCCGGTGCCAGCGAAGCCGATCAAGCCAACGATCATCATCGCCCAAGTGGAGGGTTCGGGGACTGCGGCCACCGCGGCCACCGTTACGGGCGCGTAGCCATCATTCGTAATATAATAGTCTGGATACCAATGTTGTTGACCGTTGTAATTGATGCCACCAACCAGCCAGATGGTATCACCTGCGCCTACTGCCATAGAAATGATGGGTATCTTGACCTCCCAGACGCGGTGACCCGTAGCAAACGAATCTGCTGCCAAAAGGTCACCAGGAATTGAGACTGCAGGAGGAGACTGAGCGTTGATCCGGAAAGCCGACACAAGCCCATTCATTGTCCCTGAACTGCCGTCGTTTCCCCAAGCGGCTTGAGTTGTCGACTGCTGGAACTCGACGCCCGGAGCGGTGGGGTAACTATTATTTGCTCCCCAAACACCAAACCCCAGGAGGTTGCCCTGCGAGCCTGAGCCCATCGCTGCTGTCCAGCCGGTTATGTCGAAGGCCCCATAGACATAACTCTGGTTGGCCAAGAAAGAAGCCGTGCCGCCGCCGTTGCCGATGGTGAAGGTTGCTGCCCCTGCCCACTCGCCAGCGTTGATTGTACCGTCAATGATAACGGCGTGGGACGGAGCGGCTGTAAAGCCAAGAACCGCTGCGGCAAATGCTGTTGATGCCAAAAACGTTCTTAAAGAGGTCATTAGTCATTTCCTTTGTTGCCTTTAAAGAAGGCTACATCGAGAGCGCCATGCCTGAATGAAACGTAATCTGCTGCGCTATGAGAATGCCTGGGGAGTCCTAAAAGGGCTTTCTTCAGTCGTCTGAACAGCGTTTCTCAAATTAAGACACCACCGGCGAAATGAAAGGGCGGGACTTGGCCCGTTTTGGTCCCGCCCTTAGCTATCGAAGTTCAGACTGTTTTTCTTGTCTTGCGGAGTCCGGTGGCGCCCAGGCCCAGCAAAGCTGCCATGAAGAGCGCGAGAGAGCTTGGCTCGGGCACATTCGCCGGCAAGGCGGTGTCTGCATCGAACACAACGTTGTTCGTCCCGAGGCCGTTCAGCGAGATCATCACGGTGTTTCCGATCGGCCCGATGCCCGTGAAGTTTGCGTTTTTGCTGAACGGATTGCTCACGCCGTACAACGACTGCATGGCGTCCAGGTCGAAAAACATCTGGTAAGACGCCGATTGGGCAAATGCGCGGAAAGCCCAATCGTAGCTGACCCCGCTACCGATACCGCCGACCAGTTGCTGCTGGTTATTCGGTCCACCATTGGAGGTGCCGTTGCCCACCTGTTCGGTCAGCACGCCGCCCCTCCAGCTGTTGGCGCCTTCGAACTGGACCGTGAAATCCTTGCCTTCGGACCATGACGTGAAGCTCGTCCGACCGTTTCCGCTCCCAACTGTGGGAGAATCAGCAAGGTAGCTGTCTGCATCCAGATCGAAGCGAACCGTCGGCGTAAAGTTAGTGATGGACCCGCCGCTGCCCACACGAACACCGATGCCTAGGATACGGTCGCCATTGGCAAACGCCCCACTAGTGAAGGCACCGGTTCCGAACCCAGTAGCCCCGCCGGTCGGACCACCGCCCGTCGGACCGCCGCTAACGGAATGGTTGTTGAAGGAAAAAATCGTTCGATAGACTTCATATACCGCCGTCGTCGATCCGGAACCATAAACGCCAAGGGAGTTCGACATACCCTCGCTTGTCCAGCCGCCCCACGACGAGCCGCCATTGATGTCAACCGGTACAGCATTAGCGCTGCCAACCGTGGCCAAAGTGAGAATTCCGGCCGCGACAACCGCCGAGAATAGACGCCGATTTTTCATGTCCTACCTTCGATATGCCCGTAATCTGTTAATTGGTGAACGAACGGGCTTGGCGCCCAGTGCATACGCCAAGCAATTTATATGCCAAAAAAAAACGACTTATTTATCAAGGACATAAAAATGTCCTGCACTCTAAGTGTAAAGTAATCTGAAGCCCCCTCCCCAGCATGATGCTACCGATGGGTCCCACGCTCTCCCGCCGGGGCCAAACGCGCGATGCGGTATCGTGATACCCGGCGACTTTCTCGGTTGCTCGGCATCGTGAACCCCAAAAAACCGGGGGTGGTGAACAGCTGGCGCAATAGGGTCATCAGCGGACCATCGCCATTGGCGCGACTAAGGCGCGCTGGATGAAGTGCTTAAACCCTCCAATGTGATGGTCAGAAATCCGGTGGCTGTGCGACCGGAAGCTGAGACTGCGTTCCCGGAAACCATTCTGGGTTTTCTGCGCAAACCGATTCGAACGGTTCGGCTAGGGGCCGGCGGAAGGTGAGGGTCGCGGTCCACGGCATTGTGAATGCGCCCGGATCTTCGAAAGTCAGTTGGATTTGCAAACCCTTGCCTTTGTAGTTGGGGTCGGCGGGCGATCCGTTGTCGGGATTGGGTTGGTGGAAATGTTCTTTCGCGTCCCGTTCGAGCGCCACCATCGTCTCGGGATAATCGAGAAGTCGGTAACGTTCGACGACATGCAGGCTTTCGGTGAAGGGCGTACCGAACCAATCGATCATCGAAAAAGGGCCAACCTTCTGACCAACCGTATCAATGACCAGGGCGTCGCCTTCGTAATACCCGACGGAATCGCCATACCAGGATGGCGTCACATGCTCCGGATGAGCTGCATTCATCCGTATTTGGCGATATTGATGATCGTAGTTGTAGAGGATCGTGACTTTGTCCTTCTGCTGCAGCAGCTGCATTCCGTAGTTGGCAAGAATAAAGGGCACTTGCTCGGGCCAGCACTGATTGCGGGGCGAGGGGTAGCCTTTGCCTGCAAGCGACTCCTCGCCAAACTTCTTCACCACATCTGCCGCCCATGGCTGCAGAATTGGGTTATTGAAATCGCCTACAAGAAGTTGACGATTGCCTACGCCGCTCGGCTCGCGCGATTTGTTCCGCACGGGTCCGGGGCCGGACAGGGGTAGTTCTAGACCATTCAAGGCCGGGTGGCTCCACTTGCCGGACAAATCCGGCACCGTTGCAGCGGCCTCGGCACGTGCGGCGAGGCAGGCTGTGATACACGCTGCAACAAGCAAGCCGATCTGGACGGTCGCTGAAATCCCGCGCAGCAATGGCATCTCCTACGGTTTACGATGTCGAGGTTGATTCCTGGATATCACAACACTGCTGCTTCAGCAGCCCAAACCGCGCTGACCGGTTCATAGCAGCAGAAGCAGAACCTCGCCGAGTCTGCTATTCGCCAATTGCAGACATCGGTGCCCGCTATCTTTCAAGCGAACCTATTCACACCGAGGCGCCGGGGCTTCGCATGGGAGATTCTTGGCCAGAGAAAGACTTCCCAATGCTCTGTGTGAAAGCCGGCGCTCACACGCGCCAGCTTGCAATGCGCATTAGAGCGCAATCCGACGAAGTGGACGCCGGTTCGTCGTTAGATTGCGCGCCAAACTAAGGAATCTAGAGCATGATCCGATTCACTTTGATCGGATCATGCTCTAGGCGCGGAGGGGCGTTTTCCTAAGCGGTCTTAAACATCAGCTTCTTGGCCTTCACCTTGACCCGCAGCACCCGGGTCGACGAGGCGAGGTAGAGGTAGCCGTCTGCCCCAAACTCGCAGTTGGAAACACCCTCGTCGGTCGAGATGAAGCCCAAGTGCGCGCCCTCGGGGCTGAAGACGGTGACACCCTCGCGGGTGGCGGCCCACATGTTGCCGGCCGTGTCGATCTTCAGGCTGTCGCCGCCCTGCACTCCGGAATCGCGCCCGACGAAGAGCCGCTTGTTCGAGGCGTTTCCATTGCGGTCCAGATCCCACATCACCCAGCCCGTGGCCTGGTCCGAGGAATAGAGCTTGGTCCCGTCCGGCGAGACGCCGATGCCGTTGGGCGCGAGGGTGGTGTCGATCAGGTGCAGGCTGTTGTCGGGCGCCAGGCGGAATATCCCACTGTAGGGCTGGTCGCGGTCGGCATTGCGGTCAAGCAGGCCGTAGGGCGGATCGGTGAAGTAGATCGAGCCGTCGGGGCCGGTCGCACAGTCGTTGGGGGTGTTGAGCCGCTTGTCCATGTAGTGGTCGACCAACACCGTCCGCTTCTTGGTGGCGAGGTCGAAGCGGTAGATGGCGCGTCCGCCGCTGCCCGCCGCGATCACGCCGCCGCGCGCCAGGAATAGACCGTTGGTGCCGGGCTCGCGTATGGCGGGGTTCCAGTTCATTCCGTTCACGTCGTAGCCGGACGGCGACACCCAGATCGAGCGCCCCTCCGTGGGCGACCACTTGACGATTTGGTTGGTGATGGTGTCGGAGACCAGCAGATAGCCGTCCGGGCCGCCGACCCAACAGGGCCCTTCGGCGTGCAGGAAGCCGTCGCAGACCTTCTCCACCTTGGCGTCGGCGTCGATCAGGGCGTCCAGGCGCGGGTCGAGCCGGTTGACCTTGCCCGCGGCAGGATAGGGCGCCTTCAGGTCGGTGGGCGGCGCCCCGACCTGCGGGCCGGTGATAGGCTTGGGCGGCGGGGCGGCGGCCGGCGCGGCGGCCTGGGCCAGCGCTGCGGCCGGCGCCATGGCGGCGAGGCCTCCGATGAGTGTGCGGCGCGTAAGACGGCTCTGCATGGCCTGACTCCCCTACAGTTGTTGCTCTGACCAACAGCCTAGGCCGAGCGTGCGGCTCTGTCGATGGACTACGACCTCCACGACCGCAACCTATCAGACTGGATCGGGCGTCCGTAACGTCCGGTTTGGGTCATAAACAGACGTTGGCAGCAGGGCGGTTCTTGCGAATTGCTGGCGGACGATTTTGTTCGTACGGGTGATCCGTCGGCCTCAAGTCAAACACCTGCCCCGACATCTTCCAACAGACGCATCACCGCGCGGGTAAGGATGCCGTTCGGCGATCGTAATTGCTCCATGATCGTGTAGTGATTGGCATTGGGCACGGGAATGAGCGGCCCGGGCAGATGCGCCTGCGCGCGATGCGCGTGAAAATTGCGGCTGTCGGCGACAAGAGGAAAAAGCTCTGCGGTGCCATACGCAATGGCAAGAGGTTTGGCGGGGCCCTTTAGCCGAAGCGGAGAAAGACCGGCAATCTCCTCATCGGTCAGTTTCAAGCGTTCGTTCAAATAGGTATCGCGTATCGGCCCGAGTTCGTAGAGGCCGGAGATCGCCAATCCAGCCCGCACGCTCGGATGATCCAGCGTCATGGCGGTCAGATGTCCGCCCGCCGACCAGCCGGAGAGAATAATCGGCCCGCGAATTCCATGCGCGCTGCGGTGCGTGGCGAACCAATCGAGCGCGCTTCGTATCTGCCGGACAATCTCGGTCAGTGTCGCCTCTGGCGCCAACGTATAGCCCGGCAGAGCAGCGGACCAACCGTGCGCAAGAATGCCCTCCGCAAAGCAGGCAAAGCCTTCCCGGCTGCGCGCCTGCCAATAGCCGCCATGAATCCACACAAGACAGGGCGCGTCGGGATTAGCCCCGGGAAACAAATCCCATTTGTTGCGCTCGCCTGTCCCATAGGCGAGATCAAGATGTTCCCGCCGTTCGTCGCGGAAGCGCTTGGATGCAGCGATCCAGCCGTCGATGATGTGCGCGCTATCGCTCACCGCCGCACCGTTGTTGTAGGCGGCATTGCGCGCGGCAGAAGACATCGTTTCCCAGGTCATGCGGTCAATCATACATGCAGCTGCTCGCGGGACACATAGGATATGGGGCGTGCTGGCGGGCGCGAACTCTCCCCTCCCCGAAATTTCTTTCGCTTCGCTCAAGAAATTTCGACCCTCCCTCAAGGGGAGGGTTTAACGATTTCAAAAATCCGGCTTCTCTGCCGTCGGGAGCCGCGCGTCTTCCTCGGTGCGCCGCCAACCTTTGCGGGTGCCACGTTGGCTCAGAGTAGAGAGCAGCTTCAGGCGTAAGCGGCACATCGCCGCCCGTAAGCTGACAGGCCAAAAACCAGCTCTCAAGATGAAGGAGGTCTGGGCTATTCGCACCGGATTACAGTTGACCAGAAAGACCGTGAGCTGGCGCTGTTTAATATGGCCATCGACAGCAAGCTACGCGGCTGTGACCTCATACGTTTAAGGGTTGAACCCGGCGCTCAGCATATTGCTGATGCGGGAAGCCGCCGTTGTACCGCCGGGATTGGAGCTGTGGGCCCATTCCCGTCCGCCACACCCACACGTTTCAGGAACCGGAAATGCGAGCGGATCATGCGCGGCAACGTGGTGACGTGGTATGGCACCCCGAATTCGGCTGCGGTCTCTTCTACGATGGGCGTGATCTTGGGATAGTGCGCATGGCTAATATTCGGGAAGAGATGATGCGCGGCGTGCGAATTGGCACCGCCACCGATGAAATGGGCAATGCGACTCTTGGGATTCCAGTCGAGCGCGGTCAGCATGGCGTGGGTTGCCCAGTCGCCTGCGATTACACCGTTCGCGTCGATCTCGGGAAATTGCGTTTCCTCCGCGAAATGCGTTCCGATCAGGAGATAGACGAAGAGGCTCGAGGCAACGAAGCTCATAGCGAGTACGCCGATCAGCACCTGCCACCATGGCACAGGCAGCAGCAGCATCGGGATGACGAAGACGATCAATAAATATGCCGCCTTGCACAGCACGAAGGAGACATAGGCGCTCGCGGGGTGGCGGATATCGACCATGTTCGCGAGGTTGCGCTTGAACAAGTAAAACAGATCCTGGATGAACACGGTGTGGATATCGACCAGCCAGAACACGAACGGCGCATAAAGATGCTGATAGCGGTGGTACCAGCGTTTGGGATGGTTAGGCGATAGGCGCAGTAGCCAGTTGCTGTCGATGTCGATATCGCAGCCGTTCACATTGGGGAAGACGTGGTGCGAGCGAAGATGCCGGAACTGCCAGAGATAGGGATCAGCGCCAATCAGTGAAAAGCTGAAATAGAGCACCGCCTGGTTGATCCAGCGGTGCCGCGACAAGGCCGCATGCGCCCCGTCATGGCCAGCATTGATCGCCAGGAGCAGCGTTGAGACGCCAAAAATATTGGCAAGCGCAAGAATCGTCCAGGGCCCGAACCGCCCAGACAAGATAAGCCCGTACGACGTGACAACCGCCGTGAAATAAACCGCCACCTTAACCCAAAGAGCCGTTGTTGCGTAGCGGCTTTTCCCCGCTTTGGCGAAGTACTCGTCCACGCGTGTCCTGACAGCCCTGTAAAACGGCCCGCCCCGTCCGTCGCTGAATCGTATCGTCGCGCTCATCCTTTTCAACCTTCTTCGATTACCCCTTGGATTTGTGGTCTGTCTCTTTGTTCTCAAATAAGGGCACTTGCCGGTCCTAGGCATTCAGAGATGAGAAACAACGCTTCGCTGAAAATCGAAACGTCTGCGGAATGCACGTGTTGCTAAACATAGCGCCTGGCGCATCCGGGGTTTTGACATGCGTCAAAGTTGGCTGTCCGGGATCTTGGCTTTATTCGGAGGCGGATAGTCTCAGGGCAAATGCGGTAATGGGTACACGACCGACCGCAGCATGAGGCGAAGAGTGTGCCTTCCTATTTCCCCGCCGCCCTCTTCGGCGAAGCCGGATACTCACAGTCCAGCTCTTCGCCATAGCCTTTCAAATAAGACCGCCGCACAGTGCCCGCGATCAGCGCCTCGTTTATCTCGCGCGCCCGTTTCTCCGCGCCCGTGACGTAGCGAACCACGCCACGAAATGGAATTAGCCCCGACACCGCGCTGCGAGCAAGATCGAAGGTCATGTCCGACACTCTCTTCGAAACGGAGCTGCCCTCGCCTTTCGCCAGATCGAGGTCCGGTCCCAATGCTTTATCCAGGTCGCCGATTTCGGAACTCAACGCCCGGCAATCGCGGCCCATAGGCGCCTCATATGGCGCATCCTTGGCGCGTAATAGTATTGCCGGGATTTCAGGCTGGGCCACATTGAAATCGTTCAGAGGCTGCGTAATGACGGCCTTGGCCTTCTCTTTCGAGGTCTCGGACAGAGTAGGCTTAGGCGCCGTTGCCGCAAACGCGACTTGCCCTACCCATGTTGCCAAAATGGCAGCGCCTGCGACGATCATCAGCTTCGAAGAATGCGCATTTGCATGTTGGCCAATCATCAGCGCCTCCATGTTCCCCGGGCTTACGTTAGCCCGGTGATTGTAATGTGTAACGCGTGCTTAGCCAACTTACGTTGACTTGCATCAAGCGTAGGTTTGGCACGCTCTGAAGGTTTCCTGATCGCCGACGAGGCATGAGGCCAGGCGTCCCTATTCTCGGGAAGCATTGCGGTTCAATGTTGGAACCTCGCCCGTGCTCCAAAGAGACAGGTGGGACGTGGAAGAAGCGAACAAGGCGCAGTGCTTGAGGGGGGGGGTGAATGGATTCAAAAATCCGGCTTCTCTGCTGTCGGGAGCCGCGCGTCTTCCTCGGTGCCGTATTTGTGGGGATTTTCGCCGCAGATGTTTTCCACCCATTCGCCGCTGGGGCGGCCATAGGTGACGGTTGCCGTCCAGGGCGTGGTGAAAACGTTCGGGTCTTCGACGGTGAACTGCACCTGGAGATGCTTGCCGCGGTAATCCAAATCGATCATCAGGGGATTTGGCGGCAGCGTGTTTTCTTTTGAGGCGCGATCCAACCCGTCCCTGGCAGCGGCGTAATCCAGCAGCCGGTAGCGTTCGACCACGTGCAGCGCGGGGGTCTGCGGCGTGCCGTACGAATCGACCATAGCGAACGGTCCCGGCTTGATCCCGATGGTGTCGATGACCAGCGTGTCGCCTTCCCAATGCGCGACGGAATCGCCGTACCAGGTTGGTGTCACTTTCGCCGGATGCACTCCGTTCATACGGGCGTGACGCACCTGATGATCGATTTGATAGATGAACGTGATCGTATCGCCGCGCTGAAAAACCTCCATACCATCGGTGGCCAGAACGAAAGGCACGCCATTGGGCCAGCATTGATTGCGCGGCGTCGGATAGCCGTAATGGTCGCGAGACATTTCACCGAGGCGTTTGACGGTAGCGGCCGCATCCGGTTTCAGAATCGGATTGTTGTAATCCCCCACCAGCTGGAGCGGATTTGCCACGCCCCGCCGCCGCGAAAGGTTCGTTAGCGAGGTAGGACCGGACGCCATGGGCTCGTAACCCGGTATCCACGGATGCGACCACATACCGGCAAAGTCCGCCACGGACGGCGTGGGCGAAGCGGCTCCTGCGAAACCGGGTGATAGAAGGGCAATGGCCGAGATCATCGAGAGGAGGAAGTTCCGCTGCCCCTTGCGCATGTCATTGCTCCAGCATTTTTGTCTTTCTATGCCGCACGCGCTTGCGGAGCAGCCGCAACCGCAGCCGCTGGCACATCATCATCCGTAAAGGGTTTGTCGGGGCGCATGAAATAAGCGAGCACCGCACCCAAGACCAACAACGCGATCGATACCGTGAACGGTACCGTCCACGTGCCGGTCAGGTCGATCATGCGGCCGAAGAACCAGGGCATCAGAATGCTGGACATGCCGAAGCCGAAATTCATCATGCCGCTGGCGGTACCGGCGTAACGTGGCGCGATATCCATCGGCACCGCCCAAATTGGACCCACGATCAATTCGGCGAACAAGAACGCCATCGACAGCGACAACGCTGCAATCGTCAAATCATGCACGAAGATCACCGGCACCGTGAAGATAGCCGCGCCAACAAAGCCCAGGATAATCACGCTGCGCCGCGCCAGCGACAGATTGCCGGTGCGGTGGAAAATCCAATCGCTCAGCACGCCGCCAAGCGTGTCGCCGATAATGCCGGCAAACAGCACGCCCGCGGTGAAAAGAGCAGTGCGATTCAGATTCAGCCCGTAATTCTGGACGAAGAAATTCGGAATCCAGGTCTGGAATAGCGTCAAAAACCAGCCGTAGCAGAAGTCGACACAGGTCACCGGCGCGATGCACCGCGCCAGCCGCATCCACGGAATTGGCCCCTTCCCGCCACGGGCGCGCTGCGGCAGCGCGGTCAGATCGTCGGGCCTGATGCTGGGGTGCGAGGCCGGGTCGTCGCGGAAATACCAGAACCAGACCGCGCCCCAGATGAGATTTATCGGGGCCAGCCAGTAAAAAGCGCCGCGCCACGTCAGCAGAAGAATCATCTGCCCGACGATCAATGCGGTCGCTGCGTTGCCGACACGCGAGAACGTGTGCGTGATGCCTTGCGCAAATCCCCAGCGGGCGCGCGGCGTCCATGCCGACATGGCGCGCGTCGCTGTGGGGAAGGCCGCGCCTTCGCCGATGCCCAGCAAGATGCGCGCGAAGAACAGAGACATGAATCCGCCGACGGCGCCCGTCCAGGCGGTTGCGACAAACACCAGAAACACCGACACGGTCAGCGTCCAGCGTGGCCCAAAACGATCGCCGATGAAGCCGCCGAACAATTGAAACAACGCGTATGGAATGCCGAACGCGGAAAACGCCAGGCCCAAATCGGTGTTGGATAGCTTCAGGTCCGACTGCAGCAGTGGTGCGGCAATCGCCAGATTGGTGCGGTTGACGAACAGCAGAAAATACATCCCGCAGAGCAGCGCGAGCACAACCGTCGGTGGACGGATGAATCCGGAGCGCGTCATGCCGCCGGACGCGCTTCGCCTTTGATTTGCGTGCGATGCATAACGCGCCGCGCCGATGAATCGAAGGGGTCACGCCGGTGCATGGTGCAGCGATTGTCCCACATCACCAGATCACCCACCCGCCATTCGTTGTACCAGGTGAATTCGTCGCGCGTGGCGTAGCTCCAAACCTCGTCCAGCAGCTTTTCGGAGTCGGCCAGCGGCATGCCCATGATGTAGCCGTTGCGGCGCCGCCCCAGATACAGCACGCGCCGCCCAGACTCGGGATGGGTGCAGACCAGCGGATGCACGGCGCCGGGCGAGGTCACAGGATCGTCCACGGCGGTGATCCCCTGCCGCACATAGCCGCCGCTGTTATAGGTGCCGTCGTGCTTCAGCATCAGCCCCTCGATCCGCTGCTTCAGCGCGGGGGGCAGGACGTCATAGGCGGCGTACATATTGACGAAGCCGGTATTGCCGCCGGAGGGCGGAATCTCCAGTGCGTACAGCATGCTCGCCTTCGGCGGGTCCTGAATATAGGACATGTCGGTGTGCCAGACGGCCTCGCCCGCTCCTAAACTGCCGATGGGCTCGCCCTTCTCGATGACGTTGGAGACGACGTAAATCTCGGGCTTGCCGTCAACGAAGCGGCGGCCTGTTTCCTGAACGGGCGCCCAATCCAGATCGCCGAAACGCCGGGAAAAGGCGATCAGATCGTCGTCCGAGAGCGTTTGCCCGCGAAACAGCAGCACGAGATGATCGACCCAGGCGCGATGGATGGCCTTGAAGGTCGTCTCGTCTACGGCGCGCAGATCGACGCCTCTAACTTCTGCGCCAAGGGCGGCCATATTCGACCGGACGTCCAATCGGACGGCTTCGCTGGTAGGCATGAGATGCTCCTCTCTTGGAACCCAATTTGCCTGGAGACGAAAGCGGTTACAATCGCCCAATGAAGCAATGTGACGTTCTTGTCCTGGGTTTGGGAGCCGCCGGCAGCGCGGCCACCTATCAGCTCGCCAAACGCGGGGTAAAAGTGGTCGGCCTGGACAGCTTTGCCCCGCCGCATGACCAGGGCTCCTCGCACGGGGATTCGCGGATTACGCGGCTAGCCATCGGCGAAGGCGTCGCCTATTCGCCGCTGGCCATGCGCTCGCACCAGATCTGGCGCGACATGGAACGGGAAACGGGCGCCGATTTGATGCGGCAAACCGGCGGGCTGATCATGACCAGCCCGGGCAAGACCTCCGTGCTGCCTGTCGATAATTTCTTTTCCACCACAGTGGCAGCCGCGAAGGTGCATGGCATCGCCCACGAAATCCTGGACGCGCGGGAGATTGCGCGCCGGTTTCCGGCATTCAACGTGCGCGAGGATGAGGTCGCCTATTACGAGCAGGAAGCCGGATACCTCAAACCTGAAAACTGCCTGCGAACACAGCTGGCGCTGGCGGAAAAATATGGCGCGGAGTTACGGACCGGAGAAAAGGTGCTGGGCTTCGAACCCTCGGCGCATGGCGTTCGGGTGACGACGGAACACCAGGTTTACGAAGCCGGTAAACTTATCGCCGCGGCGGGCGCCTGGATGCCGCAACTGATCGGCGCGCGCTATGCGAAGCTGTTCACCGTGCGGCGGCAAGTGCTGTTCTGGTTTGCGGTGAACGGCCCGATCGAGCCGTTCCTGCCCGATAACTTCCCTATCTACATCTGGGAGCTGCAGGGGCCGGAACGCGGCATCTACGGCTTTCCCAGCAGCGGCAATGCCGGCGATGGCGTGAAAGTCGCGACGCACGGCTTCGGGCCGGTGACAACGCCGGACACGATAGACCGCACTGTGAACGCTGACGAAGCGGCTGAAATGCACGCTGAATACGTTGCGCCTTATCTGCCCACGCTTGACCGGCGCTGCATCAAGGCCGTCGTCTGCATGTACACAGTCCTGCCGGGCGACCGCTTCTTGATCGATGTTCTGCCCGAGTCGGACCGGATCATCGTCGCCTCGCCCTGTTCCGGGCACGGCTTCAAACATTCCGCCGCCATCGGCGAGGCACTCGCGGAGATGGTAACCGCAGGCAAAACGCGCCTGGACCTGTCGCCTTTCAGATTTTCTGAGTTCGGAATTTAGCCAGCCGTTTCGACCCTCCCCTTGAGGGAGGGTCGAAATTCGTCAAGCGAAGCGAAGGCGAATTTCGGGGAGGGGAGAGGGCGCGGTCCCCTCCCCGAACCCGCCTTCGCCCCGCAGGCGAAGTCGCGTTCGACCCTCCCTCAACGGGAGGCTGGGAATCGCCGCAATGCGTGAAACGGCCGCGCAAGCCTGCGCCTGCCCACCATCGTCGTAACCGCAATCACGATTCCAACCGCGATGACGTGGATGGCGAGGTCGATCACCGTCACATCAAAGGGATGATAGAATTGCAGGGTCGCCGCCGAGAGCGCGGCGACACCAAGCCCGCCAATCATCAGAACGCGCGTGACATCCAGCGGCACCGCCCGGCGCAGCACCCAATAAAGCGCGAGCGCCACGGGAATGCTCATAGTGAGAATGAAAATGAAGCAATCACCCGAACGTCCCAGCCGCCAGCCTTGCGGGCCGAATTCGATCCAATTGCGGTAGCATTGATACCCGCTGCTCCCTAGCCACAGCGCCAGCGGCGGCAGCGGCAGGAAAGTCCAGAAGCGGCTGCGGTCCGGTACGCTCAAATAAAAAGCGGCAACCACGGCAGCGAGCCCCGTCACAAACGTAGCGGCCATCTCGACCGCGAAACTGTGATCCCCAAGCCGCGCCAGCAGCGCCGGCCAGGCATTCGTCACAACCGTCACAATCGCAACCATGGCGACAAACGCCGCCAGCCAACCCAACGCCCGCGCCAAAGGCGAGCGCAAGCGGCGCACCGGCTTGGCGTCCGCGGCAAGGGAGGCGATCAGGTCGTCGGTCGTGGTCACGTTTCCTCTCTCCCGCGGTCCAGAAGTTTGCGCAAGGTCTTCACCGCCCGGTGGGTCGAAACCTTCAGGGCTGTGATGGACATTCCGCTTGCCGCCGACGCCTCTTTCAGGGATTTTTCCTCGATCTTCAAAAGGGTTACCGCCTGCCGCTGGCTTTCGGGAAGCTGCGCCACAGCCTCCTTCAATGCGCGGGCGTCAGGCTCCGCCTCATGAATGTTCGTTTCAACTGCCGCAAAGGTTTCATGCTCCGGCAAAAGAAATGTTTCGCGCGCGCGTTTGCGCCCCTGAACCCGCAGCCGGTCGATAATTCGCCGCCGCGCGATGGCTACGAGCCACGGTTTGAAGGGACGCGCCGGGTCGTAAGTGTGCCGAACGGCGTGGACCGTGAGCAGAATATCCTGGACGGAATCCTCAATGTCGGCGCGGTCGCGGTGATGACGCGCGGCCATGGCCCGCAAATAAGGCGTTATCGCCGTGAGCAAGCGCCTGTATGCGGCGGCATCGCCGGACTGGGCCGCCGCCATCGCCAGCCCCCATTCGTCTTGCGCCGTATCTGTATGCGAGTTCGTCACCGGCCATAGAAGTACAACGGAACTTCGGCGGAGCGAATTTATTTCGGGTGCGGCACGTAACCTTCTCTTCACCCGCCGCGAACCTGCTGTTGTCCGTCTCGAAAGCCGAGACCCAACAGGAGAGATTTCCAATGAACCGTATAACCGCTCTTTCCACGGCGATCGGCCTTGCCATCGCCTTGCAGGTTGCCCCCGGCAGCGCCGCGCAGCCGATGCCGCAAATCGTCAAAGACAATATGGATAAGGCGATGAAGGAGCACCTTGAGAAGTGCTACGGCATCAACGCCAACGCCAAGAACGACTGCGCCGAAGGCGCCCATTCCTGCGCCGGCCAGTCGACGATGGCGCGCGATCCCAAGTCCTTCGTCCTGCTTCCCGCCGGCGTCTGCGGGAAGATCCAGGGCGGCAAGACGACGGCCTCCTAACCATGGACGCGCGGCTGGCCTCCTTTCCTCCCTCCACCGCGCGAAACGGGCGCGGCCCGATCCCGGCAGGCGCCGGCATCGGGCTGCGCTTTCCCCATCATCGGTCTGTCGCCGAAACAAAGCCGGATGTTCCCTGGTTTGAAGTTCACACGGAAAACTACATGGGTGGTGGAACGCCGGCACGTTATTTGGAAAGCATCCGGCGCGATTACCCGCTTTCACTGCATGGTGTCGGGCTGTCGCTCGGCAGCGCGGACGGTTTGGACCGCGCTCATCTGCAACGCGTACGCGAAACAGTGAAACGCTTTGAACCGGCGCTGTTATCGGAGCATCTGTCGTGGAGCGCGGCGGGCGGGATTTATCTTGCCGATCTACTGCCGTTGCCGATGACGGAAGAAGCCCTGCAGGTGGTGTGCCGGCATATCGATGACGTGCAGGCCGGATTGGCGCGGCAAATCCTGATCGAGAATCCGTCGTCTTATCTTCAGTACACGCACTCCACGATTCCCGAATGGGAATTCTTGTCCGAAGTGGCACAGCGCACGGGCTGCGGAATCTTGTGCGACGTGAACAACATTTATGTCAGCGCCTGCAATCACGGCTGGGATGCAGCGGCGTATTTGACGGCACTGCCGAAAGGGACCGTGGGCGAGATTCACCTCGCGGGCCACGCCGTGAAAGACATCGGCGGGCGTACGCTACGCATCGACGATCATGGCTCGCGCGTTTCGCCCGCGGTGTGGGCGCTTTACGAACAGGCGCTGGCGGGCTTTGGCCAAGTCCCGACGCTGATCGAATGGGACACCAACATTCCCGAATTCGCAGTGCTGCAGGAAGAGGCGTTTCTAGCGACGCATGCGATGCGGCACGCCAAGGAGCAAGCCGATGCCGAGCTTGTCTGAAACGCAACACGCGTTCCTCCACGCGATAACGCGGCAGGATGGCGAAGGGATCGCTACCCTGATTGCGGGCGGCCTGTTCTCGCCATCGGAGCGCCTCGACGTTTATCGCAACACATTTGTTTCGACCTTGGTCAACGCGCTGAGAATTTCTTATCCGGCGGTGAAACGTCTTGTCGGTGACGAATTTTTTGAGGCGGCCGCGCAATGTTTTATCGAGGCCTCACCTCCCAGCAGCGCCTATCTGAATGCGTATGGCGCAGGCTTTGGCTCTTTCCTGGCACAGTTTCCGCCGGCCGCCGGACTGCCCTATCTCGCCGATGTCGCGCGACTCGAATGGGCCGTGAACTGCGCTCTGCACGCGCAAGATCCCGCGCCGATAGCGCCGGACGGTTTAGCCGCGATTGCCGTCGCTGCGCCGGAATACGTCAGGCTTGTTTCCCATCCGAGCGTGCATTTGCTTCGGCTGGATTATCCGGCGCGCGCGATCTGGCAGGCCGTATTGGCTGAAGACGATGCTGCGCTGAGCGCGCTCGATCTCGCGAGCGGTCCGGAATGGCTGCTGGTGGAGCGCGGGCCGGCGGGTGTCGAGGTGACACCGCTCGATGAGGCCGAATGGCGCTTCGCGCATGCGCTTTGCAGCGGTGAAACACTCGCTTCGGCAATCGAGGCTGCGCCCCACGGCGACATCCCCCTCTTTCTCGCGCGGCACATCGCGGCCGGAAGAATTACAGGTTTTCAATTCAACGCTGCCAATTCGGAGACTCTGTCATGAGCCATGTTTCAGCTTCGGTGCCTGCGTCTTCGTCCCTAATCGCTTTGCTGTCGCGCGGGCGGGCGGCGCTGGAAGCTGTGCCCTATTCCCTGCTGGCGCTGCCTTTGCGGTTTGCGGTCGCGACCGTGTTCTGGAACTCCGGGACCACGAAGCTGGCAAGCTGGGATACAACGCTGCAATTGTTCGAGGAGGAATATCGCCTGCCCCTGCTACCGCCGGAGCTTGCCGCCTACATGGCGGCTTCCGTGGAATTGACCATGCCGGTGTTGTTGGTGTTGGGCCTGTTCTCGCGTGCCGCCGCGTTCGTGCTGCTCGGCATGACCACGGTGATCGAGATTTTCGTCTATCCGCAGGCTTGGCCGACGCACATTCAATGGGCGGCGATGCTGCTCGTTTTATTATGCCGCGGCCCCGGACGCATTTCTCTGGACCATGTGATTTGGCCGCGGCTCATGCGATCCTGACTTGCAGAGCCTGCGAGATAGCTTCGTCCCTAATTGCCGCATTTCCAGATCTGCGCGAAGGCCGTGCTGCCGGCCAACTCCCCCGCTCTGCTTCGCTACGCAGGGGAGGGAACTATGATATCGGGGGATTGGCGGTGAGAAGTTCGCGCGCGCGGTCGCGTGATGCTTTCGCGGCAGCAATGCCGCGTTGGAAAGCATGCTCTGCTTCCTGTTCCGCCACTTTCGGTTCCTTTGCGGCGCCGATTGTAATGCGGCTGGTATGGAACACGCCAAACAGCGATTTCACGAGCCCCTCATAGGCCTGGTCGATCAGATCGCGCTCACTTACTGCCATTGTTTACTCCTTTTGAGGACCGAGCCCCCTCCACCGCCTTCGGCGGTCCCCCTCCCCCGTGAAGTCACGGGGGAGGAGCCTCCGATCAAAATCCTAACACCGGCCAGAAGATGAAGGTGCAAAAGGCCAGCGCGACGAATTCCACAACGGTGAGGATAGCGCCCAGTTTCAGCATGTCCGTGTGACGGAAATAGCCGTAGGCGTACCCCACGATCAGCGGCGCGGACTGATAGGCGAACAGTTTGCCGCCCGCGGCGAACGTCCACACCATGCCCAGCCAAAGCGCGTCAATTCCGTGGCTCTTAGCGAATTCCATGAGGATCGGCAACGAGGTCGCCAACATGGAAATCTCGGACGCCGTGAAGAAGTGGTAGACGAACGCCGTCCAGTACAGCACCGGCACGGCGACCACCTTGTTCGCAAGCAGCGGCTCCATTCCGCCAAGGAACACATCGGTCAAGACCGTCAGACCGCCGGTGGAGCGCAATACTTCGCTCATGCCGAGAGCCGCGGCGACAAAGAAGTAGGGCAGCATATTGGCTTTGCGGAAATCGTCCGCCGTCAGCACGTCCACAAACGGCAGCAGCCCGATCAAGCCAACGCCGAACGCGACCTTCGCGGCGGACACGCCATGCACCCAGTCCGTTAGCCACAGTGTCAGCGCCAACATCACGAGGATGCACGCCTTGGTGTGCATCGGCGACCAGGCGGCCACGTTGTTGAAGTGAGCCTGCACTTCGGCTCTGCGCCCTTCGAGACTCTCGATCTCCGGCGGGAACAGCCATAGCGTCACCCGCCAACCAACAAAAATGGTGGTTAGCGCGCACGGAAAGAACGCCAGCAGCCAGAAGGAATAGGTAACATCCACTTCGCCGATGCGCTCGATGATGTTACGCGCGGTAATGGCGCCCGTTCCGGCGATAATCATCTTGTCGAAGATGGCGCAGGTGTACACCATCAGCAGAAACATGCCGCGCGCGATATTGGAATTTTTATCGACGCCGAACAGATTGATGATGCCGATGCAGATCGGCGCCATGATGACGACGCGCGCCACGCCGGACGGCACAATGAAGGTCAGCAGAAACGCGATGACGATGATGCCCAGAAGCAGCCGCGAATAGGTCAAGCCCACGCGGTCCACCACAAAACCGGCAATGCGTTGCGGCAATCCCGTTTTGGTCGCCATGGCGCCCAGAAACACCGCGCCAATGTAAAACCAGGACGCATCGTTCACGAAACCGGCGAAGATGACGTCAGACTTAGCAATCCCGAAGATCCAGAACAGGAACAGGCCCACCAAACCGGCGGAGGCGTATTCCATCACCTCCGTCATCCAGGCGATGATCATCATCGCGGAAATGGCGAGCGCGGCCCGCGTGTTCGTGCCGACTTGCAGGGGCGCAAGCCAAACGGCCGCCCCCGCACCGAGGCAGAACAAAGCCTGCGCCAGACGCAGCGAATTCTTGCGCCCGTGCGCCGGCGCCGCGATCAGCGGTTCGGCAACGCTGTGATCAATGGCGGCCAACGGCCCCTCCGTTACTGTCAGATCGGCCGATGCTTACAGATCGACCGGCGGTTTCCAGTCTTCGTGGCCTTCTAACAGCGTTGTCGGCGGATAGCTGACCATCTTTTGATAAAGCAGGTGCATGAAAAGGAAGAGCGGCTTGGCCTTGAACACCAGCAGCACCGCTTCGTTTTCCGGGTCGTCGTTGAAGTGCTGATGCACGCAGCCGTTTTCGACCAGCATGACCTCGCCAGCCTTCCAATCGATTCGGCGGCCGTCATGGATGTCGTAGCCGCGCCCTTTAATGACAAAGAAGACGGCGCTATTCAGATGGCCGTGCTTCTGACCGTAGGCGCCAGGGCCGTACGCTTCGATATGCGTCTCAATGGATTGGCCGACGGACGTGGTGCCGGGCGTAATCCCGGTCTTGCTGTAATGTTGCGGTCCGCCCTTCCACGGCTTGTCGCGAAAGGTGAGCACGCGCGGCTGATTGAGCAGGTCTTTCGTCAGCTCGCTATAGGTGCCTTCCAGCGCACGGACAAAGGTGCGCTTCTTGGACCAGCGTTCCCACACCGCGGGCTGTTCGCGGTTGTGGCTGGGGCTCACCACGTCGGCGTCGGTCGGCAGCGCCTGGGAATCGTCGTTCTGAGAGCTGGTCAAATCACACCTATTGTTAACGGCGCGGCAGCGCGTTTAAGAGATTGGACGGCGAATACTGGTCCGTCAGCACGCGGGCCGTCGGGTTCCAGTCCATGTTAGGATTGAGCAGCGGCAAAAGGAAATTGGACCCGCTGCCGCGCTTGACGAATTCCGCCTCGACAATCGCGGCATTCTTCTTCGCATTTGCGAGATCGTCAGGCGTGATGCCTCCCGCCCGCCCCAGAATGATGCGGTTGGCCAGCCTTAAGTTGAAGAACTTCCCGAACACGGCGGTGTAAGTGGTCGATTCATAATCGTAGAGCGCGCTGTCCGAGAAGGTGTTCGCGACAATGACGCCGTTGGGCGTCATGATCGATTTGACCTCCTGCAGGAATTCGCGCGTCAGCATGTGTTCGGGGATGTAGTCCGCATCGAACGCATCCAGAAGAACCATGTCGTAATTGGGCTTTTGCGGAACCATGCGCTTCACGAAAACGCGGCCGTCTTCGATAAAGACCCGCATTTTGGAGCCCGGCTTAAAGTCGAAATATTGCCGCGCAACCGTGTCGACGGATTTGTCGAGCTCGACCAGATCGATTTGCGCGTCGGGCAGCATTTCCTGGAGCGCGGTGGGAATCGTACCGCCGCCTTCGCCGATGACGAGCACGCGCTTGGGACTGGCGTTGAGGTAAAGGCCGCTCAGCATCATCTGCGTGTAATCGAAGATGAACTTCTGCGGCTGCGTCAGCAGTTTACAGGATTCTCGCCCGAAGGGACGCGGATAGCGGAACAGCATGCAGCGTTCATCGCCGTCCTGCGTGACGAAGATATTGCGATAGAGCGAGCGCTCCTGATGCAGCAGCTTCGGCTGCGCAGCTAACGGCAGAGCTGTCAGCAGCGACAGCACGAACGCAAAGAAACCGGCAATGGCGCGCATGCGTCTTACTCTTTCTCGTAGTTGAAGATGGCTCCGAGGCCGCCAAGTATAACCGAGATGCTGATACCAGCCAGGAATATGGTGTTTATCTCAAAGAGAAGCACAAGATAAAATGCCGTGAGCAGTGTACCGACACTGCTTCCGAGCGTCGAAATGAAATAGAGGTAGCCGGCGTCGTGGCCGGAGCTTTCTTTGTTCTTGACGATGATGCGGATGGCATAGGGCGAAATCATCCCGGCGAAAATCGTCGGGATCAGGAACAGGCCAAGACAGGTCGTCAACGATCCGAAACGCGGATCGGTGATGAGGTTGAAGAAGAAGTCCAGGAGCTGGGTTCCGAACAGAACCGTCGGCAATGTGGTTAGCGCCGACGCGACGAGAATGCCACAGAGCTTGAGCACGCTCGGATTGTATTTGGAATAGATACCGCCCAGCAGGTAGCCGATAGACAGCCCCAGCATAAAGACGAAGATGACCGAGCCCCAGACATAGATGCTGCTGCCAAACGAGGGCGCGATCAGCCGCCCCGAAAGCAGCTCGACCAGCATCACGTAAAAGCCCGACCATCCCGCGATGGTGTAGGACCAAAGCGCGCTTTTCTTGGCCATCCCCGTCTCCTCCCTTTTAATCCTCCCCCGTGTCCATGGCCGGGCTTGACCCGGCCATCACGGGGGAGGGGGACCGCGAAGCGGTGGAGGGGGCGGCCACCCCACCGAACGCCGGTCAATACAGCAGCGGGCATATTGTCCCGCATTGCGGCGCCCTCGCCCCCTCCACCATGCTGCGCATGGTCCCCCTCCCCCGCTGCGCTTCGCTTAGCGGGGGAGGAGCTTGTTTAGCCCAAACCGCCCTCTTCCGGGGTCATTGGTTTGACGTTTACGCCTAGATACGAGCATTCCTCGTCATAGAGCAGCGCGCTGACATCTTTCGCGGTCAGCAGTTTTACCAATTGGTCGGTCTGTCCCGACAACGGCAGCGACAAACCGCCCTGCTGCGCCAAGTCCATGGTCACGTCCATGTCCTTTTCCTGCCAGGTGAAGCGGGTGCTGTCCCAGCGTTTGAGCGTGAGATTGAACGCCGGACATTCCAACAAAACCTCGCGCATTCTCTGCGCATCCACACCAAAGCGTTTGGCCAGAAGCAGGGTCTCGTAATTGGAGACACAATGCACCCAATGGAGAAGGTTATTGCAGGCTTTGGCCAACTGCCCCGCGCCGACAGGTCCCACGCGCAGCACATTGCGGCTGTAAGCCATCATCACGGGCCGCACGCGCTCTATGTCTTCTTCCGCGCCGCCGCACAGCGAGAGCAGTGTGCCTTCGCGGGCGCCGGATGCTCCGTACACGACGGGCGCATCGATGAAGCGCTTGCCACGGCTTTCGCACAGCGCCGCCAGCTCCTTCATCGTGTTGGGATGGTTGGTGGCCACTACGGCAATGATGGCGCCGTCCTCGGCGTGCTGCGACAGCGTTTCCGTCACCGCCGTAGACTGCGCGTCTGTCGAGACCACGACCGGGAAGAACTCAGCCATCTTCGCAAGTTCTTCAAGGCTGCCGGCGGGGCGAATGCCGCGCCCGGCAACCGCCTTCAGCTTTGCCGAATCCACATCATAGGCGGAAACCTCATGGCCGTTGGCGGCCAGATGCCCCGCAATGGCCGCGCCCATTTCCCCGACGCCAACAATGCCAACCTTCATCCGTCTAACCCGTATGCTGAGTGATGGTGTCGATAAGAGCCGGCTTGCCGGCTTTCACTTGGGCGATAGCCCGCTTGAGCGCAGGCGCGATATCGGCCGGGTTTTCGATCGGTCCTTCCGCATACCAGCCCATGGAGCGCGCCAGCGTCGCGAAGTCTGGCGCCGGATCCATAATGTCCATGCCGATATAGGCGCGCTCTTCCGGCGTGCCGCGCTGGCGGGCGACCGTGATCTGGTGCTCCCAATCGTTGTAATAGGCGCGGTTGTTGTGCATCACGCACAGCAGCGGCACTTTGTGCTTCGCCGCGAACCACAGCGCGCCCGCGTCGAACATCAGGTCGCCATCGGTCTGGCAGTCGACCACAAGCCGGCCTTTGCCGCGATGCGCGAGCGCCACACCAGTCGCCATGCCGATTTGCGTGGCCGTGCCGAGCGCCTTACCGGGCCAGCGATAATGCTTGTCGAAATCCCACAGCTTCAGCGCCCAATCTTCGAACGCTTGCGTGGTCAGCACCCAATCTTCGGTTTTGATCTGATCCCAGACTTCCATTGCGAGGCGGGCCACCGAGATCGGCGAGGAATCCCAGCCGTCGCGCGACTGCTCCCGCCACTTGGCGCGGGTCTTGTCGTGCATGTCCTTGATTGCGTGTTTGCGCTCGCCAATGCGCTTGGCCGCTTTTGCATCCTTTGCCACGCGCTCGCGCACCAGACCGGTAAGCGCCGGGATCGCCAGCTCGGTATCGGCCAGCACACGCGCCGCGCATTGCGGAAACTTCTGATAGCCCATCGCCCATTTGGAAATTTCGATGTCGGCAAAACCGATATCGGCCCATTGGCAATGGTCGGGATAATGCGCCTTAAGCGTGCGGTTGATGCGGTCGTTGTAATGCGTCGGCCGCTCCCAATCGCGGCAATCCAGCGCGACAATCAGATCGGCCGTCTTGAATACATCCGTGTTCATGCGGCAGTCGAGCGGATGCTCGGTCGGGAAATTCAACCGCGACTGAACGTCGGAAACCGCGGCGCCCGCCGTCTCCGCCAAAGCCACCATGTCCGTGAGCCCGCTCGCCACGCGCCCCACATATTGGGGCAGCAGCACCGGCCATTCCGCGGCCACCAGCCGATCGGCGATGTCACCCAACGCGGCCATATCGGGCGCGATTTTGCTGGGCTTCTTCACCGATGCCGCATCGGGCATCTTCACGAGTTCGGTGAGCGGGGCTTCCTGCAGCGCCGCGTCGTAGCACATATAAATCGGGCCTTGCGGCTCGCTCATCATGATCGAATAGGCGCGCGCGAAACTGTCGGGCACGCCTTGAATGCCGCCTGGCTGATAATCCCATTTCACGTAATCGCGGACGGCATTGCCCTGCACATTGGCAGTGTGGTCCCAATCCACGCGCGGGCGGCGCTTGCCTTCATCCATCGGCCCCGTCGCGCCGATAACGAATACCGGCGCACGGTCGGTATAGGCGTAATAGATGCCCATGGTCGCGTGCAGCAACCCGACCACGTTGTGGACGATCACGCATAGCGGCTCGCCGCAGGCTTTCGCGTAGCCATGCGCGATCTGCACCGCCACTTTCTCGTGCTGGCACAGCAGCATCGGCGGTTCGTTCTTGTTGTGATTGACCAGCGAGTCGTGCAGGCCGCGATACGACGCGCCGGGGTTCAGCGTGATGTACGGAAATCCGAAGCCGCGGATCAAATCCGCAATGACATCCGACTGCCAGCCGCTGTTCTGCGGGGGCTTGGTATTGTTATCAGGCATAAAGGCGTTACCGCTCAGTGAGAATGGCCGTGACCGTGGCTGTGGAAGGGATCGCCATGGTCATGATCGTGGTCGGAGACTTCGATTTCACCTTCCGAATAGCCCAGCATCATCGCTTCCATGACGCGGCGCAGCGGGTCTTCTTGCAGCGGAACATGGGCGGCAATGAAACCGGCCAGCCGCGCGAAGACCAGCGGTTCCATGGCGAGACGCTGATAACCGCTCATCTCATCGGGGGCGCGGTTGGGATCGGTCGAGTCCGACAGAAGCTGCCGGAACATCCGGTCGAGATGCGCGTGCACCGGATCGGGATTGCGCTTTTCGCGTCTCATCTGCGACATAAACTGGTGCGCGTGAGCCACGAAGCGGGTGTAGACGTCGTCTACGGTCTTTTCTTCTTCCAGGTCACCGCACATATTTTACTCCAAACTGTCGTTTCGGTTTTCGTGTCTCAGCCGAAGATCCATTGCGTCAGGAGTCCTTCGAACAGCGGCAATCCCAAGAACTGCTCGAATACGCCGTAAAGAACTGTCCAGGCGAAAGCCGCGGCGATCAGCGCCACGTACCATCTCTCACGCCCCGAGAAGTAAAGATACGCAGCCACAAGCGCCGGTCCCGCGTAGAGAAAGCCGAACGCCACGAGGCAGCCGACAAAGACGAAGAACCAGGCGAACATGCGCCCTTCACGGTGGTGTTCTTCGGGCGTCACGGCCGGTTCGGCAGGGTGGGTGCGAAGCTCGGTAAAAAACTGGATGATCGACAGCACCAAGCCCGGAATGCCGATGACCAGCGGCAGCATGCGCGTTTCCGGCGCATAGGTGAACGACAGGCCGACGGCAGTCGCGAACACGACCACCATAATGCCGCTGACAAGAATACGTCCTTCCAACATGTGCGCCCTCATGCGTGACTCGGCACGGATACTTTGTTCGGATGCCGCTGCCGCCACAGGTAAAACCCGATGCTGCCGATGATCAGCGCGATCAGGATCAGCGAAATGGGCCGCAGGAAGAAGTTTGCGCCGAAAAGGGCCAACGCCTTCTGCAATGAATCTTCGGCGATTTTGCCGAGAATGACACCGATGATGAACGGCGCGCGCGGCCAATCGTGCCGCTTGAACAGATAGCCCAAGCTGCCCATCACCATGACAAGAAGCAGATTCTGCCACAGTCCGCCGAACAGGAAGCAACCCAGCAAAGCGAACAGCAGCACATAGGGGATGAGGAAGCTTGCCTTGGTCGACCCAAGCTTGCCGATCCATGGACCGGCCGCGATCAGCATGAACACACAGAATATATTAGCAATGACCAGCGCCCAGATCAGAGACCAGACGATGTTGATGTGATCGGTCAGCATGGCCGGGCCTGGCTGGATTCCGAGCATCAGGAACGCGCCAAGCATGATCGCCATGCCCGACGAACCCGGCACGCCGAAGAACAAGGTCGGCAACAGCGATCCCGCTTCCTTGGCGCAGCTTCCGGTTTCAGCCCCGATCACGCCCGCGACCTCGCCCTTGCCGAAACGCTCGGGATGTTTGG